>ERZ869909.1099-NODE-1099-length-23817-cov-21.909604_pt1 | contig 23817 bp, 24 predicted proteins | sample MGYA00520892_ERZ869909 | MGnify/ENA primary metagenome ERZ869909 (study PRJEB32215, sample SAMEA104723947) | bioreactor metagenome | biome: bioreactor; feature: anaerobic bioreactor; material: water | place: China | collected 2015-03-12 ... | reverse complement strand
ATTTTGGAAACCACATGATGACCCTACAATTTTTGAAAGGTCAATTAGTGATTTACCCTCTAATTATTTAAAGAGCCAAAAAGTTTAGTTTATTTAGATTCTAGTGCATCTTTTCTTGATAAATCAATGCGTCCTTTTTCGTCGATACCGATGCATTTAACAAGGATTTGATCACCAAGGGATACAATGCTTTCTACTTTTTCTACACGCTCTTTAGCAAGTCTTGAAATATGTACGAGTCCTTCAGCACCTGGCCAAAGTTCTACAAAGCAACCGAATTTTTCAATACGCGTCACTTTACCTTCATAAATCTCTCCTACTTTAGCTTCCTTCACTAATGCTAAGATACGTTCAGCAGCACTTTCAATCCATTTGGTTTCGCTATGCATTAAGAAGACACGTCCATCTTGTTCGATGTCAATCTTCACTTGATTGTTATCCTCGATGATTTGAGTGATAATCTTGCCACCCGCTCCAATAACATCTCTAATCTTATCAGGATTAATCATAATCATCTTCACTTTAGGTGCATATTTAGATAATTCTTTTCTGACAGTTGGAATCGTTTCTAACATGTGATCTAAAATATGTAAGCGACCAAGACGTGCTTGTTCTAAAGCTTCTTTTAAGATTTCCTCAGTGATGCCATCAATCTTAATATCCATTTGTAAAGCTGTAATGCCTGTTGGTGTACCAGCGACTTTAAAGTCCATGTCACCTTCATGATCTTCCATACCTTGGATATCAGATAAAATTGTGTAATAAGAACCTTCTTTGATTAAGCCCATCGCAATACCAGCAACTGGTGCTTTAATCGGAACACCTGCAGCCATAAGTGCCATAGTACCTGCACAAATCGTTGCTTGAGAGCTCGAACCATTAGATTCTAAGATTTCAGAGACAACACGGATGGTATATGGAAATTCTTCTTCGTTTGGTAATACTTGAAGTAAGGCACGTTCACCTAATGCACCATGTCCAACTTCTCTTCTACCAACAAAGCCATATCTACCTGTTTCACCGACAGAAAATGGTGGGAAGTTATAATGAAGCATAAAGCGCTTTGAATCTTCGATTCCAAGACCATCAATAATTTGGTTTTCACCAAGCGCTCCAAGTGTTACAACACCTAATGCTTGTGTTTGACCACGGGTAAATAATGACGATCCATGCGTTCTAGGTAACACATCAACACGTGATGTGAGCGGTCTTATTTCATCTACTTTACGGCCGTCTGGACGCACCTTATCTTGTGTGATTAAACGTCTGACTTCAGCAGTTACAATACCATTAACAATGGTTTTAACTTGTGATAATAAAGCTTTATGTGCTTTTTCGTCAAAGACTTTAACACCATCGATTTCTTTAAAGAATGAAGTCTTAGAAAAATATTCCACGGTTTCTTCTGTGAGTTCATCAATCTTACGATATCTTTCTAATTTATCAAATAATGATACAGCAGCAATCATACGGTCATAGACATAGTCATACACTGCTTTTTTAACATCTTGATCAATTTCAGTACGTTCAAAATCTGATTTAATGGGGTTAATGTCTGCAATAATCTTTTCTTGGAAAAGGACTAATTCTTTAATAACTTCATGACCAAACATTATCGCTTTTAACATATCATCTTCAGAAACTTGTTTTGCTCCTGCTTCAACCATGTTGATTGCATATTTTGTACCTGCAACCATTAAGTCGATATCAGAGATTAAAAGCTCTTCTGGTGTTGGATTAACAACTAATTCACCGTTTACTCGACCAATATGTACACCAGCGATTGGTCCATTGAATGGAATATCAGAAATACCTAATACAAGTGATGATCCTAACATGGATGATACTTGTGTTGAGCAATCTGGATCACTTGATAACACAGTGTTAATGATTTGAACTTCGTTTTTATATCCTTCTGGAAATAAAGGTCTAAGGGGTCTATCAATTAAACGTGATGTTAACGTTTCTAATTCTGAAGGTCTACCTTCTCTTCTTAAAAATCCTCCTGGGATTTTACCTGCAGCATAGAGCTTTTCCTGATATATAACCATTAAAGGGAAGAAATCCATTGTGGTTGGCTCATTTTTCGCTGTTACGACACTTAATACTGTAGAGTCACCGTAGGTGATCATAGCAGCGCCATTGGCTTGCTTAGCTACCTCACCTGTTTCGACGCGTAGTACTCTACCACCAAGCATCGTTTCGTAAATCTTTTTTTGCATAATATAAAATCTCCTTCATTTTATATATTTCTTTTTCTTATATATAGCCTTATATATCATACCACAAAAAAGATATTTTGTGAAAGAATAAAAAAAAAGATTGCATAAGCAACCTTTTTAGCGACGTAATCCAAGTTTTTGAATCAATGCTTGATAACGATCTACGTCTTTATTACGTAAATAGTTTAACAAACGGCGTCTTTGTCCGATCTTTACAAATAGACCACGACGTGAATGGAAATCATGAATATGTGTTTGAAGGTGATTGTTTAACTCACTGATTTCTTCAGTTAGAACAGCAATTTGAACTTCTGGAGAACCAGTATCTCCTTCTTTAACTGCATAAGCTTTGATGATTTCTGTCTTCTTTTCTTTTGTAAGTGCCATGTTTTTGTTTCCTTTCTCGAATAACTAAAGACGGGGTTTGGCAGCCCAAATCCTTGTTACCGCATGTTCTATTGTAGCATTTTATTTTATAAATGCAAGTAAATTATCTAAATTTTAACGAATTGATCAACGTTCACAACAAAGACAGTTGCACCACCGACTTCAACTTCAATTGGGAGTGCAGAAAATGACCCAAACTCATTAACAATCGTGTTTGGTACGAGTTTTGTGCGCTTTTTGCTGTGTGCTTCGATAATTTCTAATGCTTGAGGTACTTTCTCATCATTCACACCAATTAAGAATGTGACATTGCCAGCTCTAAGGAATCCACCTGTTGTTGCTAAGCGAGTTGAAAAAAATCTGTCTTTTACTAATGCTTTTTGAACTTTGTTCGCATCGTCATTGGATACGATTGCAATGATTAGTTTCATGTTACCACCTCGTTATCATCATTATAGCATAATTTTTTAAATTGTTAATTTTCTAATCGCAATCTCATCATTTTTTAATTGCTCGATGAGTTCTTTTTTATTTTTAAACTTAAGTTCTTGTCTGATATAATGCATAAACTGAATATCAATTTTATACCCATAGATATCTTGATTGAAATCTAAAATATGAATTTCGAGTCTCTTTTCAAAACTATAATTTAAGGTCGGATTATTACCAATGTTTGCCATAGCGTGGTACCAAACACCACTCACTTGAACTTTGACGTAATAGACGCCTGATTTCGGTAAAAAATAGTTAGAATAGTCAATATTAGCTGTTGGAAAGCCTAGTTTATGACCTATTTTATTCCCATGCACAACGATACCTTTAATATCATAATGACGATTTAAGAGCTTTCTTGCAGAACCTAAATCACCATTGGCTAGAAAGTCTTTGATATAGGTTGTTGAGACTCTTGTATGGTTATAGACTAAATCATCTACAACATCGACTAGAAAGTACTTCTTTAAATCTAAGATAGTACCTTCACCACGATAAGCAAATCTTGCATCTCGACCAATAACAAGTCTTACGACATGGATATTTCTTAAAAACTGGATGAACTCTTCAACATTAAGCTCAGAAAGTTTTTGATTAAACTCTATGATAAATGCATAATCTAAAGGATATCTTGAAAAAAGCTCAATCTTATCATCTTTTTGAGTCAGTGTTCTAAATGTTTGCTTTCTTAAAACAGATGAGGGATGAGGATCAAAAGTGATGACACCGTGTTTCGTATCTTGATACGACAAAACACGTTCAATGAGTTGTTGATGTCCTAAATGTAAACCATCAAAATTACCCATGGTGATGGTGATCGGTTGATCATTTTGAATTAAGTGATATGCTGAATGGATTATTTTCATCGTTCGCTCCTAAAATATCAATACAGGTTTATACGTGTTTTCTTTGATGACTTCATAATATGCCACCATGTGTCCTTCTAAGTCTTTAACAATAAAGTCTTGATCCGTTTTAATTTGTCTTTCGTCTAGGTATACACCATTTCGTACTAATTTTATCATATAATCGTTTAAAACAATGCTTGGATAGTACTTGAAAAAAGACGATAAAGGTATGAGATCTGAGCTATCTACATCATCTAAGGACTTAGCATCTTTTAAGTGATATGTGCCTACTCTAAGTCTATTTAAATGCTTTAAAGCGGCATAAGTGCCTAATTTTTCACCTAAATCAACCGCTAAAGTTCTAATATATGTACCTTTTGAAACAGATGCAAAAAAATCACACATGTCATGCTCAATGTCACTTGTCATTAGAAAAGATTTGATTTCTACTAACCGTGTTTCTCTTTCTACTTCGATACCTTTTCTGGCAAGGTCATAAAGCTTTTGACCGTCTACTTTGAGTGCGGAATACATCGGTGGTAATTGATGATAATGACCTACCATGGATAACATCTTGTTTTTCACATCATTTAGATTTAGTTTCATCTCTTTTTGATCGATTAACTTTCCTGTCACATCATAGGTGTCATAGTGCTTGTTAAACAAAATCGTACCTTCATAATCTTTATCTAAATGAGAAAACAAATGTGCTAATTTTGTCGCTTTACCAACGACTAAAATTAAAAGGCCACTTGCAAATGGATCTAAAGTGCCTGTATGCCCAACTTTGTCAAGATGAAGCTTACGTTTGATATGAAAGACAACATCATGTGATGTCATCCCTACAGGTTTGTTGATTAATAAAAATCCATCCATGTGACCACCATGAATATTATACTAAATTTTATGTAATAAAAAAAGCACTATTGTGCTTTAATTATTTAAACTGATTCATCCAATTTTGAACACGTTCTTTTGGTTGGTAACCACTTTGACGATCTACTTCTTCGCCATCTTTGTAAAGTACGACAGTTGGAACACTCTTAATACCTGCTTCAATCGCTTGATTTCTGTATAAGTCGATATCGACACGATAGAACTTAACATCAGAAAGTTCAGATGCAATGGATTCTAATACTGGTTTAAGCATCTTACATGGTCCACACCATGTTGCAAAATACTGAACAACTACTAAACCTTGTTGTCCGATGACATCTGTGTAATTTTGTCCTTGATATTCAATCATTAAATTTTCCCACTTTCTTTATCTTTTTCACTTTCTATTATATGATGTAAAAGCCTTTTTTACAAGCCTTTTACTTTATTTTAAAGTGATAATAGTTACACCATTTAAACCTTCACCTTCACCACCAAAACGAGAAGTTTTAATGTATGGTGAGCTTTTGATATAAGCATAAACAGCTTTTCTCACTGCACCACTTCCAAATCCATGGATGATGCGCATAGAAGATAGACCTGTAAGAAGCGCAGAATCAATCGCTTGATCCATGGCATCTTTAACTTCTTCATATCTAAAGCCTCTTAAATCAAGCTCAAAGCTTGCTTTTTTAGTGACTTGATTAGACTCTTCTTTTATGGGCCTACGTCTTACGGTTTCTTTTTGCTTTTTTGGCTCATCTTTTCTTAAATCAGAAGCCTTGAAAACAAGGTCAAAATTGCCAAAAACAACTCTATAATCACTTTCTTTAATAGACTTAATCGTACCATATTGCTGATAAGGCAAGATAAAAACTGAGTCTCCAACCCTTAATTCATCCTCGATTAAGTATGATGATGACTGAGGTACAGTTTGATTAAGCTGATATTTAAATTGAGCAATTTCCGGATGTGAAAGCGATTTTTTAGACTTGAGGTCATCAATCAGCTCGTGTGCCTCATCTCTTAAAGCTTTCCATTTAGATTCTTCTTTTGTTCTAATGTTTTCTAAGAGTTGATCCTGTTCTTTTATGAGTTTATCTTTGGTTTGTTGATACGATGCTTTTTCTAAACGAGCCTCTTCGATACTCGTCTTAAGTTTTTCTTTTTGTCTTTCTAAATATAGCATCTCATCATTTAACTTTTCCATGACTTTCGCTAAATCAGTTTGTCTACCTTTATAGATTTCTTCGGCATTTAATATGATATCTTCTTTTAATCCTAGACGTTTAGCGATTAAAAAGGCATGAGACGATCCTGTGGTTCCCATTTGAAGATAATACAGAGGTTTAAGTGTTTTTTTATCAAATGCAACACTCGCTGTACCCATATGTGGTTCTTCAAAAGCATAGCTTTTTAATTCTGAATAATGCGTAGTTACCATCGTTCGAATGTTATAAGTCTTTAGCTTATTCAAAATAGCCATCGCTAATGACACACCTTCATTAGGATCTGTACCACTACCAAGTTCATCTAATAAAATAAGTGTTTTATCCTTAACATCTTCAATCATATGGATGATTTTTGTTAAATGTGAAGAGAAAGTTGATAAGGATTGTTGAATCGATTGCTCATCTCCAATATCAGCAAAAACTTGATCAAAAATAGCAATATTAGATGAGGGATCTGCAGGGATTAATAGACCTGACTGCGTCATTAATGTCAGTAATCCAACTGTTTTTAAAGCAACTGTCTTACCACCTGTGTTAGGTCCTGTAATAAGCAAGATTCTTAGTTGATCATTTAATTCTAGTGATATAGGAACCGCTGTTTTCAAGTCCAATAAAGGATGTTTAGCAGATACGAGTGTAATCATACCTGTATCGTTAATTAAAGGCTTCTCAGCAGCAATTGATTTTGCATAAAGTGCTTTTGACTGTAAGAAATCAAGTCTTAAAAACGTATCTAGATTATCCTTTAAGCTTTCCTTTGCTTCTGCAATAGCATCTGTCATGAGTGCGATAATCTTTTGAATTTCTTTTTCTTCTGCAACTTTTAAAGATTCAATATCTTGTGTAAGCTGTCTGGTTGCTTCTGGTTCGATATAGACCGTTTGCTTACTTGCGGAAACATCATGAATTATACCTTTAATTTTATGCTTGAATGCATCCTTAACTGGGATACAAAAGCGATTATTTCTAAGGACGATTACATGCTCATTTAAGTAAGTCGCATAATCTATAATGAGTTTAGAAAGTCGATCTTGAAGTTGCTTATCTAATTTTTGAATACCATGTCTTATTTTTAATAGTTCAGGTGTCGCATCATCTAGGATCTGCCCATCCTCATCAATTTTTGTTTCAATATAATTTAGAAGTGGAGCATGTTGATGTAAAACCTCAAAATATTGGTCTATGATTCTACCAGTTATTTTTTGTTTTTGATAGTTTCTAAAATACGCATGAAAGTCTCTTTCCATCTTCAAAAAAAGTCTGATATATAAGATTTCTTGAAGACTATAAAGTCGTTCTAATCCAGCATATCTAATGAGTTCATGGATATCATAGTCCATGATAAAAGGCATAACACCTGCTCTAGAAATCAAGCTTAACATGTCACTGACTTCTAAAAGTTCACGTTCAATTAAAGCCATATCTGTCATCGGTTCTAAAGCTAAGATTTCATCTTTAATCGTATCCGATTTGGCATACGTTCCAATCTTTTCAAGTATTTGATTCAATTCTAAAGTTTTCGTCATAAATCGCATAATAATCACCATTTTTTTAACATTTTGTGGTATAATAGTCTTTGATAGGAGATTTTTTAATGAAACATTATACCATTTCAGTAAACGAAACTGAACTCGAAAAACTCAATCGCGTTTACAAATTTCATCAAGTTGAAGACGATAATCCCTATATGCTTTTTCACGCTGTACATAATGGCGTGGATATTTTAGGCTACAAAACAGGTAAAGTCTTATTACAAGGTAAGGAAGTCACACACGAACTGATATCGATCAAAAAGCATTTAAACAGAGAAGATTATGCTGCAATTGGATCAGATGAGGTTGGTACAGGTGATGTTTTTGGACCTGTTGTTGTCTGTTCTGCATATGTATCTGTATCAGATATCTCATATTTGGAAAGCTTAAATGTGCGTGATTCTAAAAATATGACAGATAAGATGATTGCGAGTATTGCACCAAAAATAGCAAAACGCATCACACATTCATTACTCATTCTACCACCTAAAAAGTATAATGAGCTTACTGAACAAGGCATTAACTTAAATAAAATGAAGGCTTTACTCCATAATCAAGCGATTATTAAGACAGCCTCCAAAGCTGAAGAAAATATCCCTGTAATCTTAGATCAGTTCTGTACACCTCAATTATACTTTAATTACATCAAAGATGAAACCCTGATTCACAGAGATATCGAATTTCACACAAAAGCTGAACAAGTACACGTTGCTGTAGCATGTGCATCCATTATTGCAAGGTATGCATTTTTGGTAAAAATGAAGGAGTACAGCAAAAAACTTGGTATTGAACTTCTTAAAGGTGCATCAAAAGAAGTTGACGAATTGGTGAAACGCATATATGAAGAAAAGGGTCGTCAAACCCTTTCACTAGTTACAAAAATGAATTATAAAAATGTAACGAAGCAAAACTTTATCTAAGATTTTCCAAAAAGAATTTAAAGTTTTGGGGCATATCGGCATGAAATGTCATATGCTCCTTTTTTGTTGGATGGAAAAATCTAAGCTCCGTAGCATGTAAAAATTGACCTTGGTCACCAATCACCTGTTTAGGTCCATAAAGCGGATCACCGACAATCGGATGATTAATAAAGGATAAGTGTACACGAATTTGATGTGTTCTTCCTGTCTCTAATTCGCATGATAAAAGTGTGTAATCTAGGAACCTTTCAACTACCTTAAAATGAGTTACTGCACGCTTTCCACCTTGAATCACAGCGTTTTTGAGCCTGTTTTTCGGATGTCTTTGAATAGGGGCATCAATCGTTCCTTGTTCTTCCTTGACATGCCCATAGACAAGTGCAAAATATCTTCTTTGAATCTTATGGTTTGATAAGTCTTTGCTTAAAGCTTGATGTGTGTAATCATTTTTAGCAACTACCAGTAAGCCTGATGTATCTTTATCAATGCGGTGTACAATACCCGGTCTTGCAACTCCATTAATCGAAGAGAGTTGGTCAGATTGATGGAGTAGTCCATGGACGAGTGTCGGTTCATGATATGAGGATGCTGGATGTACAACTAAACCTTGAGGTTTATTAATAACAATAAGATCATCATCTTCATAAACGATGTCTAGTGACATATCGATAGGTTCTAGGTCTAATTTTTTGGTTTGAGGTATATCGTAATGTATGACATCATCTTTTTTTAGAGCATAACCAGTTTTTACAACGTCATCATTGACTGTTACATGTTTATCTTTGATAAGATTTTGAACATAGCTTCGACTTTTATCTTGAAAAACAGTTTCATGCAAAAATAAATCTAAACGCATGCCTTCTGATTCGATAGTTACATTAATCTTGGATTTGGGCATCTTTTTTCCCTTCTTTTTGACGTTTTGGATCAAAAATGAATAAATCAATCGCAAATAATACAATCGCAGCACTTAAAAATAAGTCCGCAAAATTGTTATAAAAGGTTGCAATTGGGTTAATGAATGGATAATGTAAAAAATCTATAACGTAACCAAAAAGAGCACGATCAATCGCATTCCCTAATGTGCCACCAATAAAAAATGCAATCGATAAACTGTAAACCTTTTTGTTTTTGTAGTCAGATTCTAAAAATAAGTAACCAAAAACACCTAATGCAATGACGGTAATAATCATGAACAAGAATTGCTGATCTTTTAAAATACCCAGTGATGCACCAGTGTTTTCATGGTATGAAAGTTCAAGCAAATAAGGGATCCAAACGATATTGTCATTGGAACCTACCAATAAAGGCGGTATAAGCGCTTTAGCTAAGTGCTTTGTAACCTGATCAATCAAAACAGTGATGAAAATGATAATAGCACCTTTCTTCATGTCAACCTCCTAGAATAGTGTAGATAAGATAATTATACCAAGGATCAGAAAAAGCATTGATACAATGGTTGATTCAACATATTGTGGAATTCTTGTATCAATATCTTGAATGGTTGGAAAATAGTTTTTTAATAGCTTATAATAGAAAAAATAATATAAAAAAGTCCATAAAAGTATAAAAACAAGCAACATAATCGATAAAATAAATGTAAGTTTAGCATATATAAACATATTGATAACGATTAATGTCGGAATAAGTAGTATCAAAGTGCTCATTATGATGGCACCAAAGACGGATTTAAAAATGCCTTTATAGCTTATTTTTGAGTCGATGATTTTAACAAGATTACGGTATCTTCTAAAAAAAGCAAACACCTTATTCATTAATGTAGTCATTAAGCATTTCCACCGCCTCATTAAAGTCTTCTACTATCAATAATTCAAAAGGATAATCCATGTCTTTAATGTCATTTTGATGTGATTTTGGCATCAAAAATACATCTACTTTTTGATCAATTGCAGTGTATAATTTTTGTTGAATGCCACCAATTCTACCGACATTTCCACCAACTTCTATTGTGCCTGTACCAGCAAAAATCAAAGGTTCAATGTTTAGTTTAAGTAAACTTACATAAATACTAAGGGATTGTAGGAGCCCACCGCTTGGTCCTCCAATAAAGCCATCAAGACCTGGTAATTCAAAACTTGGGGTTGCATCTATGATGCTATAATTTGGATAAAAAAGTATAAAATTTTCATTTGGCTCTCTTTGGTATGTATAATCAAAGGTTATATACTCACCACTTACTTCTCTTCTTATTTTGTATGTGGGGTTGCCTTGATAAGCACGTTCTAAAAATGATTGGTGTGAGAAGTTTTCAGCTTTAAAGCCATCAATTTCAATGATTTCATCACCAATCTCTAGCACTTTGATGCGACTTGGTCTATACCTTATATAAAGCCCTTCGTATTTGTAATCGATACTGATCGTGGAATCTATCTCGCTTGCCTTTTCATAAGCAACAATTAAAGAAGCAATGAGTGATGATTTTTTAGCTATTTGTCCTGATAAATAGTCTTCTCGCCAAGTTGTATCTTTTTCATAACTATTTGTTTCATATACATTCATACGATTATCTTGACTTAAAATGATGTTTTGAAATGCTGTAATCGGATGATAACTGTATACATATACTGTGTGAAATTGATGATTAAATGTAACGCCGTCTATATCAATCCATGACTCTACAGGTGTAATATCACCAGGAGCCGTCACAGATAAATCTGTAGGTGCTACAAGCATAAATAAAAGATAAATGTATGGGAAGAACAGTACAACTAGTATTTTTTTATATTGTTTAATCAAGGTTAACATACGTTAACTCACCAACCTCTATTTGTCGATAAGACACATTTGATGCCTTAAGCATACGTATAGCTGCTTGATGCTCTTTGGTATCTTGATATTTATTCGATTCATAGACAATTTCCTTGATACCACTTTGAATGATCAGTTTTGTACATTCGTTACATGGAAACAATGTCACATAAATAGAGCCATTTTTTAAACTTTGTGTCGCATTTAAAATCGCATTGGCTTCTGCATGCACCACATATGGATATTTAGTATTAGTAAACTCACCATCATTACCCCATGGAAATAAATCATCCTTACATCCTTGTGGTAATCCATTGTATCCGATACCTACAATACGTTTATCTGTATTAATGATACAAGCACCAACTTGTGTTGAAGGATCCTTACTACGCATTGCTGATAGTTTTGCGACTCCCATGAAATATTGGTCCCAAGAAATATAGTCTTTACGCATTATTTTTTCTCCTCAGGTTTAGCTAAACTCATATCCACGTGACAGTACCCACCTGGATTTTTCTTTAAATAATCTTGATGATAACTTTCTGCGAGTTCATAGTCTAAATTCTTCTTAACTTCTGTTTGAACACGTTTGATTTGATCTTTAAATAAATGATTCATAAAAGACTTAATGATAGCTTCATCTTCCTCATCATTAAAGTATATACCCGTGCGGTATTGTCTACCAATATCATGACCTTGTCTATTTCGTGAAAATGGATCAATAATTCTAAAAAACTGATCTAATACGTTTTCTAATGTGATAATTTCAGGATCATATGTTACTTCCATAGCTTCTGCATGTGTAGCAGTACCATCACACACTTCACGGTATGTTGGATTTTTCTTATTCCCATCTACATAACCTACAGACGTGTCAACAACGCCTTTAAGTTGTTGAAAATAGCCTTCAACTCCCCAGAAACAACCACCTGCTAATATGATTTTTTTCATATCATTCACCTACCTTTAATGATAATTCTTTTAATTGAATGTCCTCAACTGTACTTGGTGCTTGCATCATCATGTCTTTCGCGCTTTGTGTTTTTGGAAATGCAACCACATCTTTAATATTTTGTGTGCCTGTCATAAGCATAACGACTCTATCAAGGCCCAGTGCGAGTCCACCATGTGGTGGTGTACCATATTTTAAGGCATCTACAAAGAAACCAAAGCGTTCCTCAATGTCTTGTTTAGATAAGCCTAATGTATCAAACATGAGCTTTTGGACATCTTGATTATGGATACGAATAGAACCTCCACCGATTTCATAACCATTAAGGACGATATCGTATGCTTTTGCCATTGCTTTTTTAGGATGATCTCTTAATACTTGTGGATCTCTCGGTGCAGTGAATGGATGATGCTTCGCATAGAAGCGTTTTTCCTCTTCGCTATACTCTAATAATGGCCAGTCAACAATCCAAACAAATTTATATTCATTTTCTGGAATCATCTTAAACTCATTAGCCAATTCGATCCTAAGTGCAGAAAGTCCAGAGGATACTTTTTCAAATTCTCCAGGCACTAAAAATAATATGTCATTCTCTTTTATGTTTAGTTTTGCTAAACTTTCGTCATTCATGTTTTTTACAACAGAACCGCTAAATTGACCGTCAAGATATTTTATATATGCGAGTGCTTCACCATGATTTTTCTTTACAAGTTCAGTGAGTTGATCAATACGTTTTCTAGTTAATGCCTGCGCATTATTAAAAATGATCCCTCTAACTTGTTCTTTACCGTTAAATAAAGGCACATCGAGTGTCTCAAATAATGATGTGTAATCTTGAATGCGCATACCATATCTCATATCTGGTTTATCATTTCCATAAAGTGACATGGATGTTTCATAGGATAATTTTGGAAACCCTTCTTTAACATCAACATTGAGCACTTCTTTAAATGTTTTAATAAGCACTCGTTCTACTAGTGCCATAACATCTGCTTCATCAACAAAGGATGCTTCAATATCCACTTGTGTAAACTCAGGTTGTCTATCAGCTCTCAAATCTTCATCTCTAAAGCATTTAGCAATCTGAAAGTATTTTTCAAGACCTGCAACCATAAATAATTGTTTATAAATCTGAGGCGATTGTGGTAGTGCATAAAAGTGTCCAGGATAGAGCCTAGATGGTACTAAGTAATCCCTAGCACCTTCAGGTGTAGATTTCCCTAAAATAGGTGTCTCAAATTCATTAAAACCTTCTTCATAGAGTGCATTTCTGATCGCATGAGCAATTTTACTTCTTTGAATAAGGAAGTTTTGCATCACAGGTCTTCTTAGGTCGAGATAACGATATTTTAAACGCGTATCCTCTAAGGCATCGGTGTCATTAGAAATCGTAATTGGAGGTGTTTCTGCCACATTTAATATGGTAAGTTCGGTGACTTCAACTTCGATATCACCTGTTTTTATGTTTTTGTTCTTACTTTCTCTTTCAATGACAATTCCTTTTGCTTCTAAAACGAACTCATTACGCACTTTAAAAGCTGTATCGTAAAAAGGATTCTCTGGTTTGACAACGAGCTGTGTCAAGCCAAAACGGTCTCTTAAATCGATAAAAATGAGACCTCCAAGATTTCTTACTTTTGCTGCCCATCCTTTAAGATAGACAGACATACCTTTATGTTCAATTGTTAATTCATTGTTATGATGTGTATATTTCATGTTATTTCTCCAGTTTTTCTTTCAGATACTTCGCAATTTTTGAGATCAGTACTTCTTCTTGAATTTCAGTTTTCGTATCTTTAATACCAACAACACCTTTTTGGAATTCTTCTTCACCTAAAATGATTAAATATTTCGCTCCTAAACGAAGTGCTTGTTTGAGTTGGCCTTTAAATGCTTTTTGTGTGTAATTCATATCAGCAATGATATTCTTTTGTCTTAAATCATAGAGAATCTTTGATGCTGTTGGTTTAAGGGATTGATTAAATACGATGACATAGGCATCTAATGTATCTTCCTTTGCAAAATTAACTTCTTCAGCTTCCAGTGCAAGGAGTAATCTCTCCATACCACATGCAAAACCAATGCCACCCAATTCAGGTCCACCAAGCTCTGAAACAAGTTTTTGGTATCTACCCCCACCACCAAGGACGTTTTGAGCGCCAAAGCCTTCAATATCAGCTTCAATTTCAAATACAGTATGACTATAATAATCTAAACCCCTAACGAGTTTTTTATGAATTTCATAGCTAATTTTTGCTGCATTTAAATGCTCAAGAACTTCTTGAAAATAAGCTTTGGATTGATCAGTTAAATAATCTTGAGGAGTTGGTGCATTTAAAACTGCAGGATGCTTTTGATCCACCTTGCAATCTAAGATACGTAGTGGGTTTTTATGAAGTCTTGCTTTACAATCGTCGCATAAAGATTCTTCATGAGGCAAAAAATGAGCTTCTAAAGCTTCTTGATATGCTTTTCTAGAATCTTCATCACCAAGAGAGTTAATTCTTACTCTAACGCCTTTTAGACCTAAGCGTTTCATAAAATCATACGCTAAAATAATCATTTCAGCATCAATAGCAGGATCCACTGTACCAATTGCTTCAACACCAAACTGATAAAACTGACGATATCTACCTTTTTGTGGTCTTTCGTATCTAAAATTAGGCCCGATATAGTATACTTTTTCTAATTCTTGAGATGCATAAAGCTTGTTTTCAACATAAGACCGAATGATACCTGCAGTACCTTCTGGTCTTAGTGTTAATTTTCTGTCACCACGGTCATCAAAATCATAAGTTTCTTTAGTAACCATATCAGATAGCTCATTTTGCCTGTGAAAGACTTCACTATACTCCATGATCGGCGTACGCATTTCTTTGATGTTATAAATTTTTAATGTTTCTCTAATTTTTTCTTCTAAAGCATGCCATAAATAGGACTCATTCGGTAATACATCGTATGTACCTTTAACTTTATTGATTGCCATTATAATTCTCCTTTGTTATCACATAGTGCACCATCACATCAGGATAGATACCTATCGCTTTTTCTAATGTATAAGGGGCTTCAAAAACTCGTTTAAATGGTGTTTTTTGAATCACTTTCTCTGATGCTATGTTCCCCTTTAAATGTCTTATTTTTATAAAATCATATCCTAGATAATTGAATCCGATATCAATCATTTTTAGCAAAGCCTCTGTCATAATACCTTGATTCCAAAAATCCTGATGGAGTGCATAACCAATTTCTGCGCCATTTTCTCCTTTTATTTTACTATGAAAATCAATGGTACCAATCATTTTTTGCGTATTTAAGTCAATGATTGCATAACCAATGGGTAATCCTTGTCTTAACCTTGGTTTAAATATGTGATTAATCGCATAAAGTGCTTGTTTCTTATCCGTAAAAGGTCCCCAAGATAAATATCTTGTCACTTCATGTGATTTACCATAATCATACATATCTAGATAGTCTTTTTTTTCAATAGTTCTAAGTTTGACTTTTGATAAATATATTTCAGGCATTTTCTTATATCTTTTTTTCATATGACATTCCTCATTTATAAAATAAAAACGTCCTTAAAAACGCTAAGGACGTATGAATACGCGGTACCACCTTAGTTCTAGATTGCTCTAGCCCTCAATTTTTTAAATGTCTCCAAAGGTGTCACTACCTATTATAGGTTCCTTTTTCATAGACGATTTGATTACATATTCATGATATCTTAAGTTTTCACGTTTGTCAATCAAATTCCATGATGATTGTCACAGGTCCATCGTTGATGGACTCAATCATCATCTTTGCACCAAAGACACCTTTTTCAACATGATGATCTTTTTTTAACGTCTCTATAAAAAAGTCAAATAGAGGTAGTGCATGTTCAGGTCTTGCTGCTTCAATAAATGAAGGTCTATTATTGCCTTTTGTGTCTCCATAAAGTGTAAACTGAGAGATTGCCAAGATTTTTCCATTTGCAGTGCTTAAATTTAAGTTCATTTTACCTTCATCATCTTCAAATACACGGAGTGTATGAACTTTTTGTGCTGCCTTTTTAACAATATCTTTTGTATCACTTTCTTTGATACCTACATAAACTAAATAGCCTTTATCTATCTCTCCTACGATTTGATGATCAACTTTGACTTTAGCTTGGCTGACTCTTTGTACAACAAGTCTCATTTAAAATAACGCTCCACAGAATATAATTCACTCACTTTTCTTAAATTAACGATGAGTGATTGTAATTGCTCTGCATGACTTACTAAAACCTTTAATTTAATAATGAGTTCCAAATTGGAGGTCGTAATGGCGCTCACCTCAGCAATCGAAATCGATTGTGCATTCACAGTTGTTACAACTTCAGTCAGTAATGTAGACCTATTACCACCAACTATTTTAATCCACGTTGGATATTTACGTGTGATGCTTGGTGACCAAAATGCTTCAATGAGTCTATTTTCTTCAAATTGTTTACAGTTTGGACAAAAAGTTGTATGAATCACTATACCAGATTGCTTAGAAACGTATCCAATGATTGGATCTCCTGGAATCGGTAAACAACAATTTGCTAGCTTTAACTGTGGACTACTTAAGCCTTCAATCACAATACCAGTTTCGCTGTGTGTTGTTAATTGCTTAGAGGCTTTTTCCATTTGTCTTTGAAGTACAACATTTGGATCGACTTCTTGACCAAGCATCTTATTTGCTACAGTTTTAGGACTTAGATTACCTTTGCCTATTTCAAGATATAAGTCTTGGACATTCGTAATCATATTCTTTTCAAAATGTTTTTTAACAAAGGCATCATCAATTGAATCAGTGATTTTATGTTGCATAAACTCACGGTCTAATTGCTCTTCACCCATTTTTATGAGTGAATCACGATTGAGTTTGTTTAAGAAACCTTTAATTTTATGTCTAGCGTGTGATGACTTAGCTATTTTTAACCAATCTTCTGATGGACCATAAGAGTTCTTGTTGATTTTAACACTAACAATATCCCCTGTATTGAGCTCATAATCAAGTGTCACGATCTTGTTATTGACAAGTGCACCAACCATTTTATGCCCAATATCCGTATGGATACGATACGCAAAGTCAATGGGTGTTGAACCTTTAGGCAACTCAATCACTTCGCCTTTAGGTGTAAATACATAGACATTCGCATCTAAAATATCACCTTTGATAGTACCTACAAATTCTTCAGCACCTTGTTCGGTCTCATCAGTATCTTCACTCATCTTTAAGAGCTCACCATACCATTTTAATTTTTGTGATATTTCAAATTGCTCACGCTCTTTAGAATATGTTTTATTTTCTTTATATGCCCAATGAGCTGCAACCCCGTATTCAGCAACTTGATCCATTTCATGTGTACGTATTTGCACTTCAAAAAGCGTACCATCATCTGCTAATACAGTGGTATGAAGCGATTGATACATATTAGGCTTTGGTACAGCTATATAGTCTTTAAAGCGTCTTGGAATAGGTGTAAAATTCGCATGAATAATTCCAAGTGCTTGATAACATGTTTCAATACGGTCAACAATGATTCTAACGGCAAGCAAATCATAAATATCTTCAAAAGCACGATTATCCTTCACCATTTTTTTGTAAATGGAATAGATATTTTTAATGCGTCCTTTGATTTCAAAATCATGTAATTCCGAATCATCAAACAGCGTTTTAATATCACTAATAACATGCTCAATAGATGCTTCTCTTTCTGTTTTCTTCGCTTGAATCATATTAGATACACGATAATACATAGGTGGATCAGTATATCTTAAGGATCGATCTTCTAGTTCAGCTTTGATTCTAAAAATACCTAATCTATGAGCAAGAGGCGCATAAATTTCTAATGTTTCAGTTGCTATTTTATATTGTTTTTCAGGAGCCATCGAATCTAATGTTCTCACATTATGAAGTCTATCAGCAATCTTAATTAGGATGACACGAATATCTTTAGCCATCGCTAAGAGCATTTTTTGATGATTATCTGCCTGAGAAGCTTTTTGATTAAATGAGAGTTTACCTATTTTAGTCACACCATCAACGAGTTGAGCAATATCAGATCCAAAGGTCTTTTCAACTTCAACTAATGTAAGTGATGTATCTTCTACAGTGTCATGAAGCAGTGCAGCAATCAGTGTTGCTGGACCCCCTCTTAAGTCAGCTAAAATCTTAGCAACAGCAACAGGATGCGTGATGTATGGCTCACCACTTTTACGCATTTGACCTTCATGTTTTAATTTCGCCAAAAAATACGCCTTTTCAATCAATTCGATATCAGACGTTCTTTTGATGTATGATTCAAATGCTAAAGCGAGCGAATCAAACAATGCATCTTGCATAGTGATACCACCTTCACTTAATAAGTGATTAATGTTAATATATCATATTGTGTGAGTTTTTCTCTACCTTTTAAGTCCGCTAATTCAATTAAAAATGCTATACCTACGACTTCTCCACCTAATTTTTCAATCAGTTTGGTCGTCGCATCTACTGTGCCACCTGTCGCAAGCAGGTCATCGATGATTAAAACTTTATCACCTTTTTTCACTGCATCAGCATGTAAGCATAGTTCATTAGAGCCATACTCTAGATCATATGAAACACTCACATACTCTCTAGGTAATTTACCTGGCTTTCTCACAGGGGCGAAACCAATCGCTAATTGGCTTGCGACTGGGCATCCAAAAATAAAACCTCTTGCTTCAGGACCAACAATGATGGTTGCACCTTTTTCCTTCGCAAATTTAACAAATTGATCTGCTGCATATTGATACGCCTTACCATTAAGCATTAAAGGCGTGATGTCTCTAAATAAAATGCCTTCTTTAGGGAAATTGGGTACATCTGCAATAAAATCTTTCAAGTTCATAGTTATCCTCCAAATCGGTCATTTTAAACAAAAAAAAGACCGTTATCTACCCTATAATTTTACCTTATTTTCCATAAATATACAAGTATGATATAATCTTCTTAGGTGATGACATGAAGCCATTAGCATATCGTATGCGACCAGAGAATTTTGAAGATGTTTTCGGACAAGACCATCTTGTAGGCAAAGATGGTGTTTTAACGCATATGTTAAAGAAAGGAAAGCTCTTTTCTTTTATATTATATGGACCACCAGGCACTGGAAAAACCACCATCGCTGAGCTCTTTAAAACTAAATCTGGCTTAGATAGTTATTTCTTTAATGCCTCAACTGAAAATAAAGCGAGACTTAAAGATATATTAGATACAACGAGCTATCATGACATCTTAATTGTGATTGATGAAATCCACCGTATGAAATCAGATGTTCAAGATTATTTATTGCCTTTTATGGAAAATGGAAAAGCGATTATCATCGGTCTAACAACGCTTAATCCTTATCAAAGTATCAATATGGCCATTCGTTCTAGATGTCATTTATACGAAGTAAAAAAGCTTGAAGACGAAGCCATTGAAAAAGCACTTCTAAAAGGACTTCATGCCTTAGATGTAGATATAAAAATCGATAAAGATGCTCTTTTAGCCATCATTAGATATTCAAATCATGAAATTAGAACAGCATTAAATATTTTAGAAAGTGCTGCTTTACTTTTAAATGATGGGGATACCTTAAAATCGAATATTGTCTACCGTGTTGCTGGTAAAATGAGTCATGATTTAGATGCACATGAAGATCATTTCTATGATTTATTATCTGCTTTACAAAAGTCAATTCGAGGATCAGATGTCGATGCGAGCATTCATTATTTAGCAAGACTGATTACTTTAGGCGATTTAGATAATATCATTAGAAGGCTTTTAGTCATTGCATATGAAGATATCGGATTAGCCAATCCTATAATGGGGCAAAAAGTACTAGCAGCTTGCGAATCTGCACGCATGGTAGGCTTTCCTGAAGCAAGAATTATGCTTGGTACCATTGTTATTGATATGGCATTATCCCCTAAATCAAATACAGCAATAAAAGCAATTGATGATGCACTCAATCATTATCAAACTGAGGATACTGGTGTCATTCCAGATCAAGCAAGCAACAGAAAAATTAAGTTGAATCCTGAGATTTATCATTATCCACATAATGATCTTGGATCAGTCAATGATCAATCTTATTTGCCGGAAAAGATTAAAGATTATATCTATTACGTACCTAAAGATGAGTCAGCTTATGAAAAAGCACTTAAGGATCGCTTAAGCCATATCGATAAAATCAAATATAAGAAAAGAAAAAAATAGGATATCCCAGAGGATGTCCTATTAGCTTTTTACCCTTCAGTCGATATAATGACAGGAATTGTTATAGGTGAACGCTTCGTTTCTTGATAGATATAGCGATTCACTTCATTTCTAACATCCCTTTTATATTCATTCCAGTTGATATATTTGCCTTCTAAGTGTTTTTTAGAAACTTCTAGGAATGTCTCTTTTACTTTATCTAAGATTTCCTCAGATTCTTGGACATAAACAAAGCCTTTTGTCACAATCTTTACTTCACCTAAAATTGATTTTGTTTTTGGACTGACATGTGCAACCACTAAAAGCGCACCATCTTCAGCAAGCAACTCACGATCTTTCATCACAAAATCATTAACATCACCTACTGCAGATCCATCAATTAATATTTCTCCAACATTGATTTCTGATCTTGAGACATATGAATCATCACCATCAAACGTTAAAACGTCTCCATTATCAAGTAAATAAACCTTGTCTTGCTCATAACCTATTTCCATCGCTAGACGTCTTACACCATATTGATGGCGATATTCACCAATTGTTGGAATAATGTATTTGGGTTTCAATAGATTAATCATCATTTTAATCTCTTCAGCAGTAGCATGAGCAGATGTTAGTAATCTTTTATCGACAACCATCACTTCTGCATCACTTCGATATAAAATATCTAGTGTACGTGCAGCCATCTTTTCTGTACCAGGTACAGGTGGTGTCATAAGAATCACGGTGTCTTTCGGTGAGATATGAATGAGTCTATCTGTTTTTTTACACATACGTTGTAGCATAAAGAATGGTTCGTGACGATTACCTGTTACAAGACATACAATGTCACGATCATCATTTTTATTTTTATCATCGACATATCTTAAATTAACAAGTGATGATTCTGGTATGTTTAAATAACCATTTTGTATGGCGATATCAACAATACGTTGTGCACGACGACCAATAATAGCAATTCTTTTTTTATGCGCTAAAGATATATCAATAATACGTTGGATTTTTCTTAAATCAGATGAGAAAAGTGAAACAATAATTCTTCCGTTTGCATTTGCGTAAATACTATTCAAACGGTGATTAAGCTGAGTACTTACACCACCATTTAATTCCATCGTCGAACCTAAAGATTCAGTGAGTAAGGCAAGCACCTTTTTCTCTGCTAACTCATTAATCTTTCTAAAATCTGTTTGATATTTCGCATCGCCTGATTGATCGAATGTGAAGTCTGATGTATAGACAATAGAGCCATCAACCGTATGTACAGCAATCCCTATAGACTCAGGTATTGAATGTGTTGTACTAAAGAATGTGACGCGTACGTTTCCAAACTTAATGATACTGTTTTGAGAAATGGTATGAAGCGTTAAAGTGCCTAAATCAAAACCTTCTTCTTTGAGTAAATCTTCAATGATTTGCATGGTAAAATGTGTCGCATATACAGGGACATTCAAATCTTTTAGGATATGAGGTAATGCACTTACGTGATCTTCGTGTGCATGCGATAAAAAAATACCTTTAATACGATCTTTTGCGCGTATTAAAACTTTATAATCTGGTATGATTTCATCAACACCATATAGCTCTGCAGAAGGATATTTAATCCCTGCATCCAAGATGAAAAATTGTTGATCGACTTCGACGACATACATGTTTTTACCATTTTCGCCTAGTCCACCTAATGCAAAAAATCTAATTTTACTCAATGTAACACTTCCCTTTGAAACGATTTTCGTCTTTTTAATTATACCATGTTTTATTTTATAAACAATCAATTTGTTTCATAACTATGTTATGATGTTAGTAGGTGAGAACATGATCAATTATCCAATAAAAAGAAAAGCACAAGAAAAGAAAACAAACTACGCAAACTTGGGAATGACTTTAGAATCAGATATTGAAGTAACCAATACTTATTATTTAAACCATGATATCGCAGTCATTCATAAAAAGCCAACACCAGTTCAAGTCGTCTCTGTAAGCTATCCGGCAAGAAATAAAGCAAAAATTACAGAAGCTTACTATAAAACACCATCAACCACTGACTTTAATGGAATCTATATGGGAAGATACATCGATTTTGATGCAAAAGAAACAAATTCTAAAACATCGATGCCCTTAAAAAATGTGCATCCACATCAAATCGATCATTTAAGACATGTGATTAAACATGGTGGAATCGCTTTTTTGATTGTTCATTTTAAAGCATATAACGAGTACTTTTTATTACCTGCAAGCATCCTTTTTAAATATTGGGATCAAAAAGACAATGAAGAAAAGGGACGGAAATCCATCCCTTATCAAGCTTTTTTAGACCATGCATTTTTAATTCCATTTGGTTATCAACCACGTCTAGACTACTTAAAAGTCATTAAGACCCATCTATTATAATGGGTTAAACTGTGTTTGAATATCTTTTAAGCGTTTAAAGGATACTAATGTAATTAAAGTGACAACAACGCCTGTGGTAAAAATATAAATGAAATTATAGCCAAAGCTATACAACCATAAATTTTCACCCATCGCACTAAAGATACGTGTTGCAAGATTTGGATCAGCGTTACCCGCTTCAACCTCTGATTGTGCATATAAAATGCTACTTTGCCATAAGATGACACCAGAAAGTGTACTTGAAATTAAGCGAATCACACTGACAAGTATTATGGCTTTGATGACATTCGTGATTTTTTCAAATCGATCATAAAAAAGACCTGATAATCCAAACGCAGTGAATGGAATGACATAATCAAATAAGATGAGTAAAACAATCATACCAAATGACCATGAAATACCTGTCCAACTTTCTAACGTCACTCTTAAAGTTTCAATATAGACGATATAGTCTACACCAAAATTATAAAGCGCATAGATGAAACCAGATATGAGTCCATATTTCAGACCCACCAATAAGCCAATCAATACAAGTGGTAACATGGATAATCCAAAGAACTTTCCGCCAAAGGGCATACTTAAGTTAAGTCCTGGAATCGCACTTGTAATGACATCAAGAATGATTGCGAAAGCGAGTAAATTCACTGCAATCAACATGTTTTTTGATTCTTTCTTTAAAGCCACTTCTTTTTTCCTCCTTAGAAAATAAAAAATTTCTATGGATGACCAAAGAAATTGATAGTAGATATGATACGTTCAACTATCCCTCCGCTGGTACAATCCAGATCAGGTTCGCGGGTCGACTATATTTAGTCCTCTCAGCACATGGCTCCCCGTAGTGATCATTAATATATTAACATCATTTTATTGAATAAACAAGTAATTTGATAAGGAGATAAACTATACGAAGTCAAGTAGAAATAATGAATAAACAGAAAAAGACCTAGTTACAGGTCGAAATTGA
>ERZ869909.1098-NODE-1098-length-23838-cov-91.628214_pt1 | contig 23838 bp, 25 predicted proteins | sample MGYA00520892_ERZ869909 | MGnify/ENA primary metagenome ERZ869909 (study PRJEB32215, sample SAMEA104723947) | bioreactor metagenome | biome: bioreactor; feature: anaerobic bioreactor; material: water | place: China | collected 2015-03-12 ... | reverse complement strand
ATTGAACTGATTGATGGGAAGGAAGAAGAATGAAAACATTTACCTTTGACGACTTGCTTCAATCCTATTTTTCTGAGCGGTGGCTGACGGAAGGGGTCTGTATCTCCTACTGTGTACTGCCTCAGCTCTTTCGGCGGTTTTGAGAGAAGTCTGGCTGCTTTCTGATAGAAAGAAAGCTACACAACTATCCCATTAAGCCTGGGATTACATACTTCAGGTAACCCTTTTTCTTTTACTCTGAGGGCAAGCTATGAGCGCTTTGAGCTTGGATGAGCTTTTGGCAGTTTTTCTTAAGGATCGCTGGCTTCGTCCGGAAACCCAGAAAACATATGCCAGTAGGTTGGGTATTTTTAAATCATATATTGGTGGCGATGTTCTCGCTTGTGAAGTCACTCGTGATCAAGTTTTGGAGTGGAGAGAGCACTCCATAGGTAATGCTTTCGAGAAGAAAATATCTGAAATTACTTGGAATAACTATGTGAGGCATTTGAGAGCAATATATAAGCATGGGATAGATCACGGCTACCTCCCCGTCATGAAAAACCCATTTTCAGGTGTCAGTGTTTCTGTTTACAAGAAAAAAAAGAAAGTGCTTACGCAGGGCCAGATAAAGCTTGCCAGAGAATGCCTGATGCTTTCAGAAAAGCTGGAGCAGGCTAGGGGGAAGCCAGAAAGGATACATCCTGCATGGTTTTGGAGGGTTGTGTTTGAAACTTTCTATCACACGGGAATGCGGCTTAGGCAGCTTCTTTACCTTACCCCAGGTGATGTAAATATTAGGGATGGATACATCGTGGCTTCATCTGAGGGCGCAAAAAACCGGGTAGAGCATACGATACCCATCTCGACTGCCTTGGGTCCGCATTTAAAGATGCTTATGAACTCGGCTAGAGTGATGGGGTTCGAGAGAGAGGATCAGCTTTTCAATGTGAATCGTTTTAGCGAAAGACACCGATCTGAGAAAATGAATACCTGGCAAGTGGAGCGGTTCTTTGATTTGCTTTCAGAGGCTTGTAGTTGTCGAATTACTCCGCATAGATTTCGGCATACTCTTGGGACTGAGCTAATGAGGGAGCCTGATAGAAACCTTCATATCACAAAAGCACTTCTAGGGCATTCGAGTGTGAAGACAACGCTGGAGTATGTTCACACGGATGTTGAAATGCTGAGGCCGCACCTAGAGAATAGGTAGTCTAGTAGCCTTTTCGAGCCCGGTAATGTTTCATGTGTGCCTAAGGTCCTCTTGTCATGGAGCGTGCCGGGCGTTTCTTGGTAAGCACGTTGGCTTGCAGGCTTGGTTGTATAATTTCTTGGTCATTAGAAAGTTGCGAGAGAGTTGTGAAGTGGCCTTTTAATAGGCGTTGATGAAGCATGTTTGGAGAGCTGCCGCCAGCTATGATTTTCCAGATGAAAAATTTCTTGCCCAAGAGTGCTTGGTGAGTGAATAATATAGTGCTTGTCTCGTATATTATTTGGTCAGTGTTAGGAGGGGTTTCTCGCGTGAATATGATGAATGGCAGGCTGGTGGTTTTATGCCTCGCTGCAAGTGGTTTAGGAGCTGGGGTGGCGACATTTTGCGTGATGACAGCTATGAAGCAAGAGGCTCTTCCGCAAGCCACGCAGTCCGCGGTGTCTGAAGCGTTGCTATTACGCTTGGAAGACAGCCTTGCAGAGGTGCAGGGCGAGCTGAGTGTGGTCCGGCGTCAGTTGGAAGTGGCTTCCGCTCAAGAAAAATCATTAGTAGATATTAGCCAGAGCTCTATACGTCAGAATAAGATAGCCGATATCGTTCAGGGGCAGGATCGCGCCGACAGCTTCATCAACTCAGTCAGGCTCTCGGTCCAGCAGGCTTGGGTGATCCCACCAGGTACTGAGTCAGGAGCAGTGGTAGAGGTAGCCGTACGCCTGGGAGCAGCAGGCGAGCTTTACTCTGCATCAATCACGCAAAGCAGTGGTAATGCGGACGTTGACCGCTCAGTCCTCTTGGCTGTAGAAGCAGCAGCGCCATTTCCTAAGATCCGACAGCTCCCCGCCGGTCTCCAGCAGGACTATCGCCAATTCAACCTGCGTTTCACACCTGGAGACCGAGTGTAGACGAGGGCTATACCCCCATCCAAAACCATCGGTATGATCTTTCCCGCTGGGTTGCTGTTCAGCTGTGGCTATGACCCGCTTTTAGACCGTAGTGCAGGCGCAGCCATTGGCGGTGGTCTGGGAAGCATTGCGGAGGAGGCTTCCAACTGAGGCACGGCCGTGGGCGTCAGATGTCAGGCAGGTTGAGATGCTGTGTCCACTTCCTCATGTTGCCAGCAATACCTTCACCCAATGAGGAAATTGAGCCGCACCAAGAGGCTGGGTATGGCGCATTATCCATCCCATGGCCGGGTTGACCTGTACGCATTGCCAAGCTATAACGGGCGGTGGAAGCAATAGAAGCAATGTGGCTAAGGCGTTTTTGCTCTTGCGGAACCCTCCACGCTGCAGTGCCGTTCAGGCTCGACAGGGGGTAGACCCTCCAAGTTCTGCCTTTGTATGACCTACAGGTAGCTTGGCAGGACTCATAATCCCTTGGTCGCTGGTTCGAGTCCAGCTGGGCCCACCAATGAAATCAATCGGTTACGCCGCCAAGAGTCAATTTTCTTCAGTGTGTGGTTGCTGATTGGTTGCTGATCCGCGGCAGCTTCGTGTAAAGCGCCGCTTAATTTGCGCCGATGCTTCGAATGGTTTGCACCTATCTACAGGCTGGTAAACGGGGCTTCGAAGAGGAATGCATCCGCTGCTAGCCGCTCAGCATTTTGGTGCGGCGGTAGGCTTCGGGATCCAGAGCCATTCGGCGGCACACTGCCAGTTCCTCGCCGCTCAGGCCATGCTCCACGGCCGTAGCACTGGAAACTTTGGTCAGGTGCTCACGACAGGCGGCCAGGCCCTGCTGTCGTAGCCATGCGGCTGTTGCCGGCCCGGCGATCCGCCCATCTCGCTCCCCCTCGCTGATCAGTGCCTCGAGCTCCTGTGCAGAGCCAAGGCCTTGATTGGCCTTATGGAAGGCCTCAGCACTCAACCCCATACTCCGACACACAGCAAGCTCGGCTTCACTCAGACCCTGATCGACTCTAGTGCGCTCGGCCTCCCGGGAGGACTTGCGGAAGGCCTCAGGGCTTACACCTGCCGCCCGGCACACGGCCAGCTCCGACTCGCTCAGCCCGCAGTTAGCCTCAGATCGCTCTCCAACTGGCGTCACGGCCTGGTTGGCCTCGCGGTAAGCCTCGGGGCTGATGCCCACCTCCCGGCACACGGCCAGTTCAGTAGCCGAAAGCCCCCCGTTCTTAGGGCGAGTCTGCAGGGGGATCGCGGTGGTTCCTGTGGCAATTCGCTGGTGGTTACCCATAGTTGACTTCCTCTTCGGTGCTTCTTGATGTTCCCCTTGAAGCCGCTCCAAGACCATCAATCCAAGATTGCCTTGAGTTCGGAACGCCGCTGCCTCATCACGTTGAACAACGCTTTCTGACCCAATGGTGTGCTGACGCCAGCCTGGAAGGCCTCGTCAGCATTGAAGGTGTTGATAATGGTGATACCTTGCCGCTGGTTCTGCTGATCACCGCCGTTGTTACGGTGGCGCGGGTCCTCGTCGGTCAGCACCTCCTCGCCGCGACGCAGGATTGCTGGCACCTCGTCCGGCGCAAGACCCGCCATGCCGCCGGTGTGGTAGCGCGGCGCTGAGACGAAGGCTGAAGCGGGAATCTTGCGCGAAAGCGCGCCTTGCCCTGCGATGCCTCCGGAGTGGTAGGCGGCAACGTTGGCGTAGATCCCGCCGCCACCTCCGCCACCGCCGCCGCCAAGACCGAGCGCTCCCATCAGGCCTGAGACGATGCCGCCAGGGCTGCCACCGCCCATCGCCTGCAAGGCGTTGAAGACGGCCTGCTGCATGATCATCTGGGCGATGTAGCGCAGGAAGTCGGCGGCGAAGCGACGAAAGGCGTCGCCAAGTGAATCGACGGCATCCTTTCCGCTGGCGATGTCTTCAGCGAAGGACATTAGGCCCTCGGTGGCGCCATAGGCGAACTCAGCGTTGATCGCTGAAGTGCTGAGCAGGCCGTTATTGATATCATCGATGCGGCTGCGTACCTGCCCAGCGGCCTCCCCCAGCTCTACGGCATACTCGGGAAACTGGCGCCTAAGCTCCTCGATCAGCTCCAGCTGGCGTTCGAGACCGCGTGTCGGGTTGGCCTGATCGAGGATTTGCTGAAGGTTCTGCTCAGCCAGCTGCTGCGCTTGTCGGCGCTGCTGCTCGGCTTCGGCGCGACGCTCCTCGACTTCGGTGAGGCGCTCGATTTCTCGGGCCTGCTCGACGATGCTGGCGGCCAGCGCTTGGCCCTCGGCGCCCAGGCGGGCAACATCGTCGGCCAGGTCGCCGAGGCTGAGTCGATACTCCAAGACGGCCGCCTCGCCTTCGCCGAAGGTGGCAATCTGCTGCTGGAGCCGCTGGTCGAGATTCTGAAGTGCCTGCAGGGCAGCCTCATACTCCCGGGCCGCAGCGCTTCGGCCGCTGGCTGAGCCGGAAGACTCAGGCTCGCTGGGCTTTTCGGGGTCTTCTCCCTCAGTTCGCCGCCGACGCTCTTCACGTGCAACGGCGAGCCGGTCTTCGATCTCGGCAATCCGCTGTGTCGCCTCGGCCACAGCCTGGAGGCCCCGGACTTCCTGGCCGACCTCACCGGCACCGAAACCGAGCACGCCGCTGCCGCGATCTCCACTGCGCAACTTGGCTAGCTCCTCGCGGGCGGCCGCCGCTTTGAGCGTGGCTTCATCCAGGGCTGCATTCAGGGAGTCGAGCGACCTACCTAGGTCCTCGCCGGACATCTCCTGCATCTCGGCACGCAGGCTCGCCAACTCGCCTTCGGTCAGTCCGATGCGCCGACCTGTCAGCCCCAGCTCCTCTCTGAAGACGTAGAGGGCGCCTGCAGCGACGACCGCGGCTCCTACCGGCCCGCCGAGCAGCGCCATGGCGCCCGTTGCCGCGCGAGTCGCACCGGCCAGAGTGGTCTGAGCCACCGCCGCCGTCCGCGAGACACCGGCCATTCTGGCAAGCGCGGCCTGATAGGCGACGGCCTGCTGGGTAGCGGCCAGTTTGGCACCGGCGGCGGTAGCCAGAGCGCGGGTCAGGTGTCCAGCGAATACCGCCGCTCCGATCTGGGCAATATCGACCAGGCCGTCAACGTTCTCGGTGAGTGCTTCGGCAGCCCCGCTGGCTGCATCCAGCCCCGATCCGAACACCTCGGTGGCACCTGCATCGCCGATGGCGAGATAGAGCTGATAGATGGTGTCCTGGAGGTTCGATGCTTTCCCTCCCAGGGTGTCCATCTGATCCGCCATGGCGCCGGCGAACTGGTTGTTGCCGATCTTCTCCAGGTAACCGGTAATCGCCTCGGCGGTGTTGGCAACCGTGGTCTGCACTCCCTGGAAGGTGAAGGTGATCTGCTCACCCTCCCGGCTGGCCCGGATGCCGAACGCCTTGAGACGCTCGAACTCCCCAGTGGAGGCATCGGCAACAGCCTCCACCATCTGCATCATGTCCTGGCCCATGGCAGAGGCTGTGTTGCCGAACGACCGCAGCGCCTCCTGGGTAGGGTTCAGCCCCAGCGACTTCATGCGGATGAAGGCCTGTACCGACTGGTCCAGGGTGAACGGGGTCTCGCTGGCAAACGCCAGCAGCTGGTCCCATGCGGCGTTGGCGTTTTCCACCGAGCCGGTGACTGTCTTCAGTGAAGCGCGCAGCGACTGCGCGCTGCTGATGGCACTGTAGGTGTCTCGGGCGATGCTACCCAGCCCCATGGCGGCGATCGCCCCCCCCACCGCCACGGCGATAGTTCGCACCCCGTTGAGGCTGCTCTGGAAGCCATCCATGGAGCGCGCCGTTCGATCGCCCTCGTCACCGACGCCTTCCAGGTCACGCTCCACCTGCTGCAGCTGGCGGCGGGCCTGCTGCATATCGGCGCGCATGCGCAGGGCAATTTCAAGATTGCGTTCAGCCATCAGTTCGGACTCCGGTTGCGCAGTGTGCTGATTACCTCTCGGGGCCTGCCGCCCCAGGCCACCGCGGCGGCTTCGATAAGGTCGGCGCGGTGCTCGTCACGGCGGCGGCGGGTCAGCGCGAAGTAGCGCTGGATCTGCCGCCAGGTCAGTCGCCGGGCGAGCTCGCCGGGGTCGCGTCCATAGCCTCCGGCGATGAGGGCGTCGAAGAGCTCCCCGAGGGGGACGGGCTCACCATCTGGCGCATCGCCCTGGCCAGCGCCCCGCCGAACACCAGCCTGCGCATAAAAAAACCTGAGTTGACCTGCCAGAAGGTCATGCTGAGCCTCTGACCTTCGCGATTTCGCAGTCCCTCGATCCACTCTCGCGGCTGGCCAGTGCTGATTGACATCAGCGAGATCCAGGCGGCGGAGTGCTCCCCGAGCAAGCCCTCCAGGGCCAGAGCGTCGAGATCCCCTTCTTCTAGGACTTTGGCGAGGTCCTCGAGCAGCGGCCGGGCCAGGGCGATAGCTCGCAGCCCCTCCAGGTAGCGGAACTCGCGGACCTCGATCGTCTGACCCGCGATCACCAGGGTCTCATCGGGGAAGAGGATATCGGCGTCACTGGCCATCTTGTTTGCGCTCTCGCTCATGAGGTCTGGCTCCTATCGCTGCAGGTCGGTGCGCATGCACAGCCACCGGTGATCCACTCTTCGGGCAACGGATGGGCCTCACTGAAGCATGCTGGGGCGCTGAGGCAACAGGCGCCCCCAAAGGTCGTTGAGGCTGAACTGCAGGGCATCGCCTAGGATCAGCCGGCGAATGAAGAGGTTTCCGTTGACCCTCCAGAAGGCCATCATCAGGCAGAGGCCATCGGTATCGCTGAGCTGGGCGATCCACTCGATCTCGCGGCCGGTGGCCAGCGCCAGAAGCTCCATCCAGTTGTCGGCGTGCTCAGCCAGGATGACCTCGAGATTGCCGGTCTCCAGCTGCCCGCCCTCGATGAACCCCTTCAGCCGGTCGAGGATGGGTCGAGCCAAGGCCGTTGCCTTCACGGCCTCGACATAGGTCAATTCATGGATGGTGACGACTTCACCCTGCAGGGTGATCGTCTCGTCGAGCGATTCCGCCGGCTGCTGCGGCTTGGCTTGCTGTTCCATGGAGTTTGTCTCCAGTCGGTTCTTCAGGACCCGCAGGCCCGAGAAAAGGGTGGGGGCGTTACCGGCTGCTCCCCATGCCATCCAGGTTGCCGTCTGGAGCCGACGCAGGATTGCCATCTGCGGCCGACTCGGCTCCCCAACTCGAATGGCACCTGCATACAGCCGGGGCCCCCATAAGACTGATCAGCGCGAGAGTGGCGCTTCAGCGTTATCGCTGCGGCGCAGTTCACGCTGTTGCGCGAGGATGGCGTAAATCTGCACCTCGGTAAGGTTATGGCGCTGCGCGAGCTCACTGACGTTGTCCCCAGTGAACTCCTTGAAGATCTGCTGATGCTTCAAGGCCACCTTCAAGGCCGCACCTTTCGGAAGGTAGAAACTGCGCCCTCCGGCATAGAAAGCCAGCGCCTCGATAGCCGTTTCGGCCAGGTCGCGCGCCTCATCAGTGCCACGCCCCTTGTTGACGAAGGCGTTCTCGACCACGTCGGCCAGCATCACCAGGCCCTTCGGCCACACCCTGCGATCCGGTTCCGTCACCGCTCTTCTCCCACCTATCTGCACGTAGATACTTGCCTGCGCCAACCGCTAACGCTGGAACAGACCACCAACGCCCAGCGCGTCAAGCTGCGATAGCTCGGCGGCGTGCGCCTTGGCCCTTTCGTCGGGAGATCGCGCCTGGCGCCCGGCGAACAGCACCCCGCGGCCGGCATCGGGCTCGGCGACATCGCGGAAGGCCTTGAGGGAAAGGGAGGGGATCATCAGGTTGGGCCACTGCTCGGAGAGCAGCCGCACCTGCGTGCCAGGCACTGCCGACGTCAGCAGTTCCGCCACGGCCTGGAGCTGGCCGTAGCACAGCTGGAGCGCCTGGGCGTGCTTGACGTAGTCCTCGGAAATCGCCTCGGCACGGGCGATCAGCAGCTGCTCGATCACCTCGCCGGTCTGCTGCCGCAGGTCATCGCGGTGGCGGGTAATCGCCGACAGTCGGCGCTTCAGGCCGGCCAGAGTCTGGGCGGTGTCGCGCTCCTGGCCGAATGCACTGGCCTGGCTACCGTCGCTGTCCTCCAGGATCTCCTGGATCTCGGCATCCAGCGCCTCAAGCTCCTTGGGCTGGGCATCGCCGGCGGCGATATCGGCCAGCAGGTCTTCGCGGGCCTGCTGCAGGGCATCGAGGGCTTCGTCTTCATCGCCGACTGGCCCTGCCGATGCCGCGGCGTCGCGGATCAGGGCTTCGAAGCGCTCCACTTCGGCTTCGGCCCTGTTCAATGCCTCCAGGTGTTCCTTGGCCTCGTCGAGCGTCGCCCCCTGGCTCATCTCGGCGATCTGCTCGCGCAGCTCGTCTGCTCGGTTGCGCAACGCCAGCAACTTGTTCTCATCACGGGTCAGCCGATGGGTGGCGCCCTGCAGCTCGATCTTGGCGGCTTCCAGCTTAGGCTCGGATTGACGCTTTCCATCGACCGGGTTCGGGTTCTCACGGTTCAAGGCTGCCTGCCAGCCATCCACGGCGTCACGCGCTTGACGCTGCTTGCTGCGCAGCTGATTGATGCGATGGCTGAGGTGGTGGGCCTCCTGCTCGATGCTCTTCAACTGGGCCTTGAGCTCGGCGCGGGTCGACAGGCGCCCACGCAGATCCAGCACTTCCGAGCGAGCGTCTGACTTGCCGGCGGTGGGTAGCAGGCCGGCGAGCGTCTGGCCCAGGGTGCGCTTCGGCTTCGTGGTGTTGGCGGTGGGGGTTGGCACGGCCGGTCTCCTCACACGGTTTCAGGTGGCGGCGACGCGACGGGTGACGCGTTGCCGGTGTTTCTGAAAGCGCATTACAGCAGCCTTGTAAACGGCCTTAGATACAAAGCCACTTACGAAAGTCGACGGGCTGTAGGAGAGTCGGGGGTGTAGGAGAAGGGAGGAACGGCTGGCCCCCTGCCGGCAGGGGGCGCGGTTCAGGCTGACGTGTACCGCTTGGCCTGCGTCTCGTCCAGGGTGAAGAGCTTGCAGTCGCAGCCCACCACCGTGCAAGGCGCCAGGTAGTCCTGGGGCACCTCGGCGATGGGCATGGCCACCTTCTCCGGCTTGCCACAGAGGGTGCGCCCCTCGCTCCCCGCATCGCCACGAAACATCACGTACCGCCGCTCGCCGCGTTGGCGGGCCTCCGCCATCAGTTCGCGCACCTGCATCTGTCGATGGAGGGCATGCTCGATGCGGCTCACCTGGAAGTGCAACAGCTCGGCGAAGTCGCTGGGCTTGACCCGCTCTTGCGTGCTTGCCAGGTGTGCTTCCGCCTCTGGCCAGCGGAAGGCGTCCGGCCATACCGGCTCCAGCGCCTTCTTCGCCTGCCAGGCGCCCTGGGTCATGACGCCCTCAAGGGCCGAACAAACCTGCGCTCTCGCCTCTTCGCTCCACTCGATCCCGCGCGCGGCGATATCGAAGGCCTGCTGAAAGTGGTCGCCGGGCTGGGGGGATGGCGCTGCCTGCGGCTCGGACCTGCCGACGGTGACCGTCACCTGTGCGGGCGCGTCACGGCCTGGAGCAGGCTCGGGAGTGTCAGTGGCGCCCAGCCACTGCTTAATGCGACGAAGGACGGGCATGATGGCCTCCTGTAGAGATCGCCGAGGCACCTCGGGTGCCTGAGGGCGGGAGCTGCTGAAGAGGAGGCGGGCCGAAGCCGGTGCGAGGCAGGAGAGCGTGTCACCCGGCGCGTCCGGGCCTCCTGGCCCTCAGCGTAGCCGGCGATGGCGACTTGCGGGGGCTTATCGGCGGCGGCGGGCCACCATCGCCTTCAAGCCGGTGATGGCCTTGGCGGTGGTCGTGGTGTTGGCGAAGCGCAGGCTGGTAATGCCGTAGCTGCGCTCCAGCCAGTGGTCTAGAGCCTTCTGGTCGTCGGCGCCGGTGTATTCGCGCCACAACTGGTGGATCAGCCGCACCTGGTCGGGGGTGGCCATGCCGGAGCGCCGGCCGTAAGGGCCGGCGGCATGGGTCGATTCGAAGCCCAGCGCCTTCAGGCGGCGCATGACGGCCTCGAAGCCGGCGAGATCCAGGTCGCGAGTGCTGCGACAGCCGGCTGCCTCCTCGAGGAGGTCTCGCCAGGTCTGGTCGTCCAGACCCAGCTGGCGACGCGCCACTTGCAGCATTTTTCGCTTTCCGGGGTAGAGTTCCATCGGGAGCACCGTTAGACGCGCGTTAGTTTTGTGCTGGCGGCGAGATCGCCTCGCCGCCGCATCATCGCCGCCCTCTGAGGCGAAAACGCCTCAGAGGGCCTCACAGGGCGATTCAGCCACCCGCCCCTGTTGCGTGGTTCTGGCCGGCGTAGTGCTCTTCACATTGCTGGCAGAGCTCGACGGCCCGCTGGACCTCCTGGCGACACAGCGTGAGCAGGTGATTCACCCGCTCGGCGGCGTCACGATCTGGCGGCATCACGCCCAGGTAGTCGGCGCGCACCATGCTGTCGACCAGGGCATCCAGGGCGTTGAGTTGGCCGCCCAGGGCGATCAGCGGGAACTGGGCTTTTGCGGTGTGATTGGCATGGGCGGTCATGATTCGTCTCCAGCAGCATCCATAAAGTCTTCCAGCTCTGCGGAAATACCGTATTCGGCATCGAGCTGTTCGCTCACTCGGGCAATCTCGTTGAGCAGCGCATCCTGGCCGTTCGTGGCGGCCTCCAGGGCACCGAGTACGGACGCCAGGTCGCCCCTGCCCGGCTCCTCAAGCCGCAGCTGGATCAGCTCGCAGGCGGCATCCAGGCAGCCGCGCACTCGCTCACCGTCAACGTGAGATTGGCTCAGGCGGTGGTAGACGTTGTTGATGGTATTCACTGCTTACCTCCGATCTGGCTGTGTGGACAGCCGCTGCGGCAGGCGCGGTAGAGGCGCACCCGCTGGGCATTGGTGGCGGCGAAAGGCATGGCCTGGCAGTCCAGGCACTGGCGGGCGGAGATCTCCCCGAGCACCGGGCAGAGCACCATCTGCCCCATGAACTCCCCTTCAACCCGCTGTTGAAGGCCGCGCAGGTCGCCGGGGTAACGCCCCCTCAGCGCCTGGCTGATCATCGACGCGGAGACCCCAAGGCGCTGGGCGACACGGTTCTGGCTGGTCTCCGCGCAGCTGCGAGCGAGTGCCTCGAGCCAATCACTCATGGCGACCGTCCTCGGGCCGCCACACGACCTCATGCTTGTTGGCATCCCACACCTGGCGAATGCGCTGGATCTGGGGCGCACGCGGCCCGGTGTAACGACTGGGCAGCAGCCGATAGCGGGCCGGGCGGTTGGGACCGCCCTCCACGGTGGTGATCAGGTAGCCAGCCCGTGCCAGGTACTGGCAGTAGTAGGCGGCCTCGTTCTCGGCCACCGGCTGGGCCTCGGTGCTGGCCTGCACCGCCAGCTCGCGATGGCTGAACTCACCGATGATGCGCATGGTGCGCCATAGCTGCTCGCGCCCCGTCCCCTGGGTCACGTGGCGGCCATCGCGGGTCACGCGCGGCGCCTCGACGCCCACGTCGCGTGCCAGGCGGTAGCGCACCGGTTCGCCGCCCTTGCGGGGCTCCTCACTGCGCTCCAGGTAGCCGGCGGCCTCCAGGCCAACCAGGTAGTCACGAACCCGGCCCGTCGGCATCGTTGCGCCGAAGCGGCCACGCACGTCGGGGATGGTGATGCTGTCACCGGCCTGATGCAGGGCGCGTAGGATCTCCCACATCGCCTGACGATCGCCGCGAGGCCCGGACGCGGAGAGATGGATGGGCTTGCGTGTCATGCTCATGCCCTCCTCGCCGGCGCGTCGCCGCTATAGAGAGTGCAGCGGCAATCGGCCAGCGTCATGCGGTCGAGGCCCTGCGTCAGGATCTCCTGGCGCACCAGCTCCAGGTTGATGCAGATCCGCCGCGCCACCCCGCGGCTCACCTCCACGATCCGCTGCAGCAGGTCGTCGGCGATCTCCACTTCCCGGCAAAACATCTTGGCCAGGGCGCGGGCGTCATCCAGGTCGCTTGGCTGGGCCTGTACCCACTTGAGCATGCGGTTGTGGAAGCGCTCCCACTCGCGCAGCTTCGCCGGCATCGTCTCCTCGCCGACCAGCAGAATCGCGGCGCCGGAGCCCTCATAGATGTCGCGGATCACTTCGGTCGCCTTCTTGGTGACGATGTGATCCATCTCATCGATGATCAGCGGTCGCTGGCTGAGCGCCAGTTGCTCGCTGATTTGCGCGGCCATTTCCGGGATCGTCTTGGCGGGGGTGATGCCCATCTCGGTCAGGATCGAGAGCAGCAAGAACTTCTTCGTCCAGGTGCTCTTGCACTCCACGTAGTAGGCGCGGTGGCGGTTGGCGACATAGGCCGCCGCAGTGCTCTTGCCATAGCCCGAGGGCCCGTAGAAGGCCACCAGGCCAGGCAGGTGCGCGGGGCGGTGCAGGGCTGCCTCCAGGGCGCCATTGCACAACGAGACGTTGCGCAGTGGGGCGGTGGTCTGGCCGCTGAAATTGACCGGGGGTGTTGAGTCCGTCATGCTTTACTCCGTACTTTGCAGGTACATTGCGCCCGCGCCCTGGCTCTCACACTCAGGGGTGTGGGCGCTTCTCATTGGCGCTCACCCTGAGCGCCGAAGTCTTCGAAGAATGTTCGCTCTGCGCGCCACTCGTTGGACCGCTGGTAGCTCTCGTGCCAGCGCCTCTCCTTCTCCTCCAGTCGCTCGCCGGCCTGGACGCGTCGATCGAGCCGCAACCAGCGCTGGTAACGGCGTTCCGGCGTCTCGCTCTCGACCACCGGCGCCTGAGCTTCCGCCGCCATCTCGGCCGCCAGCCGGGCGCGGTCGTCGTCCTGTTGGGGGGAGGTCTCCGGCACCGGCGGCAGCTCGCGACTGGCGGCGCGGCCGGCCTGGCGCAGCCCCTCGGGGGTGTAGTCGATGCTCGGGCGGTGCAGGGTCTCGATGTTCTGGATCTGCTCCAGCTGGTGCTCGAGCACCACGCGGCCGATGTTCTTGTTCACCGCCTTCTTGTGCTCGCGATACTCGCGTTGCTGTTCGGCCAAGAAGCGCTTCTGAACGGCTGTGGTGGCGGCGGCGCGCTCCTTCCGGGAGATCCCCAGCAGCTCGGCACACTCGGCGACAGCGATGAACTCGCCTTCCGAGTAGACGTAGAGGCGGCCGATGTCGGCTTCGTCGCGCTTGAGTACCACCTCACGCGTTTCGCGCTCAAACAGTTCGGGGGCGTCATAGGTGTGGCCCTCGAAGCGGATCCCCTTCCTACCGATCACACGAGTGCCGGCAATCTCGGCGAGCAACAGGTCCAGCGCCCGCTCGTCGCGAATGCGCCGTACTGGCTGCGTCCAGGCGGTGGCCACCTCGAAAGGAGTCTTGCTATCCAACCCGCCGTGCTCGGTGTGGTGATAGATCTGACACCACTGGTCGAGGAGTTCCTGCAGCTCCTCGCTGGTCATCTCGACCTCGACGGTTTCGCCGGGGGTCATCACCCGCTGAGCGAAGCTCTTGCGCTCCTCGATCTCCTTGCGTTCGGCCACGTTGTGGCCGATGAAGCCCGGCAGCAGGTCGAGGATGCCGTGACTCATGGTGCGGAAGGCGCGTTCGATGGTGCCTTTCTGCTCCGAGGCGAAGGGCACGCACAGCTCCTGCTCGACCTCGAGCTCCTGGAGCACGCTGGTGAATTGACGCGAGACGTAATCCTTGCCGTTGTCGGTGCGCGCGATCTCGCAGATCCCCCAATCGAGGGTGGCGCGGCGGAATACCTGGCACACCGCCTTCGCCGTCGAGGTCTTGGAGACGTAGAGCTTGAGGCGGCGGGAATACAGGTCGATCACCCCGATCACGCTGTGACGGCCATCCTTGAGCATCCAGTCGCCCGGGGTGGAGTCCAGCTCCCACACCTGATTGAGGCGATCGATACGCTCCTGGTGCGACCCCACCGCCGCCATGTACTGGTTTTTCCAGGCATCGGGGTTGGTGTGGTAGGTGTACGACTGAGCGTTGTTCTGCTTCCAGTCGTACATGAAACGCCGGTAGCTGGACTCCGTGGGCTGGTCGATATCGGGCCGCGTAGCGGCGACATACGCCCGCACTTTCTTCGGCGTGATGTGGGGCGCCTGAAGCATCAGGCCGATGACGATGTCGGCAAGCCCCTCGATGTCACACACCTTGAAGTGCCCTTTACGATGGCCGTAACCGTCGACCAGGGCGTAAACGCCCTTGTTGAGCAGGGCGTAATGCCAGCGTTTCAGGGTGGCCGCAGTGAGAGAGCGCCGCCCTTTGCGATGCGGCATGTACTCCCAGACATCCTCCGGTAGGCTGGTCTCGCCCGCATTCGCGGCGGCGGCGAACTGCTCAAAAGCAGCGGCCAGCGGGATGCCGCGCTGGCGGCGGAAGTGGTGCAGCGTTTCAATGACCAGCTTGCGGGCCTTGGCGCGCTTTCGCTTCGGATCCTCTGGAGACAGCGCGGCGAAGCGCGCCATGCCGCTTTCCTTGCTTGCCCGTCGAGCTTCACGGCGCTCCTCCTTGCGGCGCTCCTCTTCCCGCCGATCTGCCGCGGCCTGCTTCAGCAGCTTCGCGTCATCGCTGCGCTCCCACTCGCGGAGATCAGCATTCACGGCTTCGATAGCGGCCTTGTAGTTCAGCGCCTCGCGGACGTCCTCAGGAAGGCCGGCCAGATGGTAGTGGCGCCTGATCCCACCATTTCCATGCACCTCGTCGTAAGCCCACCTCTGTTTTTTGGCTCGCCGTTCGGCCGTGCGCTTGGTCACTCCAAGCACTTCGGCGATCCGCTTGATGGTTACCGTCTCAGCCGGTGCCATCACATCCTGGTGACAGCTCATTCGATGTCTCCCATCAACCGCTTCAGTTCCCGGATCTGCTTGGCGGCCTGCTCCTTCGCACGCTCGAGCTTGGCCAGCTCAGCGGCCAGGGCATCCTTTCCAACCAGCAGTCGTCCGCCCCGCTTCTCGGCGAGCCATGAACTGAGGATCAGTGTGTTGCAGGCACTTTCGAGAACCGGTGCCTGATAGAACGGCATGTTGTAGCTGTCGCGCGCTTCAGAAGACCAGGCGTCGAGCATGTACTTCGACACATCGTGACCCGTCAGCCTGCTCATGGCCGCCGCCACAGCGTAGCGGTCGCCATCTGCGCTCTTCAGCGCCTCGCCCACCAGGTGCGCGATCTCGGCACGGTAATCCATGCTGCCCGGAAGGGGATCCGCTGGCATGGGCACCTGGAACATGTCTGAGGTCATCCTGTCGCGGCGCGTCATGTCTACACCGCCCCGGGATCGTTGATATTGCGGGAAGTGGGCTCGGTGTTATCCTCTATTGACTTGGTTCCATTTGAGAGCCCCCCGGGCCGCCGATAACGCTTCGGCAGCCCATCGCGGTCGTAGCGATCCGGGAACAGCTGCTGAGGGGTGAGGCCTAGAGCATCCGCGATCAGTTTCTCCATGCGCGGGTAAGGCCGCAGGAAGGCCTGGTAGAGCGTCTGGCGCCGCACCGGCTTGGGATGCGCATTATCGGCGACGGAGGCCATGGTGCGGCCTTGAAGCCTGAGCTGGTAGTGAACCCAGTCACGGCGCCTCAGGGGGTCTCGGAGCAGTTCTTGAGTAGTGGTGTCGAGTTTCATGTCTACGCCTGTCGATTGGAACTTGCACGATAGACATTAGGACACGTTTGGGGTCGTTGCAATACCCCGATTGAGTGTCGCACCTTGAGACCGAGCTCCGAATGGGGTCGATATTGAATAATTTATCTATATTTCATGCACTTATAGGGTGGTGCGTCACATGAAAAAAGACGCAAGGCGCTCTGCAGGGGCAGGTGCGGCAAGGTGCGACACGGCAAAGGTGTCTCGGGCGAATGATGTCGGTAGCCGATTAACCCTCATACGGGGCGATAAGAGCCAGGCTGCTTTTGCAAAAGAGCTGGGCATCCATAAAAACACCCTTGGTAATTATGAGCGCGGAGAGAGAACCCCAGATGCACACCTGTTCGAAGCGCTGATTGCACTTGGCTACAACGCCAACTGGGTGCTGACCGGACAGGGACCGATGCTGTTGGAGGTGGTGCCAGATCGCGCTCAGGCGCCGAAACCCTTTGGCGACCTGGTAGATGAGCATCTTGAGACCATCCAGCGCCTCCTGGAGAGGTGGAGCGAGGGCCAACGCTCCCTGGAGCGAAGCGATAAGCTCGACATCGGCGGGGCCATGAACGGTGAGCAGTGGGAAGCGTATGAGTGGCTCCGTACGCTTTTGAAGAGCGGCTCGGCAAATGCCGACCAGCGCAAGCACGCCAAGTCACTGATTGATCACTACTTCATCGACACTTCGCCGAAGGCAGCCATAGTGCCAGGTGAGGCGTTCACAAAGAGCCGGCGGTCGGCGGAAGAGGGGACGCAGCCGCCGCCGGTCGCACGGCCAAATGACACCCAGCGCAAGGGCATTGCCCCTGCTGCAGAGCGGCCAAAGGCCTTACCACCGGAGTTTTATGCCCTGCTGGCAGGGCCGCTCATGGCACACACGGACTCCGCCCAGGAGCGCCAGGCGGTGATGGGCACTGTCTTGAAGGTGCTGGAGGCCAGCACCGGCAACGACCCCAGGATCCTCGCCGGCCTCGAGGAGGAGCAGCTGGACAAGCTGGTCGCATTCGCCAGCAGTGTCTATGACGTTGCGGCGTCTCTGAAGGAAGAAACTGCCTTGCAGCTTGAAGGCGATGACGACACCGGCGACAGCTGGTTCTAACGCCGCTTTACCCCTGATGCCTCGGACGTTGCAGGTTGTCTCAAACTACGCGAAATTTCCGATTCCCCCGCCTCATCTATGCGAAGCGCCCCAGATTCGGCCGATTGCCCCGGCCAAGCCGCCTAAATGCCCGCCACTCGGGATTTTCGTCCCGAATTACCACGCTTTGTTGGAGATAGTCCCGAACTCTCTCGCTGGATCAATCTATCTGGAAGATGACACTTCGCCACCACGCTCTCCCATCTTGCCGGGTCGGCATGCGCATAGCGGCTGGTCACCGTCAGTGACGAATGACCGAGCAGATCCCTGATGCTCGTCAGCGCCTCCCCCTTGCTGGCCAGCAATGAGGCATAGCAGTGACGCAAATCGTGAAAGCGGATGTCAGGGCGACCAATCTTCTCCCTCGCTTTCTCGAACGCGCCACGCACCCTGTCACCCGTCGTATCAAACGGCAAGGCTTCCACCAGCGGTAGGGCTTCCTCCGTCAGGGGTATGACCCTCGGCTTCCCGCTTTTCGTCTGATTGGGCCTGAGCACGATGCGGCCGTTATAGACGTTCCCTGATTCCAGTGCCATCAGTTCCCCCCGTCTCATGCCAGTCAGCATCGCCAGCAAGATCACCTTTCGTTCGATCCTGTAGCGTTCCGGCACTGCTTCAAGCAATTTGGCGAGCTCCATCTCGGTCAGGTAGACATGGCGCTCGTTCTTGGGCGAGGGCTTGCGGAGCTTCCCGTCCAGCGGCAGATCGATCCAGTCCCATTCCCGGTATGACAGTGAGAGCACCCGCTTGACGACCTGAGTGCGGTTGTTGATGGTCGACTGCGCCAGTCCCTTCTCCTTGAGAGCCTTCTGCATCCTGCGTGCCGCGTCCAGGAGCTCCTGACCGATGATCACGCCGGGGGCATGCTCATCCATCCATCTGGCTACCAGCAAGATGTGCTGTTTCTGAGAGCGGACATCGTATTCGCTGACCATGCGTTGCAGCCCCTCGGAGAAGGTGTACTTGGGCTTGCGGCCCATGACACCGTTGAACTCGTCCTCCTGGCGCTGAGCCTCTGCCTTCAGCGCAAACTGCCTTGCTTCTCCTTCTGTGCGAAAAGTTCGCTGAGTACGCTGGCCGTTGATGGTGCAGCGGACGACCCACGTGCCGCGATCTTTCCTGTGCGAGACTGTGTATCCCATTTCCGATCCTCCTTCCGCTGAGGACCGCGCCTGCAGCGTTTAGCGTACTCTTCCACTGCCTCAGGCTCAAAGCGAACAGCGTTTCCAAATTGGACGTAGCCGATTCTGTGCTTGTTGCCGTAGACCCAGCTCAGGCTCATACCCAACCATTTAGCTACCTGCTCGGGTCGTAGTAGTGCTTCGGCCATTGCTGCTCCCCTCACTGGCTGGATAGATGGCCAAATCATCGCCGGAGCGGCTTAGCTCAATCCTGCTGCCTGCTAGCTGAGAAAACCCGTCCAAGCAGGGTTGTTGACTTTTTGATCTAGATATGATTTCAAATATATTTTCGCAACCTGTTGTTTTATTTGCTTTATTTTAGGTGCCGTTTTTTCTTTAGAGAGGCATTGAGAGCAGTGACCGAGGTTTGCATTGCTGAATATCTGGTGTAACGATCTTGAGATCGGAACGGCCCTAGGGGCGCAATGATATCCTTGGGGGAGTATAGATAGAGATCAATGTGATGTCGGATAAGCCAGTAGAGTCACTCATGGGCGAGCGTAGGCGTCGTGCGCTTGCGGACACTGCCGTGGCCATGCGGTGGGCCGGTAACGAATTAACCGAGCACGCCTGGCAAGTGGTGGAGCGGGTTTTTGAGCATCTGGGCCTGTCGGATGCGCAGGAGCGAGATGCTCGGATCGAAGAGCTATTTGCCGACATGGAATGCGGTGGCTTTCGACCGAGTGAGGCGGTTGAGCCTATCGCCTTGAGCCAGGGTAAGGCGGCCCTCAAGGAACAGCGGGAGCGACATGCGGATCTTGCGCTGCGCCAGGCGGTGGCGGTGAAGTACGAATATCAGAGAGGCCTGTCTCCGCTGACGGCCCCCGTTATGGGAGCATTTGACAGCAGTCTGCAGCATGCTTTTCAGCGCATGCAGTTGTCCCTGCTGGAAGCACAGCGGCACCTGGCCGCGCTGGACATCCTGAAGAACCTTGAAGGCAAACATTACAGTCAGCGGGCGCGCAAAGGCGGGCACACTCGCGCCCGGCCCGCGTCGGAGCAGGATCAGCAGGCGCTGCTGGCCGTGATGATCAAGGGCATGCTGTACAACGATCCCGGTGCGATCAAGCGTGCCCAAAATAATGCCGAGGCCGTCGCGCATGAATGGGCCGTGAGGATTTATGAGCTTAACCGCGACTTTCAAATCCTGGACATCATCACTCGCGACAAGCTTGAAGCCGAGATTCTCACGTTATTGCTGAAGCGTTTGAAGGCCGGTCAGGACGTTAGCGATCGACACATTCATCGGCGTGTGATGACCCATCAGCTGCGGCAAAGGCGCGATGCCTTCCGCAGTGACGGGGCCGCTCGCATGGAAGCCGAGCTGGTCCACGAGCGCGGCTTCCGTGAAGGTGTCCAGGGTGTTCTGGTGCACTTGCTGGAGGATCGCTTCGGAGAGCTACCCGATGAGGCGGTGGAAGCAATCCGAGCAATACACCACGTTGACGACCTCCAAGCCTGTCTTGATCGGCTGCCCGAGGCGGCGTCGTGGCAAGTCGTGCTGCAGGCGCGTGAAGCCGCCACATGACGTAGATAGCACTTGCCGCCCTCCGGGGCGGCAAGGCAAGGGAAGGTATCAGAGGTTGCTCATGTCCGGCGGCCCCTGCCAGGGCATCAGGTCGATGTAGCGCGTTCGGTGGTGCGTAAATACCACGACCTGCTGCTGGGCAATGAGTACTTCCAAAGCAGCCTTGAGGCGCTTCTTGTCGCGCAGGGATCGCGGCGCACGCTGACGCACGTCGTTGTACCGAATGATGCGCCAGTTGAATTGCCGGAGCTCATTGAACCATTCGTTCAAACAGAAGGCATCCTGCTCCTCCTGGGGAGGCGGCATGAACACTTGCTGGAATTGGCCGGAGTAGAACAGGCAGAGATCCATGGCCATTAGCACCGTCTCGGCGGCGATCCCTCCCTTATGGTCCTCGAGTAAGTGTATCAGTGCGGCCACGCGGGCCACATTTTCCGCGAGCTTCGAGCCATGATCAGGGCAGGCCTCATAGTACCCGCCGGGACCCATCTGTCGCTCGATCTCGTTGGCCACCTGTACCCAGCAGGCCGCACCCTCCTCAGTGAATTCCAGCACCTCACGCGGCTTGTTAGGCACTTGGGTCAGGATGAGGTTTTCCCGCGTCAAGGTGGCCAGGCGCGCCTTTGTCTGCTCCCAGGCCTCCCACGCCGGGGTAGTATGCAGCGAGTAGAAGCGCTGGCCGCGAACTGACGGCGGCGCGCAGACAAGGAAGCGGGCGAGCATGCCGGAATCCCTTGCTTGCTGTCCCTGTGCCTCCATGTACTGCTGTAGGATGCCGGGCTGCACCATCAGCAGCAGCATCAGGCGAGCATCGTCGAGTACAATATCCTCCTTGGTGGCTCGCGTGATGACCGTGCTGCCGCCACTCCAAAGCGAGTTGATGTGGCTGCGTGCCCGGTTCATGGCACCCTTGAAGAAGACTTCCGCCTCGTCGGTGGCCAGAGCGGCGCTTGGAATAGCCGTTTCCAGGCCCGAGAAGAGCGCTTCCGGCGTGGTGTCCTCATACAGCAGCCGGAACTCGCGGGGCGGCTCGGGACGACGCTGATGCAGCTCACGTAGCGATTGCCGTTCACGCTCCGCGGTACCGCCCTTGGTCTGCTTGCGGTAGATCGCCTGGGTCAGCACCTTCTCCTCGGTACGCCACTCCTCCAGTTCCCCCTGGTAGGTATCCAGCCGCTTGCGCCACTCCCGGCGCTGTTGGCGCTGCGCTTCCAGGATGACATACAGCACTTTGTCGTAGAGGGGCGATTTGCCTTCGCCGGAGCCCGCCACGCCCAGCACGTTGATCGAGGTGGGTTTGATGGCTCCGTAGGGCATCTTCAGGTCGTAGCGGCCCTGAGCCACCATGCTGACGCCTGCCAGCAGGGTGAGGACGGTGAGTTCCATCGACACCTGGCAGTTCTGGCTGAGCTCATGGCTTGACTGCCACAGCAAGGTGGGGGCGAGTCGCTGGGCATGGAAGTGGCCGGGGACGGGCAGCACGGCTTGGAAGGGATAGCTCATTGTCACTCTCTCCTGTAACGGTGGGGATGCCACCAGATCTCGTCCGATGACTGGGCAGAGAGTGCCGTCGTCCGGCTCGCATTGAATTAGCGCTGGTTACAGGGGTAGACGCTGCTAAGCAGCATGTATTGACAGGAGGAAGAAAAGTGTATCTAGAAAAAGGGTTTTTGAGCGCTGCCTGCCCCCGCCGACGTGGTTATTTTGGCTATTAGTAGCCGAAATAACCGGCTTTCAGGGTCCCAGTGCCTTCGATCCGTCTGCCTTGACCGCTTGGACGAGGGTGATGGTCAAAAAATGGATAAGACGAATTGGAAATAAACCAATATTTTTTCATTCCATTAGTCGCTATGCGCTATGCGCTATGCGCTATTCGCCATTTCACCCCCTTCCGTCGAACCTCGACGCCGGTGACGCTCGGCAGGCTTGGAGTAGGGGTGCGTTACTCTGCCCTTGAATGCGCCGCTACCCACCGCTGGAGTAGCGTCGTGCCCGGTGCTTTGGGCATGCGCCGGAACTGCAGCCACTCCTCCAGGGTGCGATGGGGCACCCCCATCTCCTCGGCCATTTGCGCCTGTGTGATCTTGCGGATCTTGGCCAAAGCTTTGGCATCGCGAATCAGACGTCGTTTGGGCTCATTACGCTCCATCTCAGCCAAGCGTTTTTCCTCCATGGGTGAATACGGTGGAGGGGTGTGCCAGATTGGAGACGATGTCTCGATGGCAGGACGGTGTACATGGGTATTCTGCTGTTGAGCCTCCCACTCGGCCTTGCTGATGGCCTGCCAGGGTAATAGGGCTGGCTTAGTGGAGTCGTCGTGCTCACTCGGCCCTGTAGACGGATCGTTGGGATGGTGACTCAGGGGGGATGTGGACATCATTTCACTCCTGTAGTTTGACGAAAAGGCCCGCCTTTCTAAGGGCGGGACTTGTAGGTAAATGGGGAATTGGCCCGGCATTGGCTGCCGGAAGGCGTAATGCCCGGCTTTTTCCCGTGACTGCCGGGGCGTGACATAACATAGGCATGTTGGCAGTCAGAAGCTGAGCTCGCCGTAACACCAGGTGGCGGGAGGCTGACGTGGACGACCAGGGCGAGGTCCTTGAGGTAGATCAGGCATGCGACTGGTCTGGAAGATGCGGCCTGTCACCAACATGGCCGCGTATTCGTCCACCTTGGTCAGGTAGCGGGCGATGTAATCCAGCCCCCGCCGCTTCTCAAAGTCGTGATAGTCGATGCGCCCCAGGGCGTTGTAGTGATAGACGTTCTCAGCATTGCGATTGCAGTTGAAATAATGCCCTTGTCCTCCTGTGATCGAGCGCACCCAAAGCTCGCCGATAAGCCGAGCCTGGGTAATGTCTTCCTGTACCTGATGCCCATCGAAGAAGAACAAGAAATGGTAATGAAATCCTTTCTGCGGACGCCATTCCAGCTTCCAAGAATAGCCAATCAAGTGATCAAAGAGCGCGTGGGAGTGAAACATCCGGCACAGCTGTTCACGATGGTAGCGCGCCGTCTCATAGTCGATATACGGCCCATCCATCTCGGTATAGCTCAGATCGACTCGCAGTACCGTCAGGCGGCTATGACAGGCGAATAGGGTATCCATTAGATCCCGGAGACTCTGGTAATTGTTGCGGCTATTGCGGCGGTTCCGGTTGCACTCGTAGGCAAAGTCCGGCTGCTTCATGCATTGGTACCAGGCCGTCAGTCGCTGATTGAGGTCGACGACCGTCTGCTCTGCTACCTGTCGGCTCATGGGCGGTGGCTGATGGAATCCTGCCTCACGCAGGTAGGCACAGCTCGCAAACGCCCAAAGGAAACGCTGGGCGTGAGGGCTCGGCCGATAGTGCTGACCGATGTCAGTCTCCTGGAACATCGTCAGAAGCACCGTATACAGCGTGGTCAGCGTGTCCAGTAGAGCGTCCGGTGCCAGCACCACGACATCACTGCCGTATCCATCTGGCAGAATCAGCCGTTCACTCTGCAGCAGCGTACCGGTGGTGGCCAAGCCTTTTAGCTGCCGATCCACCTCGATCAAGTCCTGTCGCCAGAGGTGGTGGGAAAGCGTGGCGATCTCCTGCCCTAAGGCGGAGGTCTCCAGCACGGTGCTGCTCATGCCTTGGCAGATGGCCAGCATTTCCGCTTCGCTCAGGGTGTCGTCGTTAGCATCATCGTACATGGGGGATTGCCTCTCTTTGTTGGTGTTGGAGCGTTTCGCTCGTACCATCACCGAGGCATGTAGAAATTTACGTCACCGCCGGGAAACGTGGCAGGCCATCTCCAAGAGGCCTGGCCACTTCTAGGTCTCGCTGGCTGCGTGATGCTGTCCAAGACTGGAAGGTCGATTCGATCCTTTTGGGGATCTCTCCTCCCAACCCATGGTGTCTCCCTGATGCTGCCTATTGGGCTCTTACTACGTGAGCCCATTGTCTGTAGAGCTATTGAATACCCCTTATAGAACCTATGGTTATATCCAATAACATACAAAGCCAAATGCCATAGCACGCCCTGAGGGGGTGTACCGGGGGTTGAAGAGCCAATGCCCAGTGAATACCAGGCGTTTTCCTAGTAAGCCATTGAAAAAGTTAATGTCGTAGACAAGGCACACCACTGGGTCGCCAGCTGCCTGCTCACCGACTCGATTCAAAATGGGTATACGGATTTAATGGTTGATGGGGCACCTTCACCCCATCAATCTGATACCACCCTCAGATGGTTGATAGATCG
>ERZ869909.1097-NODE-1097-length-23856-cov-3.845704_pt1 | contig 23856 bp, 26 predicted proteins | sample MGYA00520892_ERZ869909 | MGnify/ENA primary metagenome ERZ869909 (study PRJEB32215, sample SAMEA104723947) | bioreactor metagenome | biome: bioreactor; feature: anaerobic bioreactor; material: water | place: China | collected 2015-03-12 ... | reverse complement strand
GAAGATCAGCACCTGCATATAGGAAATCACCACCCCGTTCATGATGCTTTCGCCGATCACGAAGTTGCCGGGCATGGGGTTGGGGATGGCCTTGTCCTTGGAATCCTGGGCCAGCAGCACGAGGTTCTGCAGGAAGATCGACATGCCGATGGCGGAGATCAGAGGAATCAGCCGGTTGCTGCCACGCAACGGTCGGTAAGCGACCCGTTCGATGCTGTAGCCGTAGGCGCTGGTGACGATCATGCTGGCGGCGAAGGCGCCGATCATCAGGATGGGCAGGGCATCAAGCCCCATCATCGACAGTCCGACAATGGCGATGAAGGTCACGTAAGAGCCGATCATGTAGACCTCGCCATGGGCGAAGTTGATCATGCCGATGATCCCGTAAACCATCGTGTAGCCGATGGCGATCAGGGCGTAGGTGCTGCCAACGGTCAGGCCGTTGATCAGCTGTTGAAAATAGTGGTAGAGCTCAGGCATCGCTTTTCTCCTGAACACCCAACAGCCTGCTCGACCGCTGGCGCGGACCTGCTTCGAACACGCTGCATGGAGAATGCGGCGCCAAGGGCTTGGTGCGGATCACGCACACGCCAGGTTCGAGGCGGGCCGGCTGTGCAGGCCACTCGCTTGGTTGAAGGTGTTGCCGGGGTCGCCCGAATGACTTGTGGCCGGGGCTATCCCGATCAGCTGAAACGAAACCCACAGCAGCGCGGTGGGTTCGCTCGGATGGTTATCGGTTACTTGGCTTCGGACTTGGTGCCGTCCTTGTGCCATTGGTAAACCACGAAGTTGAAGTCCTTCAGGTCACCCTTCTCGTCGAACGAGAGGTTGCCGGTCGGGGTATCGAAGGTATTGCTGCGCAAGGCTTCGGCCACCTTGTCGGTGTCGGTGCTGCCTGCTTTCTCGATGCCCTCGGCAATGACCTGTACTGCGGCATAGGAGGGGAACACGAAGGGGCCACTCGGATCCTGCTTCTTGGCCTTGAAGGCTTCGACCAGCGCCTGGTTGCGCGGGTCCTGATCAAAGGATTTCGGCAGCGTGACCAGCATGCCTTCGGATGCCGGGCCGGCAATGGCGGAGATTTCCGAATTGCCAACGCCCTCCGGTCCCATGAAGCGCACATTGAGGCCCTTTTCCCTCGACTGGCGCAGCAGCAGGCCCATTTCCGGGTGATAGCCACCGTAATAGACGAAGTCGACCCCTTCACGTCTGAGCTTGGCAATCAGCGAGGAAAAATCCTTGTCACCGGCGTTGATACCTTCGAACAGTCCAACCTTGACGTTTTTGCTTTCCAGGGTCTGCTTGACCGAAGTGGCAATGCCTTCGCCGTACTGCTGCTTGTCATGAATGACCGCAACGTTGTTCGGCTTGATCTGGTCGGCGATGAAGTTGCCTGCGGTCGGGCCTTGCAGGCTGTCCAGGCCAATGGTGCGGAAGATCAGCTGGTAGCCGCGGGCGGTAATGTCAGGACTGGTGGACGCGGCGGTGATCATCAGGATGCCTTCGTCTTCGTAAATATCGGACGCCGGCTGAGTGGAGCTGGAGCACAGATGCCCGACCACGAAGCTGACCCCGTCATTGACGATCTTGTTGGCGACTGCAACCGCCTGCTTGGGGTCGCAGGCATCGTCGTAGACCACACTCTGCAGCTGCTGGCCGTTGACGCCGCCCTTCTTGTTGATCTGGTCGATGGCCATCTGGGCGCCCATGAACTGCATGTCACCGTACTGCGCGACCGCTCCGGTGACGGGGCCGGCCAGCGCGATCCTGATGGTGTCAGCGGCCAGGCTGTAGCTCGTTGTGCTGGTTAATGCGATGGCCAGAAACAGTTTGCAAAGAGGCTGCTTGATTTTCATATGCGCTCCACTTTCATAATTATTGTTTGGAACCTGTGACCTGCGGTGTCGCCTGGGTGCGAACGTCCCTGAACCGCACGGCAACTGTACCGGCACAGTGTAGAAGCGTCAGCACCCGTTTGCACAGTCAGAGACCCACGGCTTGATGGTGCCCGCCCGGACGCTATCATTACGCCGCACCCTTATTGAGCGAGTCCCATGAGCGAAGAATCAAGCACCCTTTATGCCAAACTGCTGGCTGAAACCGCCTCCATTACCTGGGAAGAGCTGCAGCCCTTTTTCGCGCGTGGCGTACTGCTGCGGGTCGCCCGCGATTTCGATCTGATCGCGGCGGCGCAGGCGGTTGCCGAGGATGATCGGGAAAAGGTTGCGGCATGGCTGGACGAGGGGCATATGGGTCGACTCGAAACGGAGCAGGCCGAAGACTGGCTGTCACGTGATCCTTCCCTATGGGCTGTAGTGGTCGCCCCCTGGGTACTGGTTCAAGAAAGGGCAGCGAAGCCGGGTCTGCACTGATTTAAATCACGGTTGATATCAGAGTGGCATGATGAAATGCGCGCTTCCGCAAAGCAGAAGCAAGGATTCGCATGTTCAAGCCAGGCCGTCTATCCCGTGTCCACTTTCCCCACGGTTGCTCCCGGCAGCATTTTGCCTGCGATATCGAGTACAGCGTGCACAATGACCCGGACAGTGGGCAGGTGCTGCAGGTCAGCATGCGTGGAGAGGTGGATGGCAAGCCCTTCAGCGAAGAGTTCGAGCTGCATCGCGACATTGCCTACAACGTGTTCAGCCGCGTCGCGCGCATTGCCGTGCGCCACGGTCTGTGCCTGCCCGGCGGGCCGGTGCTGCACGGGCGTGCCGATTACGATGCGATGTTTGCCGACATACGCAACAAGCTGAGCCTGACTGCGGACGAGCCGCTGCCCTGGTGACCTGCCGCAGGATGGGCCAATGAAAGCCTCAGTCAGCTGCGCACCCAACGCTGCCTGGCCCACCCGCTGAGCGCATCGACGGCCAGCACCATCAGCAGCATGGCGAGAATCACCGTCGAGGCCTGGGCTTCCTGGAACAGGCTAAGGCTCATGTAGAGCATCTGACCCAGGCCACCGGCACCGACGAAGCCGAGCACGCTGGCCATGCGGATATTGTTTTCCCAACGATACAGCGTATAGGCCACCAGTTGCGGCCAGAGCGTAGGCAGGGTGCCGTAGCAGAACGCGCCGATGCGTCCGCTGCCGGATAGGCGTAACGCCTCGGCAGGAGCGCTGGGCGTGTTTTCCAGTGCTTCGGCGAACAGCCGGCCCAGAACGCCAGCGGTGTGCAAGGCCAGCGCCAGGGTGCCGGCATTCGGTCCGAGCCCTGCGGCCAATACCATCAGCGCAGCCCAGACCAGCTCGGGAATGGCCCGCAGGGCATTGAGCAGCAGGCGCGCGCCGCCTTGGGCGATCAGGCCGAACCGTCCGGCGGCGGGCAACGCCAACAGCAGGCCGAGCAGAGCCGCCAGGAGCGTACCGACGGCTGACATGGCCAGGGTTTCCAGGCTGCCATAACCGATAGCCCGCAGATGGCTGGCCGACAGGTCCGGGTTGAGGAAGCCCGAGGCATAGCTCGCCATCTGGCCCATCCCGTCCGTGCTGAACAGGGCGCTGGCTTCGAGCTGCAGGTAGGCGAACGAGCCAATCACGGCGGCGATCAGCAACAACGGCAGGACGTAGCGTGACAGCGACTTCATACGAACCTCCGCCGCAGCAGCTGGCTGAGCAGGTCCGCCAGCAGCACCAGCAAGAGGAAGGTCAGCAGCATGCTCGCCACCTCGCCGCCGGCGAACATGCGCATCGACAGGTCCATCTGCTGGCCCAGCCCGCCGGCGCCAACGAAGCCCATCACCACCGAGGCGCGGATCGCGCATTCCCAGCGGTAGACCGTGTACGACAGCATCTCGCCCGAAGCCTGGGGCAACACGGCGTAGGCGAAGGCCTGCAGCCGCGTGCTGCCGGCGCCGAGCAGGGCGCGGGTTGGCAGGGGGTCGACCGACTCGAAGATTTCCGCATAGACCTTGCCAAGCATTCCGGCATAGGTGATGGCGATGGCCAGCACCCCGGCGGTCGGGCCGAGGCCGACAGCGCGGACGAACAACAGCGCCCAGACGATTTCCGGCACGCTGCGCAGGATGATCAGCAGCCCGCGCACCGGCCAGCGCAACGCCTGTGCCCAGCGATGCGGACGTCCGCCCCGGCTGAGCGCGGAGATCGACAGGGCGCGGGTGGCGATCAGCGCGCAGGGCAGTGCGACGGCCAGCGCCAGGGCCATGCCAGCGGTGGCAATGGCCAGGGTTTCCAGCGTTGCCTTCCAGAGCAGGGCGAGGAAGTCGCGGTCATGCTCGGGTGGCCAGAACGCGGAAAGGAAGACGCCCATGGTGTCGGCGTTGCTGCCATCGAACAGCACGCCGATATCCAGCTCGCTCAGCGACAGCCCCGGCCACAGCAGAGCCAGCGCTAGCAGGGTCAGCAGCAGGCGTGAGCGGGCGGCGGGGTCGCGCTGGGCGAGAGCAGGATTCAGCATCGCGGAATATGCAGGGTCTGCTGCAGAAGGGGTTCAACAGCAGGGGTGCCGGTCAGCTGGTCATTGGCATAGAGCGCGTCGAGCTCGGCCTGGCTGACCTCTGCCGAAGCCTTGTCGAACACAATGTGCCCGTCACGTACGCCAATCACGCGCGGAAAGTGTTCCAGCGCCAGTTCCACGGCGTGCAGGCTGGCGAGCAAGGTTGCCTGACGGCGCTCGGCTTCGCGGTTGAGGATGTTCAGCGACCAGCTGGCCAGGACCGGGTCCATGGCTGAAACCGGTTCGTCGGCGAGGATCAGTTCCGGTGCCTGGTACAGCACGCGCGCGATGCCTACACGTTGCAGTTGACCACCGGAGAGCTGGTCGCAGCGCTGGTAGAGCTTGTCAGCCAGGTCCAGCCGGCTCAGCGCCTCGGCAGCGCCGTGCCTGTCCAGCGGATAAAGCAGGCTGAGCAGGCTGCGGCCAAGCGACCATTGACCAAGCTGGCCGGCCAGCACCGAGGTGATCACCCGCTGTCGCGGTGGCAGGGGGGGCGCCTGGTGAACCAGGCCGATGCGCGCGCGCAGCCTTTGGCGGGCAGTGGCAGACAGCGACCAGGGTTCGCAATCGAGCAGCGTGAACTGGCCGGAGTGCGGCTGCAGATGAGTCGCCAGCAGGCGCAGCAGCGTCGTCTTGCCGGCCCCGGAAGGGCCGATGATGGCGACGCGCTCGCCTCTGCTGACCTGAAGTTCGATGCTCTGCAGCGCTACCTGGCCGTTGGCGTGGGCATAGCCCACGCCGGACAGGCCTAGCGTCACTTCAGCAGGCCGGCTGCGCGGGCGGCTTCTTCGATGCCTTTGTAGTTTTCCGGGCGGGTTTCGATAAAGCGGCTGGCGCGCTGCAGGTCGAGGATTGCCTTGTGTTCCGGGTTGGCCGGGTCGAGGGCGAGGAAGGCCGCTTTGATCTTCTCGACCAGCGCCTCATCGAGGTTGCCGCGTACCGTCCAGTTGTAGTCGTAGTAGGGTGGGGTGGTGGAAATCACCCGTACCTTGTCGGTGTCGATCTTGCCGGCCTCGACCAGCTTGTCCCACACCGAGGCGTTGAGCACACCGGCGTCGGCCTTGCCGGCTTCGACCCAGGCAGCGGTCGCGTCATGCGCGCCGGAATAGGCGATGCGCTTGAAGAACTGCTCGGGATCGATGCCGTCCTTGAGCATGAAGTAGCGGGGCATCAGGCTGCCAGAGGTGGACGACACGGAGCCGAAGGCAAAGGTCTTGCCTTTGAGGTCCTGAAGCGATTGTACTTCTGGATCGGCGGTGATGAACTTGCTGGTGAACTTCTCGTCCTGCTCACGCTGTACCAGCGGAATTGCATCGCCGGTCTTCAGGCGGGTCTGGACAAAAGTGAAACCACCCAGCCAGGCCAGGTCGAGCCGGTTCGAGGCAAGGGACTCGACCACGGCGGCATAGTCGGAAACCGGTGTGAACTTGACCGGCATGCCCAATTCTTTTTCCAGGTACTTGCCCAGCGGCTCAAACTTGCGGATCAGTTCGGTGGGGGCTTCATCGGGAATGGCGGACACCCGCAGCGTTTCGGCAGCGTGCGAAGTGGCAATAGTCAGGGAAACGGCAAGGCCGGCAACGGCTGCCAAGGTGCGCTTAATCATTGTGGTTCTCCGGTTAAATAGCGGAAAAAGCGCGGCGATTATAGAGGTAGACGGGCGCTGGAGGGCAAGCGGTGCGGGAGAAGCCTGGCAGGTTGGTGGGCGGGTGAAATCAAATGTTGCACTCGTGAGTGCAAGTCGGTGGATTGTTTTTTGCTGTCGCCTCTACCATGAGTCTCCTTTGGCAACCTACCGACACCATGACCCTTCTGATAGCGTTCGCTGTCCTGTCCATCTGCGTATCCTTCCTCTGTTCCATCCTCGAGGCTGCGCTGCTTTCCATCACACCCAGCTTCATTGCCAGCCAAAAGGTCGATAAGCCCAGGCTCTACGAGCGCCTGAAGAATCTGAAAGATCAGGTCGATCAGCCGCTGGCGGCGATCCTTACGCTCAATACCGTTGCGCATACCGTGGGCGCGACGGGCGTTGGCGCGCAGGTCACGGTGGTTTTCGGTGATGGTTACCTGGGGATTGCTTCGGCGGTCATGACCATCCTGATCCTGGTCCTGTCGGAAATCCTGCCGAAGTCGATCGGCGCGCGCTACTGGCGGCAGATCGCGCCCTATCTCCCGTCCCTGCTTGGCGCGATGATCCTGCTGCTGAAGCCTTTCATCCTGCTGTCCGACCAGATCATGCGGATGTTTGCCGGGAAGGCGCCCACTCATGATGTACGTGAGGAAATCAAGGCGCTGACTGTTCTCGGGCGCGAAGTCGGTGAGCTGGACGAGGATGAGCAGCGCGTCATCAGCAATATTCTCGATCTTCACGAGATCAAGGTTCGAGCAGTCATGACCCCGAGAACCGTGTGTGAGTTCGTGTCGCCGGATGAAACCGTTGCCGATCTGAAGCAGAAGATTCGCCACAGCCAGTTTTCGCGCTATCCGGTCATTGGTGAGGGCGAGACACCCCTGGGCGTGATCTTCCGTTACGACGCGCTGGCAGCGGATGATGACAGCGCCCCGGTGTCCAGCATTACCAAACCGCTCAAGGTTGTTCACGAAACGGCCAATGTCGAGCAGCTGATGACTCAACTGATGCATGAGCGCCAGCACATGTGCCTTGTGTATGACGAATTTGGCGGTTGGCAGGGGCTGGTGACGCTCGAAGACATCATCGAAACCATCATCGGCAAACCGATCCTCGACGAAACCGACGACATCCCCAACATGCGTCGCTTCGCCAAACGCCGCTGGGAGCATCGAATCAAGGCGACTCGCTGAGGTCCCCTGGTGGAAACGCGCGACCGGGTGGGACGTGACGACTTGGCTGTTGGCACCTGTGCGGCGCTAGAATCCTCATCCCCAGCTTTCGAGGAGCCGCCCGATGTCCGATCTGCCTTCAATTGCCTTTGCCGGTATCGGCCTGATGGGCCTGCGCATGTGTCGCAGGCTGCTGGCCGCCGGCTTTCCCCTGACGGTCTGGAATCGCTCGCCGGACAAATGTGCTGCGCTGGTCGAAGCCGGCGCCCGGCAGGTGCATAGCCCCGCCGAGCTCTGTGCCAATGCCGATATCCTGTTGCTCTGCCTGGCCGATACCGCGGTGGTGCGTGAGGTTGTTTTTGGTCCCGGCGGCATAGTCGAAGGCGCGCGAGAGGGTCAGCTGCTGGTCGATCATTCCAGCCTGGAGCCTGCCGCCACCCGCGCCATGGCCGCCGAGCTGGAGGCGCGCAGCGGTATGCGTTGGGTCGATGCGCCGGTATCCGGTGGTACGGGGGGCGCCGAGGCGGGCAGCCTGGCGATCATGGCGGGCGGTCGGGCCGAAGATATCGCGCGAGTGCGGCCTGTGCTGATGCATCTGGGGCAACGCCTGACCCGCATGGGCGAGGTCGGCGCGGGCCAGGTGACCAAGGCCTGCAACCAGATGATCGTTGCCTGCAACGCGCTGGTGATTGCCGAAGTGGTGGCGCTTGCCGAGCGCTCCGGGGTTGATGCCGGCCTGATCGCGCCGGCACTGGCGGGAGGTTTCGCTGACTCCAGACCGCTGCAGATTCTCGCGCCGCAGATGGCCAGTAGTGAGTTTGAGCCGATCAAATGGCATGTGCGCACCCTGCTCAAGGATCTGGATACCGCCGCGCAACTGTCCCGTGAGGAAGGCAGCGCAACACCCATGACCGGGCTGGCGGCGCAGCTGATGCGGCTGCACGGCAGCCAGGGGCACCTGGATCAGGACCCTGCCACTCTGGTGAAGATGTACCGGGAGCACAAGCAATGAAGATCGCTGCCAACCTCTCCATGCTGTTCGGCGAACTGCCACTGGCCGAGCGCGTGCTGGCTGCGAAGGTGGCCGGTTTCGATGGCGTGGAAATCCAGTTTCCCTACGAGATGCCCGCGATTCGCCTGAAGGAGCTGCTCGAACGCGCCGGCTTGCCGCTGGTGCTGATCAATCTTCCGGCTGGCGATTTGTTGCAGGGTGGTGCCGGGCTGGCCGCGGTTCCGGCGTGCCAGGACGCATTCGATGCCGCCTTGCAGGAGGCGCTGACCTATGCGGCCATGGCGCGACCGCTGAGCGTGAACGTATTGCCGGGCCGCCTGGCTGAAGGCGTCAGCCGCGAGCAGGCGCTGGCCACACTGGCAGACAACCTGCGCAAGAGCGCCGAGGCCTTCGCGCAATTGGGCGTCGGGGTGCTTTGCGAGGCTATCAACCCTTTGGATATGCCAGGCTTTTTGATCAACACCCCCGAGCATCTGCTGGAGTTGCTCGAACGGGTCGATCACCCCAACTGCCGGGCGCAGCTGGATTTCTATCACATGGCGCGCCAGCAGTTGGATATTGTCGCCGGCATTCAGCAGTTGGGTCAGCGCATCGGTCATGTGCAGTTTGCCGACTGCCCCGGTCGCGGTGCGCCGGGCTCCGGCCAGCTGGCCTTCCTGCCCCTGCTCGAAGCCCTGCAGGCGGTGGGCTACGGTGGCTGGCTGGCGGCCGAATACCGCCCGGGCGAGCAGGACACGGCAGCGAGTCTGGGTTGGCTGAAGCAGTGGCGCCAGGCATGGCCGACTGCTTGAAAGCTTCCATTGCGCAGCATAAGCAGGGCTGATTGTCACAGACAGACGGCTGACAGCCCTCTAGAGTCATTCTCGGAAACCGACCGAATAACAATAAACCGAGAGCGACGTCATGCAGCAATCTACCCAAGCCGCAAACGCCTGGCGCGTGTTGTTTCTGCTGTTCCTGGCGAACCTGTTCAATTTCTTTGATCGCACCATTCCGGCGATCATCAACGAACCGATTCGCCTGGAATGGAACCTCAACGACTTCCAGCTGGGACTGATCGGCACCGCCTTCACCATCGTCTACGCCATCGCCGGTCTGCCGCTGGGTCGCATGGCCGATAATGGCTCGCGACGCAAGATCATGGGCTGGGGCCTTACGGCCTGGAGCGGGCTGACAGCGGTCAACGGTCTGGCCTGGAATTTCTGGAGTTTTCTGCTGGTCCGTATGGGGGTTGGCATTGGGGAAGCCAGCTACGCGCCAGCCGCCAACTCGCTGATCGGTGACCTGTTTCCAGCCCACAAACGTGCCCGTGCCATGGGCATTTTCATGCTTGGCCTGCCGCTCGGGCTTCTGCTGGCCTTCTTCACCATCGGCTGGATGGTCCAGGCCTTCGATAGCTGGCGTGCGCCCTTCTTTATCGCGGCAGTACCAGGGCTGATCCTGGCCGTGTTTATTTTTCTCATCAAGGAACCCCTGCGCGGCGCGGCAGAAACCGTGAAGATTTCCCAGGAGCGCGTCGAGCAGCCCATCCGCAAGGTACTGGCGATACGCACCTTCTGGTGGCTGGTGCTGGCCGGTCTGGCATTCAATTTCGCCACTTATGCCAGCAATGCCTTCATGGTGCCGATGCTGATGCGCTATTTCGGCGTACCGCTGGTGGAAGCATCGGTGGCTACCGGTGTAATCGTCGGCGTCACCGGTCTGGTCGGTCTGACGCTGGGTGGCTGGATCGCTGACCGCATCCATGCCCGTTACGAACGTGGTCGCCTGCTGTTTGCCAGCGCCAGCATGCTGGTGGCGACTCTCTGTACCGGTTATGCGCTGTTTGCCGGGCAGATCGCCGTTGGCCTGTTCGTCGCAATATTCAGCATCGGCTGGCTGTTTTCGTACAACTTCTACACGTGCGTCTATACCGCCATTCAGGATGTGGTCGAACCCCGTCTGCGCGCCACGGCCATGGCGTTGTTCTTCGCCGGTCTGTACCTGCTCGGCGGCGGTATGGGCACGGTGGTGGTGGGACTGTTGTCCGATCATTTCGCCCATTCGGCGATGCTTGCCGCAGGTGCCAGCGAGATGAGCGAAGCCTTTAGAGCGGTGGGGCTGCACGATGCCATGTTTCTGATTCCGGCGACCTTGCTGCTGACCATGGTGTTCCTGTTCTTCGCTTCGCGTAGCTTCGCGCAGGACGCCAGGCGGATGACCGCCGGCATGGCAGCGGGTGCCGAGCAGGCCGAAGCGGTGCCGGCCTGACCGTTCCTCTTGGCGCGGGTGCTATGGCCAGCCTGACGAATAAAGGCTAGGGTGAATCCCTGTCCGAAGCGACTCCGCGAGGCAGAGTGGGCTCGGTAAACACGACTTGGGGAGTTGTCATGGCTTACAGGCTGCGCCTTCAGAATCCGGCTGGTGCTGTGCGCAAGGTTGGTTACCAGGGCATCGATAAAGCCATCAGGGCGCTGGGCGTACCGGTTTCGGGTAAGGCCGAAGGCATACATCAGGCCCGCAAGCGCTTCAAGGAATTGCGCGCCCTGCTGCGCCTGGTGCGCAAGCCGATGGGGGTGGCTTTTGCCGGTGAAAGCCAGCGGCTGCGCGATCTGGGGCGTGTACTGGCTCAGACCCGTGAGGCCAGTGCCCTGCTGGAAAGCTGGGACCTGCTGACCCGGCGCTTTCCCGAGGTATTTGGCAGCGTCGAGTTCAGGCAGGTTCGCCGCCGACTGGAGGCGCGGGCACGGAGCGAGCATGTTGACAGCGATCTCGATGAGCGCGTCGAGCAGGTCATTACAGAGTTGCAGGCCGCCAGAGCAAGCATCGATACGTGGCCACTGAAGGGGCAGGGTTTCGATCTGCTGTCTGCGGGTGTTGAGCGTACCTACGCCGATGGCTGCGCGGAGCTGGCCAGGGCGCGGCTCGATCGCAGTGCCGAGCAGCTCCATGAGTGGCGCAAGCGGGTCAAGGATCACTGGTATCAGACGCAGCTGCTGACACCGCTCTGGCCATCGCTGATGCGTTTGCGCAGCAAGTCGCTCAAGCAGTTGGCGGAGGCACTGGGCGACGACCACGACCTGGCGATGATGCAACAACTGATGCAGTCGCAACCCGCGCTGTTTGGCGCAGAGTCCGTGCATGAGCAGCTGGGCAAGGCCATTGAACAGCGTCGCAGCGAGCTGCAGAAACTGGCATTTGCCCTCGGTGACGAGCTTTATCTGGAAACGCCCGAGAAGCTGGTGTCGCGCTGGCGACGCTACTGGAAGGACGCCCGGTAAGTAACAGGGCGAGCCTCAGGCGTTGCTGTTGACTTCGTGTATGCGCAGCATCTTTTCCAGCTCGCCGCGAATCAGATCATCCTCACAACCGGGCAGGTATTCGCGCAGCTTGCGGATCACCCATTGCTGGCCCTTGTCGACAAAGGGCAGGCGCTCGTCCAGCGACTCGATGGCCATGGCCTTGCCATAGAAGGCGCCGGTCTCGCGGTTCGGTTCGATACCCAGATGCTGGAGGCAGTTGAGCACAAGCTTGCAGCTGTCGACTTCACCCTGGCGAATCTGCTCAAGCAGTTTGCGCTGCGCAGGGTCGCTGCACTGCTGCAGGCTTTCTCCGGCAACTCTGGCGCCGGCGCGCTCGGCGCTGAGCAGATCCTGGAGCAGCTTTGCTTCGCCTTCGGCGGTATTCAGGTGATTCTGTTCATGCATGGCTCGGTCTCCTGCTCTGTGCCGAGCGCCGGCGCATCCCTGCGCCACCGCTGGGTGCGGGTTACAGTTTTTTCGCGGAAATAATCTTCACCGGTGTCAACGGGACGTTCTGCATCATGCTGCGGTTGCCGGTTGGCACCTGGGCGATCTGGTCGACCACCTCCATGCCGCGTACCACCTTGGCGAACACCGCATAGCCAAAGTCACGGCTGCCATGGTCGAGGAAGTCATTGTCGCGGTGATTGATGAAAAACTGGCTGGTGGCCGAATCGACGTTCTGGGTACGGGCCATGGCCAGCGTGCCGCGAACGTTGTGCAGACCGTTGTCGGCCTCGTTCTTGATCGGCGCCCTGGTGGATTTCTGACCGAGACCGTCGTTGAAGCCGCCGCCCTGGATCATGAAGCCGGGAATCACGCGGTGGAACACGGTGTTGTCGTAGAAACCGCTTTCCACATATTCGAGAAAGTTTTTCACGCTGATGGGGGCTTTTTCGGCCTCCAGTTCAATTTCGATTTCACCCATGCTGGTGTTCAGCAGTACGTGCGGGTTGTCTGCGGCGAACAGGTTCCCGGCGAGCAGCAATGAGCAGGCGGCAAGTACAAGTCGTTTCATGGTGTAGTCCTGGTGTGGTTGGAAGCCTGGTTCAGCCTGCCCGGCGCAGACTGTGATTGAGCATCGTACGTCTTGATCAGCTCGATGAGAATCTGTGTTGCCGGGCCGAGTGGCTTGTCGGGGTTGGTGTAAAGGTAGAAAAGCGGGCGGCGGATGCTGCCCTGGATCATTGGCAGCGGTTTGAGTATGCCCTCTGCCAGTTCGCGACCGATCATGTGCCGCGGTAGCCAGGCGAAACCCAGGCCGCTGCTGACGAAGGCGACCGAAGTGGCCAGGCTGCCGACGGTCCAGCGCTGTTCGGCGCCCAGCCAGCCGGCGTCACGTGGCTGGCGCTGGCCGGAGTCACGCACCACCACCTGCATCTGGCTCTGCAGGTCCTGCACGCTGAGTTTGCGCTGGTGCTGGTGCAGCGAATGCTCGGCATGGGCGACGGCGATGAATTCGACGGTGCCCAGTTCAGCGCCGAGGTAGCCGGTGATGTCCAGGCCGGTGATGGCCAGGTCAGCGGTGCCATCCTTGAGGACGTCTTCGACGCCCGACAGCACCTCCTCGCGCAGCCGTACGCGGCAGCCTCGGCTGCGCGGCATGAACTCGGTCAGCGCGCGAATCAGCTGGGCATTGGGATAGGCGGCGTCTACCACTAGCCGCACCTCGGCTTCCCAGCCTAGCTCCATATGATGCGCCAGCTCTTCCAACTGCCCGGCCTGGCTCACCAGCTGCCGGGAGCGACGCAACAGCACTTCGCCCGCTTCGGTGAGCACCGCCTTGCGCCCCTCGATGCGCAGCAGCGGGATACCGAGCTGTTCCTGCATGCGCGCCACGGTATAGCTGACCGAGGACTGCGAACGATGAAGAACTTCGGCCGCCTGGGCGAAGCCGCCGTGGTCGACCACTGCCTGCAGGGTTCGCCACTGATCAAGGGTTACGCGGGGCGTTTTCATTCCGTTGCTTTCCTGTTGCGTCTGTCTGGTAGGCTGGCATCCGCCTTGTCGAGGAGCCGCACACAATGAAAAGAATCTGCATCGCTGCGTTGGCCATCATCCCACTGAGCGCCGTGGCCGTCAGCTACCCGGTGGAAATGGATCAGCAGCTCAATGGCGCTGAAATGGTTGTCAGTACCGAATCCATCGACCGGGACATGGCCGCCGTGCTGCTGCAGAACATCGGTGAGCGTCCGGTGGCCTGCACGGCTGTCTTCCGCAACGGCCCTGAGGCGCCGCGCACCCGTCACACCACGCTGCAGGCCGGCGAGCGCAAGCCGCTGACGGCCAAGTTCAAGCGTGAAGTGATTCGCCTGCGGATCAAGCTGACCTGCGAGCCGCAATGATCTTCGGCGCAGCAAGGCACCTTTAGGCCATGCCTGCGATCAGTTCGGGCCACTCTTCGCGAGCGTGGCCTTCTGCGAGAAGGTGTGTCGCAGGTTCGTCGCTGTGCGCTTTTGCCGGGCAGACGGGTTACTCTATGCGACGTTTTTTTACGATCTCCTGAGGTGCCCCCTTGTTTGACCAATTCGCCCTGCACGAACGCCTGCTCAAGGCAGTCGCCGAACTCAAATTCGTCGAGCCGACCCCGGTGCAGGCTGCGGCCATTCCTCCGGCACTTGAGGGGCGCGACCTGCGGGTCACGGCGCAGACTGGCAGCGGCAAGACGGCGGCCTTCGTGCTGCCGATGCTCAATCGTCTGATTGGCGATGCCGTGGTGCGTACCGACGTGCGCGCGCTGATTTTGCTGCCGACCCGCGAGCTGGCGCAGCAGACACTCAAGGAAGTCGAGCGCTTCTCGCAGTTCACCTTTATCAAGTCGGCGATGATCACCGGTGGCGAGGACTTCAAGGTCCAGGCGGCGATCATGCGCAAGGTGCCGGATATCCTCATCGGCACGCCAGGACGGATGATCGAGCATCTCAATGCCGGCACGCTGATCCTCAAAGACGTCGAGGTGCTGATCCTCGATGAAGCCGACCGCATGCTCGACATGGGCTTTGCCGAGGATGTTCAGCGCCTGGTGGGTGAGTGCAGCAAGCGCCAGCAAACGCTGCTGTTCTCCGCCACTAGTGGCGGTGCGGCTCTGCGCGAGATGGCCGCCAGCGTGCTGCGCGACCCGCTGCACCTGCAGCTCAACCGCGTCAGCGAGCTGAACGAAGGTACGCGTCAGCAGATCATCACCGCCGAAAGTCCTGAACATAAGGAAAAGCTGGTCCATTGGCTGCTGGCCAACGAGACCTACAAGAAGGCCGTGATCTTCACCAACACCCGTGTTCAGGCCGACCGACTCTATGGCCGGCTGGTGGCCGAAGGCGTGAAGGCCTATGTGTTGCACGGCGACAAGGATCAGAAGGACCGCAAACTGGCCATCGATCGGGTCAAGGAAGGCGGTGTGAAGGTGCTGGTGGCGACCGACGTGGCGGCGCGCGGGCTGGATATCGAAGGGCTGGACCTGGTGATCAACTTCGACATGCCACGTTCCGGCGACGAATACGTGCACCGCATCGGCCGGACCGGGCGTGCCGGTGCAGAAGGACTGGCCATCTCGCTGATCTGCCACAACGACTGGAACCTGATGTCGAGCATCGAGCGCTACCTCAAGCAGCGTTTCGAGCACCGCGTGGTCAAGGGCCTCAAGGGCGGCTACATGGGGCCGAAGAATCTGAAGGCCTCGGGCAAGGCTGCCGGTACCAAGAAGAAAAAGGATGACAAGAAGAACGGCGGTGACAAGAAGGCCAAGCCAGCCGGAAAGCCGACCGCCAAGCGACCGAAGAATGCCAAACGCGAAGCCCCGGCGTCGCAAGTGGTCAGCAGTGACGGCATGGCGCCGCTACGACGCAAGAAGCCCGAAGGGCAATAACGGCCAGTTGCTCCCACTGCGTGGCCTGTTCAGCCGTAGGTCGGGTTAGCCGAAGGCGTAACCCGACTGTAGCATCGCTCAGCGCTCCTTGGCTGGCGGAATATCCGCTTCCTTTTCAGCCTGCTCGATGTGCTGCAAACGCCGTTCGTAAGCCTGGCATTCGTCGCCCAGCTCGTCCGCAGTTCGCTTGACTTCCATTTCCCGCAATTGCTCGTTGATCTCGGCGGCGCGCTCCGGATCGCGTTCGGTCAGCTGCTCGACGCGCTCGGCCAGTTGCGCCGCCTTGTCATTGATCTGGTCCGGGGTGCATTCGGCCAATACCGGCTGGCTTGCCAGCAGGGCGGCTGCGAGGGGAATCATCAGGTATTTCATGGCTGCGCTCCGTTAACGGCTTGTACGGTGGATCATCGCAACAGTGCTTTGGTTCAAGCCTTCTGGCTATCGAACCATGCCCACCTGAATGGGGTCCCTATAACAAAGCCGCACGCTTTGAAGCGGCGACAAGCACGGGAGAATGTTCATGACCTACGATTGGAGCCTGATGCTGCGCCTGCTGCGTGAAGTGCAGAAACCCGGCAACGAACCCTTCACGCCACGTCAGTACGCAGAAGAGCACGCCGTCGCGCTGGAAGATGACAGCCAGCCAATGCCCAACCTCGATTCGCTAAAGGCCGATGCCCAGAACTACGAGAGTCTGCTGTTCGAAGGGGGTTTCATTGTTTCACGACCCGAAGAGCAGGGCGGTAACGGTGAGAATTTCATTCTGACAGAGCGCGGTCAGCGACTGCTGGATATCCTCGAAGAGGGTAATGCCGATATCGGGCTGCGCCAGCGTCTGGACGAAAAGGGCCAGGCCGCTCTGGTACCGGAAATATTCGATGAACTGGCCCGTTAACAGGCCGTTGTAAAACTAAACCGGCAATTGCGGGTGTGCCTTGCCGGTTTTTCATATCCAGCGACAGTGATGAGTGCTCGCTTCATTTGTTTCGTGATTTGCGGCAGTCGCTTGCATTAGCGCTGTCGTTTTTGTTCGAGGCTCTCTCCGGTCAGTTCCAGCGCCTTGCGCATGTCCAGCGGGGCCCAACGTCTGTGTCAGATCGTCTGGTTCCTTGGCAGCACTTGCAGGGCTTGAATTCAGGATGAGCAACAGGCTGCTCATACAGGCGCGTTGCAGCCTGGTCATGGGCGTCGTTGCAGGTAATGCACGCTGAAGAGCTGCCGCGGGTCGGTCCATTGCCCGCTGGACTCGAATCCGGCGCTACCGGCCAATTCGGTGAAACTGCCCAGGCTGTATTTGTAGGAGTTCTCGGTGTGCAGGCTCTCACCGGCTTCAAAGTGAAACTTCCGACCTTCGAGGGTGACAGTCTGCGCCACACGGCTGACCAGATGCATTTCGATGCGGGACTGGTCTTCGTTGAAAAAGGCCCGATGAACGAAGCGTGACGGGTCGATATCGCTGTCCAACTCTCGGTGGATACGCTGCAGCAGATTGAGGTTGAACGCTGCCGTGACCTGGGCGCGGTCATTGTAGGCGGCTTCCAGTGTGGCCTTGTCCTTGACCAGATCGACACCGATTAGCACGCCGCTGCCGGGTGGAAGGATGTCATGCAAATGGCCGAGCAGACGGCGTGCCTGCTGCGGGGTGAAATTGCCGATGCTGGAGCCGGGAAAGAACACCAGCGGGTGTTCCAGAGCAAAATCTTCGGGCAATTGCAGCGACTCCGAGAAGTCGCTGCAGGCGGCATGCACATCGAGCCACGGATAATCGGTAGCCAGTCGGCGGGTGCTGCTCAGCAGAAAATCTTCGGAAATATCAATGCCCAGGTAGCTGGCCGGTCGAAGTCCTTCGAGCAGCAGGCGAACCTTGCGGCTGGCGCCGCTGCCCAGTTCGATCAGGTTGCTTTGCGGCCCGGCTATCTCACGGATGTCTTCGGCGGCATCGGCGAGAATGCGTTCCTCGGTGCGGGTCAGGTAATACTCCGGTTGTAGGCATATCTGCTCGAACAGCTCCGAACCGCGTCGATCATAGAAAAACTTGGGCGAGATATGCTTGGGCGAAGCCGCAAAGCCCGCCAATGCCTCGTCACGCAGGGAACTGTCCCCAGGTGGTTGGATACTGTCATGCAGCTGTACGGCCAATGCCATCTTACGACTCCCTGGCCAGGCGTAGCCCGGCGAACTGCCAGCGCATGGCCGGCTGGAAGAAATTGCGGTAGGTGGCGCGAATATGGTGTTGGGGCGTGGCGCAGCAGCCACCGCGCAGGACCATCTGCCCTGACATGAACTTGCCGTTGTACTCCCCCAGGCTGCCGTCCAGTGAGCGGAAGCCGGGGTAGGGCCGGTAGGCGCTGGCGGTCCATTCCCAGGCATCGCCGAACATCTGCCTCAGTCCTTCTGCGGGCGAAGCGGCCACCGGCTGCAGGTGATCGCTTTCAAGAAAGTTACCCTGCCGGGGCTGCTCACTGGCGGCCACTTCCCATTCGGCTTCGGTGGGCAGGCGCGCGCCGGCCCAGCGGGCGTAGGCATCCGCCTCGTAGAAGCTGATGTGGCAGACCGGCGCATCGAGGTCCAGCGCACGCAGGCCGCCGAGCGTCATCTCGTGCCAGGCATCATCCAGGCGTTGCCAGTACAGCGGTGAATCCCAGCCGTGCTGGCGAATGTGCCCCCAGCCGTCCGATAGCCAGAACTCGCTGCGCGCATAGCCGCCATCGGCCATGAAGCTCAGGTACTCGCGGTTGCTGATCAGCCGGTCGGCCAGTTGGAAGTCCTCGATGAACTGTCGATGCCGTGGTGTTTCACAATCGAAGGCGAAGCCTGAACCGGCGTGGCCGATGGACTGTATGCCGCTGGTGTAGTCGTGCCAGCGCAGGGGAGTGTTGAGCGGTGTTGGCGCCGGCTTCAGGTTGTTTCGGTAGACCGGCTGCAGCGGGTTTTGCGCAAGAATGTGCTTGATGTCCATCAGCAGCAGTTCCTGGTGTTGCTGCTCATGCTGCAGACCCAGTTCGACCCGGTGCTGGATTTCTTCTGCATGCTGGCGTGGCGGATCGGCCAGCAGTTCGCCCATGGCCTGATCGATGTGTTGCCGGAAGCGATAGACATCCGCCACGCCGGGCCGGGAAATCAGCCCCCGACTGGCGCGGGGGAAAGGCCTGCCGTGTGTTTCGTAATAGGAATTGAACAGGTGGTCGTAGGCCGGATCGAGAGGCCGGTAGCCGGTCAGGAAGGGCTTGAGCAGGAAGGCTTCGAAGAACCAGCTGACATGCGCCAGATGCCACTTCGGCGGGCTGACGTCCGGCATGCTCTGGATGATGTAATCCTCGATCTGCAAGGGTGTACAGATTGCTTCGCTGGCTGCGCGCACCTGGATGAAGCGCCGCAGCGGGGACTCCGCTTTGTCAGGGAGCGGTTGTTCTGTTGGCTGTTCTGCCAGGTTGCCCATGGATATCCCCCTCGTTGTCATGGGACGGGCGGCGTATTTCCTGCGGGTGCGTCGGCCCGCACAAGGCCTGGGTCGTCCCGGTTCGAGCTTTGCAGCCTGCGATCAATAGTTGGGTGGTGTCTCGGGGATGCCGGTATCGTCTGCGAGGATCGGCATGGTCCAGGGTTCGAGCCGCTGGGCCTTGTCCTCGACGTCCAGGCGCGCATGCTCGATCACGCTACCCAGCCGTTGGGCATGGCTGTACTCCTCACGCGATACGGCGGGTACGCGCAGCACTTCACCGCCGCTGCCGTCCATCACGGTAAAGCCGAAGCTGTCGTCGTCCGGGTTGGCGCTGGTCACGCAGCCGCACGGCAGGAAGGCTTCGGAGACGAGCTGCATCGCATCATCAAGGGTCAGGGCTTGGTCGCTCATGGCGTTCTCCATCATCAGACTGTGTGATGTGGACCGCTCAAACGTGAGGCCGTTTCCTTAGCGGTAAAGGAAGGGAGCAGGAAGGGGGTGCCCCGGCGCTGGGCCGGGGCTTTGGCGGGGCGGAATCAGCCGGCGACCAGTACGCGGATAGCTTCCAGGCGCAGGGCAGCTTTTTCCAGCATGGCGAGGCCGTCTTCGCGCTGCTTGCGCAGAGCCTCGATCTCGCTGTCACGCACGCTCGGGTTGATCGCCTGCAAGGCGGTGAGGCGCGCCAGTTCCTCGTCCAGGCTGGCCTGCAGCCGACGCTGGGCAACAGCGACGCGTTCAGCATGGCGCGGGGCGATTTTCGCTTCGGCACTGCTGATTTGCGTCGCCAGCACATCGCGCTGGGCCTGGATGAATTTGTTGGCGCTGGCCCGCGGCACGCTCTCCAGCTGGTCGTTAAGTGTTTCGAAGGCCACCTTGGCCGCCAGGTCGTTGCCGTTGGCGTCGAGCAGACAACGCAGCGCCAATGTCGGAAGGAAGCGGTTGAGCTGCAGCGCGCGCGGCGCCACCACTTCGCTGACGAACAACAGCTCCAGCAATACGGTACCGGGCTTGAGTGCCTTGTTTCTGATCAGCGCCACGGCGGTATTGCCCATAGAACCGGACAGCACCAGATCCATGCCGCCCTGCACCATGGGGTGCTCCCAGGTGAGGAACTGCATGTCTTCGCGGGCCAGTGCCTGTTCGCGGTCGTAGGTGATGGTCACCGCTTCGTCGTCGCCGAGCGGGAAGCTGGCGTCCAGCATCTTCTCGCTGGGGCGAAGGATCAGTGCGTTTTCAGAGTGGTCCTCGCTGTCGATGCCGAACGCGTCGAACAACTCTTCCATGTAGATCGGCAGGGCGAACTGATCGTCCTGCTCCTCGATGGCCTCGACCAGCGCAGCACCCTGGTCACCGCCGGCGGAATTGAGTTCCAGCAGGCGGTCGCGACCGGCATGCAGTTCGGTTTCCAGGCGTTCGCGTTCGATGCGGGCTTCGTCGATCAGTTTGCTGAAGGCTTCGTCATCACCTTCTTCAAGCTGGCTCAGCAGACGCGTACCAAACTGGTGCTGCAGCGCATTGCCGGTAGGGCAGGTGTTGAGGAAAGCGTTCAATGCCTCGTGGTACCACTTGAACAGGCGTTCCTGCGGGCTGGTTTCCAGATAGGGCACATGCAGCTGGATGACATGCGCCTGACCAATGCGGTCGAGACGGCCGATGCGCTGTTCGAGCAGGTCCGGGTGCGCCGGCAGGTCGAACAGGACAAGGTGATGGGCGAACTGGAAGTTGCGGCCTTCGCTGCCGATTTCCGAACAGATCAGCACCTGCGCGCCGAACTCCTCATCGGCGAAGTAGGCGGCGGCGCGGTCACGTTCGAGGATGCTCATGCCTTCATGGAACACTGTAGCCGGAATGCCGGAGCGCACGCGCAGGGCGTCTTCCAGGTCCAGCGCGGTCTCGGCGTGGGCACAGATGACCAGTACCTTGAATTTCTTCAGCATTTTCAACGTATCGATCAACCACTCGACACGCGGATCGAACTGCCACCAGCGGTTGCTCGCCTCGCCGTCGTCCTGCTGGCTCTGGAAGGCGACCTCCGGATACAGCTCGGCATGCTCGCCCAGGGGCAGCTCCAGATATTCAGCCGGGCAGGGCAGCGGATAGGGATGCAGCTGGCGCTCAGGGAAACCACGCACGGCGGCGCGGGTATTGCGGAACAGCAGACGCCCGGTGCCGTGGCGGTCGAGCAGTTCGCGGATCAGCCGGCTGCTGGCCTCGACATCGCCATCGGTGGCGGCGGCGAGCAGGGCTTCGCCTTCGGCGCCAAGGAAGTCATGAATGGTCTGATGTGCCTGTTGCGACAACCTGCCCTCGTCGAGCAGTTCCTGCACAGCCTCGGCGACCGGCTGGTAACTGGCGCTTTCAGCGCGGAAGGCCTCCAGGTCGTGGAAACGGTTGGGGTCGAGCAGGCGCAAGCGTGCGAAATGGCTTTCCTGACCCAACTGTTCGGGCGTTGCGGTCAGCAGCAGCACGCCGGGAATCACCTCGGCCAGCTGTTCGACCAGTCTGTATTCGGGGCTGGCGTTTTCCGGGTGCCAGACCAGATGGTGCGCTTCGTCCACCACCAGCAGGTCCCAGCCGGCGGCGAAAGCGGCGTCCTGGGCGCGTTCGTCCTCCTTCAGCCACTCCAGCGAAACCAGCGCGAGCTGGGTGTCCTCGAAGGGGTTGCTGGCATCGCTCTCGATGAAGCGTTCGTCATCGAACAATGCGACTTCCAGGTTGAAGCGGCGGCGCATTTCCACCAGCCATTGATGCTGGAGGTTTTCCGGCACCAGGATCAGTACGCGCCGGGCGCGACCCGACAGCAGCTGGCGGTGGATCACCAGGCCGGCTTCGATGGTCTTGCCCAGGCCAACCTCATCGGCCAGCAACACGCGCGGCGCGATGCGGTCAGCGACTTCGCGGGCGATGTGCAGCTGATGCGCGATGGGTTGCGCACGCACGCCGCCCAGCCCCCACAGCGAGGAAGTCAGTTGTTTGCTCTGGTTTTCCAGGGTGTGGTAGCGCAGCTTGAACCAGTTGAGCGGGTCGATCTGTCCGGCGAACAGGCGATCACTGGCCAGGCGGAACTGGATGAAATTGGACAGCTGGGTTTCCGGCAGGGTGCGGGCTTCGTTCTGCGCGGTCAGGCCGTGATAGATCAGCAGCCCGTCGACGTCGTCGACCTCGCGCACGGTCATCTTCCAGCCTTCGAAATGGGTGACTTCATCGCCGGGTACAAAGCGCACGCGGGTCAGCGGGGCACTGCGCGCCGCATATTGGCGGGTCTCGCCGGTTGCCGGGTAAAGCACGGTAAGCATCCGTCCGTCGAGTGTCAGGATGGTTCCCAGGCCGAGTTCCGCTTCGCTGTCGCTGATCCAGCGTTGCCCCGGTAGATACTGCTGCGCCATGCTGCCTCCCGCTGTGAAAAAAGCGCGCTATGGTAACGGAACGCTGCCGTCAGAGCGACGACAGATGCCTGCGGAATCATCTCAAGGGACGGTTTTCGTTTCGCTGCGGTGATGATGAAACGGGAGCAGGCCCCAAGCCAGTGTAGCCTTGCTATTAAAGTCGTCGGCGGTTCAGCCGATCAACCGGTACAGGTTATATTCAGCCGTGGGTCGGTCATGCTGAATGGAGAGCGAAAATGCTGCCAGTCATTCCAGCCGGAGTCGTTCAGGTCAATGCGCAGCAGGACGTGGTAAAGCCGCGCCCTGATATCGCGCCTGTCACGCCTGTCGAGCCAAGCGCCAATGAAAGTTCGGTAGAACTGGATCGTCGCCATCCTCAGGAAGCCGAGCAGATGCTGCGTGACGAGCAGCGCAGGCGTCAGCGTCGCGGCTATACGGCAGAGGAGCTGGCCGAAGGCGAAACCGCTGAAGAGGATCAGGAGGCGCTGGACGAACTGCCACGCCAGGGTCTCTGGGTTGATGTCGAGGTTTAACCCAATAGTGTGAGCGCACCTGTAGCGCAGGGCCCATTTTGCGGGCTGCCTGCCATCCAACTTTTACCGGACCATCCACGAGCCAGCCTTATGAGCAGTGATGTAAAGCTGATCGACTTCAGCGCAGAACGCGAAAAGCGCATCCACGACATCAAAGACAAGCGCCTTGACGAGATGCGCCAGGCTTTCGAGCAGGCGTTGCCCCTGGGAAAGTCGAAGAAGAAGACCAAAGGCAAGCCTAAGAAGCGTTCGTAGTAACGCTGAGGCCCGACTTGCAACACCCTCCCATACCCCCTGTTTTCTTGATCCAGGTCATCTTGCGTGACGCCTGGTTTCCAAGGCTTCGCGCCTATTGACATCGGTCAATTTTTTATCCGGCCAGCGGAGTAACTTGCAGCCATCAGACAGCACAACGGTTTGGAGGAAGGTAATCATGTTCGTCGATGATGTGGTGCTCGCTGGGGTTGTCACAGTCGGCCTGATGGTCGTCTTCCTCGGGGGTTTCGGATATTTCATCTGGCGGGATGCGCAAAAGAAGCGCTGATCCAGCTGGTGTAAAGGGCACGCAAGGCATTTGGGCGACTTAGGTCGCCCTTTTTTTTTGTCTGATTTCTGGCAATGCCAGAAAGTTTTGCATCAGACGATATGGGGTGGCGCGGGCAAAGCTTCGCGGCTGAAGACGCTTCCACCAGTGGGGTGCACTGTCATGCCCTGCAGGGATTTCGTGGGGGCGATCTCAGCCGCGAATGGCTGCGACGGGCGATCAGCCGAAGCTGATCGGCGGCAGTTCCTTCAGCTCAACGCTTTGCGCGCGACGTGGCGCCAGTACTTCCGCCACGCCTTCAACCACCTGCTCGTCGTTCTGATTGAACACGTTGGTGGCGATGCGAACACGGTTTTTCGGCAACTTTTCCAGAATTTCCAGGCGTACGGTGAGGGTGTCGCCGAGCTTTACCGGGCGGGTAAAGGTCATGGTCTGGCCCAGGTAGATGGTGCCCGGCCCCGGCAGGGTGCAGGCCACTGCAGCGCTGATCAGTGCGCCGCTGAACATGCCGTGGGCGATACGCTCCTTGAACGGGGT
>ERZ869909.1096-NODE-1096-length-23971-cov-3.980581_pt1 | contig 23971 bp, 25 predicted proteins | sample MGYA00520892_ERZ869909 | MGnify/ENA primary metagenome ERZ869909 (study PRJEB32215, sample SAMEA104723947) | bioreactor metagenome | biome: bioreactor; feature: anaerobic bioreactor; material: water | place: China | collected 2015-03-12 ... | reverse complement strand
GTTCAACCGACAAAGTATGGGCAATTAATGGGGTGTGTCCATCGGATTACGTTGACGCTGGTGTAGCGACAACAGCGCGTGATGCGTTGCGCCATTTCTCACTGCGTTGGCAGTTGCGCGCAGACAATATTCTTAATGATGCAAATGCGGATGAAACTCAGCAGAAGTTCGCGCAGCTTTTAATTAACCACGCTGAAGCCTGCTACGATATCGTTGAGCGCGAAGAGCTCTGGGTTGACCAAGAGTTTTAATCTTGCGTTGCGAGAGCACAGGCTAAACAAAAAAGGAGCTCAAGAAGCTCCTTTTTTCTTGCTTAAGCGGTTTCTAAAAGAGCGAGTGTTCAACATACTTTGCTCGCCATTCTTCTGAGAGTCGTTTAATGACTGCTATCGCTTTCAGCAGTGCTATCACTGTCGTGATGACCTTCGTTATCGAGCAAGAACAAACCTTCATTCAACATGCCAACGAGCAGTTGACGCGCTTGACTTGACTCGAGGTATGGCTTGCAGTCGTTGAGGTCAATAAAGTCGGTCATTTCCAGTAAAATGACAAAGAGGGCTTCAGCGTCTTCGTCATCAATCGCATACCAATTCCCTTGCACAACCGCATAGTGACGATCGTTTAAGCGGGTACTGACCATGCGCACGCCAACTGCTTTTAACAAAATATCGTAACGCTCTAACGCATAACTTAATGCGCTTTCCGTATACGGTTGCTGCGGCCATTCAGGCAAAGGAGGGCGCGGGTTACGTGAGAGCAAATTGACAATGGCACGTTTCACATCCTGCTGATTGTCAAATGCTTCTAGAATCAGCGCTTTAAAATTCTCAATCACAGCATCTGAAATAAACCAAGGGTCGTCGTTGTTTAACTCGTTACCATTGGTATTTAATAAATCGGATGCCCGATCACGAAAACGTTGTTGTAGTTTGTCTTGGTCGAGCGCTTCATCAGCAATAGCAGAAAGTAATTCAGCCTGACTTGGCGCACGCAGACCGACTGAGTAGTTCAAAGCAGGCTCTAAACTGAATCCAGCATGCGGAAAACCTGCAGGAATATAGAGAATATCACCCGGTTCAAGTTCAACCTCAAGATCAGCAACAAAGCCGCGAATTTGCTTGAGGTCTGGGTGCGGACAAAACACTTCGTAGTCTGCGCGCGGCCCCACTTGCCACACACGTCTACCCATGCCTTGGATAATGAACACGTCATACTGGTCTAAATGTGCACCGACACCACCGTTAGCAGTGGAGTAGCTCACCATGAGATCGTCAATCCGCCAGTCTGGTAGAAAACGAAATGCACGCAATAGTTCTTGTGCTGGCGGGTAATGTTCATTGACTGCCTGAACCAATAAACTCCAACCTTGGTCGCCAAACTGCGTGTAATCTTCGACTGGGCCGTGTTGTAAATCCCAAACTGGCTCATGACCTTGTTTGCTTGGTTGTTGGCTCACCACACGTGAGTCAACACCAGGCTCAAGTGCTAAACCAGCCAGCTCTTCTGGGCTAATTGGGTCTTGAAAGTCGATAAAGCCCTGACGAATCACGCAAGGTTTTTGCTGCCAATAATCACGGATAAACGCAACTGCATTAAATGCAAAGTGATTAAGCACGTAATCAAGATTCGCCATGAGCGTTATCGTCCTTGTTAAAGATTTTTCAAGTGTTGCGGCAACTCAGCGACAAAGGCTTCTGCGCGACCGATATAGTTCGCTGGCGTCAGTTGCTTGAGTTCAGCTTTCACCGTTTCGGTGAGCTCAAGGTTGTCAATGAAACGAGCTAAGTCTTCAGCTGTAACGCGTTTACCGCGAGTCAGTTCCTTGAGCTTTTCATAGGGCTTTTCAATACCGTAGCGGCGCATGACCGTTTGCACTGGCTCAGCGAGTAATTCCCAGTTTTGGTCGAGCTCGTTGCGCAGGTTTGCTTCATTGACTTCGAGCTTCGACAGACCTTTTAAGGTTGCTTGATAGGCGATCACCGCATAGCCGAGGCCGACACCGAGGTTGCGTAATACAGTCGAGTCGGTGAGGTCGCGCTGCCAACGTGAAATTGGCAATTTGGCGGCTAAGTGCCCTAAAACTGCATTGGCTATGCCAAGGTTACCTTCCGAGTTTTCAAAATCGATCGGGTTGACTTTATGCGGCATGGTCGAGGAGCCGACTTCGCCTTCAATGGTTTTTTGCTTAAAGTGGTTGAGTGCAATATAACCCCACATGTCGCGGTCTAAGTCGATCAGAATGGTATTAATACGGCACAATGCGTCAAACCACTCGGCGATATAATCATGCGGTTCGATCTGGGTCGTGTATGGATTCCAGGTTAAACCGAGTGAGGTAACAAATTCTTCGGCGACTTGATGCCAATCCACTTGCGGGTAGGCCGCTAAATGAGCGTTGTAGTTACCGACTGCACCGTTAATTTTACCGAGGAATTGAACCTGATTCAGGGCGCTTATCTGGCGGTCTAAGCGCACTGCGACATTCGCAAACTCTTTCCCCATGGTCGTTGGTGTAGCCGGCTGACCGTGAGTGCGAGCCATCATTGGAATGCTCTGGTAGCTTTGCGCATGACTAACTAAAGCGCTCAAAATCTGTTGCAAATAAGGTTTTACAACCTGTTCGTGCGCAGCGGTTAACATCAATCCGTGAGAGAGGTTGTTAATGTCCTCAGACGTACAGGCAAAGTGAATAAACTCACTCACAGCCGCAAGCTCAGCGTGGTCGGCAACTTTTTCTTTTAAGAAATATTCGACCGCCTTCACGTCGTGATTGGTTGTGCGTTCAATTTCTTTCACGCGCGCCGCATCAGCCTCGGAAAAGTTAGTGATAATGGCTTCGAGTGCTGCGTTTGCTGAACTCGACAATTCCGGAACTTCAACGATATCGGCGATTGTCGCTAATTTTTGCAACCAACGAATTTCAACCAGAACGCGCTGATAGATCAGTCCGAACTCGCTCACATGTTGGCGAAGATCTGCGGTTTTGCTGCCGTAACGGCCGTCCACTGGGCTAATTGCGGTAAGTTCTGAAAGAGTTAGCTGCATGTCCTGCTCCAAAGTTGAATTGCGTTCAGCAAGCCACCTTTGTGTTCGGCAGCCGCTGGAGAAAATTAAAATCGTTTCAAGAGGGATTCGATGGCTGCCATCATTCGTGGTCGACTGAAAATGACTTGACGCCGTTTGCCCCCGAGTTGTCGCCACAAAACAGCACAGCGAATGCCAGCCAGTAGCATTGTCCGAATATGAAATTGTACCGCTGCTTGTTTAAGGTGTTCTGGTTTGCCACTAATCTGAATACGTGGTCCAAGCGGACTGATTGCGTCCATGTATAGCTTGCCAGCATTCTCGATAATCAAATTAGGCTCGAAGTCGAACTCTTTTTGCTGCCGATTAATTTGCTGGAGGCCGCGACCGAGTTGTTCTAGCGCTTGGTTATTGCGGACAAGGCGACGCTCTAACGCCAGCATTCCAACCACATAACGTGTTTGTTCAACGTCTTTTGCGCCTTCACCACTGAGTTGTGCTCGCAGCAGACGTAACGCAGGTTTCAGTGCACTCAGGTCACCAAACACAGCTTCCGTGCTTGCTGGGTTCATTTCCAACAAAGCATGAATCATGACGTCAGAATGCTCTTGCGGCTGAATTTCACCGCGTCGTGCTAATTGTTGCGCGCAGACAGCGGCTAAACATACGCCGCCTAAGGCGATCATCCGTTCTTCCCAAACGGTAAATTCGCTCACAGTGCTACCTCGAAGTCGGTAATGCGTTGTTCAATAATCCCGCCACCTAGGCACACTTCGCCGTCGTAAAATACGGCAGACTGGCCTGGAGTTACGGCTGCAACTGGCTCGTCAAAAAGTACTTCAATATCTCCGCTAGCAAGCGGTGTGACTAGGCAAGGAATATCTTCCTGGCGATAGCGAGTTTTTACGGCGCAACGAAATGGTTGTTGCGGTTGTTCACGGTTGACCCAATGCAACTGTCCAGCAATTAAACCTTTAGAGAACAGGCGAGGGTGCTGCTTGCCTTGAGCAACAATCAGTTGATTGTTACTGACGTCTTTGTCGACCACATACCAAGGATCGTCCCCAGCGTTGGCGAGACCACCAATGTACAAGCCTTTGCGTTGACCTATGGTGTGATACATGAGGCCTTCATGTTGACCAATCACTGCACCGTCAACGGTAACAATATCGCCTGGTTGAGCAGGCAAATATTGTTGGAGGAAATCTTTAAATTTGCGTTCACCGATAAAACAAATACCGGTGGAGTCTTTCTTTCCGGCGGTGACTAAGCCCTGTTCTTCAGCAATGCGGCGAACCTCAGGCTTTTCTAAGTCACCAACCGGGAAAAGTGTTTGCGCAATGTGTTCATGACTTAATGTGTACAAGAAATAACTTTGGTCTTTGTTATTATCGAGGCCACGCATTAATTGCCATTTGCCATCCTGCAGCTGACGGCGGCAATAATGGCCGGTGGCAATGTAATCAGCACCTAAGGCTTCAGCAGCAAACTCGAGAAAGGCTTTAAATTTAATTTCTTTGTTGCACATGATATCTGGGTTTGGTGTTCGACCAGCCCGATACTCAGTAAGAAAATGCTCAAAGACGTTGTCCCAATACTCAGCAGCGAAATTAACCGTGTGCAGGGGAATGCCGAGCGTTGCGCATACTTTTTCAGCGTCAGCTAGGTCAGTTGCGGCAGCACAATACTCATCGGTGTCGTCTTCTTCCCAGTTCTTCATGAATAAGCCTTCGACTTGGTAACCTTGCTGGATTAACAAATAGGCAGACACAGAAGAGTCGACACCACCGGACATACCGACGATGACACGTTTTTGGGAATGGCTTGTTTCAGTATTCACGCTGTCAGAACTCACTTGCTAACTGTATTCATGGCGGCGGATTTTAGCATTTTTTCAGCTCCTTTGCCTAGTAAAAAGCCGCGCGTCCTTGACGTAGTTCGCTCTGCTATAAAACTTCAATGTCATGAACGAGTGACAAGAACGAGTGTCATGAAAGAGTGTCATGAAAGAGTATCATCAACGACCCGCCGTGGAGGCGTTGATTTCGCGGTACTCGCCATTGAGTAAACCTTCAATTGTCCAGTCGCCCACCTGATAGCGTATGAGTCGCAGAGTCGGGTGGCCGATTGCAGCTGTCATACGGCGAACTTGGCGATTACGACCTTCACGTAACGTCAATTTTATCCAAGTATCGGTAATCGACTGGCGGATGCGAACAGGTGGCTGTCGCGGCCATAACCAGTCCGGTTCAGCGACGATCTCGGCGGCGACGGGGAGGGTTTTACCATCATTTAACTCGACACCGGCACGTAACTGCGCAAGGGCAGATTGGCTTGGTATGCCTTCCACTAATACATAGTAAATTTTTGCTTGTTTGAATTTAGGTGACGAGATTTTAGCTTGCAGTTGCCCATCATTGGTTAAAACGACAAGCCCCTCGCTATCTTTATCTAACCGTCCTGCCGGGTACACATCCTTAACTGGAACATAGTCAGCGAGCGTGGCTTCACCGGGGTTGCCAGTAAACTGACACAGCACGTTCATCGGTTTATTCAAAAGAACAACACGGACAGTCGTCGGTCGTGGACGTTTAGTTGTTTGTTGAGTCCGTGTTGGTCGGCGTCGAGTTGGCGAAGTTGGCATGCTTTGTCTCTAGGTTTCTTCACTGGCATTTTCTTTTCTGAGCAGAGATAATGCAGCGAGAACATCAATAATAAGGTGAATTTTAACATGAACAATGGAACATCGCAGCCGCGTTGGAATACAGAATTAAAACAAGGTCTTAGCAGTCAGGTGAGGCCTGATGCAAATAAAGTCTTGTTCGCAGCGTGGCAGTTGACTAAGGAAAAGCGCACGGGCATTGGTTTCGGCGTGCTGTGGTCGTTTTTTGTATTGGTAGCCGCTGTAATGATGGTTTCCGTTTTAGTCTCAGCCCTCAGCATTGATCTTGAAGGCCCAGCTGGTGAATTACTGTTAGGTGCGACCGCATCGATTATCTGGGCACCACTTTTAGCCGGGCTATTGCTCATGGGCTTACGCAATGTGACCGGCGAAAACAGCCGCGGTACGGACGCCTTTGCTTTACTGCACCAACCATGGACATTTATCGGCGTTACCGCATTTATCTTTGTCGCAACCCAGTTGCCATACTTAATTCCGGGCGTTAATGAAACGACTGCGGTGTTCTTGTCGTTGCCAATTAGCTTTATTTTTTCATTTGCTATGATCATCGCAGTTGGCACTAAATGCAGCATTGGTAACGCCCTGTATGCATCAGTCATGATTATTAAGAGCCGTATTGCGAGCTTCTTGGTCTTTTATATTGTGATCACCGTACTTTCTTTGTTGCTTGTTTTGCCAGCAACAGTAATCGGTGCGGCATTCGCAGCCGTTGAGGGGATCGGTACTTTCGTTGCGATTATGCTGGCGGTTGGTGCGATCTACGCATTGTTGTTTTGGGTTGCACCATTATTCTTTCATGGTGTTGCACTTTATTACACTGAGATTTTTGGTTTGGCGGAGCAGCCTACTGATGATTATGCTGAGTATCTCGAGGAACTTAGTCGTGGCGACTCGGTCAATGATGACGCTGCCGAGGATGTCGAGAATTCAAACACGACAGACAAGAACGATCGAGACAATTTTCAAGCTTAGCGTTTAACATTGAGAGGCCCGATGAAAGCGATTGTCAATCAACAATCTAAGTTAAATAACCAGCGTGGCGCTGTACTGCGAACGATAGCATTAGTACTGTTGTTCGGCAGTTTTATTGCCGCCATATTGGTGCCCTTTGTACTGTTGAAGCCGGACCATGACGATAAGGAAGAGTATCGGGGAACTGAGTTACCTGTTATTCAACGTCCAATCATTGCAGTTGATTCTAACGTTCCTGACTTTTCAGCAATTCAAGACGTCACCGATCGCAAAATCGCATTTTTCAATTATCTCATTCCATCAATTGATGCAGAGAATGCGCACATTCTCGCGTTGCGAGCAACGGTTCAGCGTTTGCACGACAAATATCATCGAGACGGCAACCTGGCTCGCCAAGAGCGTCGTTGGCTGCGTGATCTCGCTAGCTATTATCGGGTTGAGGCAGAAGAAATGGCTGGGATTCTTGCCACATTATTGCGACGTGTTGACGAAGTCCCAGACACGCTCGTTTTAATCCAGGCAGCGAATGAATCAGGTTGGGGAACGTCACGCTTTGCGCAAGACGCACGCAACTTTTTTGGTCAGTGGTGTTGGGTCGAAGGGTGCGGGATTGTACCGAATTCAAGGCCAGAGGGCGCACAACACGAAGTTCAGTACTTTGAGAGTGTTGATGCTTCCATTCAAAGTTACATGCGCAATTTGAATACGCATTTCGCTTACCAAGAGCTGCGAGAAATCCGTGCGCAACTACGTTCTCGAAATATACCGATTACAGCGCAACCTTTAACACTTGGTCTCATGGCCTATTCGGAGCGCGGTGAGGATTATATCGTCGAGCTGAACCAAATGATTCGGGTCAATCGTGAAGTGATTCAAATGGCTCGGATGGAATAAATGCTCGATAAGTGAATCGGAAAGTTAAACCGATTAGTCGGTTAATAAAAAAAGACCTAGGCTTTCGCGCTAGGTCTTTTTTTAGGTGCCAAATCGTTAGGACAAAGCTGTGATCTGAATGGGTTGTGCAGCTTGTTCCTGACGCTCTTCGTCATCTAGAAAGACGCTTGGGTCGCCAACTGGCGCTTGATCAAATGCGGTATCGCCCAAGGCATTGGCTTGACCGTCCGCGACTAGATCCTTAAATGCAAATAGGCTGGTGTCGGCAAGGTGACTGGGTACGACATTGGTGATGGCTTTAAACATGCTTTCAATGCGTCCAGGGTATTGACGATCCCAGGTTTTCAATAAATCTTTAATCACTTTCCGTTGCAGATTCTCCTGCGAACCGCATAAGTTACAAGGGATAATCGGATATTCCATTTGTGCCGCATATTTAGCGATGTCTTTCTCACGCACATAAGCGAGCGGGCGAATAACCACGTGCTCACCGTTATCGCTGACGAGCTTAGGCGGCATTGATTTCAGTGCGCCACCATAAAACATATTCAGCATGAGGGTTTCAATAATGTCGTCACGATGGTGACCTAAGGCAATTTTTGTTGCACCAAGCTCTTTCGCGGTGCGGTAAAGAATGCCGCGGCGCAGGCGAGAACAGAGCGAACAAGTTGTTTTACCCGCCGGAATTTTCTCTTTCACAATGGCATAGGTGTCTTCTTCAATAATCCGAAAGTCGACGCCTTCCTGCTGCAGATAAGCGGGCAGTATATGTTCTGGAAAGCCTGGTTGTTTCTGGTCCAGGTTAACCGCAATAATATCAAATTGAATCGGCGCTACTTTTTGCAAATAACGTAGAGTTGTTAATAAGGTATAGCTATCTTTGCCGCCACTAAGGCAAACCATGACGCGATCACCATCCGTGATCATGCCAAAGTCGTCAATTGCTTTACCTGCAGCACGCCGAATGCGTTTTTCTAGCTTATTAAAGCTGTAAGAACGACGCGAAGTTTCACCTGTAGGGGCGTTCGCTGTAGCGTGAGTTTGCACAACTTGACTCATGATGGATTCCCAAAAAGTAGCATAGAAAATAGGCCGGGTAGTATACCTGCCGGCCTAATCGGAAAGCAATTCCTGTACTTTCGATTAACTGCTAATCGGTGATTTAAATCCCTCAGGTTTTACTGCTAAAAGGTCACAATCCAACTGCTCAATAACATGTTCAGCTGTGTTGCCGAGTAAGGCTGCGGTTATGCCAGTGCGGCCAATGGTGCCGAGAACAACGAGTTCAGCGTCAAGCTCTTTGGCAACTTGCGGAATTTCGTCGTCGGGAATGCCTTCACGGAGGTGTAATCCACTAAAACTGACTTCGGCATGGCGTGCCACTTCCGCTAACGCATTTTCATGATGCTCTCGAACATTAAGTTGATATTGATGAGTGTCGAACTCAGGTATTTCAACGGCTATAGCGGCTGGTGCGCCGGGGTAGCAATTAACTAAATGTAAATGTGAGTTGAGTTTTTTGCTAATGTAACCGGCCGCTTTGAGGATTTTATGGTTGAGTGTTTGATGAATTTCACTATCACTTCCCGCATTAACTGCAGCAAGTACAGAACTATGCTGTGGCCAGTCGTGATCTTTCACTAACAAGACAGGTTGCGGAGCTTTGCGCAATAAGTGCCAATCGGTTGGCGTAAAAATCACGCTCTGTAAGGTGTCATGTTTACGCGTTCCTTTAATGATCAAGTCGTAATTGCCTTCAATCGCGGTGCGTATAATTGCTTCGAAAGGCCGATGATGCCATTGCACCAAAATATCCACTTTGTGCTGTTCTGCTTCATACTGAGCTAAGACACTTTTGATCCACTGTTCGCGTTCTTTGACTAAACCCAGGCGCATTTGCTCGCGCTCTTCACCTGAAAGCATGGTTGTCATTTCATAAGCGAAATCATAAATCGATAAGAACAAGGTCAAGCGGGCTGGCTGAAGCTTGGCAATGTGCAAAGCCCGCGCTAACGCTTTTTGTTGGTTATGGTTGGGATCGAGAACAACTAAAATATTCTGAAACATACGAGCATTCCTCGCGCTACACTGTTTCCACTAGCATAGCGCAAGTACATAAATTCGCACGTTTTTTAACAAGAAGATTGGTTTAAATCAAAGTTTCCAATGGGAGTTGGCTGTTGTTAGTCGTCGCAAGGAATACCTGGCAAACCCGCAAGGTCACATAAGGCATTGATTTGTTTCAATGATACCAAGCGTCCATCAACCGCGATGAGATCCGATTTTTGAAACTTACCGAGTAGGCGACTGACCGTTTCAACGGTCAAACCCAAATAATTACCGATTTCTGCACGAGTCATGGTTAGGCGAAATTCTTTCGATGACAAGCCGCGCGTACGAAAACGCGAGGATAACTCGATCAGGAAGGTCGCCAGCCGTTGTTCAGCGGTGCGTGTATTCAGTAGGGTTAGCATGCGTTTATCCGCATTAATTTCGTCGCTCATGAGACGCATTAATTGCCGGCGAAGTTCAGGGATTTGGCCACTTAATGATTCGAGGTTGTGATAAGGAATTTCACAAATCATTGATGTTTCCATGGCTTCAGCATAACCATGATGTTTGCCGCTACCAATAGCTTCAAAGCCGACTAAATCGCCTGGTAAATGAAATGCAGTAATTTGCATTTCACCCGCGTCGTTGAGTGTGTAGCCTTTAATACTTCCCGAGCGTACAGCATAGAGCGCTTGCAACGGCTGACCGGCTCGGAAAAGCGCATCGCCGCGTTGATAGGGGCGTTTACGCTCGATCATCGAATCAAGGCGGTCGAGAGAGTTAGCATCTAGCGTGAATGGCAGACACAACTGACTAATGCTGCAATTCTGACAGTTAATGTGATTGTTGAGCTTAGACTCACCGGCCATGCTGACTCCTTAAAAGACTGAGCGGATATTCTACCGTAAATGTTTGTCGACTACACCTGTCGGCTCAGTTTAATGTACCATTCGCTGCAACTGCTGAATCGCAATCCAGAGTGTTGCTATACCGTACCCCAAAAGAAGTAGACCTGCAATCCAACGAAATCCTTTTGAAGCGATGATATGCGAAAGTCTATGGCTTAAGACACCGGTTAAAAACATAGCAGGAAAGGTTCCAAGCCCAAAAATAAGCATGAAGCCTGCACCTTGAACAGGGTTTGCACTTAATGCAGCCCATGCCAATGCGCTGTAAACCAAGCCACACGGTAGCCAGCCCCAAAGCATACCGGCCAGAAAAATATGGCCGCCGCGACGGTTTTGTTGCGGTAATTTCCGAGTGAGCGGTTGAATTCGGCGCCAAAGCACAGCACCCAGTCGTTCTAGCCAGATTAAAGCGCCGTTCCAGCGGATTAAATAAAGTGCCAGTAGAATCATCATGACGCCGGCAAGCCCGCGCAAATAAATAAGGGCATTGGGATAGAGCGCAGTCACCGAGAACAGCGCGCCACTGATCAATAAACCAGCGATTGCATAACTACTGATGCGGCCTAGATTGTAGAGTAATAGGCGGGCAGGTGACTGATTCATGCCCATGGCAGCGGCAAGGCCGCCACACATGGCTAAACAATGGCCACTGCCAGCCAAACCCATTATTAGCGCGGCGAGCCAATCAATTGTCACTGGGAGTCCTTGTCGCTGTCGTGTTTTTCATCGTTTTTGTCAGCATCGGTCTGGCTTTGCTGGCGTGTCGATTTTTTCCGTTTGGGCTGATCGTCGTCTAACAGAATATTGTAGCCTTGACGTTCAAGATCATCGAATTGGCCGCTACGTACCGCCCAAAAGAAAATCACAATCGCAATCACCACGAGGATGATGGCAATCGGCACCATGAGATGTAGTATTTCCATTGCGACTCCGGTTTAGCGAGCATCACGCATTAAGCGCAGCGAGTTTGTCATCACGATCAACGAGCTAGCAGACATGCCAAGCATAGCAAGTAAGGGACCAACATGACCAGTCACGGCTAATGGCAGAATAACGAGGTTGTAGCCAAGTGCCCAGGTGAAGTTTTGTCGAATCACACGGCGTGTCAAACGGGCGGTGTCGTGCAAACGGCGCAGAGCTGCGAGCTCCCCCGTGAGAATAACCACATCACTGCTGGTTTTCGCGAGGTCAGAGCCGGTAGCAAAAGTGACCGAGCCGTCTGCTCCCGCTAAAACTGGACCGTCGTTAATACCGTCGCCGACCATCAGCACAGGACCTTGCTCACGCAAAGTTTGCAGTACCGTCAATTTGTCTTCAGGTTTTAAGCCTGCATGAACTTCATCAATCGCTAGCGTTGCGGCCAGACTAGTTGCGCGCTCATGGGAGTCGCCCGTTAGCATAACAATACGGAAGCCGTGGCGGCGATACCAATCAAGCGTTACAGCGGTGTCCTGACGTAATTGGTCATCGACTTGCCAAGCACCTAATACTTGCTCACGCGAGGCTAGAATAACGTTTGCTTGCGGCAGCGCTAGTTCAAAATTCGGGTGCCATTGGCGAATAAACTCGAGACTACCGATGCGATACTCAAGACCTTCAATAAAACCTGATAAACCAAAACCTGGATGGTTTTCAACGCCGCTTGCTGCCACATGCGCACTGAGTCGCTGTAGCGGTCGTGCGATCGGGTGTTCAGAATAACTTTCAAGACTCGCAGCTAGGGTTTCTACCCATGCGGGATCAAGCGGTTCCTGGTTGTGTGTTGTCGGCGGCTGGTTGTTTGTTGTCGGCGGGTAGTAGCGTTCGATAATCGCAAATTTACCATGCGTGAGCGTGCCGGTTTTATCGACGCACAAGGTTTTCATTTTCGGCAATGCTTCGAGCAATACCGCTTGCTTCATTAGAATGCCACTGCGATTGAGGCGACTCACCGCACCGCTCATTGCGGTTGGTGCGGCAAGGGAAAGTGCGCAAGGACAGGTTGCAACAAGCACTGCCAACATAACCCAGAACGCTTTCGACGGGTCGACGAACATCCATGCGATATAGGTGAGGGTGGTAATGATCAAGGTTGCCGCAACGAAATAGCGACTCACAATATCTGCCAGTCGAACAAACCGAGGTTTCTGTTCGAGAGCGCTGTCCTGTAACGCAATAATGCCGGACAACAAGGTTTCTTGCCGGGTCGCTTGAATACGGATGGTAATGGGGTGTTCTTGGTTAATCGCACCGGCAAATACAGTGTCGAGATATTTCTTTTGTACCGGACGGCTTTCACCGGTCAACAAGGCTTCGTCACACCAAGCTTCTTGTTCTAGTAACTCACCGTCGGCGGGTATTGCTTCACCAGCCTTAACGCGAATGACATCGCCTTGCTCGAGATATTTCACCATGACTTGTTGCCAACCGTCGTCGGTTTGGCGCTCTGCTATCGCTGGAATCAATTTCATTAAGTTTGCAGCGTTTGCTACCGCTTTATGCCGCGCTTGCATTTCTAAAAAACGACCGGACAGCAAGAAAAAGGCAAACATAGTGACGCATTCATAGTAGATTTCGCCACTGTCAGTCACTGTCGCATAAAAGCTCGCGACAAAAGCGATGGCCATGGCCAGTGCCACCGGCACATCCATATTCAAACTTCGCGCCTTAAGGGCTTTAATCGCATTGACAAAAAATGGTTGGCAGCTGTAAACAATCACGGGCGCGGTAAAGAGCAGTGAGACCCACCAGAAGTAAAGGCGAGTGGTGTCATCAATGTCGTCAAAATACAAACCGAACGCAACCATCATGGTTTGCATCGAGGCAATACCAGCAACGCCGAGACGACGAATGTAGCCACGCCGCTTCTTCTCATAAGTGGCTTCTAAGTCAGCTTGTTGGAAAGGCAGGGCTTTATAGCCGACTTGATGAATTGCCTGCAGAATTTGACTGAGGCGAGTTGCTTCTGCCTGCCACTCAACGTAGAGGCGCTCGGTAGCAGAGTTAACAACAACTTTGCTGACACCGGGGGAGTTCATAAGCTGGCGTTCGATTAACCATGCACAGGCAGCGCAAGTCATGCCTTCGAGTGCTAATGTTGCCGACTGCCGGTCACCGTCGCTATGCACAAACTCTTGTTGAATGTCTGGGTCGTCATAGCGTGTTAGTTCACTCGCCAAAGCCTGCAGTTCATCGGGAACGAGAATTAGTTCACCAGGTTTACTCTCGCGAAACTTGTAGAAATGGGTCAGTCCTTGGTCGACGATCGTCGCCGCCACTGATTGACATCCATAGCAGCACATCGGCTCGCTTTGGCCGTCAATTTCGACACTTAAATCAACCCCGCGTGGTACCGGTTGATGACAATGAAAACAAGCTGTTGTTGTACTCACATCGACCTACTGAGTTATGACCTTTTTAGCAACTGCGCAATGACTGCTTTGTCGAGCACGCGATAAGCGTTAAATACCGTAGTTCACCGGCAAAATCGTAATTCGCTGGCTGACTGGTAAGTGGATATTCTGGCTAACTCGCCACTCGCGATCAAAAGGTTCGATGTCGAGTCGCCAATGGCCATCGAGTTCGCGCGGTAGCATTTGCCGATATACGCCATCACCGCTTTGAGTCATACGCAGTTCAAAGTCATACTGTTGAGTGGTTGGATGATAGAATGTGACGACTAAGGCAGAACCGTCATTCGGTGCACCCGAGCGAAAACGAAGCTCGAGGTTATCGTTTTTAAACTCAGCATAAAAAGAAATATTCCGTTCTTCTGCGATGGCAACACGCTGCAGTTGAAGATTGATACTACGGCCTTCGTTGTAGTAGTCGTCAACAACCATCGAAATCGGATTCCGATATATCAAAATTGCAGTAACGATACACGCTGTAATAACGGCGAATTTCATGAAAATAATGTACCAAACCCAAGTCACTTTGTACCAAGGAGTATGGTTGTTAGCGTTGCTGTGATTCGTTTGCTGTTTTGTCGTCATAGTGTTCTCGAGTTGAATAACAGAAAGCCCCGACGAGCGGGGCTTCCATGCCTATCAAGTGACTGTGTTATTCGGCTAAGCTTAATACGTAACCGGATAAGATTTTCACTTTGTCTTCACCTAGGATGTCTTTCCATGCTGGCATGACACCGTTGCGACCATAGCGCAGCGTTTCTGCAATTGCGCGCTCTGTCGCTCCGTAAATGAATACATTATCGGTTAAGTTTGGTGCACCTAGAGCCGGGTTGCCTTTCGCATCCTGGCCGTGACAAGCCGCACAAACCATCCAATTCTGTTCACCGGCGCGAGCAAGTTCACGGTCAACAATACGACCATTCAAGCTAAGCACGTAGGCCGTCATTTCTTCAATGCCACGTTCACCTAGTTGTTCACCGAAGGCAGGCATTGCAGCTTGACGTCCGTCCATAATGGTGGTGTGAATCTGTTGTGCTGAGGCACCCCAGTTAAACACGCCATCGGTTAGGTTGGGGAAGCCTTGCGCACCGCGTGCGTCAGAGCCGTGACACTGGGCACAGTTTTGTAAAAACAACCGCTGACCAATACGTAGGGCGTCGCGATCTTGAGCAATCTCTTCAATAGCCATACTTGCGTATTGCTGGAAGATTGGACCGTAGACTTCATCAGCGCGACGACGTTCGGCGTCATATTGAATGTTCAGACCAGCTTCACGTGAATCGATTGCCGCTTGACGTGATTCGTCAAGCGATAACACGAATTGGTTCGCGCTTTGCCATTTAAACAAACCTGGGAAATTACCTAAACCAGGATAGAGGATTAAATAGAGCAAACCCCAAGCTAAACAAATCCAAAATAGAACCGTCCACCATGTCGGCAATGGGTTATTCAGTTCGATAATACCATCGAACTCATGCCCCATACTTTCGCCTTCTTCGACATCCGTGAAGTTCTTCATGTTCCACCAGAGTAGTAGGCCAATAGCGACCAACGACCCGAGGGTGAGTACGATTATCCACCAACTCCAGAAGCTACTCATCTTTATCTGACTCCTGTTGTGAGCGTTTGACGTTTTTCTTCTTATCTTCTTCGAAGATCGAATTTGCGTCGTGCTCAAATTTATCTTTGTTTTTCGGCCAAAATGCCCAAACAATCACAATAATGATGACTAAGAACACCAAGGCTGTGTGAACCGCCTGAAATTCAGCACCCATGATTACCTCAACGCTGTTCCTAAGGATTGCAGGTAAGCGATTAACGCTTCCATCTCTGTTTTCCCTTGTACAGCAGCTTGCGCACCGTCAATGTCTTCGTCCGTGTACGGCACACCAAGACGTTGGAAAGCACGCATCTTCCGAGCAGTCAACTTGCCGTCGAGGGTGTTCGTTGCAAGCCATGGATAGGCTGGCATATTTGACTCTGGAACGACTGCGCGTGGATTCACTAAGTGCACATAGTGCCATTCATCACTATAACGGCCGCCAACGCGAGCAAGATCAGGGCCAGTCCGTTTTGAACCCCACAAATGTGGATGTTCCCAAACGTGCTCGCCAGCGACTGAATAGTGACCATAGCGCTCAGTTTCCGCTCGGAAAGGGCGAATCATTTGCGAGTGACAGCCAACGCAGCCTTCACGGATGTAAATGTCACGACCTTCAAGTTCAAGGGCAGTATACGGGCGCAGGTTTTTCACTGGTTCTTGTAGCTGCTTCTGGAACAGTAGGGGGGTGATCTCTACGAGACCACCAATTGAAATTGCGATGATTGAAAAGACCGCGAACCAGCCGACGTGCTTCTCGACCTTCTCATGTTTATTTTTACTCATGATTTAGCCTCCTTTACGCCGGTTGCGCCGCAGCTAACGGCTCATTGCTACGGACTTTATCAGAACGGATGGTTTTCCAAACGTTGTAACCCATAATCAGCATACCCGCGACGACAAACACGCCACCGACGAAGCGAACGAAATAGAATGGGTACGACGCTTCTAAGCTCTCAACGAAGCTGTAAGTCAGGGTGCCGTCAGAGTTAACTGCACGCCACATAAGACCTTGCATGACGCCGGAGATCCACATTGCAACGATGTAAAGGACAACGCCAATGGTATGTAACCAGAAGTGCATGTTGATCAGCTTGATGCTGTACATACGCTCGCGGTCGAACAAAATTGGAATCAAGTGATAGATAGCACCGATGGAAATCATGGCAACCCAGCCTAAAGCACCTGAGTGAACATGACCAACGGTCCAGTCGGTGTAATGCGATAACGCGTTAACCGATTTGATCGCCATCATTGGGCCTTCGAATGTCGACATGCCGTAGAACGACAGGGAGACAATCAAGAAGCGCAGAATTGGGTCAGTCCGCAATTTGTGCCATGCACCTGACAGGGTCATGATACCGTTGATCATACCACCCCAAGACGGTACGAAAAGGATCACCGACATGACCATCCCCACTGACTGTGCCCAGTCTGGCAGCGCAGTGTAATGCAAGTGGTGTGGGCCGGCCCAAATATAAATAGTGATTAAGGCCCAGAAGTGCACGATCGATAAACGATACGAATAGACAGGACGCTCGGCTTGTTTCGGCACGAAGTAGTACATCATACCGAGGAAACCGGCTGTCAGCAGGAAGCCGACCGCGTTATGGCCATACCACCACTGCATCATGGCATCGACTGCGCCAGAGTAGATAGAGTACGACTTCCAGAACGACACTGGAATTGCCAGGTTGTTACCAATATGCAGCATGGCAACGGCAATCATAAATGCGCCATAGAACCAGTTGGCCACATATATGTGTGAAGTTCGACGAATTGCCAAGGTGCCAAAGAAGACAATAATAAACGCGACCCAAACGATTGCGATTAGAATTGAAATTGGCCACTCAAGTTCAGCATATTCCTTCGTGGTTGTGATGCCCAGTGGCAACGTGATTACCGCAGATACGATAACCGCTTGCCAGCCCCAAAATGTAAACGCTGCGAGGCGGTCAGAAAACAGTCGAACTTGACAGGTCTTCTGAACAACATAGTAGGCGGTGGCGAACAATGCACTGGTACCGAAGGCGAAAATTACCGCGTTCGTATGCAATGGACGTAGACGAGAATAGGTTAACCACGGTGTATCGAAATTCAGCGCAGGCCAAACAAGTTGCGCAGCAATTAAGACACCGACGACCATTCCGATAATTCCCCAAATAATCGTCATCACAGTAAACTGTTTAACGACTTTCAGGTTATAGTCGACAGGCTGATTGGAAGTTGTGCTCATTATTATTAATCCGCTGTAGTTTGCAGAACAGACAGTGAGTATGAACCATAACCACAAAAATTAGTAATTTGATATGGTTATGCATTTCAACTCGGATTGTAAGGGTTTTCGGCCCGAAAATACAGCCGATCAATACCCCGAAAGCATGATAAAGATCAAACTAATCCCGATTGGGTAGGTCGTTTGTAGTAAAACTTATGAGTCGGATTAACATTAATAATTCTTTTGCTGAAAAAGAGAACATTATTATGCAGTTAATAGGAATTTGCAGATGCACTCTGGCTCTTGCCTTAATACCTCTTTTGGGAGCCTGTGGGGGTGAACCAGAGGTTTACATTGGTAACAACCAGTTCTGCACTGTAGGCACAGATTTGGAACAAGCTTACCACCAATGTCGGGTACCATTACCTGCTGAATTCGCCGACGGTGACCTCTACCTGTTCACAAGCGACCTTTCTATGACTGTCGAACAACTTTTAGAACTAACCCTAGTTACGCCAGCGGCTGTGCAACCGATCATGAGTGATATTGTTGGCGTGTCGATGTATATGGGGCGAATACCAGTTGTCTGGGAACAACGTGACGCCGATGAGGAGCTAGCTACGTCTGCCACATGGCAGGCACAATTGTTACTCGGCGCCTGCAGTGACCCTAATATGGTGTGGAATTTACGCCTCAACGTTGAAAACATCGCCGGCGATCGGCACACTCTAATTATTCCGTTCCAGTCTAGCTGGTAAATTTTTCTTATATTACAGGACTATCCCGATGTCTCATGTTCGTCATTCATGGCTGCTTTTAGTTGCCACATTGTTTTTGCTTGTGGGCTGTAGCCCAAATTCAAGCTCGGTCGACAGCGCGCCATATCGCAGTGACTCAACCGGACCGACTGAGGTAACGCTAAAAGTGTTGTACGTGAACGCTGATGGTTTTGCATTTCGCAATGAACAAGGCGAATTAACCGGCGTCACTGTCGACATTATGCATGAGTTTGTACGCTGGTTTGAACGTTACCATGCGGCACGGATTAATCTTGATTTTGTCGAAGAAGAAAATTGGTCGGTATTTTATCAACGGATTCGCGATGCTAAGGGCGGCGTATTTGGCTTAGGTAATGTGACAATTACCGAAGCTCGCCGTCAAGAACTGCAATTCTCGCCACCTTATATGACGAATGTTGCCGTGCTCATCTCACCGGCAGAGACTGCTGAGCTTACAAGTTTCGACGAGTTTGCGCAGGCTTTTAGCGACCTGCAACCGATGGCATTTGCTGGGACCTTACATGAAACTCGCATTAAGCAGTTGCGTGATCGCTACCAACCTGAGGCTGAAATTCGTGCTGCCACAAGCAACCCTGAGATCATCGAAGCGGTTGCCAGTGGTCATTATTACAGCTATATCGACGCTTATAATTATTGGCGGGCAGTTGCGGGCGGGGCAGCAATCCGTCATCACTCGATAGCTGATGATCCCGGTGAGACCTTTGGCATTATTATGCCTCTAGATAATGACTGGGCGCCTTTACTGACGGCGTTCTTTGCTGCTGAAGGCGGATTCACTTTAACCGAACGTTATCGTGAGATTATGCATGAGCACCTCGGTGAAAACTTGGCTAATTTATTATTAGAAGCTGCGCGTTAACGTAATCTTTACAAAAAAGTTTGCGTGAAAAGTAATCTAAATTCGGCTTTCGTTCCGTTTCTAGTGGGCAACAACAATTCTCCCCCAGGAAATGAGGAACTTTAAGATGAAAAAATTGAATCTTCTTACCCTAGCAATGACGTTTGCTTCAGGTTTGGCTTTAACTGGCGTCGCAATTGCTGATCATCACGGTGGCGATCGCCAGAAAGAGCGTTCTGAATACGGTTCAAAAGATTACAGCGATAAGAAAAAAGGGACGATCGCTGAGATTGCGGCAAACAATGGTAGCTTCAACACCTTAGTTGCAGCGCTTGATGCTGCTGACTTGGTAGACGTACTGGCTGGAGAAGGGCCATTTACAGTATTTGCGCCGACCGATGAAGCCTTTGCGCAATTACCAGAAGGCACGGTTGAAAGCTTGTTACAGCCAGAAAACCGCGACCAGCTCATCGCAATTCTTACTTACCACGTTGTTCCAGGTAAAGTAATGAGTGGTGATATTAATGGCGACACCTACGCAGAAACGGTGCAGGGTAGTTCGTTAAGCATTCGTGCCAGCAGCTACGGCGTGCGCATTAACGATGCTCGTGTTGTGACTGCTGATATCGACGCAGACAACGGCGTTATTCACGTTATTGACAGCGTGCTAATTCCTAGCGAATAAAATTTGTGAGACTCGTGAGACGCAAACGGGCGCTTTTAGCGCCCGTTTTTATTTTCTATTTTAGCGTATGCGACCAGTTAGTCTTCATAGCCCCATGGAGTAGGAGGCAGGTCAACTGGGTTGCTCAGATCGAAATCAACACGTAACTCTCGGCCTTCTCGAGTCAGGCGGTAACTGAAGAAGTTACCCGGATAAATATACATGTGCCAGGTATTCCAAATCGATTGTGGGATTTGGCGACGAATAAAGTCTTCTTTCGAGTATTGGTCGGCTGGAAAAGACTGTGCGAACTCCCAGCCGGCGTCAACTGTATGACCGCCATACATGGTGCCATCATCGTCGCTACCATCAGGCTGGCGATGATCATGCTTTAATGAAATACCAGAACCCGTCTTAGTAAGAATCCAAGTCCGACTATGGTTATCGCCAATGTGAAACGGAATCCGTAGTTCATTATCACTACATTCACGAACATGCATCACAAGACGGTTCTCTGTGAAGGTTTCCACGCCCTTAAAATTGTCTTCGACCACTTTACCTTCGAACGCTTGTCCACAGTATTGACGAATATTGTCAAAAAATGCGTCGTGAGTGGGAATTGAAACTGTGCTACTTAACATGAACGCGGCAACGATACTCATAGTAAACCTTCTTATTGGATGACGAAATCAGCATTAACCTTAACAAAACGCTGGTCAGATCGGAAATCCGACCTTGAAATGTTTTTTAACGATTTCGTTACACCTGATTACAACAAATTTGCTATGCTTAGTCTCTTAAGAATCAAACATAGTATTGCTAGCAGGGCATAAGCTATCCATCTTTTCGAGGTAGAAGGCAATTATGGCAGAGCAGTTACCAGCACTTCCAGGGATGTTAATACGTGCAGTGCCGACTATGGTCAGCCGCAAAAAAGTCTTACAAGAAGAACCGCAGGATCTTCAATTTTCCTTCCAGCTTGAGGCCTTTGAGCGCAGTCATATTGAAAAATACCATGCAATGTTTCCCGGTATGGTGAGCTCAATCCCGCTGACTTACTTCTACTTAGCTGCACAAAGAGCGCATTTAGCAGCAATGCTGGATCCTAACTTTCCGTGGCCAATTCTCGGCATGGTACATGTTGCCAATCGGATGGAGCAACGTGCTGAAATACGCGAAGAGCAGGGGTTTCGCCTCAATGTCACGATTGAAATGCCGGAACGTGCCGCGACTAAGAAACGAGTGCGGCCGCTGTATCGAGTGGAGTTTTTCCAAGGCGATGAACTCGTGGTCGAGTGTCTTTCAACTTACCAAGTAGGTGGCGGTGAACCGCCTGCACGCGGTCGTCGGCGGGAAATGCCCGCACCAGACCTCGACGGATACACAGATACCGGCCTATGGCAGCTTAATAGTGAGCTCGGTCGCCATTATGCGACATTATCGGGTGACTTTAACCCCATTCATTTACACCCGTGGCTTTCGCGTTGGTTTGGTTTTGCTCGGCCAATTATCCACGGCATGTATTCTGTTGCGCGCGCTCAAGCGAAGCTCGAACAAGAATTACAAAGACCCGTCACTATGATGGACGTCGTCTTCCGACGGCCGCTCATTTTGCCGGCTGAAGCTCATTTCTACTATGCGGACACGGCGACGAAGTTTATAGTGACTGATGCAAAAGCAAGTAAAGCGTTTCTTGATGGGACGTTTGCGTTAAAAGAACACGTGAAACAATAATAAAATCAATTATTAAAACATGAGGGAAGCCTGCATGAGTAGCGCTTTAATTTGGATTATCATCGGCGTCGTTCTAATTATTTCAGAACTTTTAGCCACCAGTGTCATTGCTGTATTTCTTGGCATTGGCGCAATTGTGACTGGCATTCTACTGCAGTTCGGAATCATTGAATCATCGAGCGCCCAGTACATCGTTTTCGGTTCGGTCAGCCTCATCATGCTATTGACCGCGCGCGGTAAGTTTAAACGATGGTTTCGTGGCTATACTGCCAATGCGGGTGAGCACGGCATGGTCTTTCAGAAAGACCTAGGTGAGCGGGTGACTGTCCACACAACGTTTGTGAATGGTACCGGTCGCGTTGTTTTGAATGGCGTACAGTGGGACGCTTACAGCGACGATACCTTAGAAAAGGGCGATGTAGCTTGGGTTGAGCGCAATGAAGGCATTAAACTGAAAGTTACTAAAACAAAGATAAATCAATAAGATATATCGATTGAGTCATGCTTATTTATTAGAGTAGCATGATAAATAATCACAACAAGCAAGGTAAGGGACAAGAATGGAAGAACTACAAATAGGTACGGTTTTATCGTTTGGTTTTGCGATTGCCGTTATCATTGTTATCGTCAAAACCGCACGAATCGTGCCACAACGTTCGAACTATGTCATTGAACGTCTCGGTAAATATAGCCGTACTTTGGATTCAGGCTTTCATATCCTGATTCCGTTTATTGATAAAGTTTCGTACATCCACACGCTTAAAGAAGAAGTAATTGACGTCGAACGGCAAGCTTGTGTGACCAAAGACAACATTCAGGTTGGTATCAATGGTGTGTTGTACATTCAAGTCATCGATGCTTACAAAGCTAGCTACGGGATTAACGATTACCGGTACGCGGCTTCACAACTAGCACAAACCACAATGCGTTCAGTAATCGGTCAGACCGACTTAGATAAAACCTTTGAAGAACGTGCAGCTATTAACGAAGAAGTTGTGAAAGCACTTGATGAGGCAGCGTCACCTTGGGGTATTAAGGTATTGCGTTACGAAATTTCTGACATTGAGTTACCCGCATCAATCAAGGACGCGCTCGAGCAACAAATGCGTGCAGAGCGTGAACGTCGAGCTGCGATTGCGAAGTCTGAGGGTGAACGCCAAGCAATGATTAACGTCTCTGAGGGTAATCGCCAAGAAGTGATTAACTTGTCAGAAGCTGAGAAGCAAAAACAAATTAACGAAGCTGAAGGTCGTGCGCGTGAGATTGAATTGATTGCGCAAGCAACAGCAGAAGGTTTGCGTAAAATTGCCAACGCGATTAGTGAACCAGGCGGTAAAGACGCTGTAAACTTGCGCGTCGCTGAGCAATACGTGAAGGAATTCGGCAATTTAGCGAAAGCCAATAACACCATGATTATTCCTGCAGAACTTGCGAATATTGGTGGTGCGGTTGCTGGAATTACCGAAGTACTTAAGCAAACTCAGTCGCGTGGTTAATGCGTTAACGGTGTGTAGCAACACTTAGTTCTAACTGCAAAAGTCTAAGCACCGAAATATAAGCACCGAAATCTAAGTGCAGCAATGAATGAAAGCCTCAAACGAGATTGTTTGGGGCTTTTTTGTGGGCGTGTACTTGAATAGCAGGAGGAGTGTAATTAGGTTCGGAGGCTAGAGGTTAATCCATAAAGATTGATATAATCTTTGATTTAACATAATATACATTATGCGAATACATATATTAATTGCTAGGAAGGCTTGTCATCGTATGTTTTCTCGCCAAACGGATGCATTCCATGACTTTACTGAGATTTTACGTGTTAACATTTGAGACTTAATGGAAGCACGTCTAGACTTGCTGATGTTCCCGGTAACGCTAAGTTACCCAAATAAAGGAAGGAAATATATGAAAAACAAATCTGCGAAATCTTTACTGATCGGTTCTGCTATTGTTGGTGCACTTGCTTTAGGCTCAGCATCTGCGTCGGAGACGCCATGGCACAACTACATTAGCGGTGGTTATTATGATTTCGGCGATAGCGGTTTTTTCATTGACGGTGCGGCTCAAGTGAATGAACAATTCGTTCTTAATGCCGAAATTGGTGACACGAACTTCACCAGCGTACGTATTGGTGGTCGTTTCTTAACGGGTGTCGATTTAGGTACAGCACCGCTATTCTTAAGTCTTGGTTATGCTGA
>ERZ869909.1094-NODE-1094-length-24000-cov-24.758893_pt1 | contig 24000 bp, 23 predicted proteins | sample MGYA00520892_ERZ869909 | MGnify/ENA primary metagenome ERZ869909 (study PRJEB32215, sample SAMEA104723947) | bioreactor metagenome | biome: bioreactor; feature: anaerobic bioreactor; material: water | place: China | collected 2015-03-12 ... | reverse complement strand
TCCAAAATCCAAAAATCAAAATCCAAAATAAATCCAAAGCTCAAAACTCAAAAAAAGTCCGAAACCCTTCTTCCGCACCACTGCATCACTGCATCACTGCATCACAAAAAACCGACAACATGTTGGTTAGTTTCACTCCCTAAGCGCCTAAACCCAAGCAAACATCCAACCCCAGGCGCCTAATCTACCAGGCCGTTCACAATGGCATAGCGAATGATTTCAGTGTTGGAAGCCATATTCATTTTTGTAAGCAAACGTTCACGGTAGGTACTCACGGTTTTTGGGCTGATTGCCATAATGCCGGCGATTTCTTTTGGCGACTTTCCTTTCGCCATCAATATCATGACCTCAAGCTCACGGTCAGAAAGGATGTTGTGGATGGGTTTGTCTTCGTTGTCGAATTCCAGGACGATGCGTTCGGCAAGGGACTGTGTGATGTATTTGCCGCCGCGCGACACTTTGATTATTGCCGTGATCAGTTCCTCAGGAGCGCTGGCTTTTGTCAGGTAGCCGGAGGCGCCGGTCTTAATAGCCCTCACTGCGTATTGCTCCTCCGGGTGCATGCTCAGCATAAGAACCGCCAAACCCGGATTGATACCCTTCACATCCTTGAGCAAATCAAGGCCGCTGCGCCCGGGCAGGGATATATCAAGCAAAATAACATCATATTCGTTTTTCCTGATTTTGCTGAGCAACTCCAATCCGTCGCAGGCCTCATCTATCGAACTGATTTCCCTGCACGATTCAAGGATTTGTTTGATTCCCTGTCGCACAATCGGGTGATCATCGGTAATCATAACTTTAATCATACACGATTTTTTGAAAGCGGCAAAACAATGACGATCCGTGTACCTTCCATTGGTTTCCCATCAATATCAATGGTACCGCCCCACGAAACAACCCTCTCCTTCATTCCGCGTAATCCGAAAGCATCGGGCTTTGCCATTTTCTCTTTGGTTATTCCTACCCCATTATCCGAAACGCTGAGCAATAAATGATCGCCTTCCGGTTTCATGCTGAAATCAACCTGGCTGGCATTTGCATGCCTGACAACATTGGTAAGGATTTCCTGAGTTAGACGGAAAATCAGAATAGAAAGTTTCGGATCAAGTTCAATTTCTTCGGTTAGCAGATCATGCTTAACCGGAATGCCGGAGCTATTGGTATATTCGGCAAACAACCATTTCAAGGCAGCCTCAAGGCCAAGATCATCCAGGGCGCTGGGCCTCAGACCCATTGAAATCCTTCGTACTGTAAGGATTGTATCTTCCAACGAACTTTTCATCAAATTGACCCTGGATAACAATTTGCCATTTTTCTGCTCCACGTTATTCTTGAGCCAGGCCATGTCCATCAGCAAAGCCGTAAGCCGCTGACCCAGGTCGTCGTGCAGGTCAAGGGCTATCTTTTTTCTTTCGTCTTCCCTGATTTCCTCGAGGTGTGCTGTCAGAGCCGCAAGTTCTTCCTGAGAGCTGACAAGCGATTTATTGATTGATTCTAGTTCACGGGTAGTTTCTAACAGCTTTAGCTGATGATTACGGAGTTGGATATTCTGATGATGCAGATCCAGAAAAACCTTTATTTTGCAAAGCAGTATATATTGCTGAAAAGGCTTTGAAATAAAATCAACAGCGCCGGCGCGATAGCAATCATGCACAATATCCTTGTCAGCAAAAGCTGTAATAAAAATTACAGGCGTAGTTTTGTGAACGGGATGTTGCTGCAGGCGTCCGGCAAGTTCAATTCCGTCCATAACCGGCATTTTCACATCAATCAAAGCCAGGAAAAGACTTGTTCCTTCAATTCTCTGCAGGGCTTCTTCACCCGATTGGGCAAGAATAATATTCACCTGCAAGGGCTGGATAATGTGCTCAAGGAGGATCAGATTTTCCCTGATATCGTCAACCACCAGGATGTTTGGTTTTGCTTCAATTTCCATAAGCTAAAAGATTGACGGATGATACTAGATAGATATCATTCAAGACGACATCATACTCTAAAACAGTTAAATAAAATTTATGTTCAGATCCCTTCCTCCGTGAGCATGGCCAAAGCCATGAATTCAGCCGCCAAATATAGTCAAAGGTGGGTTAAAATCCAAGAGCCGGATCAGGGATTTGATTGTGTTTCGCTGAAAATCCTAAAACCCAAACAAACTACCAACCTTATAAATAAGCTCTTCTTCAGTGATTTCAGGGTCTAAAACCAGGGCAGGTTCCAGATAATGGGTATGTTTATCTCTTCTGAACCGCAACTCCCCGCCTCCTGTAATATTGAGCATAATGAGGGCATCGGATGGTATCTGCTTTTTCGCGATGTATTCTATCAGTGATGCTGTCGCTATTGCTGCAGCCGGATGAATATCTGTCCCTTCGGTTTTCAGAAACAAATCATGGGCCATAGCAGCGGCCTGATTATCAGCCGTGAGCACATCACCATTCGTGTCTTTTAAGGCATCATACAAACCTCCGGTAATTCCGTATGGCGGTTTGCGGTTGCTCAGCACTTTGGCATTTATTTCATCAACCTGCCTGCGCGCAAGCTTATCGTCAAGAGGCAGTATTTGGCGGGAATCATTCTTCCAGGCATCATAAACAGGAACAAAAGGTTCGTTTTGCGAAACCATGAGCTTCATTTTCCGGCTTCCGAAACGGCCGTCGGCGATGAGCCTGAGGTTGGCTTCCCAGGCGGCAATGGCACCTGTTCCACTTCCGATAGCCTGAAAATAATACTCAGGAATTTCTCCTATGGTGGTAACTGCCGACAGAACCGTGGTACCCATTCCATCGCGGCGGGCTACATTTTTGGCTCCGCCTTCGGCGAAGAAGCGAGGGCTCTTACAGGCAAGGTTCGAAAGGTGAATGGCATCGTAATAATCGCTTCCTGTACGCGCAGCAACGAGTTTTACATAATCATTCACAGGCTCATCAAACCACATGCTTCCAATGTTGTCCTCAGGCATAAAGAGCAATAAAGGAATGTTGTTATCGGAGCACACCCGTGCAAAAGACCGGGCTGTATTTCCGGCCGATGCCACCACCAAAACCCTTTGTTCATCCTTGTCCATTCGGCCGCAAACTGAAAATGCTTCGGTTTCCTTAAAAGAGCATGTTTTCATATATGCTTTGCGCTCAGGCCAATAGCCACTAAAAGTGATGAAAAGATTTTTCAGGCCAAGCGCCGGGCCAAGGCCTTCGCTTTTGTATGTTACCGGAGGTGATGAACCTTTTAAAATGCGGTTTACCGGCAACCAGTCAGCAAATTTGTAAAGCCCGGTATCTTCAGGAAGCAGTTGCAGTTGTCTGTTTTCATATTCAGCCCTGATCAGGCAGGGGTTGTCTTCGCCGGGGGCTTCAAGCATCCAGCCTGTGTCGTCAAAGATGTTTCCGGAACCTAATGATTTTAGCTTATATCGGGTAGGCTTAAAGAGTTGTGCTTCGTTCATGTCAAATTTTTAGGCTTATTGATCCTGAGAAATTATGGCCCAAAAATAAGCAAAGCCGGCAAATGCAGAAAACTTTCTCTATTACCGGTACTATGCCCGGGTATTGAAACACACTATACCAAACCTACCAATATTTCTTTTTCCTGAACCATTCCATCAGTTGCACAGTCATCATCAGCATCATGAGGTTATATACTGAATCCTCAATGGGAATCGTAAACATGCGGATTCCCAGATTCTGTCCAGGGTCGTACCAAACCACCTGGTTTTCGATAAAACTTCCTGTAAGAATACCATTTACCAGGAAAAAGGGAATCATGGAAACAAAGAAGGATAGCAGAAACATGCTCAGCCAGGGCTGGCGGGTGTAGAGATTAAAGAGTATCAAAGCAGCCGTTGCAATAAAAATGATGGAGGTATACATCCGGTCGTAAAAAACAAGGCCGGTAAGGATTAATACAACACTGAGGATCAGCAAAAAAGGCCGGTGGAATTTCTCCAGCGGATTGGTTTTAAGGTAAGCCACCAAACAAGCGTAAATAAACACGCAAGCATAGGGAACCGTAAAAAAGAAAAGCCATTCCTCAAGCGGCAAGCCCAGCATGCGAATGCCAATCAAATAATCGTCGTTAAAACCCCAGATGCCATAATGGGCAAAAATGGCGTCTTTGCCAATAAAAACAAAGGCCATAATGAAAATTGCCGGGAAGAGGTATTTCCAGCTTTTGTAAAAAGCCACCTTTTTGTCGAAACTAAGCAGAAAAGGCAGCGAAATGGTAAAAATGTTGATATACAAATACAGTTTATCCATGACAGTAGCAAAATTGTTAACCTATTGACAAACCCTGGTTCAGGATAAGAACGATAAAAAAGATGGCCTGGATTACGATGATGTAAATCGCAATGCGGTTTTTCAGGTTACTTACATTGTAAAAAACACCAAGCAACATAAAAAAGGCGATGATCCACCATGCCGCATAATTCTGAACCGGAATTGAACCACCGGCCCATGTCCAGAAACCAAAACGAATGGCCACCGGCTCGAGAAAGAAATCATAGGCAAGCATCAGCGAAGAGGCTGAAGCCGCTTTGGCCCAGACAGGCATTTTTAAATGCGCAAAAACGGCTGCAACTGCAAAAACCAGTATCGCCCAGTTCAGGCCAATGATCAACGGAACATTGAAAAGGCTCCATCCCAAAACGGTTCCGTAGGAATACTCCCCAAACACAAGGCCTGTGAGCACACCCAGAACTTCCAGCAGATAGCCTGCAACGGCCACAATGGCAAACCATAACAAATATTTCCGGTTTAACCCATCGGCATTGTAAAGCAAAATGCCTGAAGCAAACAAAAGGTTAAAGACAGTGAGTTGCATCAGGCTGTCGGCATGGCCAAGCAATACGGTTGTGATGCCGACGGCATAAACAGCCAGCAGCAGAAAAAGACTGAACCCGAAACGGTTCTGGACAAAATTAAGCATCAAGGTTTTGGACATATTTCTGAAACAATTTTAGCCGATAACAAACACAATGGAATTCCGCCTCCAGGATGAACGCTGCCACCGCAGAAGTAAAGGCCTTTCAGCCGGCTGCTTTTGTTGGCGTGCCGCATAAAAGCAGCATAGCGGTTATTGGAACTCGTACCATACAACGAACCAGCCAGCGAAGATGTTTTCACCTCAATATCAACCGGCGACAAGGTGCTCTCATTCTCAATAAAACCCAGCAGATCAACACCAAGAATGGAACTGAGTTTGTGGATTATTTGCGTGCGGTATTGCGGGATCAGATCCGCCCAGTCCAACCCGGTATTTCCGGGAACATTCACCATCACAAACCAGTTTTCGCATCCGGACGGAGCGTCAGCCGGAACATCTTTCGAGGTAATGTTAATATAAATTGTAGGATCTGAAGCCGGCACCTGCGCATTGAAAATATCCTGAAACTCCTTTTTATAATTTTCGCTGAAAAAAATATTATGCAAACCCAGTTCAGGGAACGTGCGCCTGATACCCCAATAGAAAATGAGTGCCGAGCTGGAACGTTCCTGCCCAAGGATGCGTTCAGGAGCCTTTTGCCCGGGTAAAAGTTTGCGGTATGTAGGTGTTACATCCATGTTGGAGACCACAATATCACCGCAATATGATCCTTTTGCAGTCTTTAATCCGGTAACGTGGCCTTTACCAACAAGTATCTCCCCCACAGTTTCATTGAAATAAAACTTAACACCAAGTTCTTCAGCCAGTTTGAATATGCTATCAGTAATATCGTGCATGCCGTTTACCGGATGAAAAGTCCCGATGCCGTGCTCCAGATGCGGAATAATATTCAGCACGCCCGGTGCACGGTATGGGTCCGACCCGTTATAAGTGGCATAGCGGTCGAACAACTGAACCAGCTTAGGATGAACCAATGCGGCCTGGTTGTCCTCATGCATGGTGCTGAATAAGCTAAGCTTGTGAAGGTTCAGCATGGATCGCACAACATCTGCCGAAAACCAGGTAGAGGCCCGGTTAAGAGGTTTTTCAAGAAATGTCCGGCCTGCAAGTTCATACATCCTTTTACTCTTTTGAAGCTTGCGGATTACCAGCCCTGACTTCACACCCAGCTTTTGCTCAACTTCGCGGGCAAAGGCATCATTCTCTGCCCATGCGGTCAGTTTTGTGCCATCGTTCCAGAAATACCTGCACGATTCCTCTTTTCTTTTGTAGTTGAAATGCTTTCGGGGATCCAGTCCAGCAATCTCAAACAACTCATCTACATAATGAGGCATGGTGAACAAAGAAGGCCCGGCATCAAAACGATAGGCGCCTTGCTGAAAATGCGTAAGCTTGCCTCCGGGATAAGCATTGGATTCAAAAACCTCAACAGCGTAGCCCCTGGATCGCAACCTAACCGCTGCCGCCAAACCTGAAATTCCCGAACCAATAATAAGGGCTTTCTTTGCCATGGTTAATGAATATGATCATTCACTTTTGTTAAACAATCATTACCGGTTCATTAAACATGCCTGCCGAAACTTTGTTTGAACCGCAGCTGATTAATTAAGTTCCGGAAATCGCAGCGATAAAAACAAACCAATTCAATGCCAAATCAAAAGTAAAACCCGGCAATAAAACTAGCGCTTTCTTTCAAGCTTCATTATCTGCATATTGGCATTGCCATCAGTGGTTTTCCAGACCTGATTGTTTTTCTTTAATTCAGAAATAATCCAGAGTTTACCAATGCTCTCATCCTCGGTGTTGATAATAATGGAGTTCTGGGTATTGATCCAGGTAAAGTGGGTGGTATCGCTTCGGGTCAGACCCATCACACTGAAGGAAGAAATTTTTAAACCGGTGTTGTCAGGATTGAGGGAAATCACACCAATATTGGTGGATACAAGCGCATCGGCTGCAGCGTTTTGTTCTTTGATTTCAGCAACCTGCCATTCGCCAACTAGTTTCCTTGTTACCATTTTGGAAGGATTGCAAGCTACAATAAGCAGCATCGAGGAGAATGCAAAAAATATGACCAGTTTGAAAGTTTTCATCGCAATAGATTTTGGTTAGCAAAGTTATCAACAAAAAGACCCCTTATAACAATTGCCGGAAAATAATGTTTTACTTTGGTTTCTAAACATCGCTTATGAAAGACCTTACCCAGGGCAAGCCCTTTCAGCTGATCCTGTATTTTGCCACACCGATGCTTATTGGCAACGTTTTCCAGCAGTTGTATAACGTTGTTGACAGTATCATCGTTGGGAATTACCTGGGTAAAGAAGCCCTGGCGGCAGTAGGCGCATCCTTCCCGCTGCTTTTTATGCTGATCTCTTTTGTGATCGGAATAGCTTCGGGTTCCACCATCATCATTGCCCAATATTTCGGCGCAAAGGACATGGTAAGGCTCCGGCGTGCAATTGACACCCTCTGGGTATTTTTGTTCTTCGCCTCCATCGTAATCACCATACTGGGAATTGCTTTCAGCGAAAAAATATTTCGTTTGATCCAACTCCCGGCAGAAGTGATGCCGCAGGCTGTTCTCTACTTCAACGTGTACATGGGCGGAATTGTACTATTTTTTGGTTTCAGCGCCACCAGCGCCATATTGCGCGGGCTTGGCGATTCAAAAACGCCCCTTTACTTTCTTGTGATCGCTACCATCACCAACATATTGCTCGACCTGCTATTTATTGTGGTTTTCAAATGGGGCATTGCCGGAGCAGCCGTTGCCACCATCATTTCACAGGGCGGGGCATTTGTAACGGCGGTTATTTATCTGAACCGCACGCATGATGTTTTCAATTTAACATGGCGCAAAATTGCATTTGACCGCGAAATTTTTCGTAAAAGCCTCAGCATCGGCCTTCCTTCGGGCTTTCAGCAAACCTTTGTTTCGCTGGGTATGCTGGCGCTGTTCCGTATTGTGAATGATTTCGGGACCGATACCGTGGCGGCTTACAGCGCTGCCATCAGAATTGATTCCCTTGCCGGAATGGCTTCCATGAATTTCGGGGCGGCCCTTTCTACTTTTGTGGGTCAGAATCTGGGTGCAAGAAAGCCCGAACGGGTGTATGCCGGGCTGATGGCCACATTGAAAATGTCCTCGCTGGTTTCGGTGGCGGTTACCCTGGTGGTCATACTTTTTCGCCATCAGTTGATGGGATTGTTTACCTCCGAGCCGGAAGTGATTCGCATTGGCGCCGAATACCTGCTGATTGTTTGCTCTTTTTATGTGGTTTTCTCTGCCATGTTTGTGGTTGGCGGGTTGCTGCGTGGCGCCGGAGATACGCTCATTCCTATGTTCATCACTTTGTTTGCCCTCTGGGTTGTTCGCATTCCTGCCTCCTGGTGGCTTTCAAAAGAAATGGGCGCTGCCGGCATTTGGTGGGCCATTCCCCTTGGTTGGGCCATAGGCGCCCTATTCTCCTGGATTTATTATCTGACGGGAAACTGGCGAAAGAAGGCAGTTGTGAAGTAAACAGGCATTTTTCTGCAACATTGTCGGAAATGTTTGCGATTGGCTGGTTTTTCAGCATGTCGTAAAAGCCTGTGATTCGGGGTCAAACCAACAAATTAATGCAGGCATACTTTTGCCTCGCTGCTGTCAGAAGTACCGGAACATTTGACTGCTTACTTGTTCAAATCCTCAGGCGTGATGATTTCCTTGCTTTTTGATTTTGAATTTTTAAAAGTACCCTCGCTCAGGTCAAATTCGCATAATCCGGCCTTCCTGATTAAAAAATAACTGACAGCCAGTGCAATAAGGATGGCAGCAATTCCAAGAAGCGTTTCACCGGGCAGTTCCTCGGCTTTCAGGATCACAATTTTGCGGGCAATGGCAATGATGGCAACCAGCACCACTACCTCAACATGCACCACGTTTTCCTTAAAGTAAACCTTGATGGTGTCGAGCAGTTCAATGCCGATGAGCACCAGCAGGAAAATGCCGAACAAATCGAGCAGGTTGTCGAGGTTGATCAGCAATGATTTCGAAAGGACAATGGTACTGATAAGGAAGTAGCCCAGTTCAATTGTGGCCAGTATCAGCACGCCGGCCATCATCACGATAAGGGCATGGATGATGATTTTTTCAACCCAGCGTGTGACTCTTTTCAGGTTGGTGGTATTTATTTCTTCGCTCATGTTCAGGTAGGTTTAATGTTTCTATTAAATGATTCTCAAAAAAAATTAACTGAGGATGTTACTCCGGATGAAACTCGTATTCAAATTTAATTTCATAGTGCTGAGGAAGCGTTAGCCCCTGGCCGTCAATAAACACTTCGCTGTGAACCAGATTGTTTACCTCATCGTAAGCGCGTTTCACGAGTACTAGCTGGTTGCCCTCCTCATCAAGTTCTTCCTGTTCGATTGCATTGCCATTTTCATCGTAACGAAAAAGAATGGTGATATTTTTGTCGCTTCCTGTTTCGGTGATTTTTACAAGCTGGCCTTTCCCGTTTTCGTCAAAAACACTCTGGCTGATCAAATCGCCGTCTTCATCAAAACGTTCTTCTCTCCTTTTGCGGCCATTGCTGTTGTAAGAGGTTACAATGAAAGACTCTTCAGCGGTTTCATTATCAACCCGTTTGTGTTCAACCGAATTGCCTTTTTCATCGTATTTGAATTCATCGGATTGCAGCAGGTTTCCATCGCCGTCAAAAACCTGGCTTTTAACCAGAAAGTCGTCGCGATACTCATGAATGGTTTTCTGCTCAGTTTCTCCTTCGTCGTTTTGGGTAATGCGCGATAAGATGCGGTTCTGGCTGTCGTATTCATACGTAGTGGTGTCGTACGAACCGTCAAGGTAGTGCTTGAACTCCTTTAGTATCAACCCATTTTCATTGCGATCGTATGATTTCTCCTCCGCAGCTTCGTCTTCACCCGCAAAATACTTTTCCCTGATAACGAAGCCCCCGGCATTGTACTCCTTCAGAGTCCGCTCCACCATGCTTCCATCCTGCGTATATACAGTTTGTTCGATCTGGTTTCCGTTCCTGTTGAATTCGCTGTAGCTATATAACCAGTACTCCTGCTGGCCGGAATTTTTCTGAATCGGCAGAAGGTTCTTCCTGTAAAGTGATATGGATTTACGCTGAGGCATATAAGGTCGCTATTTTTCGGTTTCTCCCTGCAAAGCTAATTAATCGTGGTATTTTGAAAGGGTTTGTGCAACAATTTTAAATAATTTTGCCGTTTTCCTATTCACTATTAACATAACCATCAGAAACAAAATGAAGAACTTATTAATCTTATTGTCAGTAACCGGAATCGTTATGATGAACAGTTGCAGGGAATCAGCCCGCCTTACCTACCCCGAAACAAGAAAGAGCGATCATGTTGACTTGTATTTTGGCGTCGAAATCCCCGATCCCTTCCGTTGGCTTGAGGACGACAACTCAGCCGAAACAGCCGAATGGGTCAAAGCCCAGAATGAGGTCACTTTCGGTTATCTTGAAAGCATACCTTTCCGCGGCAAAATCCGCGACAGGCTCACCCAAATATGGGATTACCCGCGCTATAGCTCCCCTTTCAGGGCCGGCAAATACTACTTCTTTTTTAAGAACGACGGCATGCAGAACCAGAGCGTACTCTATATTCAGGAAGGGCTTGAAGGCGAAGCGCGTGTTTTTCTCGACCCCAACACTTTTTCGGATGACGGAACCGTAGCGCTGTCCAGCTTAAGCATCTCCAACGACGACCGCTACCTGGCCTATGGCATCTCGCGGGCAGGCTCTGACTGGACCGAAGTCAAAGTCATGGAAATTGAAACCGGAGCTGAACTTGACGACCACATAAAATGGATCAAATTCTCCGGCATATCATGGCGTGGCAATGGCTTTTATTACAGCCGCTACGACGAACCCAAACCGGGTGAGGCGCTGTCCGGCAAAAATGAATTCCATAAAGTTTATTACCATCAGCTTGGAACCCCCCAGAGCCAGGATGTGCTGGTGTATGAAAACACCAGGTTTCCTTTACGCAATTATGGGGTGAGCGTTACCGATGACGAACGCTTCCTTATTCTTTACGAAACCGAAACAACCAGCGGCAATGCACTGTATGTAAAAGACATGAACAGCAGAAATCCCCGATTCGTTCAGATTGCCGAAGGATTTGACAAGGATTACTCGGTACTGGACAACATCGGCGACAAACTGCTTGTGTTCACCAATTTCAACGCCCCCAAAAAGCAACTTGTATTGGTTGATCCTGCCAAACCTCAACCCGAACACTGGCAAACCATCATCCCCGAAAAAGAAGAAGTGTTGCGCGGCGCAAACCTGATCGGCGGGCGCATTGCCGCAAGCTATATGCAGGATGCCACCAGCCGGGCCTATCTTTATGATTACGACGGTAAATTCATCAGTGAGGTCAATCTTCCTGGAATCGGAACCATGTCGGGGTTTTCGGGGAAGAAAGAAGATAACATCGCTTTCTACTCTTTCACCTCATTCACCTCTCCTTCAACCATTTATAAATTTGATATCGCCGCAAACAAATCGGAAATATACCGTGAATCGGAAATTGACTTTGACACCGATGCCTATGAGACAAAACAGATATTTTACACCAGCAATGACGGCACAAGGGTTCCCATGTTCATCACCCACAAAAAGGGCCTGAAGCTAAACGGCAAAAATCCAACCCTGCTCTATGGCTATGGAGGTTTTAACGCTTCCCTTACGCCCTCGTTCAGCGTAAGCAGGCTCATCCTGCTTGAAAACGGCGGCGTTTATGCCCTGGCCAACATCCGGGGCGGAGGCGAATACGGCGAAGAATGGCACAAGGCAGGGGTTAAACTGCAAAGGCAGAACGTTTTTGATGATTTTATCGCAGCCGCCGAATTCCTGATCGAAGAAGGCTATACATCACCCGACAAACTGGCCATCCAGGGAGGATCAAACGGCGGACTGCTCGTTGGCGCCTGCATGATACAGCGTCCTGATCTGTTCAAAGTGGCCCTTCCGGCAGTAGGTGTGATGGACATGCTTCGTTTTCACAAATTTACCATCGGCTGGGCATGGGTTGGCGACTACGGTTCAAGCGACAACGAAGAGGAGTTTCACTACCTGTTGGGCTACTCACCGCTGCACACCCTGCAGGATGGCGTTGAATATCCCGCTACCCTGATCACCACCGCCGATCACGACGACCGCGTGGTTCCGGCACACTCATTTAAGTTTGCGGCCCGCCTGCAGGAAGCGCATGCCGGTAAGAATCCGGTTCTGATCCGCATTGAAACCAGTGCAGGGCACGGAGCAGGCAAACCTACGGCCAAGATCATTGATGAACAAACAGATATCTGGGCATTCACGTTCAAGAATTTGGGGGTAAGGCCGGTTTATTAGGGAAGGTTGAAGAGTTGAGGAGTTGAGGAGTTTAGAAGTTGAGAGATTGAGCAGTTGAGAGGTAGGCTGCTTCCACTGCCTAATACCTACTGCCTACTACCACAGCCGCTGCCAATGTCTGCTTTCAAACCAGGTCTCTATGGAAAAGATGAAAATAAACGTAAGAAAAGCATCAGGCGAAGAGCAGGCGTTTTCGCAGGAAAAACTGAGAAACTCCCTGCAGCGTTCAGGCGCTTCCGATGCCATGGTTGAAGCCATCCTGAAAGAAATGAAAGCCCACCTCAGGGATGGCATTACCACCAAAGAAATTTACAAAAAAGCATTTCAATTGCTCCGCCGGAGGGTGCGCTCGAATGCAGCACGTTACAGCCTGAAAAAAGCCATCATGGAGCTGGGCCCGTCCGGTTTCCCTTTCGAACACCTTGTTGGCGCCATCCTGAAACGCCAGGGCTATGAGGTGGAAGTCGGCAAAACGGTTCAGGGAAAATGCGTTCAGCATGAAGTGGATGTGGTGGCGCAAAAGGACAACGAAACAATCATGGCCGAATGCAAATACCATAATGCCCGGGGAAAAATCTGCAGTGTGCAGGTTCCCTTATACATCCGATCGCGGTTCCACGATATCGAAAGTGTTTGGCGTTCGCAGCAAGACCATGAAAACCAGCAGTTTCACGGCTGGGTGGTGACCAACACCCGGTTCTCGACCGACGCCGAAGAATATGGCAGCTGCGCCGGTTTAAGGCTGATTGGCTGGGACTTTCCGCGAAACGGCAACCTTAAGGAACTGATTGAACGCGCCGGACTTTTCCCCATTACCGTAATCACCGGCCTGAACAGCAAACAGAAACAACAATTGCTGGCCAAAGGCATTCTGCTTTGCAGCGAGCTTTGTGAAAACCCCGGACTACTGGCCCAAACAGGCCTCAGCAAGGCAAAGCAGCATAAAGTACTGGAGGAAGCCGGCGATTTGTGCGCTTTACAATAAAGTTTCTATCTTTGGTGCGAAACCACCAAATCCGATAGCATGCAAAAAACCGACGAACTGAACAACAACTGGCGCCGGGTAGCCACAGCGGTGTACAAAAAACCAACCGATGCGAAAATACTCGGATCGGTGGAAGTGGACGTAACAGAGATCGAAGAGTACATCAACCGGAAAAGAAAAGAAGGCCTGCGCATCACACTTACCCATATTTACACACTTATCATCGCCAGGGCGCTTCGAAGGGACGTTCCTGAACTGAACGTGTATGTCCGCCGCGGAAAAATCATCCCCCGCCCTTCAATTGATGCCAGCGTCACGGTTTTGCTGCGCGACAACCAGATGAGCACAGTAAAGGTTCCCAATGCCGACCAGATCACCCTGAGCGAACTCGCTGATTTCCTGATGGAAGAACTGCGTAAAACCCGCAAAGGCAGCGAAAACAAAACAATGAAAATGAAAGGCATACTGGCTGGCATACCCTGGCCGTTCCGCGGATGGATCTTTCGTTTTCTGAAAACCATCAGCATTGACTGGGGGCTGGAAATACCCGCGTGGGGACTGTCGCCCGATAATTTCGGCTCCTTTGTGGTTTCCAATATCGGAACCCTTGGCCTGGATGCTGGATTTCCGGCTTTGTTCCCGGTATCAAACGTTACTTTTGTCATCATTCTGGGTGGTTTGAGCACCAAACCCTGGGTGGTTGACAACCAGGTTGTGCCCCGCCGCATACTGTGGATCGGAACCGCCATTGACCACCGCGCCGTTGACGGCTCCCACGGAGGAAAACTTTTCAGATATATCAGGGAAGTGATGAAAGACATCGAACAGCTCGAACGCCGGCCGGAGTGGTATAAGGAGGGGGATGGTTGATTGGCTTGCCCGCCGTAAGCACTGGCCTTTGTGGGTTGGGTGGCGGGTTGATTGGTTGATTAGTTAATTGGTTAATTGGTTAATTGGTTAATTAGTTGATTGGTTTCCTGATAGCTATCGAGATGGTTGAAGTGTTTTAGGTTTGGGGTTTTGGGGCTTTGGTCTTTGTCCTTTGGTCTTTGTCCTTTGGTCTTTGAACTTTGGACTTTGGACTTTGGACTTTGAACTTTGGTCTTTGAACTTTGGTCTTTGAACTTTGGACTTTGGGCTTTGGACTTTGGGCTTTGGACTTTGGGCTTTGGACTTTGGGCTTTGGACTTTGGGCTTTGGACTTTGGGCTTTGGACTTGGGCCTTGGGTCTTAAGTTTGGGGTGCTGCAAGCAAATTATAAACCTGCTCTTTTACAAACTGCGCCCATTGGGAATGGGTTTTGGTGTGGTTAAATGTCTGGTGCGAAATAGGTTTCCCGATCCTGAGCCTGATCGTTTTGTTCTTTTTATTGAAGATTTCACGAAGCAATAGAACCAGCTCAAGTTTTGCTTTGATGCCCAAAGCCTTTCTTGCAACAAAAACCATATAAAACAGGCGGGAGTTCCTTCCGTGGAAACAGAAAGGAACAACATCCCGCTGATGCTCCACAGCCTTGGTGATAAATGATTTGTGCCAGTCGCTGTCTTCCACCTTGCCGTTCTCCAGCCTGGAAACCAAACCGGCAGGGAAATGGGTGATGGGCAGATCGGATGCAAAAACCTTTTCCAGTTCCAGCAGGTAATTCCTGGTGTTGACCCCGAAAACGCTGACATTGGCCACAATGGGTCTCAAATGGGGTATAAGCGCAAACACCTCATTCCCGATAGCCTTAAAAGGCCCGTATCTGCCAGCTACCGTATTGGTGAGAACAAGCCCGTCAACAATACCAAAGGGATGGTTGGCCACAAAAAAGCATCTGCCGTTCTCCGGAAGGTTCTCCATTCCTTCAACGATCACTTTTAAATTAAGTTCTTCAATGATTTTTGGCAGGAAATCAATGCCTTCGTAAGCGGCATACTTGTTCAGTATCCTGTTGATCTCCTTTTGCCTGATCACGCTTTTAATCAGCCAGATAACAAAGAAAGGCATGCGCTTCAGGAGTTTCGAATCGCTTTCCCTGATCAGCTTCCTGATGTTGATATACTCCCTTTCGGCGTCCATAATTTTTTTGTCAAATATACGCACAATTGCTTTTGGGTTGTTTGTTCTGCCAAAATCAATTCAGTTGGCCTTCTAAAACCAAAGACAAAGTAATTCATCAGGCTGCTGCCCTTAAAGTGTTCAGGATAATAAACCTGAGTGGCCTAAATATTAGTTCCAAACTCTTTTGCTACACAAGCTATTATTGCAAACAGCCACCAAAAGCACAAAAACCTGCAATACTTCAAAGAACGTTAAAAAATATCTCTGCTAAAAATATCAAAACAGACGTTAAGTACATAGCTCAAGTCATAGTTGGGTGCATGATGTAGTTCAACATGGACTCCTCGCTGGGTCTTGCAGACCGCTCAGAGTCCTATTTATTGGCAGGAGGTTTTCAATGTTTTTAATTATCCTTTTTCAGAAAACTTATTAATAATATTCCAAATGAACTGAAATTCTTTCCCAATATCTGGGAGCATAAACAAAAACATCATCCGAAGTATAAGGGATGTTGTCTACACCTGCGTATATGTGTATTAAATCTGTTGTATTGAAGCTCATAGTTCCCTGAATTGTTTTTGTTTCACCATCAGGTATTTTTCTAATAGTTGTTGGAGTATACTTATTACTTCTGATAATATATCCTTTCTGACCCATTGGATTATCAACAGTCCTGACATTATTTTCATCGTAAAAAACAAAAGTGGAATCAGTATTGCCGAAGTAATGATTTTTACCACCAGGTCCTCGATAATCATCTTCAGGCCAAACTGGATTAAAAACCGGACTTGAAAAACCAAGATCATCTGCCTTTATAAAGGTGCCATATTTTTCTCCTCCCATATCAACACCATTAAAATTGTCACGTAGTCCATAGAGTGGTAAATGCTGAATATGGATATTTTCATATTCTTCGGGTAGTTGAAATTCCTGATACCAAAACAAACATATTACCATAAAGTAATGAAGATATGCATCCTTTCTGATATTTACATCCTCTGGTGTAAAAGTTACAGTAGAGTTATTACTAAAATCAGCCAATCTTCTAAGATCAGAGATTCCCAGATGGTTGTCAAATAAATCAATGTTACACTCCCATTCATCTAAGAAACGATTAGAAAGCCGGAGATGTAAAAACTTCCCAAGAAACCTGTCAGGAGTAATACTTGTAATAAAATCCCCAAACTGTGTATAATATTCACTTTTTATTTCTGCAGCAGACTTCGTATTGTTTTGGGTTTTGTTATAGGTTTTGTTTTCATTTGAAAGTTTGTACTTCATGGTACATATCAATTTCCCTCCTTCTTTCCTGCACCCAAAAAAAATGAATAAGAGCGAAATAATCAATAATAATTTTTTCATAGTATTGTAATTTAATATTTTGCTCATTTATAAAATTACTGCCAACGGATGGCGGTATGTTTTTGTTGCCGATTTCGGAGCACCTCATTGTCAAGCCACGATAAAGTTTGAAGCGAGCCACAGCCGTTGATTTTAACACTATCTCGGCAATAAAATATACCGCATGTTAGCGGGTCGGCCTTTGTTTTCATGCTGACTCTTCTTTTAAATTCATCATCATATTGTAGTGTCCTTCATGATTGGTTAATACAAAAATATCCCTAAAAACCTTCTTATACATTTCAATTGTCCTGTCCTGTAATTCTATGAATAAGTCGTCATTTATACTATGTGAGCCGTCATTAATCCAAGAAATCAATGATCTACATATTTCTTGTTCTTCCTTACTTTGAAATTTACAGATTAAATCATCGTCACCAAGTTTCCCAAGTAATTTGAAATAGTTTTCAACTATTCTACGCATTATGTTTTGTATAGTGAGGCTTGATTTGACATCTTCGCTTTTCAGTTCTTGCCAAAGCAACCCATATGAAGATTGAATAGGGTTGTCCATACCAAAACTTTGCAAAGCTGTGGTTTTATCGTTCTTTCTTAATATCCAAAAGTTTGTATTATTGCAAGTCTTTGTTCTTCCATCAATGAAAGAAACTTCTTTATGGAAATACACATTATGAGTCAAAAGTATTAATTGCTTTATGGAGCCAATGTCAGACTTTATGTTTTTGATAATCTCTTTTATTAATGTGCTTACTACAAATAAAACGTTACTGTCAAGGCTTGATATTGGGTCATCTATAATTAAAACTCTTTCAATGTTGACTTCATCTTCTGACAAACCACCTTTGGCAAGTTGCAAGTAGTATAAGAAAGTAATAAATGTTATTTCTCCTTCACTAAGTGTCGACTCTGCAATTGCCCCGTCTTCACGTTGAATTTGATAAAACCCTTCTTCTAGTGATGGAACAATCCCAAAATTCAAAAATCCATATGATTTCAGTACTCGATTAATTTCATCAATAGTTGGTTGAATGCTCGTTACATTCTTGTTCAATTCCTTGATTTCATTGTCTAACTTGGTATAACCTTCGAGCTTTTCCTTTCGCTGTTTCTCTAAGTTTTCTATTCCTTTTTCTAATCCATTCTTCTTGCCTGTGAATGTAATTATTTCAGGTTTATATTCTTCAACCACAAATTTCCAAATGGACTTAATCAAATTGCTTCTTTCCGTTGTGTAATTAGCTACAATGTCATTATGCTTTTTGATTTCGGTATTGGCATTTTTAATAAGACCTGATATTAATTCTGCTTGTTCATTAATCGAAATTAGCTCCACACTTCTGCTTGGTTCTTTTACCTTATTCATTAAATATTCACCGTTCGCTGCGTTTTGGCTAATTAAAGTTTTTAAGTAAGCTGAAAATTTGTCAATATCAAGTTTTGAATTACTTAATGCCTTTTGATTGGATTCAATTTCGTTTAATTGATTTATTATGTTTTGGGTGAGAGTATTGTATTCCTGCTTCAATTCTTTTAATGACTTAATATCATTCAAGTATGTTTCATCAAAATAGTTTTCTAATTGCGTTTTAAAATCGGCTGATATTGTTTTTTGCTGACAAAATGGACAAGTTTCTTCCTCTATATATTCTCTACCTTGATTAACCCAATCGTTAATGTTTAAACGTTGGATAAGTTTTGCAATATCGACATCAGCTTTTCCTACAATGATTTTTTTCCATATTCCATTCAATTCAATTTCTAAAATCCTATCAAATAGAATTTGAGAAATTGGCTCAATACGAAGTGGTTGCTCCCCGAAAATTGTATTTGCTTTCTCTCTCAGGTTTTCTTTAGTGTCAATTTCTGCTGTGTTGGTATTAGATTCTTGTAAAATCTTGTTTTTAAATGATTCTTTTTGAAGTGACCCTGCAAATGCTTCTTTAAAGATATTTTCATATTTTTTATAAACCTTTGTCCAAGTGGTTTCTTTAAAATTATTTTCTAAAATATCCTTTTCTGCCTTTAATTTGTCCAAGCTTTCTCTTTTTTGAAGACCTTCTGCTTTTATATTTTTAAGTTCTTCAGTCTTTTCTTCAATTACTTTTATTTGTTCAGCAGTCGCTTCACCAAGAGTGAAAACTCCACTTAGTTTTCCTTTTCCAAAATTCCTTTCTCTGAATGCTTTGTTGTAAACTAAAACCTTCAACGGTAAGTCATTCTTCCATGACAATAAACAGTCTTTATATTTTATGTCAGACGTGTCATGTATGTAATTCGATAGTATTGTCTTTCCACAACCATTTGCACCATAAACAAAATTTATCTTTTTCAAGTCATTAAACTGAATGCCTTGATTGTTATATGTTGCAAAATTTTTAATTTGAATTGTTTCTATCATACTTCAATTTTTCTTAGTAGATTCTGTCTCTTAGGCTGCCCGCTAACGGTTGGTGTAAGAATAGTAGCCGATTGCGGGCTTCAGCTCTGTCAAGTTACTTGAAAGTTGTTGTGGGCGATAACACGTGAATTTACCACAAACCCGGCTATTATTTTTACACATTGTTGGGTGTAGTGTTTAATGGGTTTCCTTTCTTTATTTTTAAAAATGCAGTTTGAATATCCTTTATTGGATGTCCAACCTGAAATAAACTAAAGATTACACATGCTAAACCTATATCATACCAATCGTCAATAGTCTGACTTATAAATTCAGCAATTGACTTAGGATTGCATGGTACAAAAATCAATTCATTATTTTCCCACTTATCTTTTGCAACAGCAATTGAATGTATAAATTCGACTTCCTTTTTGGTTTCTTTTATTTCACTCCATCCGATTATTTTGTATTGACACCATGGAGGATAGACTCCAAAAGTCGTGAATTGAATATCCTCTATATCAACAGAAATTCCAATTTCTTCTTGAATTCCTCTGCGTGCACAATTAAACAAATTTGGAGCGCCATTAGCGTCTCCATCAGTTGGACGAAGTAAATTCTCAGCAACAGATGTGTGGTAAATTCCCCTATTAATATTTACAGTTGAACTTCTGCGAGTAATAATTAAATAACCATCATTAGTAATTAGGTTAAAATTAATACCTAAAATACTTGCAAATTCACTGACTGGTCTTTCTAATAAGTTGTATTTGCTTGCAAACTTGTTACGAATAGGATTCTTTATGTTTAGGTCTGTAATTAATTGCGTGAAATAATCTGTTGGACCAAATGCAAGCTGTAATATGGGAAGTTCTTCACCATTAATGATTTCTCTATTACCTACTTCAAATTTTAATAATTTATAAGTGGAGCCATTATAGGGTAGACCAAATTCACCCTGTTTTTTTCTTCGGTTTATATCATCAATTAGATTATTTTTAAGCGCTTCAAATTCTTTTATTAAGGGTTTGCAGTTGTCAGTGTAAGTAGCTTGAATAAGACTTGGTTTGTAATTCGCATATTGCAAGACAAAAAAATCAAGTTCCAATTCACCAATTTTCATCTTCTGTTTTGGTAATGAAGGACCTAGAATTAAAGTAATAGATTTACGAGTTTTGAACAGTCGTATTATTTTTAAAATCCGTAGTCGGAGTTTATTGTAAATCGGAGGTGAAATTAAATTAATAATCAAACTAGAAATCGCTCCTAAAATAAACCATAAAATTTCGCTCTTCATATTTTAAAATATTAATTTAGATTGGATAATTCATTCAAATAATCGATGCTGTTTTTTAAATAGTTCTTTGATTCTTTTATTATTTCAACTATTTCTTCTGTATTTATACTTTTCATATATTCTAGAAATTCAATAATTATTGTCTGCCTTTGCAGTTCATATTCTTTTATAATTTCAGTTACATCAATATTCTCTTTGCCTTGTTTTTGTAATCTATTTGCTAAATCTTTTAAAAATTGAAATTCGATATTTCGAATTTTTTTAATTGTGATGAAATATATATCTCCGTCTTTTTCTTTTTTATTATTCAAATGATATTTCTGTTCATCATATCTTGTGAAGATTCGTAATAGATAATATAGCTTATAAACAATATTAACCCACTTGCCTGAAAACTTCACATAAAAGTCGACATTCTCATCCGCATATTCTTTAATCCGATAACTTTGACTGTTGAAGTCAAACGCCCCTAGAATTATTTTACCAAGTTCCTTTTCTCTATTCTTAATCTGCTTAACATATGAATTACTCACTTGGACTCTTAACTCTTTATATATTGAGGCAATATCAAAGGTGTATTTGTTTTTTTCAATAAAGCTCAAGGATTGAATTAATTCACTGAAACTCATCAAAGGGTCGATTAAAATAATTCCGTATTCAAAATCTATCTGATTTTCTTTAATAATTTCAATTGCTTTTTTGAATTCAATCAATCTAAATCCCTTTTGGTATCTGGCTAATTGAGATTCAACACCTGATTCTAAGCCAATGAATATTTTTGCTAATCCTGCATCCTTTAAAGACTTCAAAACACGAATTTTTTCTTTTCTTAATTGCTCGTTATCATGGATACTGAAGATTGACTTAACACATGCGTTCATTCGGAAATTAATTTTTATTCCTGCATTTTTTATGTTATCACATAAAATTTGAATTCTATTAATTCCTTCTAAATTATTAAAACCATAGAAGTCTTCGTCTGCAAACGTTACATTTTGAATTCCTAATTCTTCAAGATTTTTTAAATCGGAAATAATTGATTCAACTGGTCTTGGTCTCCATTTGTCGATTCTTGATTTTGCTCCTAAAAACTCATTACAAGAACAAATAGAGCAATTTCCATAAGAACAGCCCCTTGAACCTTCTACATAAACTTCATAACCTAAATCTGCAAATTTTTTTGTATTACGCCTGTCAGGCAATGCTATTAACTTGCTGTCCAGATAGACTTTATTAGACTCTATTATTTCCTCGGATCCTTTATAATAAATGTTTTGAACTTGATTTAGACTAATCGAGGCATTAACATATTTGTATAATCCTTCTAATACGATTTCACCCTCTCCAATAGCAATAATTATATCTTCAAAATAATTTTCAAGAATAAATTTTCCACTAAAATTTGGAATAGCATTTCCTAAAACAATAGTAGGTCGATATTCTTTTGAAAATGATTCCTTTATTAACTCGTATAATATTATTAATTGGTTGAAAGTGTATAATTTAACGGAAATGCCAATTAAACCAGGTTTTTCTGTTTTTATAAAATGTATAAATTGCTCAGTGGTGTCAATTTGCAAATCAAATAGTCGGATATCAATATCTGAAAATTGATTTTGAAGATATCCAGCAATAGCACATATTCCATGTGCCTCTCCAAGAATTGGAAATTTGTCTGAGTGTAAAGCTACTAAACCAACTAATTTCTTATTCAAAATATTTGTTTTTGTTTTTACTGTTCAATTTAAATATTTATTGCAGAATATTACTACCACGCTAATCAACATTACACCCAACTTGTTTTTATGACCCCTTTATGTCTTATTAATGCTCCTATTTAATACATTATGTAGACATCCTGTCTTTTTCGCATCAGCTAGAAACTGGTCTGTTTATACTTATTATTCAAAAACAGCCATTTTATCAATCTATATCCCCCTCCATCTCACTTTTAGTAAAAGTGTTGCGTTAAAAGCTGAACCCATTGAAGTACCGGCCAAACACATAGCCCCATAGCCGCTGTACAGGCCAAATACCGGCCAGGCTAAGCTATACGGATTATCGTTATTGAATGTAACAACAAGAGAAAGAGATATGCAAGATGGGGGTTGCATGCTTCGGGTTTAATTAAGAGCAAATATAAAAATAAGTTTAATATGCAAGCGAATGTGGAAAGATTTTAAAAAACCTCATACTTCAGCCAAAAAACGGAATTTTAGCGTGGTAAACAGGCGGAAACGCAGCCGGTTTAATAAAGCTTTTCGCGCTTGAGTAAATAAGGCAGTAGTATCTGCCGGAAGCCATTTTTTACATCGGCTTCCACAAAATCAATTCCATATTGTCCGCAGCGGAGTTCCAGCTCGCGGCTGAAACGGCCCATCCTTTTCACATATTCGTTCCTTACTTCGCCGGGCAGCAGTTTGATGTCCTCACCGGTTTCGAGGTCAACAAAACGGTAAGGACGGTTGCTGAATGCAAAATCAATTTCCGAACCCCTGTCAACCGTGTGGAAAAGGATCACCTCGTGCTTGTTGTGTTTCAGGTGCTGCAAGGCGGAAAAAACCACATCGGGGTCGCCCTGGCTTTCCATCATATCGCTGAAAATCACCACCAGCGAGCGTTTGTGCAGGCTGTCGGCCAACTGGTGCAAAATAGAAGCAGCGCCTGTGGTGCGTTTTTCCTTTTCCGGCCCGCTTTCCAGCAGTTTCGACAATTCGGTGAGGAGGTATTTATGGTGAACCGAACTGGAGCGCGGGGCAATATGGGTGTGGATCGTATCGGAAAACAAACTCAGGCCGAAGGCATCGCGCTGTTTTTTAAGCATATACAGCAAGGCAGCCGCAGCATACACCGAAAAAGTGATCTTATCGGGGTTTTCAAGGCCCGGGTTGTCAATCTTCGGGTAATACATGGAGGAGGAAAAATCAAGGATCAGGTGGCAGCGCAGATTGGTTTCTTCCTCAAAGCGTTTTACATACAGGCGGTCGGTGCGGCCGTAAAGTTTCCAGTCAATATGCCGTGTAGGTTCGCCGCTGTTGTACAGGCGGTGTTCTGCAAATTCAACCGAAAAGCCGTGAAACGGGCTTTTGTGAAGCCCGATAATAAAGCCTTCCACCACCTGCCTGGCAATCAGCTCAAGCGGTGCGAATTCCTGTAAACGACCGGTATCAATATTGCGATCCAAAATAAGCAGGTAAAGCTTTAGAGCAGGCCCTCAAGTTTGCCGACGAGAACGGATTTGGGAACTGCGCCAACCTGTTTTTCAACAATTTCGCCATTTTTCAGAAACAATACCGTTGGGATGTTGCGGACCCCAAAACGGGCTGTGGTTTGCGGGTTGTTGTCCACATCCAGCTTGCCGATTACGGCTTTGCCTTCGTATTCTTTGGCCATTTCTTCGATGTGGGGTGCAATAAGACGGCAGGGGCCGCACCAAACTGCCCATAAATCAATTACAACGGGTTTGTCTGATTTGAGGGCGAGTTCTTCAAAGTTAGCGTCGGTGAATTCTAGAGCCATTTGATTAAAGTTTTAATAAATTAATAAACAGTATATGCTGAAAAGCTTTTTTAAGCCACTAAGTCACTATGTTTCTCCGTGCCAGAGAAAAGCCCTTCGGGGAAAAACTTGCCTCGCCAATGGGCGGGTTGATAACACAAAG
>ERZ869909.1093-NODE-1093-length-24037-cov-4.583139_pt1 | contig 24037 bp, 17 predicted proteins | sample MGYA00520892_ERZ869909 | MGnify/ENA primary metagenome ERZ869909 (study PRJEB32215, sample SAMEA104723947) | bioreactor metagenome | biome: bioreactor; feature: anaerobic bioreactor; material: water | place: China | collected 2015-03-12 ... | reverse complement strand
TGAATTGTACCCGTCGATAAGAAAGACTGAGACTATCTGCCAGTGCATGGGCCAGCGTGGTTTTGCCCATACCGGGTAAGTCTTCCAGCAACAGGTGACCTTTGGCCAGCAAACAGCAAAGCGCTAACTTAATTTGTGCTTCTTTGCCAAGGATAATGCGGTTCAGATGGTGTTCTATGGCCTGAAACTCTGCGAGCACAATAGCTCCTTACAACAAGACGTTCTGGATACTGTAAGATAGCAAGTTAGCGCCTAATAAAAAAGGCGACCAAGCGGCCGCCTTTGATTCTATGCTCTAGATTGCATGGCTAATTAGAACTGCGCCACAATTTCTGCTGAGCATTGCTCTGTGTTTTCAGCACAAAGTTTATACACCACTTGGTTGGCAGAGGTGTTGAAACGATCACGGTAGCTGCCTTGGTTCTCCAGAGTAGCAACCTTGACACCATCACGATACAGATCGACCCGGCTGTCGGCACCTGACCAGCGAAGGTCAACGATGCTGGAGCCTGTGCGGGCTTGCTGCGCGCGATGAACCCACAGATCAATAGAGCTGATCACATCGCTTACTGTCACGGTTTGTGAGGTGCTGTCAGTCAGACCACTGCCATCTGCTACCGTCAGCGTGACATGGTAGCTACCAGCAGCGCTGTACAGATGCGATGGGTTTTGTTGGGATGAGCTGTTGCCATCACCAAAGTTCCAATCCCAGCTGACAATAGCATCATCACCTTCGCTGCTCTGATCATTGAAGTTCACCAACAGGCCTGAAGCTGCATAGCTGAAACCAGCCTCTGGTGCTTCTGGATCTGGATCAACAATGTCACCGTCTGGCAGTGCAGTCAGCGTCAGGTTCCAGCTATTGAGCGTACCGGTGTCAAGCGCTGCATTGTCTGAGACAAACAACGTCCAATCACCTTGCATGGCTTCGCCGTTATAAACATCAACTTCCCAGCTTTGGATCAGGTCGTCTGCGCTACCACCAGTACGGTTATGCAAGGTATGCACTGTCCCTTCTGGTGAGGTGAGGCGCACAATCAAATCACCACGCCAGGTATGAGTAATGTTCACACCCACTTCAACACCAAACACATGGCCTGACTCAGCTACTGAAATAATGCTTTCAATACCAGCAGGATTGTTATCGGGGATGGCTATCGGCGTGGTATTTTCATACGGGAAGTCCATCAAGCCTTGCGGCACCACATTCAGATTTGCCGTGGTCTGGCGAACCAAATCTCCGGTAGCACTGTCGGTCGCTGTGATCAGGAATTGGTAAGGGCCCCATGGCGTATCAGCATTGGTATCAACCAATAAAGATACCATATCACCTGGGTAGGCTACATCCGATGAGAAGCTAAGGCCTGGCAGGGCAGGGGTTGCCTCAACAGACAGTTGGATTTCATCATTCCAACCGGCTACCGAGATGAACTCCAGGCTGTACGCAGTTTGTTCACCTGCGACGATTTCCTGATTGCGTGGATCCAGGCTCATCCGGAAGCCAGGTGCCGGGTCAGCCTCTTCCAAAGCACGGGCGACATTCAAACGTTTGCCAGAAACGGTACGGCCATCCAGTGAAGGCAGAGCATCCCCTGATTGCATCAGGATATCTTTCATCTCAAGAGCAGGAATGCTAGGGTCTAATGACCAAACCAAAGCTGCAGCGCCCGCAACATGGGGAGATGCCATGGATGTGCCAGAGAAGGTTCCATAGCCTGCGCCTGGAACTGTAGACAAAATAGCAGAGCCCGGAGCACCGAGATCCACGCTCACTTCACCGAAGTTTGAGAACCCAGATAAGTTGTCATTGCGATCGGTCGATGCAACAGAAACAATAATGTCTGAGTCGTAAGCAGCCGGATACATTGGGAACTGATCGGCATTACGTCCATCATTGCCGGAAGCGGCAATGAATAAAATACCAGCATCGCCACCGTCTTCAATGGCCAGTTTCAAGGCCTCGGAAAAGCCACCGCCACCCCAGGAGTTGTTGGTTGCTTTTACGTCGACACCATGGTTCAGTTTTAAATCGGTAAAGTAGCTAATGCATTCAATAGCACCAGCGGTTGAACCGCCGCCAGCACCCAGGAATTGACATGGGATCAAGGTGACATTCCAACTGACACCGGCAACACCAACCCCATTATCACCAACCGCACCGATGGTGCCGGCGACGTGGGTACCATGGCTACCACTGTCCATTGGATCGCCACTGGCATTCAGGGTAGACCAACCAAACTGATGACCTGGGTAGCTACCATCGTTTTCCCAGCGGTTGGCAATCAAATCCGGGTGGTTGTAATCCATACCAGTATCAATCACACCGATAATAATGTCACGGCTACCTGTGGTTGTTTGCCATGCTTCCAGAGCACTTATATCGGCACCAGGCGTACCACCGCTTTGCCCGGTATTATGCAGGCCCCACAGCTCATTGAAACGAGGATCATTCGGAGCAAGCGGTGATGCCAGAGTTTGTACCATATAGTTAGGTTCAGCAATTTCGATAGCAGGGTGCTGACTTAGCTTTTTGATCAGGTGATCACGGTGCACACCTTGAGGTAAGCGCACTTTCGCAATGCGACCATCTGCCACATGCTTCATGCGGATATCACGACCTTGTGCATCCAGCTCGCGCAGCGACACGCCGGAGCGACGCATCACCATTTCACGCTCGGCCTTACCTACACCTGGTTTAAATACGACTAAAATGGAGTCTTCAGCTGCTTGTTGCGGCGCAGCCATCACGCTTCCAGCGACCAGAGCAGCAGAAACTGCCAGGGCCAATTTTTTGAGTTGTCGCATAAGTTGGTACCTTATTTTTTCATTATAGTAAAATTGTTGCGCTTTTTATTAGCACAAGTAATCAATACCATAAATTAGATTTGATATGCTGATGGTGAGGGAAAAATAGTATGAATGTACTAATCTAAAAGTTTTATGCTTTGTAAATGAATACAATTTATCTAACTGTTTTAACTTGTAAAGATTGTTTTGGAATTAACTAGAAGCAGCAAAAAAATAACTCTTTCATCCAATTGCAGCAAGCTGGAAATCTTATAGTTTAGCCTGGTGTGTAAGATTTAAAGGATGAGCTGCTTTGTTAACAACTGCTAAAGGATGTCTTCTGGCTGCGCTGTTAGTTAGCGCCTCAGTGTCAGCTGAATTGTCACTACCGCTCGCTTCTTTGCTAGAACGTCAGCAACTGGCAAATCAGGCTGTATTGCAGCAAAACGGTTCTTTGAACGACATCTTGGTTGAGCAGCTTGGACAGGGCAATGTTGCTCTGCTGCAACAAGCTGGCTATCTCAATCAACTCGCTCTTCGTCAAATTGGTATAGGTAACCGTGCTGAAATTGAGCAGGTTGGGGTCTATAACCAAGTCGATGTGTTGCAGCAGGGGGACTTTAATTTGATTCAAATCCAGCAATTGGGTGGTTCAGGCTTCAGCATTCAGCAAATTGGCAACAATGCAGAGCTTTCAGTCGTTCAGTACTGATTCAATTTCACTACATGTAAGTAAAAACAATAAAGATCGGAGAATAACAATGAATTTCAAAAATCCACGTAAACACGTTTTGGGAATGGCTATTGCGCTGGCTTTAACCGGAACAGCATTTGCTGATAACGAAGCCCTGGTATTGCAAACCTCTGTTGCAGGCGCTTTGGAAGGTAATGAAGCTTATGTTGAACAGAGCGGTAGCATCAATTTAGCTATCGTTGATCAAGATGGTGGGTTGAATGATACCCAGATCAATCAGGACGGCGTTTGGCATGAGGCGTATGCCTTCAGTGTCGGTGAAGATAACTGGATTCGTCTGGAACAACAAGATGACTGGCACATCGCTTTTGTCGATATCGCCGGTAATGAAAACACGGCAACGGTTACTCAAGACGGTTTCTGGAATGTCGCTGAAATCGCAATTTCTGGTGATGTAAACGATGCGGCTGTCTTTCAAAATGGTGACCAGAGCGAAGCAACCATTGTATTGACAGGTGATGCCAACTTTGTAGAAATTATTCAGGATGGCGATGCCAACTGGAGTAATGCTGGCTTTACCGGAAATAACAATGAGTTGTTCAGTGTTCAGGAAGGCAGCTTTAACGAGTCTGGCATGTTCCAGTTGTTTGGTGATGGCAACATCATGGAAGTCGAGCAGTATGGTGATGGTAACGTCGGCGGTGTGGTTGGCGTGAATGGCGATAACAACACCTTCTACATTCAGCAGTTTGGTTCAGACAACGCCTTTATCGCTTTTGATGTAAGCGGTGAGGGTAACCTGGTCGATGTGTATCAGGATGGTTCACAAAACCAGTTCATTCTGGAGCCGCTGGCAGGTGTGGATAATATCATCTGGGTACAACAAGAAGGTGTTGCCAACGTGGTTGATGCGCCGATCGGTGTGACCGGTAATGACAACGTCATTGATGTATGGCAGCAGGGCAATGACAACGTTGCATTTTTTGCTACTTTCGGCGATGGTCATGATATCGAAATTTATCAAGATGGCAGCCAGAATGTTGGTGAAGTTATTCTGGATGGTGGCATGAATCAGGCCTTTATCCAAAGCGCCGGGGAATTTAACTACGCGGGTGCAGCTGCTTTTGGTTACAACAACACCATTATTATTGAGCAAGATGGCAGCGACAACTTTGCACTGGGTAACGTTGAGTTTGGCTTTGACAACGTCATTGAAATCCATCAGGATGGGGTTGAGAACTTTGCTTATGTTGAGTTCATGGGCGCCGATAATCAGTTTTCGATTGATCAATCCGGTGATTTCAACGAAGTAATTGCCACTGGTGACGGTATTGTGTTCGACCAACAGTTCACTGCCCAGCAGCAAGGCGACTTCAACTTAATTGATGTGTTGTTGGCCGGCAGTGATAATGTGATGAATATTTTACAGGTCGGAAATGGTAACTGGGTAACAGGGAATACCGGACCTTCATTCGTCCAGGGTGGTAATGCCGGTTTAGTGTCCATTTCTCAGCTGGGCAATGATAACCTGGTCATGGGCTCACAAATGGGCGCTGGCAATGTGATGACCATCAATCAGGTTGGTGATTTCAACACTGCGACCGTGATCCAGCATTAATTTGTCGGTGATGTAGAACAGGCGGCTTCGGCCGCCTTTATGCCCTTATGAAAATAATAATTTATCTGCTGTTATTCGTCGTCACCTCTTTGCCTACAACGGCCGTGTCCAGAGACATTACTTTGGGTGGCTTGGTATTGGATCGCACCATTACCCGCTTTGGTAAAGATTTTGTTTTTTACTATTCCGGTTATTGGCGTGATATACCCGCAACAGACAACATTACCGTGGTCATTTATGAACAGGTGTATCCTCAAGCTGGGACTGTATTGTGGGTTGAAATGAATGATCGGCGGATTTTTCAGACCTACTTCGGCAGACGCTACAACGATGTGAAAGAAACTGCTGAGCAGGCTGTGCTGCAAAGCCTTACCGAGCTGGCGCGAATTCAAGCAGATCGTATTCTCGGCGAGTCGGCCGGTGAACTTTTTTAAAGGAATGACCATGAAGTACAAGTTGTTGTTCTTAACTCTTTTCATGGGCGCGGCTCATGGCACTGAGTTGGTGTATACCCCAATTAATCCGAGCTTTGGAGGCAACCCGCTCAATGGTTCTTTTTTGCTGCAAAAAGCGCAAATTCACCAACCCAGAAGAGCAGATAAAAGCTTTGTCGATAAATTTAGAGAAGCATTAGAGCGTAATATTATTAATACGCTTACCCGCCGAATTGCAGATGGGGATTTAGTGGATGGTATTTATGATACCGGTGAGTTTCTGGTGAATGTAACTACAGGTGCCGATGGCAGTATACGGGTCGAGATTACCAACCAACTGACTGGTGAAATCACCATTCTAATGATACCAAGTATAGGTGGTTAAGCATGAAAAAGTTTATCATTCTTGCCGCCATCATTACGTTGGCCGGCTGCTCTGCGATGCCAAAACCACGCTTTCATATTAGCCCGGCCGAAGTAGATAAGCCCAGTTCATTAATGCAGCAGTTGTGGCAACAGCCAAAACCACAACATGCCATTCCTGTGTCGGTGTATTCATTTCGAGATCAGACCGGTCAGTACAAGCCTCAGGCGAACGTTTCCAGCTTCTCAACAGCAGTGACCCAGGGCGGTACCTCTATGCTGACGCAAATTCTGCTGGATACAGGTTGGTTTGCACCTCTGGAGCGTGAAGGGCTGCAAAACCTGCTGACTGAGCGTAAAATTCATGGCTCCAGTCGAAGTGGTCAGGAATTACCACCGCTTCGTGAGGCCAGATTGTTGTTCGAGGGCGGGATTATCAGTTACGAAACCAACCTGACCACAGGTGGGTTTGGTGTTGAGTATTTTGGTATTGGTGCTTCGGAGTTATTCCGCGAAGATCAGGTCACGGTTTATTTGCGGGCGATCGATGTTCACACTGGCCAGGTGTTACTATCGGTATCTGCCACCAAGAAAGTATTTTCCCATGAAATGCGTGCTGGATTATTTCGTTATGTAGCGATTGACCGGCTCGCTGAAATGGAAACAGGCTTTTCAACCAACGAGCCGGTACAATTTTCTGTCCGGCAAGCCATGGAAACCGCTGTGGCTGACTTAATCGAAAAGGGCGTCCAGCGTGGTTTCTGGCGACCTGGCTCGCCAGACGGGACTAATGCTGTGTCTGGCACCAGCTAAACGCCTTGAGTAACCGCTATTGCTGGGGTTAATTTACCAGGCTGTCGGCAGCCTGAACCGGGTTGGATTGCTGTATCCAACGCAGTAGTTCTACCCGGTTTCTTGATTTGGTTTTGCGAAAAATAGACGACAAATGTGCTTTCACCGTATGAGCACTGATATTCAGAGTCACCGCAATTTCTTTGTTGCGAGAACCCTCAGCGACCAGTTGAATAATACGTTTTTCCTGGCGTGTCAGTAACTGGATTGAGCTGAGCGTATCCGTACTAAACCCCTGTTTAAAGCGTTGCTGCAACATTTCATCGACCATACCTGACATCACAGTTCTTGGGTAATAAAGCTCACCTGACATCATGGTTTTTAGGGCATTCAGTACCCGATCCAACTGCTCATCACGATACACAACCCCCCGCAGCCCCATATTCAGTGCAAAACCTGGGTCGACCAGATTTCGTTCAGCTTGATAAAGGAAGGTTGCTCCTTTGGCCATGCATTGGATAAGTTCATCCGGAATCCCACGCTTGCCAAGCTGACGGCCAATAAACGGAAAACCTATGAGCATGTTCTCGCGAATACTCTTTTGTTCAAACTCGGACCGGGTGAGCTGATCTACTTTAATGTGGACGGACTCAGCCAGTAATGAAAGATTGGTTGCTTTCTCACGGTCTGTAATAATAATTAGCCGATTAAATGGATCCATAAATTACTTTACCAACTCCCTAGTTCAAAGCTACTAATGGTTGCAATTAAATATTGAACTTATGTCCTAGATATTGCAAGCCTTAAATTTAACTTAACAAATGAACATTCCTGCAAGCAGTTTCTATTCTGAATGATGTCGGACCATGGTAAAATGCATCCAACTCTAGTCGCTCAGGTTCGTTATGCTGAAAGTACTTTTTGTGTGTTTAGGGAATATATGCCGCTCGCCAACGGCTCATGCTGTGTTTCGGGATATGGCGAAGCAGCAGGGGGTGGAGGTAGAGGTTGAGTCAGCGGGTACCAGCGCTTTCCACCAGGGAGCGCTGCCGGATAAGCGCAGCCAGTCGGTGGGTTTATCACGCGGTTACCGGTTTGACGGTATTTATTCCCGGCCAGTCAAGGACAGTGACTTCGCTTATTATGATCGCATTTACGCCATGGACATGCAAAATCTGCACGACCTTAAGCAGCGCTGCCCGGCTGAATACCACCACAAGTTGTCGCTATTCTTGCAGCATCATCCTGACTTTCTTCTCACCCGAGAGGTCCCCGATCCTTATTATGGTGGAGCACGAGGTTTTGAGCGAGTACTTGATTTAATCGAGCAGGGAGCCTTGGCTTTACTGGAAGAGTTACAACGGGAACATGTTAGTAACGGATGAATCAATACTGGAATAGCTTATAGCTACTTTATTTAGCCGTAAAGATTGCTTTTCTTGGGTAATAAATTTACTTTGTAGCCTGAGAAAACAAGTGATGCTATGAGGAAAAATACGTGAGTTTATGGACGCCGCAAAGCTGGAGAAGCTTCCCCATCCAGCAGCAGCCAAGTTATCAGGATAAAGCCCTGGTAGCTCAAATTGAGCAGCAATTACACAAATACCCGCCACTGGTGTTTGCCCAGGAAACGCGTGATTTATTTAGTCAGTTGGCCCAGGTTGCCAATGGTGATGCATTTTTGCTCCAGGGGGGCGATTGTGCTGAAAGTTTTGCTGATTTCCATGCGCCAAAAATTCGCGACACCTTCAAAGTTTTGCTGCAAATGGCCGTGGTACTGACTTTTGCTGGTCGCAGCCCGGTGGTGAAAGTGGCTCGCATGGCTGGTCAGTATGCCAAGCCGCGTTCGGGGGACTTCGAAACCATTGACGGTGTCAGCCTGCCCAGTTACCGCGGTGATATCATTAACTCATCCGAGTTTACCGCGGAAGCGCGTGAGCCGGACCCAAACCGCTTGGTAACCGCCTACCACCATTCAGCTGCCTCGCTGAATTTATTACGGGCTTTTGCTCAGGGCGGTCTGGCAGATTTGCACCAGGTCAATCGCTGGAACATGAGCTTTGTCGAGAGCAACCCGCTAAAAGAGCGCTACCAGGATATTTCGCAGCGAATTCAGGAAGCGCTGCGCTTTATGGAGGTCTGTGGTATTACCTCTCAAACCGCACCTTCGATCCGTGAAACTCAGCTGTATACGTCGCATGAAGCGCTGCTACTTAATTACGAAGAAGCGTTAACGCGCCGCGACTCTCTGACTGGTGACTGGTACGACTGTTCTGCGCATATGCTCTGGATTGGTGAGCGCACCAGGCAATTAGATCATGCGCATGTTGAGTTTTTCCGAGGCATTCACAATCCGGTTGGGGTGAAAGTAGGCCCGGGTATTGACGGTGATGAATTGATCCGCTTGATTGATGCCTTAAACCCGGACAACAAAGCCGGACGTTTGACATTAATTACCCGAATGGGTGCTGACAAACTGGCTGACAAGCTACCCCAACTGGTCCGCCGGGTGCAAAGTGAAGGTCGTAAAGTCGTTTGGAGCTCGGATCCAATGCACGGCAATACGGTGAAGGCCAGCAACAACTATAAGACCCGTGACTTTGAAGCTATTTTGCGTGAAATTCGGCAATTCTTCGCCGTACACCAGGCGGAAGGGACTCATGCCGGCGGTATTCATCTCGAAATGACCGGTGAGCATGTGACAGAATGCACCGGGGGCGCTTATGGATTAAGCGAGCAGGACCTGGCGCAGCGCTATTTTACGCAGTGCGATCCACGGCTTAACTCCGATCAGGTGTTAGAGCTGGCATTTTTAATTGCCGACAGCCTGCGCACTGGCTCCGTTTAAGCTGCGTGCCTGCAACTCTTTTGCGCAAAGCTCTGGCCTGGCCAGAGCTTTTTTAATGGCGATGACGTTTCAAGCCGGTAATGGCCAGGATCTTTGCTGCCATTTCTTCTATCGATAATTGGGAAGAGTTTAAAAACGGGATCTGCTCACGGCGATACAACTGTTCAACCTCATGGAGCTCCAACCTGCACTGTGCCAGTGACGCATAACGGCTGTTTGCCCGCCGTTGCTGACGAATGTCACTCAAGCGCTCGGCACTGATTGTTAAACCGAACAGCTTGTTCTTGTTTCGTTTCAGTACCTCAGGCAGAGTTAGCCGGTCCATGTCTTCATCAACGAAAGGGTAATTCGCAGCCTTGATGCCATATTGCAGTGCCAGGTACAAACTAGTTGGCGTTTTGCCGGAGCGGCTGACACCGACCAAAATCAGATCGGCTTTATCAAAATCCTTCATGTTGGCACCATCGTCATTCGCCAGCGCATAATTCACTGCATCAATGCGGTAATCATAGGTTTTCTCGTGCATGCTATGCGTTCGATGCGTTTTGGGTACCGGATCAATGGCCAACTCTTTTTGTACTGAAGGGACAAAGGTATCCAGAAAATCGTAACAAACACCATCGCTGCTGCGGATCACATCGCGCAAGGCCTCATCCACAAACGTCTGGAATACCAGCGGACGTTGACCTGTTGCGGCAAAGCGATCATTGATCACAATTTTCATCTGCTCAGCCTGAGCGACCGTTTCAATAAAAGGGATAGTGACATGCTCAAACTCGGCTGGAAAAAGCGACAATAAGGCATGGCCGAATACCTCGGAGGTAATGGCGGTACCATCGGAAATATAAAATGCAGTGCGCACAAGCACTCCTCAAACAGTGTTTTGTTATAGCCTATGACAAAAATGCTTTTTCTCAAGAGTTTATTTGCCTTTCGTCAGCGTGTAAAATCATTCTGTAACCCAAAGTGTAAGCTTACAAGGCTTGCAACAAATTACGGAGAATCACAGTGCAAAACTACGTCAGCTGGTATCAGGACCTTGGCATGCAGGATGTTGGGCAGGTCGGTGGCAAGAATGCATCCTTAGGTGAAATGATCAGTAACCTGGCTGGCGCTGGGGTGCAGGTGCCGGGAGGCTTTGCTACCACCGCCGATGCGTTCAATGAATTTCTTGAGCAGAGCGGCCTGAATGAGCGTATTTATCAACGACTGGACAGCCTGAATGTGGATGATGTGCAGCAGCTGGCGCTGGCTGGTGCTGAAATTCGGCAGTGGATCATTGATACGCCTTTTCATACCGAGTTTGAGCAGGCCATTCGCAGTGCATACCTGCAACTGCATCCGGATCAAAGCATGGACTTATCCTTTGCCGTGCGTTCATCGGCGACTGCTGAGGATATGCCGGATGCTTCGTTTGCTGGCCAACAGGAAACCTTCCTCAATGTGCGTGGTTACGATGCAGTGATTGTTGCCATTAAGCATGTGTTTGCTTCCTTGTTTAATGACAGAGCTATTTCCTATCGGGTGCACCAGGGGTATGACCATCGAGGTGTGGCACTGTCGGCCGGTGTACAGCGCATGGTGCGCTCAGATTGTGCCTCATCCGGCGTGATGTTTACCCTGGATACCGAGTCTGGCTTTGAGGATGTGGTCTTTATTACCTCTTCCTATGGTTTGGGCGAGATGGTGGTGCAGGGCGCTGTGAACCCGGATGAGTTCTATGTGCATAAACAAACGCTGGCAGCTGGCCGTCCTGCGGTGGTGAAACGCAACCTCGGCAGTAAGCTGGTGCAGATGGTTTATTCCAACGAACAGGGCCATGGCAAGCAAGTAGTGGTAGAGGATGTGCCTGTCGAACTACGACGCCATTTTTCACTGACCGATGCCGAAATCGAGCAACTGGCGCATCAAGCCATGATCATTGAGCGGCATTATCAACGACCGATGGATATTGAATGGGCTAAAGATGGTGTCGATGGCCAGCTGTACATAGTGCAAGCCAGGCCAGAAACGGTGAAAAGCCGTGAAGATCAAACCCGGTTAGAGCGTTTTCAGCTGAACGAAACTGGTCCTTTGCTGGTAGAAGGCCGCGCCATAGGCCAGCGCATTGGCTCCGGTGTAGCTCGTGTTTTGGATGGCATTCACCAGATGGATCAAATTCAGGCTGGCGATGTTCTGGTCACTGATATGACCGATCCGGACTGGGAACCCATTATGAAACGGGCGGCCGCTATTGTGACCAACCGTGGTGGCCGTACCTGCCATGCCGCTATTATCGCCCGAGAGCTGGGTATTCCCGCCGTGGTTGGTTGTGGTGATGCCACCGCTAAAATTAACGATGGCGCTGAAGTCACCATCTCCTGCGCTGAAGGTGATACCGGCTTTGTCTATCAGGGCCTGTTGGATTACAAACTGCTTAGCACCAATGTAGACAGCATGCCGGAGCTGGCGATGAAAGTCATGATGAACGTCGGCAACCCGGAGCGGGCTTTTGCCTTTTCCCGGCTGCCTAACGCCGGGGTTGGCCTGGCGCGGTTGGAGTTTATTATCAACCGCATGATAGGGGTGCATCCTAAGGCGCTGCTAAATTACTCGCAACAAGATGATGAAACCAAAGCCAGCATTGATCAATTGATGGCAGGTTACAGCAGCCCAACTGAGTTTTACATTGCCAAACTGACGGAGGGCATTGCCACCCTGGCGTGCGCCTTTGCGCCACAAAAAGTGATTGTGCGGATGTCGGACTTTAAATCGAACGAGTATGCCAATCTGATTGGTGGACGGCGTTACGAGCCGCATGAAGAAAACCCGATGATCGGCTTTCGTGGTGCCTCACGTTATATCTCCGAGGATTTCCGCGATTGTTTTGCCTTGGAGGTTGAAGCTCTGAAGCGGGTGCGTAATCGGATGGGCTTCACCAATGTGGAAGTGATGATTCCTTTTGTCCGTACCCTGGAAGAAGCCCAGGCGGTCACCGAACTACTGGCTGCCCATGGTCTTAAACGCGGTGACAATGGCCTGCGCTTGATTATGATGTGTGAACTTCCATCCAATGCTTTGCTAGCCAAAGAGTTTTTGCAGTATTTCGATGGCTTTTCAATTGGTTCCAATGACTTAACGCAGCTGACTTTAGGGCTGGATCGAGACAGTGGTCTGATTGCGCACTTATTCGATGAGCGCAACCCGGCGATTAAGCAGCTACTTTCGATGGCTATTCAAGCCTGTAAAGCCGAAGGCAAGTACGTGGGGATCTGTGGTCAGGGGCCATCGGATCACGATGATTTTGCCGCCTGGTTAATGGAGCAGGGCATCGACAGTGTATCCTTAAATCCGGATACCGTGGTGGAAACCTGGCTGTACCTGGCAGATAAATACGGCAGCAAAGCATAAGCAGTTGTTCATCCAATACCCAGGGCGCAGCAGCGCCCTGGGTGCTTATGGGGCTGGTACAAAGTGTTGTTCTGTGGCAGAGTACCGCTTCCGTACAATAAAAAAATCAATGTTTTCAGGGGAATCTCATGGAAGCTTTCGTCAGCGCAGTCAACGGCATGATCTGGAGCAATGCCTTGATTTATCTGTGTCTTGGGGCCGGGTTGTTTTACTCCATCCTAACCCGCTTCGCTCAGGTCCGTCATTTCAAAGAAATGTGTAAGCTGCTTTTTAGTGGCAATCCGTCCTCCAAAGGTATTTCATCGTTTCAAGCACTGGCTGTTTCATTATCGGGGCGGGTCGGGGTAGGTAATATCGCAGGGGTTGCAGCTGCCATTGGTTTTGGTGGCCCTGGTGCCATTTTCTGGATGTGGGTGGTGGCTTTTTTAGGTGCCAGTACCGCTTACGCTGAGTCGACCTTAGGCCAAATCTACAAAGTGGAAGAAGACGGCCAGTACCGTGGTGGCCCGGCCTATTATTTTGAGCGCTGTCTGGGCCAAAAATGGCTGGCAATCCTGTTTGCCATTTCAGCCATCATTGCCTGTGGTATCTTTCTGCCGGGTGTGCAGGCCAATGCAGTTGGCAATGCCTTTACCCAGGTGTTTGGCGACGGCAACATGGTGGTGACCAGCTTCGGTGAAGTGGGCAGCAATAAGTTGGTTGCCCTGGCGGTGATCCTGATCGTGCTGGCCTTTATCATCTTCGGAGGTATTAAGCGCATCGCCAACTTTACCCAAATTGTGGTGCCCTTTATGGCGCTGGGTTACATCGTGATGGCCTTGATTATCGTGTTCTTAAACATGGATAAGGTGCCGGGTATATTTGCGCTGATTATTACCGATGCCTTCACCGCTCAGGCTGGCTTTGGTGCTGCCATTGGTTGGGGCGTGAAGCGGGGGATCTACTCGAATGAAGCCGGCCAGGGAACCGGTCCGCATGCGGCTTCTGCAGCCGAGGTCGATCATCCGGCCCAGCAGGGTCTGGTGCAGGCATTCTCCGTTTATGTCGATACCTTATTTGTCTGTACCGCAACGGCGCTGATGATCCTGATCACTCAGCAATACAATGTGGTCGGTGAACTGACCGATGGCAGTTTCATCGTACAAAACATCGATGCGGCCACTGAAATAGGCTCGCCAGCTTTTACGCAAATGGCGCTGTTTAGTGTGTTTGGAAATTTTGGTCAGGGCTTTGTTGGTGTGGCCTTATTCTTCTTTGCCTTTACCACCATTTTGGCCTATTACTACATCGCCGAAACCAATGTGGCCTATCTGAACCGCTACTTTAAGTTCAATATCCCTCTGGTGCTGGTGAAAATTGTGATTATGGCGATGGTGTCCTACGGCATGGTCAATGCCGCCGGCTATATCTGGGACATTGGTGATATTGGGGTTGGTTTAATGGCCTGGATCAACATTGTCGGTATCCTGGCTATTTTCTTTGTCGCCAAACCTGCCATTCTCTGCCTGCGTGATTACGAACAGCAACAAAAAACCGGTGGGGCTATTACTTTTGATCCGGTGAAGCTGGGGATTAAGAATGCTACCTTCTGGGAAAAGCGGCTGGCGAAGCAACAACAGTCAGTACCCAACGCAGCAGAGCAGCCAGCGGGAAAAACCGTTGAGCCCTGATAGCTGATTGCTAAAAAAGCCTCTGCTGGTCAGAGGCTTTTTTTATGCTTATTCCACGCCGATGAAACCACCGGTCTGATGTGCCCAAAGTTGTGCATAGATACCACCACTGGCGACCAATTCAGCATGGGTACCTTGTTCGACGATGCGGCCCTGATCAAGCACTATTAAGCGGTCCATTGCCGCTATGGTGGATAAACGGTGCGCAATGGCAATGACGGTTTTGCCATCCATCAAGGTATTCAAACTCGCCTGAATCGCAGCCTCGACTTCGGAGTCTAGGGCTGACGTAGCCTCATCCAAAATCAGGATCGGGGCGTTTTTTAGCAAAACCCGGGCAATAGCAATGCGCTGACGCTGCCCGCCGGATAATTTGACGCCTCGTTCACCCACCTGAGCATCCAGCCCGCGGTTGCCTTTAGGATCGGTCAGTTCGGCAATAAAATCCAAAGCCTCGGCCTGGCTGGCTGCAGCAAGCAGCTCTTGTTCGGTTGCCTCGGGCTTGCCGTAACTGATGTTTTCGCGTACCGAACGGTGCAACAAAGAGGTATCCTGCGTCACCATGGCGATGTGACGGCGCAAGCTCTCCTGGCTGACCTGGCTGATGTCCTGACCATCGATCAGGATTTCACCGGACTCAACATCGTAAAAGCGGAGCAATAAGTTGACCAATGTCGATTTTCCGGCACCAGACCGGCCCACCAGACCGACTTTCTCACCCGGCTTGATGCACAGGTTCAATTGGTTTAAAACTGCTGCTTTATCGTTGCTGCCTGTCTTGCCATAATTAAATCCAACGGCTTTAAACTCAATTTCGCCCTTGCTTACCTGCAACGTCGATGCATTGGCTACGTCTGTGACGCTGGCAGGCTGAGACAGGGTGGCAATGCCATCGGCCACAGTACCAATGTTTTCAAACAGGCTACTGACTTCCCACATAATCCATTGAGCCATGCCATTCAGCCGAAGCGCCAGGCTAACTGCAATGGCAATAGCTCCTACGGTGATAGCGCTGTGACTCCACAACCAAATAGCCAGGGCAGCAATTGCAAACACCAGCAGGTAGTTCAGTGTTTGCACGGTCACATTAAGCCAGGTAGCCAGTCGCATTTGCTGATACACCGGTTTCAGAAAAATTCCCATGCTGTCCTTGGCATAGCTTTCTTCGCGTTGGGTGTGCGAGAACAACTTCACCGTAGCAATATTGGTGTAGCTATCGACAATTCGGCCGGTCATTTCTGAGCGCGCATCGGCCTGACGGCTGGCTACATCTTTTAGTCGTGGTACAAAGTAAAATTGCAAAGCAATATAACAAGCCAGCCAAATCAACATCGGCAGCATCAGCCGTGGATCAGAGTCCGCCACAAAATAGAGCATGGCGCCAAAGTACACCAGCACATAGACCATGACATTCAGCAGCTTCATCACGGTTTCACGCACCGCCAGAGCCGTTTGCATGACTTTGGTTGCGATGCGACCGGCAAAATCATTCTGATAGAAACTGACGCTTTGCCGCAGTAAATAACGATGCGATAACCAGCGGATAGACATGGGATAATTACCCAGCAGTGTCTGATGCACTACCGCCGAGTGTAAAAAGGCAATCAGAGGCAATAACAACACCGTGACCAGTGCCATCCACAGCAAGGTTGCGCCTTCATCCGTAAAAAAAGTCTCCGGATCCTGGCCCACCAGCCAGTCGACCAGTTGCCCCATAAAGCTGAACAACATCACTTCCAGCACTGCGGAAGCCGCCGATAAGATAGCCATCACCACTAAGGAGCCTTCCATACCACGAGTGTAATGACGACAAAAGGCAACAATGCCCTGTGGTGGCTGCTCTGGCTCTGCAGCAGGAAAGGGGCGGGTAAGGCGTTCAAACCATCCAAGCATCAGTACATTCTCTGGCAATAACAGGCGGCTATTTTAACGCAAGAATGACTAAAAGTATGGAGGGCTGTGATAATATAGCGCTGATTTTGTTTGTACCGAGAGCTAAAATGAGTTTGAAACTGGTTGCATCCACTGTTTTACCAACGCCTTTTGCTGATTTTCAATTGCACGGTTTTGAAGCGCCGGATGGCAAAGAGCATGTTGCTTTGACGCTTGGTGATGTGACCACGGCAGAGCCAGTCCTTGGGCGAGTGCACTCGGAGTGCTTAACCGGAGATGCGCTCTTTAGTTTGCGCTGCGATTGCGGGCCTCAATTGGAGGCTGCGATGCAAAAAATTGCCAATGAAGGCCGAGGGGTTATTTTGTATTTACGCCAGGAAGGGCGGGGTATAGGGCTCATTAATAAGATACGCGCCTATGCCGAGCAGGATAAAGGCCTGGATACGGTTGAAGCCAATGAAATTCTGGGGTTTTTACCCGATATGCGCGAATACGATATTGCGGCAGAGATGCTGCAACTGTTAGCTATTAAGCAATTAAGGCTGCTAACCAACAACCCGCGCAAATTAAAAGCCTTGCAGGAGGCTGGGGTGAATGTTCTGGAACGCGTCCAACACCGGGTAAAAACCACCGCTCACAGTCATCGCTATCTGGCAACCAAGGCGGCAAAAATGGGCCATATGCCATAATAGGCTGGTTACACCGCTTCAAGTGTTAATTAATCGCGGTCGTTAATGATATACTGGTCACCACTGACTGATTATCTAATGCGACCACCATGATCCCAAGTCTTGCTCCTGAAGCTGCTCTGGATGCCAGTGTACTGGCATTTTGCAACGCCCTGCGTACCGCCGGTTTTGCTGGTGATATTGAAACCAGTTATGGCAGCCGCCTGGCTGTTGCAACAGATAACAGTGTGTATCAGACACTGCCTCAGGCGGTACTCTTGCCTAAGCACTGCGATGATGTGGTGCTGTTAACCAGTCTGGCGCAAACCTCCAGTTTCCGGCATTTAAAGTTCAGCCCACGCGGTGGTGGCACCGGCACCAATGGTCAGGCGCTGACTGAGCATCTGGTGGTGGACTTGTCCCGTCATTTACGTGGGATCCTTGAACTCAATCTCGAAGAGCGCTGGGTGAGGGTGCAAAGCGGTGTGATTAAAGACCAGCTGAATGCGTTCTTAAAACCCTATGGCTTTTTCTTTGCCCCGGATTTATCCACCTCCAACCGCGCCACCATTGGTGGCATGATCAATACGGATGCATCCGGTCAAGGCTCTCTGGTGTATGGCAAAACCAGCGATCATACGCTGGCGCTTACCACGGTACTGATGGATGGTACGGTATTAAAAACGCACAAAGAGCCACTGGAAGAAGCTGAAGTCAAAGCACAGCAAGGGGGAAGCATTGGCCAGATTTATCGTCAGGTACTAGCCAGCTGTCGCGACTTTCGGCCACAAATTCTGCAAACTTTTCCGCGCCTGAACCGCTTTTTAACCGGCTACGATTTGGAGCATGTGTTTAATGAGGCCATGACCGAGTTTGACTTATCGCGGTTGATCACTGGCTCGGAGGGCTCTTTAGGCTTTGTTACTGAAGCAAAACTTTCCATCACACCGATTGCCCGTCACAAATGTCTGGTCAATATCAAGTACGATAGCTTTGAGAGTGCCCTGCGTAACGCGCCTTTTTTGGTGGCCGCCCATGCCACCTCGGTAGAAACGGTCGATAGCAAAGTGCTGGATCTGGCCCGCAACGATATCATCTGGCAACAGGTGCAAGAGCTGATCACCGATGTGCCAGGCCAGCAGATGCAAGGCCTGAATATGGTGGAGTACAACAGCGAAGAACAAGCCGATATTGAGCAAAAAATTGCCGATTTGACTGCCCGGTTGGATGAGGCAATTGCTAAGCGCCAGCATGGCATTATTGGTTACCAACTCACGTACGATACAGCGGCTATTGGCCATATTTATGCCATGCGTAAAAAAGCCGTTGGCTTACTGGGCAATACCAAGGGCACACAAAAACCCATTGCCTTTGCTGAAGATACGGCAGTACCACCCGAGAAACTGGCTGATTTTATCATGGAGTTTCGGCAGCTGTTGGACAGTCATGGCTTGCACTACGGCATGTTTGGTCATGTCGATGCCGGTGTCTTGCATGTGCGGCCGGCGTTGGATTTATGCGATCCAGAGCAGGAAAAGCTGATGCGCACCATTTCCGATCAGGTGGTGGCCCTGACCGCCAAGTATGGCGGCCTGATGTGGGGGGAGCATGGCAAGGGCTATCGCAGCGAATATGGCCCGGCATTCTTTGGCGATGAGCTCTTTACTGAGCTGCGCAAAATTAAAGCGGTTTTCGATCCGCATAACCGGGTAAATCCAGGAAAAATATGCACGCCTTACCAAAGTGCCGATGCTTTGGTCAGTGTGGATGGCCCCAAACGTGCCTGGTTTGATAAGCAAATTCCGTTGCGGGTAAAAGAGAGTTTTGACAGCAGCTTGAACTGCAACGGCAATGGCTTGTGTTTTAACTATGAAGCCAACTCGCCGATGTGCCCGTCCAGCAAAGTGACCAAAGACCGGCGCCATAGCCCTAAAGGCCGTGCCGGTTTAATGCGGGAGTGGCTGCGCCTGGCCGAGCAGCAGGAAGTGGATGTGTTGCAAGTGGAGCAACGGTTGCAAACTGAAGGCGCCGGACTTAACAGTCTTTGGCAGCGCATCCGTAACAGCTGGGCGCACAAGCAGGGCGAGCCGGATTTCTCCCATGAGGTGAAAGAGGCGATGGAAGGCTGTCTGGCTTGCAAAGCCTGCGCCAGTCAGTGCCCTATTAACGTGGATGTGCCTTCGTTTCGTGCCCGTTTTTTGCAGTTATACCATAGCCGTTACTTAAGGCCGGCGAAAGACTATGTGGTTGGCAATATCGAGCGCACGGCACCTGTACTTGCCAAAATGCCACGGGCCGTAAATTTCTTCTTGCAACAGTCCTGGCTGCAGCGCCTGCTGGGCCATACCTTGGGTTATGTGGATACGCCTTTGTTATCTACCCCCACCCTGGCTGAGCGGGTGCAACAACGGTATCGCTTTGATCTGCAAACACTTGCCCAGGCAACCGATGCAGAGCGTGAGCAGATGGTGTTGTTGGTGCAGGATCCCTTCACCAGCTTTTACGAAGCTGAATTGGTTGAGGATGCACTCCAACTGTTGGAAAAACTGGGTAAAAAACCCATGCTACTGCCATTTTTACCCAATGGTAAACCGCAGCATGTCAAAGGTTTCCTGCGGGACTTTGTTAAAACCGCCAGCAAAGCATCACACTTTTTACAACAGTTGCACCAGTATCAGGTACCGATGCTTGGGTTAGATGCCTCATTGGTGCTGGTATACCGGGATGAGTACCGCAAACTGCTGGGCGACAAACGCGGTGACTACGAGGTGGCTTTGTTTCACGAGTGGCTGCAGCAGCAAGAACTTCCGAAAGCTAGCCAGGCTGGCAGTTTTGCTTTATTGGCACACTGCACCGAGAAAACCGCCTTGCCGGCGACTGAGAAAAGTTGGCAGCAGATTTTTGCCAAAGCCGGCCTCGAATTAAAGCCTATCAGTGTAGGGTGCTGTGGCATGGCGGGGACTTATGGCCATGAAAAGCAGAATTTGGCAAACAGCAAAGCACTCTTTGCCATGAGTTGGCAAACACCTGTGGAACAACACGGTACCGATGCGATTCTGGTCACTGGCTTTTCCTGTCGCAGCCAGGTAAAACGACTGGTAGGGGATAAACCCAGACATCCGTTGCAGCAGTTGCTGCAGGCATTCAATGAGTTGAATGCTTAATTTTTGAACAGTCACTGTTTTTGCAGTATACTTTAGCTATCCATAAAGTTGATGCTGGTCTCAAGCAGATGCTAGGGGGGCTCTATGATCAACACAGCGAATGCGGTCACTTCAGCTGCTTTTGCTGAGCTCAAGCAGCAAATGGCCTTACGTGTGGCGGATCAGGCTGAACGCGAGGCGGAGCAATTAAAGTCTCAGGCAGATGATAAGCGCAAAGAAGCGCGCGAAATGGCGCAAACAGCCCGTGAATTGCAGCTGGAATCCAGCCAGGCACAAAATCGTGCGGATAGAGTGCGGGCCAGTTTACCTCCTGATGATTTATTTGAGCAGTTAGACCAACAGTTTAATGCTATTATTCAGAACAGTGCCGACGAGCCTGAAGAGCAGGCGCCACAGCAACCATCAGAGCCTGCTGCCATCAATATTTTTGGTGAAGCTACCGGCATCAGTATTAATATTGCTGTCTGAGAAAAAAAGCCTCCGAACCGGAGGCTTTTTTGATATTGCATCAATCCGCGTTAGAAACTATAACGACCGCGCACATACCAGAAGCCACCATTGATCCCCATGGGTGAGGTTTCAAAGTACTTCGCACCAAGTATGCCTTGCATATCAGCAGGCAGGCGCTCAGGCTTGGTATCAAACACATTCTGTGCACCAACAGCAACGGAGAAGGCATCATTAATGGCATAATTCACTTCAATATCAAAGGTGATTTTCGCCGATGCATCCACATTCAAGCCCTCTGAGTCAGCATGGACCCCTTGGTACTTACCGAAATAGTTGCCGCGTACGAACATCGATACATCATTCCACTGCTGGTTCCAGCCCAGCGTAGCACGATGACGTGGCAAGTCTTGTTCCAGACGCGATACCTTGAATGCGCCGGTAATGTCAGAGAACTTAGTGACTTCGGTCTTATTCCAGTTGTACGCCAAACTGAAGGTTGAGCGGCCATTGAGTAAATCGGCACCATAGTTCATTACCACATCCAAGCCAGTCGTCTTGGTTGAGAAATCATTGGTATAAAATGAAATCAGTGATAAAGAGTCGACACCACGAATGCCTGTAGCACGTAACTGCTCTTTTTGCTCTTCAGTAATTGGGATTTCCGCCGACTGGCTGATGCGATCATCGACATCAATACGGTACAGATCGGCCGTCATAAAGAAATTGTAGCCTGAATACACCACACCTAAGGCATAGCTGGTGGAAGTTTCCGGCGTCAGCTCAGTAGCGCCAAACAGCTGAGATACCGGGTTGGTCGGTGATAATAAGGCAATGTCGACCAGCTCTCCTTCGGCAACCGCAGTACGAACGTTACCTGATGTTTGCCTGGCCAACCGTCGGAGCGCGGAAGCCGGTACTGGTTGAGGCACGAAACGCCAGATCATCGGTTAAACGGAATTGACCGGTTAACTTGTAATTGGTGGTGGTGCCAAAGGTTTCATAATCTTCGTGGCGCAGCGCAAAACCCGCCAGGAAGTTTTCTGAAAACTCGGCTTCGACATCGACATAAGCAGCCCAGTGGCGACGCACATAAACACCAGCATCATCCGGCTTAAAGCCTGGGAAACCATTGGAGCCGATACTCATGCCATCGTCGATGTAAGGGCCAATTTCCCAGGAGGCAACATCACCAGCCACGATTTCAAAACTTTCTTCAGACCACTGCAAACCACCGGCAACCGCCAGATCTTCGTACAGGCCAACTGGTACAAAGCGGTAGAAGTCGGCATTAAAGTGTTTTTCCAGCTGAATATAACGGCCTGGTTCAAACTCAGTCGGTGTATCCGGGCCAAGCGAGGCATTGACGGTGTTGACAATGCTGAAGCTGGCTTCACTGCGACCAACCGTGGCACTGAAATCATACATGGTGCCTTGCAACGGGCCGGATAAAAACTCACCTTTGGTACCACCAACCAGCGATGTATCGGTGATATTACCGCCGAAGTTAGGGGTAAAGCCACCAGGGAACATGGAAAAGAAGGTAAAGCAATGCGCCGGCAATGCATTGACCTGACTGTTGACGGCATTAAAGCTAGGATCAGCCAGGGAAACTGTTGGGCAACCACCTAAAGCCGGATTGGTGTTGGCCACCAACAAGGTTTCACCACCATCATTGGAGAATACGCCGCCACGGGTATACGGATCGCGGTAATAGAAACCACCCAGCACATCACGTTCTGAGTAGTTACCAAATAAATAAGCATCACGGCCATTGCCTAAATCCAGCCCCGCATTGGCGAAAATCGCGATGTCATCACTGATCTTGGGTGAGCCCCAGATCTGGACCGCTGGCTGCAAAATATTGGGGTTACCATCAGCGATGTGCTGTAAGGCATCACCGCGTTGCACGCTTCGGCTGGTTGGATCGGAGGATTTATATTGAGCACTGACATTAAAGAAGCCCGCATCAGACAGCGGCATGCCGATGTTGGCATTGATTTCGTTGCTGGTACCATCCCCAGCGTAAAATTCACCGCGACGGACTTCAATGTGACCGCCTTCATCGCGGTCATTCAGCACAAAGTTAACGACGCCGGCAATGGCATCAGAGCCGTACTGTGCGGCAGCGCCATCGCGCAAAATTTCAACCTGTTTGATGGCAGCGCCGGGAATGGCAGAAATATCCGGTCCCTGAGCACCATCATTCAGACCGCCACCAAGCATAGTGATTACGGCAGAGCGATGACGGCGCTTGCCATTGACCAGAATCAGGGTGCTGTCTGAAGACAGGCCACGAAGATTCAATGGACGGATCAAAGTAGCCGCATCGCTGATAGGGTGGGAGTGAACGTTCATCGACGGCACTGTGGTCGCCATCATATTAAGCATGTCGGTGCTGCCGGTTTTCATCAGCTCATCACCGCCAATGATATCGACCGGTACCGGTGAGTCGGCTACCGAACGCGGTGCCGAACGACTACCGACCACAGCGATACGCTCAACACGTTCTTGAGCGGCAGCTTCGGTTTGTTCCTCTGTGTTTGCCCACACAGGTGCTGTCAAAGCCAGTGAGGTAACACCGGCAATGGCACAGCGGATACAGGTCGATAAACGACTATAGTTCTTAGTTTGCATAGTAGTTCTTCCTGGTTTCTATTATTGTTTATAGTACTTTGGGCTTATTGTTATTCTTCCCGGATTTAACATAGGTGATTTAGAATCCATTGTCTATCCTATTTTGAATGTCATTAGTCGCAATTTACCTGTTATGGGTATGGAATTTGCTTGTTTGGGTACGGCAGTGGTTAAAAGTGAAGCAATCGATTGCATTGCTACATGTTGATAGGAGGTCAAGTCATGCAAATTCGTCCCTATCGAGCAGTGGATGAAACATCACTGCTGATGCTGGCAAACAAAGTTCACGGTGCCGGCTATCTAAATAAAGCCACTTTGAGGGATTACCTGCAGCGAGGTTTGACCGCAGGTCTTAATGCCAGTTTTGTTGCCTACCTGGATGGTCAGTTGGTTGGCTATCGCCTGAGTTTTTCTGCCGGAAAATGGCAAACTGATGAGTGGTGCAGCCCGGATTTATGGCCTGTTGCAGCCAATAACATGGCTTATTTTAAGTCGGTTGCGGTCGATCCCTCAGTGCAAGGGAAGGGGATCGGTAGCAAGTTGTTGCAGGCTTCCATCCAGGTATTGCAGCAACAAGGTGCAAAAGCAGGTTTGGCACACTTGTGGATGCAAAGCCCTGGGAACAGTGCAGT
>ERZ869909.1092-NODE-1092-length-24055-cov-5.141380_pt1 | contig 24055 bp, 17 predicted proteins | sample MGYA00520892_ERZ869909 | MGnify/ENA primary metagenome ERZ869909 (study PRJEB32215, sample SAMEA104723947) | bioreactor metagenome | biome: bioreactor; feature: anaerobic bioreactor; material: water | place: China | collected 2015-03-12 ... | reverse complement strand
AGTCCGAGCGGCCGCTGCGGTTCGAAGTCGAACGTCGCCGGGCAGCCCTGGCAGTTCAGCCACATGTCATACAGTGCGGCCGCGTCATAAGGATCATGGGGATCGAAGGCCATACCTGGCTCCAAACATCAATAAGTTACATCAATCTTTTAAAGTAATTTTGACATTCAGACAACCCCATTTATCGGAATTTTGTGAATCAGGTCAGAATGTTACAAGGCAAACTTAAAGTAAGGCCTGCCATCCAGCCTCACCCCGCCCCCTCCAGACGCATACCTGCAGCCAGGGCCCGCCCGCCCAGAAACACCATCTGCAACTGCACTTCCAGACGCGGCAACTGCAACCGTCGGGTTTCCGGGGACATGTCCTGGGCCAGAATGCCGAAGCCGAACATGATGGCCACTGCGGCCTCAGCCTCACGCACCACGTCCACGGGCACCGACACGCGACGCATGACCACCTGGCGCACGTCTTCCGCCAGCTCTTCCACCAGCAGTTGCAGGGCGCGGTGAATGCGACGGCGGTAGGCCTGCGAAGCCCCCAGGCGCTGCCGGACCAGCAGCCTGAACTCCGGCTCATGGTGGTCCAGATAGCTGATGAAACGCTCGATCATGTTGCGAATGGCGTCCGTGGCATTGCCCCCGATCAGCGCCGCGCGGCCATCACGCATGGCGTAGCGCAGCTGATCGCAAGTGCGTTCCACCAGCGCCAGACCCAACGCCTCCATGTCGGGGAAATGGTTATACAGGGATGTCGGTGCCAGGTCGGCCGCGCGGGCCACCTCGCGCAACCCCAGGCTGTCCAGGCCCCGACCATCCGCCAGCAACGCCAGCGTCGCCGCCAGGATCCTGTCCCGGGTATGCTGTTTCTTTTCCGCCCGGGACAGTCGGGGCGCGTTACCCGCTTCAGGCATGGACCTTGCTTCCTCTTCACATGGAGCGTTCATACTGCCACTTTAAAAGAACACTTGTAAGCTGTTTGAGGTGAAAAAAAACACCACCCATCGCTTTAATGTTCTTTTTTTGTACGCATAGTTGACATATTACCGGGACAAACTGACAATTCAACTCACAAATGTAAGTCATTAGTCGGCGCGCATGCAGCCTTGAAACACCCTGCAGACAGAGCTGGACGCTACCCAGCCCAGCGCCGCACTATTTGTTCATACCGGGAATCATCTTGTACAACAGGGAAGCAAAGGGGTCAGTTGATGAACTACTTCGTAACCGGAGCCACCGGCTTTATCGGCCGTTATCTTGTCGCCCGCCTGCTGCGCCACGAGGACGCCCGCGTCTTCGCACTGGTGCGCCCAGGCTCGGAATACAAGCTGGACGCACTGCGCAAGCGCCTGAATGCCAAGCCTGAACAGCTGGTCGCCATCAAGGGCGACATGACGAAAAAGCTGCTCGGCCTGGCCAAGCGTGATCGCGACGATCTCAAGGGACAAGTGCAGCAGTTCATGCATCTGGCGGCCATCTATGATCTCAGCCGTGATGCCGAAACCCAGCAGATCACCAATATCGAGGGCACGCGCCAGGCGCTGGCCCTGGCCGGTGAACTGGGCGCAGGCTGCTTTCATCACGTCAGTTCCGTCGCCGCTGGCGGCCTGTACGAAGGCACCTTTACCGAGGACATGTTCGAGGAAGCCGGACCGCTGGATGACCCCTACCTGTTCACCAAGCATGAGTCCGAGCGACTGGTGCGCGAGACCAGTACGATACCGTGGCGTATCTATCGGCCCTCGATGGTCGTCGGTCACTCGCGCACCGGCGAAATCGACAAAGTGGACGGCCCCTACTACCTGTTCAAGTTGATCCAGCGGCTGCACGACCTGCTGCCCCCGTGGATTCCACTGCTGGGCATCGAGGGCGGCCGCTTCAACATCGTGCCGGTGGACTTCGTGGCCGACGCCATCGACCATCTGGCTCACCTGCCGGGCCGGGATGGTGAGTGCTTCCACCTGACCGCCGACAAGCATTACAGCCTGGGGCAGGTGGTGAACCTGTTTGCCAGCGTGGCGGACGCGCCGAAAATGGCCGTACGCCTGGACAACAGCCTGTTTCGCTCGATTCCGGGCCTGAGCACACTGGGCAGGGGCGTCGGCAACCTGACACCGTCGAAATACCTGCTGCACCAGGCCCTGGAGAGCCTCGATATTCCCGAGGCCACCCTCAAGTTCCTGACCTATCCGACCACCTACGACAACGGCAAGACCAAAGCGGCGCTGGAAGGCAGCAACATCGAAGCGCCGGAGCTGGAGTCCTATGCCCAGGTGTTGTGGGACTACTGGGCCAACCATCTGGACCCGGAGCGCGACACCCGCAAGGACGAGACACTGCCGCTGCCGACACTGGAGGAACGTGTGGACGGCCGCATCGTGCTGGTGACCGGCGCCACCTCCGGCATCGGCAAGGCCGCCGCGCTGAAACTGGCCCGCGCTGGCGCCCATGTGCTGCTGGTGGCCCGGACCAAGGAAAAGCTCGACGAAACTCTGGAAGAGATTGAAAAGCTCGGAGGACGCGCCGAAGCCTACAGTGCCGACGTTTCGGACCTGGAGGACTGCGACCGCCTGGTGGAGCAGGTGCTCAAGGACCACGGCCATGTGGATATCCTGGTCAACAATGCGGGCCGCTCGATTCGCCGCTCCGTGACGCACAGCTACGAGCGTTTCCATGATTTCGAGCGCACCATGCAGCTCAATTATTTTGGCGCCCTGCGTCTGATCATGCGGCTGCTGCCAGGCATGACCGAGCAGCGCAGCGGCCACATCATCAATATCTCGTCGATCGGCGTGCTCACCAATGCGCCGCGCTTCTCGGCCTACGTGGCCTCGAAGGCCGCACTGGATGCCTTCAGCCGCTGCGCAGCCTCGGAGCTGGCTCATGAAGGGGTGCGCTTCACCACCATCAACATGCCGCTGGTGCGTACTCCAATGATTGCGCCCACCAAGATCTACAACCATGTACCGACCATCAGCCCGAATCAGGCAGCGGACATGATCTGCGACGCGATCATCCGCCAGCCGAAACGCATCGCCACCCAGCTGGGCATCCTGGGTTCCGTGATGCACTTCCTGACGCCGAAGGTGACCGAGACAATCATGAACACCGGCTACAAGCTGTTCTCGGATTCGGCCGCTGCACTGGGTCAGAAGGAAGATACTCCCAAGCGCATCAGTCGCGAACAGCGCGCCTTCTCACGGCTGTTCAAGGGCATTCACTGGTAAATGGCTTGTTTATTGGCCGCAGTGCCCACGCCGGTCCCATTCGGTCATTTGCATGACCGCAGGACCGGCGTAACGTCTGTGCATCATCGCTGAGGAAGCTGCCATGCCAAGAAAATTCCCGCTGCGCATGCCGGACCTGCGCCCCAATGCCCGCGAACTTGCAGGCACCCTGGTGCGCCGACTGGACGCCACCCTGTTCCCGGCCTTCAACCTGCGCCGCCGGGTCGCCGGCAAGACCGTACTGATCACCGGCGCCAGCATGGGGATCGGTGAAACCCTGGCCTACCGACTGGCCCAGGCGGGCGCCCATGTCCTGCTGTCGGCACGCAGCACCGAAACACTGGAGCAGGTCGCCAGCCGTATTCGCGACCACGGCGGCAAGGTGGATATCTACCCCTGCGATATCGCCAACATGGAAGACTGCGACCGGATGGCCGCCGAGGTGCTGTCCGAGCACGCGCGGGTGGATATTCTGGTCAACAACGCCGGGCGCTCCATCCGTCGCCCGGTGGCGCACTCGCTGGACCGGTTCCACGATTTCGAACGCACCATGCAGCTCAACTACTTCGGCGCCATCCGACTGACCATGGCACTGCTGCCACGGATGCGTGAGCAGGGCGGCGCCCAGGTGATCAACATTTCCACGCTGGGCGTACAAACCCTGCCAGCCCGATTCTCGGCCTACCTCGCATCCAAGGGTGCGCTGGAGATGTGGACCCAGGTGGCGGGCAATGAGCTCAGCCACGAGGGCATCCATTTTTCGCTGGTCAACTATCCGCTGGTGCGCACGCCGATGATCGCGCCCACGGAAATCTATCGCTACACCCCGGCCCTGACCCCGGCGCAGGCGGTGGACTGGATCTGCCAGGCCATCATCACCCGGCAGAAGCGGGTGGCGGGCCTGCCCGCCTACGTGGCCACCGCCATGTACATGGGCCTGCCCAAACTCAGCGAAAGCATCGTCAACACGTTATTCCAGATGACACCGGAATCACGCGCCTCGCGCGGCATGCCGCCGCGCCGGGATGTGCCGGATTATCGCGACAACGTGCAGCCCCTGCGGCGGCGGCGCTCCCGCTCCGAGCGCTGAATCAGTCGGCCGGGTGCAACCACAGCAGCCGGTGGTAATGCGCTTCCACCGCCTCCTGCCCGAACGGCAGGGTGCGGTTTTCCCAACCCAGCCAGACCTCGATACCGTCGTCATAATGAGGGCTGGCCGGGTTACCGCTCTGGCCACCGCTGTTGACCAGTTGCAGCGGCTCTTCTGCTGCGAAATCCACCACCATGCGCATGGCCGGAATCGAATGTACGCCGAAATCACGCCCCAGCGGGTACCCGGCAACGTTCAGCGTATTGTGGTTGCCGCCTGCCGGGTAAGGCCCGCGATTGAGATACCCGTCCAGCAGTGACAGCCCCCAGCGCTGCGTGCGCGGCAGCCACGGTTTCATCTGCGCGGCCGCCGTCTGCCAGGTGTAGGTGTGCACATCGCCCCACGCCCAGCGTTCGGGGTTACGCCCCATCTGCTCGCGGCAGTACTGCCAGGCATCCGCCAGACTCAGGGCAACGATATCCCATTTGCTCTCGCTGCGATCGGTGTTGACGTTGTTCCAGAACGGGCTGTCTTCCCGCTGCAGCAGATGATCCTGAATCGCCGAGTAACTCAGTAACGTCATGCGCGTAAAGGCTTCCCAGGCCGGCGAATCTTCCGGGCCGAGTTCATCAAGAAACGTATTGCGTGCCAGCGTATGGAAGAACACGCCATACACCGCGGCGGCGGCACTGCGCTCATCCAGCTCGCCATCGAACGCCATCAACATGGCCAGCGCCTCGCGGGCCTGATCCGCGCGCCGCGACGGCAGCGCGGAAATGGCGTCCTCCAACTCCCCGGCGTGGGTGTCGAGCATGGCCTGCACGGCAGGCACCAGAGGATCATGACGGTCCGCCTGCATCGCCACCATACTCGCGGCATCGTGGTCGTCACGGGCCGCCAGCAGAGCATTGACCCGCTCACCGCGCTGCGGCGCAAACCAGGAATGGCTCATGTGCAGCGGATAATCCGGGTCCACCGTGCGGTGATTGGCGGTGCCGATATGGCCAGCGGCAGGCTGGTAGTCCGAGGGATGCTCGTCGACGTCGGCAAACCCCTGCCAGCGCCAGGTATCGACCCAGCCCGGAGACGGCAGCTGCCCGGTGCCCGCCGCGCGCAATGGATAGCGGCCCGTCACTTGCCAGCCGATCTGCTCGGCATCAGCCATCACCATGTTCAGATGAATAAAGCGCACATCGCGCACGTGTGCACGCGCCTCTTCCAGGGAACGGGACTGCCCCAGCCGAAACATCGCGTCCATGGTGGTATCGGTTTCATAGGCGGTCCAGGCAAACGCCAGGCCATAGTTCGGCCGGTCATCCTGCTCGGCCGCCAGGGCCAATCGTGGCGGCACCACCGGTGACACCGGCGGCGCATCCAGCGTGGCGCCAATGAGCGGACCATTGCGGGTGCGGTGCAACGTCTGGGTCACCGGCTCGCCACCCAGCACATGGAAGGTTTCCTCGCGCGCCTCCGCAGGCCGCCAGTCATCATCCACGCGGTAATGCAGGGCACCGTCGATCTCGCGCAGTTGCTCAATGAACAGGTCCTGGGCATCCGCCATCACCATGGTCGCACCCCAGGCAAAGTCACCGTTGAAGCCCAGCACCGGCACCGGTATACCGGCCAGCGCGACCCCGGCTGCTTCCACCTCGGGTGTGCGCACATGCATCAGCATCCACATGGGTGGCTGGCTGATCAGCAGGTGGGTGTCGTTGGCCAGCAAGCTGCGCCCCGTGCGCGTCTGCGCGGGCGCCACCGCCCAGTTGTTGCTGGCCGCCAGCCCCTGCGGCATCAGCAGGCGCTCGAAGCCCGCCCGGGCGGCATCCACCGCCGCCACTTCACCGCGCAGGGCCGACATATCCAGATCCGCCAGCTTGTCCGCCTCGTCAAACGGCAACGCCTGGTCAGGGTAGATCGGCAATAGCCAGGGCAGCCGCTCCGTGCCGACCCGCTCCGCCAGATTCAGTGCCATGATCTCTTCGTGCAGGTTCAGACCCAGCCCCAGGTTGACCATGGTGAAGACATCGGCGGAATTCAGCGGCGTCCAGGGTTCGGGGCTGAAATCTCCAAGACGGAAATCCAGTGGCATCTTGTCCTCATAGGCTGCCAGCCAGGCGTTGACGCCATCACTGAAGTGCGCCAGCAACTGCTGCAATTCATCGCTGCCGGCCGCCAGCTGGCGCTCGGAGATGGCGCGCAGGTCCAGACTACGGGCGTACAGATCCATGGGCAGCGCCACCTCGCCAGCCATTTCCGCCAGGCGCCCCTGGGCGGCCAGGGTGAACCCGACCATCTGCGACAACCGGTCATTGGCCATGACCCAGCCGATGGCAAACGCCAGATCCTCCATGTTGTCGGCGCTGATGTGCGGGATACCCAGATCATCGCGCCGCACCTGCACCGGAGCGCTCAAGCCTGCTACCTCAAGCTGCCCTTCTGCCGGGTCCATGGAACTGGCCAGCCAACGGTCCAGCAAACCGCCGGTGCAGGCGCTCAGCCCCACCAACACGGTCACCATCATCGACACCATCACCAGCACGACGCCGAACCGCTTTCCCTTGCCCATGGACACACTCCATCTCTTTTCTGAATTGAGCCGCATGATAGGGGGCCAATGCCGCCACTGCCTACTCACCCGCCCCCGTTTGTCCCAGACTGCATGCAGGCCTGCGGGCAGGGACAAGCCGGGACAGCGCCCCTGTGTCAGGCTGACATCATGGACAACACCTCACACCTTGCCGACACCCCGACCCTGCGCCAGGCCGCTACGGCCCGCGCGCTGGCCGAAGCCCTGTTCCCGGCGGGCGCCAGACTCAAGGCCCCGGATCCGGACGCCGTGACCCAAACGGTCGCAGGATATGTCGCTGCACATCCCTGGCTGCGCCGGGCCCTGGATGCCGGGCTGCGCTGGCTCGCCCTGCGTTGCCTGCTGCGCCATGGCCAGCGCTTCAGCCACGCCCCGCTGGCCCGGCGTCGTGCCCTGCTCTCTGCACTGGCGGACACGCCGCTGAGCAGCCACCTGCTGCGTGCGGTCTGCGCGCCCTTCAAGGCGGCTTATGTGCTGGACGAGGAACACGCACGCCTGATGGCCGTGCCCCGTGTACAGGTTCCCGGCCAGCTGGAGCAGTTCCGCTGGCAACAACAGATCACCAGCGCAGCACAAATGGACGCTGACCAGACCCTGGAAGCCGACGTGGTGGTGATCGGCTCTGGAGCTGGCGGGGCCGCAGCGGCGTACGAGCTGGCCTGTCGCGGCCTGGCAGTGGTGGTGATCGAGGAAGGCCAGTGGTACGACCGCCGCGATTTCAACGGCAAGCTGCCCGAAGTGATCAGCAAACTGTATCGCGGTTACGGCGCCACCGTGGCGTTGGGCAACGCCTTCATTCCGGTGCCCATTGGCCGCAGCGTGGGCGGCACCACCACCATCAACTCCGGCACCTGCATGCGCACCCCGGATGCGGTGCTGGCACGCTGGCGCGACGAGCTCGGCCTGACGCATGCCACGCCGGAGGCCCTGGCACCGTGGTTCGAAGGGGTGGAAGCCATGCTCAAGGTGCAACGCGCCGCGCCGCGCCATGTGGGCCGCATCGGCGAGATCATTGAGCGCGGCACCCGCGCCCTGGGCTTCACCGACATGCACCCGTTGCGACGGAACGCGGAAGGTTGCGACGGCCAGGGACTATGCCAGTTCGGTTGCCCCACCGACGCCAAGCAATCCACCAATGTCAGCTATATGCCCCGCGCGCTGGAGCGCGGCGCCTTCCTGTTCACCGGGTTTCGTGCCACCCGCCTGCTGCGTCGCGGTCAGCAGGCCTTCGGTGTGGAAGCGCAGGGCCGCAATGCGGCCGGTCAGCCGATCCGGCTGACGGTGCATGCTCGCAGCACCGTTGTGGCCATGGGTACTTTTCTTACCCCCGGCTTCCTGCGTGACAACGGTGTGCGCAACCGGCACCTCGGCCGCCACCTGACATTGCATCCGTGCGGTGTGGTGAACGCGGTTTTTCCCGACGAGATGCTCGGCAATGCCACCAGTATTCCACAAGGGTTCGGGGTCGCCGATCTGGCTGAAGAAGGCCTGATGTTCGAGGGCGGCACCCTTCCTTTCGCCGGCCACGGGTTGATGAACAATCTTTACGGCGACGCCTGGGTGCGTTTTACCGAACGCTACCCGCACACGGCCTATTTCGGTTTCATGATCCGCGATACCAGCGAGGGCCGGGTGCGGCGAGGCCTGCACCGCGACCTGCCGTGGATCCGCTATCACATGAACCGGCAGGACTTCGCACTGTTCCTGCGCGGCATCGAGACACTGGCCCGCATCTATCTGGCGGCGGGCGCGCAGGAAGTGCTGATTCCCGGCATGAAACGCATGGTCAGTGTGCACAACGAAACCGAGCTGGCCGCGTTCATGGCAAAACGCCATCGCCCGAAGGACTTCCTCATGAGCGCCTACCATCCGCTGGGCACCGCACGACTGGCTGCTGATCCGCAGGCCGGCGTTTGCGCCCCGGATCACCGGGTGCACGGATGGCAGAGCCTGTACGTGATGGATGGCAGTTGCGTGCCGTCCAGCCTGGGTGCCAACCCGCAGGTCACCATCATGACCCTGGCCAGCCATGCCGCCGCACGACTGGCAGATCAACTGAACAGCACCGAATCGACTACACCTGATCGACACTGACGGAGTTCCGACATGGCCATTGGATTACTGCTACGCGAGACCATGAGCGGCTGGTTGACGCTGGACAATAACGCCGAGACACAGCGCCTCCCCTTCGCCTTCTCCATTGCCGCCTTCACCACGCGCATCTTCAGCCTGAGCACGCCGCGTTACTTCCGCGGCCGGGTGACACTGGGTGACGAACACTTCCCCTGCGAAGGCGAGTTGACCATTCGCCTGGGCGGCCCGCATTACTGGCTGCGCTTTGTCCACCCGGTTCATGGCACACTGTATCTGTCCGGCCAGAAGACCTACGGCCGCAACGGCCTGTTGCGCTCACTGATCACCTGCCCGCTGACCGTGTTCCGTCAGGACACACCGGCGGGAGAAGCCGAGGTGGCCTATCGCGATTCCATTCTGCTTTTTGCCTTCCGTGCCCTGCGACTGGTGCGCGAGGAGAACGCCTACACCGAGTATGGAGCAGCACAATGATTCCCTGGCATGGCAGTCAATATTCAGGCAAGGGTGGCCATTACGAATCCTGGTTCCTGCGCGCCAATCACCCGCGCGAGGCGCGCGCCTTCTGGATCCGCTATACCCTGTTTATCCCGGCGGACGATCGCGCGCCGCTGGGCGAAATCTGGGCCATGTGGTTCGATGCAGAGCGCAGCGATGATGTCAGCGTGGTAGCAGTAAAAAATGAATCGCCGCTGTCAGTCTGCGATTTCAATCAGCAAAAAATGCGCGTCATGCTTCCGGGGGCGCAGCTGGAGAGCCACCGTCTCAACGGCGACGCGACCAGCGGCGGGCATACCATCGCCTGGGACCTGACCTACGATGACGGCGAAGACAGCCTGATCTTTCTGCCGGAAAAACTCTACAAGGCACCGTTGCCGAAAGCCAAGGCGCTGGTGAGCCGGCCGCAGGTTCGCTTCAGCGGCCATCTGCTGGTGGATGGCGAGCGCTACGAGATCGACCGTTGGCAAGGCAGCGAGAACCATAACTGGGGAAGCAAGCACACGGACCAGTATGCCTGGGGCCAGGTGGCGGGTTTCGATAATGACCCGACCGCCTTCCTCGAATGCATCACCGCCCGGGTCAAACTTGGACCCGTCTTTTCTCCCTGGCTGACCATTGCCTGCCTGCGGCTGGGCGGGGAAACCTATACCTTCAATCGCATCAGTACCGCCCTGCGCGCCACGGCCCACTATAACTTCTTCGACTGGCAGTTCCGCAGTCGCCACGCAGGCCACCAACTGGACGTGCATATCCATGCACCGGCGTCCTGCTTTACCGCCCTGACGTATTACAATCCGCCGGGCGGCAGCAAGACCTGCCTGAACAGCAAGATTGCGCACTGCGATGTATCGCTGGCCAGTCACGGCCAGGCACCGCGCCGGCTGCAGACGCACCACCGCGCCGCCTTCGAGATCCTCACCGACCGCCAGGACCACGGCGTTCCGCTGGCGGTGTGATCGTTCGCTCTCGGGCGGGCACCGCCCGTCCGGGTGCCTCTGTTACGCAAACGCTACAAAATGTTATGGTTGCCTGTTGGAACCCCTGGTGGCCAAACCTCTCCTAATCATCCAGACGCCGCCCGGGCCGCCTATCTGCCGAGGCCACCGCTGTGATGACACGCTGGCGACACCGTACGCTCTCCACTGGCCGCCATCTGGCGGATGGCCTGCGTGCACTGCTGCCGGATTACCTGCCGGTGGCCTGGAAACTCGGCCTGACGTTCTCCGCGCTGGTCCTCGTGGGCATGAGTGTGCTCGGGTCCGTGATTCTCAACAGCCAGTTGAGCGCCATGCAGACGCAGGCGGACCGGTTCGGCAATACCATCGCCTCGCAGCTGGCGGACACCGCCCGCGAGCCGCTGCTCGCCGAAGACCCGCTGGCATTGAGCGTGCTGGTCAACCAGCTGGCCAGCAGCGACCACCTCGACGGTGCGGCGCTGTTCGATCGCAACCTGCGCCTGATGCACCGCGCAGGCAAACTGCCGGTGGACGCCGTGCCCACCCTGAGCGGGCCGGTTCGCCACTGGCGCGATCAGGAGCACTCCCTCACCACCTACTTCGCCGTCATTCGCGTGGCCGACGCCACCGCCGGGTATGCCGCCGTAACCCTGTCCGGCAAGGCCATTGCCAGCGCTCAGGCCGCCGCCCGCTCCACCATGATCACCGCCACCCTGCTGATGAGCCTGATCGCCGTGATTGCAGCCTTTGTCATCAGCCGTCGCCTGGCGCAGCCGCTGACCGACCTGGTGGCGGCCACTACGGCGCTGCGCTCCGGCGATCTCAATGTGCGCCTGGAAGGCCGCAGTAATGACGAAATCGGCCAACTGGTGGAGGCCTACAACAATATGGCCCACGGCCTGCTGGAAAAAACCCAGGTGGAGCGAGTGCTGTCGCGCTTTGTCAGCCCGCGGGTCGCCGAGCGCATGATGGCGGACCTGGGCGAGGTGCAGCTGGGCGGGCGCGAGGTCAACGCCACGGTGTTGTTCGCTGATATCGTTGGCTTCACGCAATTGTCTGAAGGCATGGCCCCGGATGCGGTAGCGGAATTGCTGAACGATTATTTCAACGCCATCTCCTCGGCGGCCGACTTTTACCGCGGCACCATCGACAAGTTCATGGGCGACTGTGCCATGCTGGTATTCGGTGTGCCTGAGGACGATAGCGAGCATCTGTACCACGGGCTCTGCTGCGCCGTGATGATCCAGCGGCTGGTCACGCGCCTGAACGAAACCCGCGCGGCGCATGGGCAGGTCACCGTGGATTTCCGCGTCGGGATCAATGCAGGGCCGATGCTGGCGGGTAACCTCGGCTCACAGAACCGCATGCAATACACCGTGGTCGGTGACGCCGTGAACCTGGCCTCGCGCCTGTCTAACATGGCGGCCCCCGGCGAGGTCATCATTCCGGATCACCTGGTGCGGGATGCCAATATCGCCCCCCGGTTACGCACCCGCATCGCTGGCACCATGCGCGTGCGTGGCAAGACTGATCCGGTGTTGACCTACCGTGTAGAGGGTGTACACGCGCATTCCGAGACGCTGATGGAACAGGGTATTGCGCGGTTTCTGAGCGAGTACGCCATTGCCCGCAGCGCCCGCGCGCAGGTGAACCATGCCTGACCTGCGTGTATCAGGGTATGCCGTCTGGCTCGCCGTATGGCTTGCCGTCATATTGCTGCTCAGTGGGTGCAGCCTGCTGCAACCGCAGACGGACCCGCTGACCGACCTGGATGAGGCGCTGGCCGCGCAGGACTACAACACCGCCTGGCGGATTGCCAACCGCATCGATCCTGAAGACCGTTCACCGCCGGTACAACAGCGACGGGAAACCCTGAATCAGGACATCATCCGCTTCGAGCGCACCCGGATTACCCAAGCCCGCCAGCTGGCCAATCAGGGGCAATGGCGGGAAGCGCTCGATCATCTGGACGACGCCCGACGCTACTGGGCCCATGGTTATGCCATTGCCGAAGCCCGCTCGGAGCTGGACCAGCGACAAATGGTGGCGCTACTTCGCGAGCGCACCCGGCTGCTGGTCAGCGAGGCCGACTGGCTGCTCGGCGCGCAGGCGTCCGTGGACGATCTGCAGCGCTTTGCCGATCCCTCCGCCGCCAGCCTGTATCAGCGCCATCGACAGCGTGCCACCAGCCTGGCAGAAGAACTGACCACCCTGGGCGAATGGCATACCAGCCAGGAGCACTGGACGCTGGCGCGGGATGCGCTGCGCACCGCCGCCCGGCTGGAGCCCACACGCGCTGACAACCCACAACTGGCACGCGCCGAACAGGCCGTCTCGCAGGCCAACCGGGCCGCCCAGGCGCGCCGCACCTCCACGCTTCAGCGCGAAGCCCGTACCCGGCTTGACCGCTATCAGCGCAGCGGCACCATTGAGGATCTGCTGGCCGCCCGGGACTATATAGAGCAGCATCGGCATCGCGGTGATTTGCAACGGGAAGTGGCGGAGGTGGAGACCCTGACCCGGCGCCGCTTTCAGGAAGATCTGGCGACCGGTGACGCCCTCTATGCCAGTGGCGATTACCAGGCGGCCTATCGGTACTGGAGTCGTATCGCACCCCTGAAACCGGACGACCAGGAACTGGACAAGAAACTGGAGCGCACCCGCCGGGTGCTGGGCTCACTGGAGCAACTGCGCCGCCAGTAAGCCCCGGTCAGATCAATGCTGGCGACCGGCAAACCGTGACAGAGCGCCATCTGCCAGGCGCGATGCCGAGCCCGCCTGGTGGGCATCACCCGCGATCAGCGCCTCCCGGCCATTACGGTCTTTCAGGGCGCTGCATGGTGCTTCGATGCGGAAGACCACATGGTCGATACGCAGATCATCCCCTCCGTGCAACTCGACCTCCGACACCTTGGCGCGGTTCACCCAGGTCCCGCTGGCGGAATCCAGATCGCACACGAACAACCGACCTTCAGTACACCAGACCTGGGCATGGCGACGGGAGATATGCACGCCCGGCAGCACAATATCGCTGCCGTGGGAGCGGCCCAGCAGCAGGTTGCCGGATGGCGGCACCGGGTATCGGCGCCCCAGCAGATCGCCGGAGGTCGCATACAAGGTCCAGGCATCATAGGGAGAGGTGGTGACCGACACTTCCCGGAACGCCGGCATCATCACGCTGACCGCATCATCAGGCATGCGCATCATCTGGTGGGCCGGGTCTGTCAGTTCCAGTTCCACATCCCCGATCTGGATCACATCCGTGGGCACAATGCGGGTCGGCAGTTCGACACGGTCACCGTTCAGACGGGTGCCCTGCTCACTGCACAGGTCAGTGAGGTAGACACGGTTATCCGCCTCGACAATCAGTTCGGCATGGAAGTCACTGATCCCCTCTTCATCAATGACAACAGTATTGGACGGATTGCGACCAATCACGTAACGCGGTTCAGACAACCAGATACCGGACCGATGCCGGTCATTGAATCGGAGTCGTAGCATGACAGCACTTCCCTCGTCGGGCCCGTCTCGGCCCATAAGGAGGGCGTAGCGAGCATCCTTTTATTCTTGGAATACCATTCTTGTCGGTATGCCGGGACACGCCCCGAGCCGCCCTGGAGGCGGCCCGAAGTGGAACCATTGTGCTACACGGTTCACATTATCGACAACCCTGCTGTCGGACACCTCAGGGGCCCTGGCGCATCGAGGGTGTGGCGCCAGGGTCAGTCGAGCGCGCTGTCCTCCATACGGCGCCCATCATCAGGCAGGCGGTTCTGCTCCATGTAACGGCGCAGTTCTTCCGGCGGCGGACGACGACCGTCGAACAGATCATCCACGCTGGTCGGCAAGGGCTGTGGCACCACCCGCTCCAGATCGCCACGGCGATTGACGCGGAACTGCAAGGCAGTGATACCGAGGTAGCGCTGCTGGGTAAGTTCCAGCAAACGCTGGTTGTCCGCCAGGATGGTCGGCCGCAGGAACACGATCAGGTTGCGCTTCTCGCGGCGGTCATCGGTGGATCGGAACAGTATGCCCAGTCCGGGAATGTCGCCGAGGATCGGCACCTTGCGCACCACGCGCCGGACATCGTCCTGTATCAGGCCACCCAGCACGATGGTTTCGCCATCATCCGCCAGCACCGTCGTCTTGATGGAGCGCGTGCTGGTGATCAGGTCCACGGCATTGATGCCCTCGGACGCCGCCTGCACCGCCGAGGCTTCCTGCTCCAGCTCCAGCCGCACTGTACGGTCACCGGCCAGGCTCGGGGTCACGGTCAGGGTAATCCCCACGTCCTGACGCTGGATGGTCTGGAAGGGATTGTTCAGTCCGGCACCCGTGCTGGTACTCTGCCCGGTCACAAAGGGCACATTCTGGCCGACCACGATAGACGCTTCCTGATTGTCCAGAGTCAGCACGCTGGGCGTGGACAACAGGTTGACGTTGGAACTGGATGCCAGGGCCTGGAGGAAACCACCCCAGCGGAAGCTGCCGTCACTGCGACGCTCGCCGCCACCGATGGTAATACCATCGTTGAGGGTTGCCGTCGGCTGGCCGGAGAGAATGCTGCCAACAATATCGTTGACGCTCAGGCCGACGTTGCTGAAGTTGGTGCCACCCACGCCGCTGCGCTCATCCCCCCCGGCGAACTGCACACCCAGCTGAAGACCCAGGTCACCGCCCACTTCAACGATGGCGGCCTCGATCAGAATCTGGGCACGACGGACATCCAGTTGCCGGACGATCGATTGCAATTCCTGCATCAGCGCCGGCTCGGCCCGGATCACCAGAGCATTCATCGACGGATCAGCCTGAATCGACACCCGGGTCCCCGGCGCCCCTTCGCTACCATTGTCGGTGGCTGCATCGGAGAAATTCTTCAGCAGTTCCGCCATCTTTTCCGCATCGGCATGGCTCAGGCGGATAACCTGCACACTGCCACTCTGGGAAGGACGCACATCCAGTTCGCGGATCAGGTCCACAGCCCGCCGTCGGGCGATGCTGTCACCCTTGACGATCAGACGATTGGTGCGCTCATCCGCGACCAGTGTCAGGCGCCCTTCGCGCACCTGCTGACGGCGGCCCTGCTGCTGACCGCTCTGCTGCGGTGTCAGCGTCTCCAGCAACTTGATCACATCCCCCACCCAGGCATGCTGCAGGGGGATAATCTCGACCTCTTCCGCTTCCGAACCGTCCAGATGCGCAATGATGGCTTCCATACGGCGGATATTGTCCGCGTGATCGCTGATGATCAACGCGTTGGCAGAGCCGACCGCTGCCAGGTGGCCATACTGCGGCACCAGCGGTCGCAGCACCGGCACCAACTCTTCCACCGGTGAGTTATCCACGGTGATGACCCGGGTAATCAGGGCCTCTCCGGTGGCATGATCCTGCACCAACGGCAGGTTGCTCTGCTTGGCGGTGGTATTGGGGACAATCTTGATGATCTCGCCGGACTCGACGGCGGCATAACCATGCACCTGCAGCACCGACAGGAACAGTTCGTAGACTTCGGCTTCGGTCAGCGGCTGGCGCGAGATAACCGTGACATCGCGGGCCCGCACCCGCGGGTCCACGACAAAATTCTTGCCGGTCATGTCAGCCACCTGGCCAATAAAGGCCTGAATGTCCGCATTGCGTATGTTGACCGTCCAGGTCTTGTCGTCGTCAGCCATGGCCGGTGACATGCTCAGCATTCCCCCGACCCACATCACCGCGACCAGCCGCAGAATTGTTTTCATCCTTCTTCGCCTTTCGGATTGCGTTATGGCGGATAGTTAACCGTAAAACGGCGCGATCCCCGTTGCACCTCAATGGATGCGGACCCCGACGCCAGTGCCTCTTCGATCGCCCGGACATCGCCTTCTTCATCACCCAGCGGGTGGCCGTTGACCGACATGATCTGATCCCCGGGGCGCAGTCCCACACTGCTGATCACATCAGCCGGTGCAGCGTCCGTAATGCGATATCCCTCGGCACTGCCTTCAGTGACCGGAGCCAGACCCAGTTGTTCAATAATCATGCGCCGCTGCTGCGCCGCATCACCCTCGAACAGATTCAGTTCGTCCGCCTGCGGGGACGGCGCCGAGCGACCCGGGGCGCCGCCCTGACGGCGGCCAGCCGGCTGCTGGCGTGGCGGCGGCGCCGACGACACACCGCCGCCTGCAAGTTCCGGCTCACGCAATCGCAACGCTTCCAGCTGCCCCTGACGGCGCAGGATGACACGATCGAACAGCACCTCGACCAGTTCGGCGTTGCCGGGCACCCGGTCCCCTGGCTTCAACAGGGCCGCATCACGCCCTTGCTCGGCAATAATGGCGCGCGCCTGGGCCGGGTCACGATGCTGGAACAGCCCCAGCAGTTCAAGTCTCAGTCGGGTATCCGGCGCATCGACCACGCGCTCTTCCGGCGCCTCTTCAGGCGGCACGCCAAACAGGTTCCAGCCCTCGACCTGCTGGCGCGACAGGCTGCCGTTACTTTGCCGTTCCACCACCGTGAGACGCTGCAAGGAGGGGTCGGGCGCCGCCACCTGCTGCGGCCCGGCATACCAGAGCAGCACACTGTCGGCGAGGACTTTCGCCAGCCAGACGACAATCACGACCGCCACCAGCCATCGGGCGATGCCGATGAGGCGCTGTATCCTGGTCTGGTCAAGAGAAAGGGCCATGATTCTGTCCAACTACGGGTCAGCGGAGCCTGGCTCTCACTGAGCACCTGTCTTTAATTTGTTATCGCCTGGCTGACCTGGAACACCACGTCGTCATCGCTACCTCCCTGGCTGACACCCAGAAGGCGCGGCCAGGCGCGGTACACCCTGAGCGACGCTTCACCCGCCGCCACGTCCCCGTCCACCAGCCGGGTGCCATTCGGGTCGGTGATTTCCAGCCTGGCTACATTCTGCTCGGTGAACAGTCGTCCTTCCAGTGGTGGCACTCTGGCATTACCGTCTGGCGGCCAGGTCACCTGCCCGCCACCATAGCGCAGGTTTCCTTCCACGGACACCTCGCCATTGCGCGCCAGGCGCAGCATGGCGACCTGCCCGGTCACCACGCCGTCCGCCCGGCCTTCGGGCATGTCACGACTGATCTCCGCCAGGGGCAACCGCAGGTTCAGTTGCCGCACCGTCGCCGCGCGCGGCGTACCACCGATCCAGCCGTCCAGTTCGACACCGCCGCCCGCCAGATCCAGCTGCACACCCGGTAACAGGCCACGCCAGCGGGTTTCCCATCGGACATCGCCGCGATACGCCTGCCAGCGCCAGCGCGCCTCACCCTGCCAGACGCGCCCACGAATGCTGCTCACCTGGAGTGGCGCACCACCCAGCACCAGGCCATCAAGATGTCTGACAAAGGGTTGCGCCGGGAGTTGCCAAAGCCCGAACACCAGCAAGCTGATGACAAAAACGCCAATCAGCGTAAGGGGACGCGGCATGATCAGAACGGGATATCGTCGTCGAAATCATCGGCCGGCGAGGAAAAGCCGCCCTGACCACCGCCCTGACCGCCACTCTTGCCCCCCCCGCTGCGGGCATTGCCTGCGGGCCCGGCATTGTCTTGCGGCGCCTGATTTTCGTAGCCGCCGTAGCCGGTGTCCTGGTTGCCATAGCCGCCGCCACCGCTGCCGCCACGGCTGTCGAGCATCTGCATCTCGCTGGCCACCACCTCAGTGGTGTAGCGGTCCTGGCCATCCTGACCCTGCCACTTGCGGGTGCGCAGGCTGCCCTCGACATACACCTTGCTGCCCTTCTTCAGGTACTCACCGGCAATCTCGGCCAGCTTGTTGAAGAACACCACGCGATGCCATTCCGTGCGCTCCTGCATCTGCCCGGTGTTACGATCTTTCCAGCTCTCGGACGTCGCCAGGTTCACATTGGTGACCGCGCCGCCGCTGGGCATGAAACGGGTCTCCGGGTCTGCCCCCAGATTACCGATCAGGATTACCTTGTTTACACCACGTGCCATCTTGCTTCTCCGTTTGTGTCATTCATTCCCTGAAAAGTGCTCCATTCTGGCAGCTTTATGTGCCAGTTGGGATACCCCATGATGCGTTAACCTGCCGCCGGGGCCGCCGCCGGGCAGAGCCGCTCCAGCGCGGCCTGATCCAGGCACGAGGCGTCCACCTTGAGCACGGCCAGACCGGCATCCGGCAGCACCACCGCCTCCAGCACCCCGTCCACCGCCAGCAGATGCTCGGCCAGCGTATCCGGCTGCGCCGGCGCTTCACCCAGCACCAGCACGCGGCTATCCGATTTCACCGGCACCGGCATGCCGCGTACCAGCAATAACCAGGCCAGCACCATGATTGCGGCGGCCCAGAAGACAGCCGCCGCCCCGGCGTTCTGCCACAGCAACCCACCCAGCGCGCCACCGGCGAACACGCCCAGGAACTGACTGCTGGAATAGATCCCCAGTGCCGTTCCCCGTGTACCGGCAGGCGCCGCACGGCCCACCATCGATGGCAACAGCGCCTCCAGCAGGTTGAAGGCCGAAAAGAACACGAACAATGCCAGCGCGAAATGCCACAACTGTCCTTGCGCCAGGGCGAGCAGCACCATGGCCAGGCCCAGCAGCGCGACAGCCAGCATTTTGACAGGCCGCACACCGCGCCGTTCCGAGGCAATGATCAACGGAACCATCACCCCGATACTGGCCACCAGCACCGCCAGGTACAGCAGGCTGTGGCGCGCCAGCGGCAGCCCGACCCGATCCGCCAGCAGCCCCGGCACCACCACGAACACCGCCGTGAGCACGGCATGCAGAATGAAGATCCCGCTGTTCAGACGCCACAACACCGGATCACGGAGGATACGCTGCAACCGCGGCCCCAGGGGCAAGGCGGGCTCGCGCACCCGCAGGCGCGGGTTCGGCACCCAGCACAGCACCACGACCATGCCTGCCAACGCCAGCACCGCCGACAGCCAGAACAGCCCGGACAGGCCCAGCCAGGCGGCCAGTGCAGGCCCCAGGATCAGTGCCAGCAAAAAGGCAGCCCCCACCGACATGCCAATGCCAGCCATGGCCCGTGTACGATGATCTTCGGACACCACATCAGACACCAGCGCCATCACCACCGCCGCAATGGCCCCGGCCCCTTGCAGCGCGCGCCCCAGAATGACCCCGTAAATGGACTCTGCCAACGCAGCAACCACACCGCCGAAGGCAAACAACAACAGCCCCGCGAGGATCACCGGGCGGCGCCCCACGCGATCCGAGAGCATGCCGAACGGCAGTTGCAACAGCGCCTGCATGAGGCCATAGGCGCCCACGGCCATGCCGATCAGGAAGGGGGTGGCCCCCGGCAGGGCCGCACCGTACACCGCAAAGACCGGCAGCAGCATGAACAGGCCGAACATACGCAGGGCGAAGATCGACGCCAGGGCCCCGGTGACACGCACCTCGGCCCGCACCAGTGCGGATCGTGGAGAACTACGACTCATGGTCTTCCAGGCGGCATACAGAAAGGACGCGAGTGTAGCAGAAAGCGCTTGCCGACGGGGCCAGGCTGGCGGGCCGATGACGGGTTAAATTGAACCACCCACCAACTGGTGATAAATTAGCCGTGAATAAGTGTTTATTCTTAGAGCCCTCCCGGACGACCCACCCGCTGTCCCAGGACGGCGGGCCCGATAATTAGAGAAACAGGGAAAGATACAGATGCCCCCCTTCGTCAGTGAACATCAGGTATACGTGGCCGGCGGCCAGCAGCTGCAGAACTCGCTGCTGGCAGAATTTCTGGGCAAACAGGACGTCAGCGCCCGCAGCCTCAAGCGTATTGAGGAGGTGACCGCAGAGGAGCTCGGTCAGGTCGCACAGGCCCTGTTTCTGGTGGATTTCAGCACCATCGACATCAACGAGACCATAGCGCATCTGCTGGATATCGATCAGGAGATCGATACCGACCTGTTCATTGCCGTGTTCAATGTGGATGAAGAGGACTCCCTCTCGCGCCTGGCCGGACTGCCGATGGTCAACGGCGGCTTCCTGCACGATTGCCCGCAGGACCTGCTGCTCAAGGGCATTCGCGCCATGTTCGAGGGCGAGCTGTGGTTGCCGCGCAAGGTGCTGCAGCAGTATCTGATGAAGAGCCGCGCCTTCAACAAGACCTTCTCGCGCAGCGAGGTCAACCTGACAGATCGTGAAGTCGAAGTGCTCAAGGTCATGGCGACCGGCGCCAAGAACTCCGATATCGCGCGCTCACTGAACCTGAGCCCGCACACCATCAAGACGCACATCTACAACATCTTCAAGAAGATCAACGCCTCCAATCGGCTGCAGGCCGTGAACTGGGCCCAGGAAAATCTCTGACGATCACCGCCCCGGCGCGCCCGCGCACCGGGGCCTCGTTCGACACTGCTGCCAGATCCTGTCACACCCCTGCCGCACTCTCCCGCTCCTCACACGTCTGTCACTAGACTGATTGCTTGCTTATACTACCCTGTCATTTTGACCAGTAGCCGATGCTTTATGGACAAGATCCTGGTGCGTGGTGCACGCACGCACAACCTCAAGAACGTCGACCTCGATATTCCCCGCGACAAGCTGGTAGTGATTACCGGCCTGTCCGGCTCCGGCAAATCCTCGCTGGCGTTCGACACGCTGTATGCCGAAGGCCAGCGCCGTTACGTCGAGTCGCTGTCGACCTATGCGCGGCAATTCCTGTCGATGATGGAAAAGCCCGATGTGGATCATATCGAGGGGCTGTCACCCGCGATTTCCATCGAGCAGAAGTCCACCAGCCATAACCCGCGCTCTACCGTAGGCACGATTACGGAGATCTACGATTACCTGCGCCTGCTGTATGCCCGTGTTGGCGAGCCCCGCTGCCCCGAGCACGATGCACCCCTGGCTGCCCAGACCGTCAGCCAGATGGTGGACCAGGTGCTGGCCATGCCCGACGGCAGCAAACTGATGCTGCTGGCGCCGGTCGTGCGTGACAAGAAAGGTGAACACCTGCATCTGTTCGATCAGTTGCGCGCCCAGGGTTTTGTGCGCGCGCGCGTCAACGGCCGCGTCACTGACCTCGATGATGTACCGGCACTGGACAAACAGAAGAAGCACACCATTGAAGTGGTGGTAGACCGTTTCAAGGTGCGCGCCGACCTGCAGAACCGCCTGGCCGAATCCTTCGAAACCGCCCTCGAACTGGCCGACGGCATCGCCGTCATTGCCCCCATGGACGGCGACGGCGCCGAAGTGGTGTTTTCTGCGCGGTTTGCCTGCCCGCATTGCGGCTACAGCATCCCCGAACTCGAACCGCGGCTGTTCTCCTTCAACAATCCGGCCGGCGCCTGCCCCACCTGCGACGGCCTGGGCGTGAAGCAGTTCTTCGACGAAGACAAGGTTGTCATCCAGCCCGCCGCGTCGCTGGCCGAGGGCGCCATTCGCGGCTGGGACCGCCGCAATGTCTATTACTTCCAGATGCTCACGTCGTTGGCCAGTCACCTGGGATTTGCCATCGACACCCCGTTCAACAAGCTGACAAAGGCCGTGCGCCGCAAGATCCTCTACGGCACCGGCAACGAGGCCGTGGAGTTCCGCTATCTCAACGACCGGGGCGACATCGTCAAGCGGCGTCATCCGTTCGAGGGCATCATTCCGAACATGGAGCGGCGCTATCGCGACACGGAGTCCGATGCCGTGCGCGAAGACCTGGCCAGCTTCCTGAGCACCTCCGATTGCCCGGACTGCGGCGGCTCACGCCTGCGCGAGGCCGCCCGCCATGTGTTCATTGATGGCCGCAACCTGCCCGACATCGTGCGCCTGCCGGTGGGCAAGGCCAGCGACTATTACGGCAAGCTCAAGCTGCCTGGACACCGGGGCGAGATCGCCGACAAGATCCTGAAGGAAATCCGCGAGCGGCTGCAATTCCTGGTCAATGTCGGCCTGGACTATCTGTCCCTGGCCCGCAACGCCGACACCCTGTCCGGTGGCGAGGCCCAGCGCATTCGCCTGGCCTCGCAGATTGGCGCGGGTCTGGTGGGGGTCATGTACGTCCTGGATGAACCCTCCATTGGCCTGCACCAGCGCGATAACGAGCGTCTGCTGGAGACTCTGACGCGGCTACGCGACCTGGGCAACACGGTGCTGGTGGTCGAACACGATGAGGACGCCATCCGCGGCGCAGACCACGTGATCGATATCGGCCCCGGGGCAGGCGTGCATGGCGGCCAGGTGATTGCACAGGGCACCGCCAGACAGATCGCCGCTAACCGGCAATCCCTGACCGGTGATTACCTGTCCGGGCGCAAGTCCATCGCCATTCCTGCGCAACGGCATGCCCCGGACGGCCGCTGGCTCAGCCTGCACGGTGCGACCGGCAACAACCTCAAGGACGTCACCCTGAAGTTGCCGGTGGGCCTGCTCACCTGCGTGACCGGCGTATCTGGCTCAGGCAAGTCCACCCTGATCAACAACACCCTTTATCCGGTGGCTGCGACCACACTGAACGGCGCCACCACGTTGCGGCCGGCGCCTCACAGCCATATCGAGGGTATGGACGAGTTCGACAAGGTCATCGATATCGACCAGAGCCCGATCGGCCGTACACCGCGCTCCAACCCCGCCACCTATACCGGCCTGTTCACCCCGATCCGCGATCTGTTTGCGGGCACCCAGGAGGCCCGGGCGCGCGGCTACAAGGCCGGGCGCTTCAGCTTCAACGTCCGGGGCGGTCGCTGTGAGGCGTGCCAGGGCGATGGTGTGATCAAGGTGGAGATGCACTTCCTGCCCGACATCTACGTGCCCTGCGAGGTCTGCCACGGCAAGCGCTACAACCGCGAGACGCTGGAGATCCTGTACAAGGGCAAGAGCATTTACGAAGTGCTGGAAATGACGGTGGAGGACGCGCGCGAATTCTTCGACGCTGTGCCAGCGCTGGCGCGCAAGCTGCAAACCCTGATGGATGTCGGTCTGAGCTACATCACCCTGGGCCAGGCGGCGACGACCCTGTCCGGCGGCGAGGCGCAGCGGGTCAAGCTGGCCCGTGAGCTGTCAAAACGCGATACCGGGCGCACGCTGTACATTCTGGATGAGCCGACCACGGGGCTGCATTTCCATGATATCCAGCAGTTGCTGGGTGTGCTGAACCGCCTGCGTGACCACGGCAATACCATTGTGGTGATCGAGCACAATCTGGACGTCATCAAAACGGCGGACTGGATCGTCGACCTCGGGCCCGAGGGCGGTGACGGCGGTGGGCAGATCATTGCGGAGGGCACACCGGAAGACGTTGCCAAGGCGAAAGGCAGCCATACCGGGCGTTTCCTGAAAGCCATGCTGCCGGCGGCTACCAAGGGTAAGAAGCGGGCCTGAGATAGTCAGGCGGCTATACGGGCGTCTAGTGGGTCACCCTCCAGAAAGAGGCGTTGAGGCGGGGTACGCCCTTCCGGGACCGCTCAAGCCGTCCATGGGCGCTCTTTCTTTGGCCATCCATGGCCAAAGATGTCCCTACAGGGCGTACCCCGCCTCAACGCCGCAGCGAGATTTGAAGTCCGGTGGCTATAGAGCGTTCTGGAGGAACAAAACCATCAGCCCTCTGCCAGCTTGAAGATTGGGCTGCGCGTGACGGCCCTCGGGGGGCGGGTAAAGGGTTTCTGGACCTTCGAGAGG
>ERZ869909.1091-NODE-1091-length-24081-cov-7.401266_pt1 | contig 24081 bp, 20 predicted proteins | sample MGYA00520892_ERZ869909 | MGnify/ENA primary metagenome ERZ869909 (study PRJEB32215, sample SAMEA104723947) | bioreactor metagenome | biome: bioreactor; feature: anaerobic bioreactor; material: water | place: China | collected 2015-03-12 ... | reverse complement strand
AAGACGTCGATGATCTTCAGTTCCGGCTCGTCCATGCCGCCATAAAGGTGGTTGAGGAACATTTCCTTGGTGAGCGTCGTGCCCTTGCGCAGGGAGAGCAGCTCGAGCATCTGGTATTCCTTGCCGGTGAGGTGAACGCGCTGGGAGTTCACTTCCACCGTCTTGGCGTCGAGGTTCACCGCGATGTCGCCGGTACGGATGATGGACTGGCTGTGGCCCTTGGAGCGGCGCACGATCGCATGGATGCGCGCGATCAGCTCTTCCTTGTGGAAGGGCTTGGTCATGTAGTCGTCCGCGCCCGAGCCGAGGCCGCGCACCTTGTTGTCGATGTCGGAATTGCCCGAGAGGATGAGGATCGGGGTATCCACCTTGGCCATGCGCAGGGTCTTCAGGACGTCAAAGCCCGGCATGTCCGGCAGGTTCAGGTCCAGAAGGATGATGTCGTAGTCGTAGAGCTTGCCGAGATCGACACCCTCTTCGCCCAGATCGGCTGTGTACATGTTAAAGCCGTCGGACTTGAGCATCAGCTCGATGCCCTGCGCTGTCGCGCGATCATCCTCGATCAGCAGTACCCGCATCAGTCCCTCTCCGCAGCCGCTCGCGCGAATCACTTGAGCCGCGCGTCATCCCCATGGTTAACGTGCTTCGCAGAATGGCGCGACAATTCCTTCGAGAAAGTTAATGACAATTTGACTCCCAGGCTGGAATCGAGTCCGGCCAGCAACACTTTGCGTTAACGCATTGATAAAACTGATGGCGAAAGCAGCGTGAGAGCTGACATTTCTGCTGGGGCCCCCTGTGGAGAAAGTATGAGCGAGGCGTTGCGGCTGCGTTTACGCGGATGAAACCGCAATGGGCTAAAACACTTGCCGAAGCGGTGCCAGAAGGCGCTGCAAAGCCATCAGAGCGGGACGCGCGGTGGAAGGCCTGATCGAACGCATCGAGAGCATCGAGACGCGCACCTTCAAGGGGCGGGTCAAGGCGATCAACGGTCTACTGATCGAGGCCGAAGGTCCGCGTGCGGGCCTGACGCTGGGCGCGAGTGTCTTTGTCGGCGCCGGTGAAAGCGCGCAGCGCTGCGAGGTCGTCGGCTTCCGCAGTGATACCGCCCTGATGATGGCGCACGGCAATCTTGCCGGCATCCGCGCCGGGTCGCCCGCACACATCGATCCTGAAGGCGTTCTGGTGCGGCCGCACGCCAGCTGGCTCGGCCGTGTCATCGACGCGTTCGGCGAACCGCGCGACGGCAAGGGACCGCTGGCCGAGGGCACGCGGGCCTATCCCGTGAAGGGCGCACCGCTATGCGCCCACAAGCGCGATGCCCTGGGTGCGCGCCTGGATCTGGGTGTGCGCGCGCTCAACACGTTTACCCCCATGCGTATTGGCCAGCGCCTCGGCATCTTTGCCGGTTCGGGCGTGGGCAAGTCCGTGCTGATGAGCATGATCACGCGGGGCACCAGCGCCGATGTGATCGTCATCGGCCTGATCGGGGAACGGGGCCGCGAGGCGCGCGAATTCGTCAGCGACGTGCTGGGCGAGGCGGGCCGGGCGCGGGCGGTGGTGATTACCGAGACGTCGGATTCGCCCGCGCTGACGCGCCGCCAGGCCGCCTACATGACGCTGACGGTTGCAGAGTATTTCCGCGATCAGGGACTGAACGTGCTGTGCCTGATGGATTCGGTGACGCGCTTTGCCCTCGCCCAGCGCGAGATCGGCCTTGCTGCCGGCGAACCGCCGACAACGCGCGGGTATACCCCGTCGGTGTTTGCCGAGTTGCCGCGCCTGCTGGAACGCGCCGGACCTGGCGAAAATGGAGCGGGGTCGATCACCGCCCTGTTCACCGTGCTGGTGGACGGCGACGACCATAACGAGCCGATTGCCGATGCCGTACGGGGCATTCTTGACGGACACGTGGTGATGACGCGCGCGATTGCCGAGCGCGGCCGCTTTCCGGCGATCGACGTGCTGAAGTCCATCTCGCGCACCGTGCCGGAAATCTATGAGGGCGATGAAGCGGAGCTGGTCGCCGAAGCGCGCCGGATACTGAGCGCCTACACGGACATGGAAGAACTGATCCGGCTGGGGGCCTATGCCGCCGGATCCAATACAGAGGTCGACCGCGCGATTGCGCTGAACGGCCCGCTCGAAGCGTTCCTCGGACAGGGAAAAGACGACACCTCCACGATAGCGGAGAGTTTCGCGGCCCTGTCGGAGATTGTGGTGGATGGAAAGGAGTAGACCATGAGCACACGTTCTCATGCCCCGCTGATCCGGCTGGCCCGGTTCAAGGTGGAAGAATTGCAAAAGCAGATGGCTGACATCGACCGCGCCCGCGCGGCGATAGCCGACCAGATCGAACGGCTGGAGGCCAGCGTGCCTGGTGAACAGGCCGCTGCCAGCGAAAGCCGGGAAGGCTATCTGGCCTATGGCTCGTATGCGCGCTCTGTCATTCAGCGCAAGGACAATCTGCGCGCCTCCGAACGCGAGGTCGAGGCGCAGGCAGGCGAGCTGCGCGAGCGGCTGGAGACAGCCTATGCGGAGCTGAAGAAGTACGAGATTCTCGAAGAGCGCCGCGTGGCGCGCATCGAGGATGCCGTACGCGCCGCCGAACAGGCCGAGATGGACGAGATCGCCGGGCGCATGCGCCGGGTCGCGCACTAGTTTTAGTGATGCTCCGGGGCATCGGCCCCGTCGCTCCTCGCCCCTTCGAGACGCCGCCTGCGGCGGCTCCTCAGGGTGAGGGTGTCTCGGGCGCCCGTTCGGGCTTTTCGGGCGGCCCGTGGCCGCCGAAAAGGGCGACCGCCCGCGTGCGCGGAACATCGCAACGCGGATGCGTTGCGGAGATAAAAACCACGCGCGTTCGCGCTTGCTACGCTGCGCGTCGGGGAGCCAGTCCGGCCCCGTCAGGGGCCGCAAGGCCGACCGGCCGCCGGGCACTTTTGCCCGCAGCGACGCACGGATGTGCGGAGCATCACTTTAACCCCCCCGCCCTACACTTCGTCATTCCGGGCGAGCCTCTGGCGAGACCCGGAACCCAGAGATCATCAAGAGACTGGGTTCCGGATAAGCGCTGACGCGCTTTCCGGAATGACGATAGTGAGGGGTCATCCCCCGGAGCGCAAAAAAGAAGCCCTCTCCGCGATCGGCGAAGAGGGCCAGGCCGGGGGGTATCACAGCTGCGATGCAGCCCCGTGATGATGTTCGGGCGCTAGTAGCGCCAGCCGAAACCGATACCGATAATCCAGGGATTGATGTCCACGTCGGCGGTCACGATGCCGAGCCCGCCCGCATCCACGGTGACATCGGTGTTGATCCAGACCTTCTTGACATCGAAGTTCAGGAACCAGCGCTCGTTCAGCGCATAGTCCACGCCTGCCTGGAGAGCAAAACCGATGCTGTTGTCATAGCTGATCGAGGTGAGCGGCGAACCGGAGGGCAGGTCGGCGTTGAAGAAATGCGTGAAGTTCACGCCCGCGCCCACATAGGGACGCACCTGGCCGTCCGGGTTGAAGTGGTATTGCAGGGTCAGGGTCGGCGGCAGCAGCCACACATCGCCCAGGTCGACATCGCCGAGACTGGTATTTACCGCGCTCACATCATGGGGGGTAACGCCCAGAATGAGTTCCACGGCGATCCGGTCCGTGAAGAAGTAGGTGATGTCGAGTTCGGGTACCACCGAGGTGCCGATATCGACCGAGCCGCCAATGGGGGAGATGGTTGCGCCCTCGTCCGGAGCGACATGCAGCGCACGCAGCCGGAACATCCAGTCGCCCTGTCCGGCCATGGCGGCAGGCGCGATCGCACCTGCCAGAATTGCGGCACCGGCACAGGCCATCAACAGCGTCTTCATGGGAAAAACCCTTTCCTGTAAAATTTGTAGGGTTATTTCGCAGGAGAGAGGTGCCGCAGGCGATGAGGCAAGCCGCCGCGCGGCGTGCTGACGCAGGCAAGAGGTCTTTCTTCAGGCAGAAAGCCCCCGCACCCTCTGGACAGGTGCGGGGGTCTCATGCGGCCAGTCCCTCAACCGGGCGTGTCCAGTTTGCGCAGCCCATCCGGGCTGCGATGTTCCGCGAACCCCCGCCTGCGCGGGGGCAGGCAGTCGCGGGCGCGCGTTCGCGCTATTCGGGCGGCCTGTGGCCGCCCGCAAGGGCAAAGCCCGTCCGCGCTCGTGCGCGGAACATCGCAACGTGGATGCGTTGCGGAGATAAAAACCACGCGCGTTCGCGCTCTTCGGACGGCGCTTCGCCGTCCGCAAGGCCGACCGGCCGCCGGGCACTTTTGCCCGCAGCGACGCGCGGATGCGCGGAGCACCAGGAAAAGTCCCACTCTCTTACCACCCTCCGGTCCATGTGAGATCGATACGGAAGGTGCGGCCGGCTTCCGAGACGCCCGCAAATACGCGCTCATAGTCGGTGTCGAACACATTCTCGACGCCGGCATTGATACGCACGCGGCGGCTTTCGAAGGGCTGCCAGCTGGCGAACACATCGAGCACCGCAAAGCCGTCGCGCGCTTCGGCGGGTGTGGCGGTGTTGTCGAAATCACCGGCAAAGCTCAGGCGCGCGCCGATATCGGCTTGGGCGAAGCTCCACACCCCCCGGACATAGCCCTGCACGGGTTGCAGTGAGCCCAGCGGCGCGCCGGTGGTGCGATCCTCGCCATCGACCTCATAGACAGAGCCCGACAGGGTCAGCGGCCCGTTCTGGTAGAGAGCGGCGACTTCAAACCCGGTCAGCTCGGCATTGGCCACATTGCTGGAGAAGGACGTGCCGGCGGAGCAGGGCGCGAAGAAGGGCGGGGCAAAGCAGGTGGGATCAAGCGCGAAATCCACCGCCAGATTGATGAGATCATCGGCGCGCGTGCGGAACCAGGCGCCCTTCACCTCCAGCCGGTCAGAAGCCGTGAACAGGCCGGTATGGGTATAGCCCGCCCCGATCTCGAAAGTTTCGCTGGATTCCGGGCGCAGGGCGGGGTTCGGGATGAACACGTTGGTGATGAAGGTCGGCGCGCCAAGGATCGGGTGGGGCAGGGAGAAGTGGGTGCCATCGAGGTAAAGCTCGTTGAGCGAGGGCGCGCGGAAGGCTTCCGACCAGCTGGCGAACACGCGCACACTGTCCACCGGCGCCCACGTGGCCCCGAATCGGGCCGAGATGGCCTCGTCCTCATTGGCGCCGCCAATATCGCTATCGCTTTCAAACCGGTCCCAGCGCACGCCGGGCAGCAGGATAACGCGGCCGAGCGCGCCGACGGAAAATTCGGTCTCGCCCTGCACATAGGCGCCGTAGAAAGTGGTGGTGCCGTTGGGCACGCCGCCGCGCACGCCGGAAGGCACGTCGCTATCGGTGCCGGTCTGTTCGTCTTCATACCATTCGCCGCCAAAGGTCAGCGCGAGCGGGAGACTGCCGAGCAGGAACTCGGAGCGGTTTTCCGCGCGGATGCCATTGGTGGTGAGGTCGCGGGTGATGAAGCGGCCGGTGAGCGGATCGCGCTCATCGACCCCGCCCTCGGTGCGGTAGAGCGTCATTTCCAGTCCGATCAGGGACTGGCCTTCGGGCGTAAAGCGAAGCCCGGCCCGGTAGGTGTCGGCGCTGACATCCTTTTCCATCAGCGGATTGCCGCCCGCCACCACCTGCGCGCCCTGACCGTTATTGGGTTCGCGCGCCGCATTGCGGAAGGAGAGAACGCCGCCAGACAGGGTGAGACCGGGGCTGACGCGCCATTCGCCATTGGCCAGCAGCGATATCACCTCATCATCGGCGGGCAGATCATTGCCGGAGCCGAGCGCGATATTGCCGGAGGAGCGCGCCGACAGGGCGACAAGGCCGGAGACCACATCATTGCGTCCGAACACGGCGGCCGAGCCGCGCGTTTCCTCATTGCCGGAGCGGTAGCCGACAGAGGCGCGCGCGCCGCGTGTCTCGCCGGCCTGCAGGAAGGTGTCCGCATTGGCGGTCTCAAACGCGATCACGCCGCCCGATGCGCCCGAACCATAAAGCGCAGAGGCCGCGCCGCGCACCGTCTCCACACGGCCCAGCAGGCCCGGATCGATGAACATCACCCCGTCATGGGCGGAGGAGAAGTTCTGCCGCGCGCCATCGACCAGCAGGGCGATATTCTCGCGCCCGAAGCCGCGCAGAGACAGTGTTTGACCTGTCCGGCGCGGCCCGCCTGCGACCTCAAGACCAGGTGTATCGCGAAGCAGGTCTGTGAGGTCGGACGGGCGCTCGGCCTCCAGCCAGTCCAGATCAATCACCGATGCCATGCCCGGATAATCGAAATTGGGCAGGCGCGTGCGCGTGGCCGTGACGATGATCGTCTCGCTTGCCTCGTTCACCTGCGCGGTGTCGGCATCATTGGCGAACGCTGCGGGCAGCAGGGCCAGAGCGGCGGCGCTCGCTAGCAGGCTCGCGCGCGCGGATGTGGAAAGGGTGTAGACCGGGGAGGACATGATGCAGCTTCCTTATTGCGAATAAGTCTCAATTGCGGCATGTATGTCGAGGCAGTTTTAGGAATGCAAGTCAGAATCGTTTGCAAGTATGCAATTGACGGAGTAGGCCATGCACACGGGACACAAGCCGGGTTCCTCAAGGCAGGCAGAGATCGCGGCAGCCCTTGCAGGGCTGGGCTACACAACAGATGGAGATGTGACGGTGAAACGAGTGGTAACAGGGCTGACGGCCAGTTTTCTCGCGCTGGCCATGCTGGCAGGGCCGGCGGCCGCGCTTGGCGGTGCGGTAGCGGAAAGCGTGCAGACGCAAGGCGAGGCCGGTGTTCCGTCAGCGGCTGACCGTCAGGCCATTCTGGCGATGGCGGGCGAATACGCCGTTACCTTCGCCTTCAATGAATATCTGCCGATTGCCGAGGGCTATGAGCTGCGCCCGTCCACCGAGACGCCCGCGCGCGAGCTGGTGATCGTGATTGCCGACGAGCCGGGCTTCATCTCGCTGCAGCACCTGCTTCTGGTGGGTGACCGCGAGGATCCGATGGTCATCAAGCACTGGCGTCAGGACTGGCAGTATCAGCCCTCGCGCCTGATGGCCTATCGCGGCTTCAACACGTGGGAGATGGAAGATGTGAGCGCGGACGATGCGCAAGGGGCCTGGTCTCAGACCGTCTATCAGGTGGACGATTCCCCGCGCTATGCCGGGCTTGCCCGCTGGGAACATGGCGTGGGCGCTTCCACCTGGACGCCGGGTGTCTCCTGGCGTCCGCTGCCGCGCCGCGATGCCACCACGCGCGATGACTATGACACCATCGCTGCCGTGAACCGCCACACCATCACCGCCTGGGGCTGGACCCATGAGCAGGACAATTCAAAGCTGGTCCTGCGTGATGGCACCCCGCGCGAACTGGTGCGCGAGCATGGCATCAACACCTATCGCCGCACCGAGCTCTCCGGCGTTGAGAACGCCCACCGCTACTGGGCCGCTACCGCCGATTACTGGGCCGAGGTGCGCGCCGCGTGGGACGCGATCATGCTGGCCGATGTCTTCACCGCCGAAGACGACGCCGAAGGCACGCTGCTCTATGGCCCGGTCCTGTCTGAAGGGCAGGCCGTGTTCATGGGCGCGCGTGACACGGAAGAAGCCTTTGCCAATGCCGCCGCGATCATCGAGATGCGGGTGACGGTTGACGGACAACCGGCGCAAATCCTCCCCTAGGGGCCTCGCCCCACGCCGGATGTTTCGTTGATGCGGCGCGCGTCTGCCCTGACGCGCGCCGCAGTTTTTTTGGGGGGAGTGGCCTGAAAGGCCGAGGGGGGCGGTCAGACCCTGCACGATATTGAACGTGGACCCCGGCTCGGGGGCCGGGGCCCCGGATTGTGGTGCCGGTATCGAAAGCCTTGCCCGTTTAACACTGACCTCTCCACCGGGGTCCCGGGCTTGACCCGGGATCCATGGCCCCGACACGGGCAACCGCGTCCCTGCTCTTGCCCCGTCACGGCCTTTCAAACTTGTCCACCTCTGCCTCTGCCGGGTGTAGTATGTGTCAGATCGGGCGATGTGGTGACCGGTCGGAGATGAGGGCGGACATGGACACGGGTATTGCCATCGGAGTGATTGTCCTCGCGATGTTTTCGGGAGCATGGGCTCAGGACGCAGAGCCGCGCAGCAGGCACAATGATCGCTATGCATGATTTCTCCGGATGTGCCGGTCCATCCGGATATCGCAATGTGAAGGCTAATTTTAAACAAGACACAACCTGATTTCGAGAGCCTAAAATGAGATTAATATTTATATTGCTTTTTATGGTTGTAATTTCCATGCAATCTGCATTCACTTTCATGGCATTGCTTTATCAGTCAAATTTCGCTTGGATTCTAGTTCCCTGCTTGATTCTCGGGCTATACGCTTATGCTGTCTGGCGGGGACGGGTTATTGATCCGGGCGTTCTGCTCGCCTCGATCTTCATAGCTGTATTGCTGTCCCAACGCCTGATTACGGCGATGTTTGTTCTCCCAGACGCCTCCAGCGCTGTTGGCGCGCTCCTTTGGGGCATCGCGTTTTTCGTTCTGTCCAACGGGTTCTGCCTGGGAGGCACAGCCCTGCTCATCCGGGCAACCGGGCGTGCGCCAAGACGCGTGAACGGCGGGGCTGCCGGATAGGAGTCGGGCTTCAAGCCTCCCCAGTAAACGGGGAAGGCAACCGCGTCCCTGCTCTTTCCCCATCACGGCCTTTCAAACTTGTCCACCCCTGCCTCTGGCGGGTGTAGTATGTGTCTGGCCGGGCGATGTGATGATGCCCGGAGGGAGGCAGGACATGACCATGCGTATTGCCATCGGCGTTATTGCCCTCGCGATGTTTTCGGGAGCGTGGGCTCAGGACGCAGAGCAGCGCAGCAGGCACAATGATCTCTATGCGTGGATTGGTGATATGGATGTGGCTGCGCAAGTAGCACCGGGCGCCCGTATCGTGTTGTCAGAAGAAGCGGAGCGCATTCATACCTGCAACAGGCTGCTGGAAGACCATGCAGGAACAGAAATCGCGAAGATATACATGATACTCGTAAGTGGCTCGCATGGCGTAAACACTGTTGACATGATCCCGTCCCGATTTCTGGCAGGGGTTCATGGGCACGATTTAGATGCTCAAAGATTGCCTATGTATATCTGCGGCCAGCATCGGGGCCGCCGGGCTCTAGCCTATAATGACGGATCGATCCCCATGCGCTGGGTTGAGCAGGACTAGCGCCGCAGGTCCAACACGCTCTCCTGTACCCCCCCTACTTCCCCCCGTATCGCTTCTTCACCCAGAACAGGGCGGCGATGACGCCGAGATAGAGGAAGGGGCGGGCCATGGCGCTGATCGCGCCAGCATCGAGGCGCGTCATCGCCAGTTCCATGGCGAAATTGACCGGCACGCCGTCGGCGGCGCCCAGCTCCAGCAAATAGCGCGCGATGCAATCGACGCCGAAGGCAAAAAGCGTGGCGGCGGAAAGCTGGCTCCAGCGGCGCATGACGAGCGCGGCCACGATCGAGACCAGCGTCAGGAGGATCAGCGTTGCAGGTGTGAACCCGGCGATCAGCCGGGTGGCAAATTCTTCGACCATGGCTCCCCCCGATTTTCAAACCGGCCCCCACCGGAAAGCTCAAGCGTAAGCGCTCTCTGCCCCCGCAGCAAGAAGTCCGGCAATGGCCTCGATGTCGCGGATGGCCGGGGTGGCGGGCGCAAAGGTTTTCAGCGCTGTCTGCGCGCGGATGGCTTTGGGCACATTGGCGTCCCGCCTGATAATGCCGGCCAGCGGCGGGCAGAAGCCCAGAAAGCTCTCGCAGGTGCGCGCGAACGAGGCATAGGCCATCTCGGCGCTCGCCTTGTCGGGCGCATTATTGACGATGATGAAGGGCGCGGCGCCCTCATCCCTCAGGCGCAGCAGCTTCACGAACGCATAGGCATCGGTCAGCGAGGTCGGCTCATCGGAGATGACCAGCACCACATCGTCAGCGGCGGCGGCAAGGCGGATCGTGGCGCGGTCGGCCCCGGCGGCGAGATCAATCAGCGTGCGGTCATAGGTCATGGAGGCGGCGGCAATCCCGGCGGCGAGGCGCGCTGCGCCTGCGGTGTCGAGCCCTGCCAAGGCCGCCGAGCCGGAGCGCCCGGCGATGACGTCAAATCCGCCGGTCATGTCCGCGCCGCCCGCGACGCAGGAGACGGCCTCGGCGAGTGATATCTGGCCGGACATGATGCCGGATATGTCCCCGCGCGGATCAAGGCCGAGCTGCACATCGATATTGGCCATGCCGAGATCACCATCGACCAGCAGGGTGCGTTCCTGGCGCGCGGCAAAGGCGCTGGCGAGCGCGCCCGCCACCACGGTCTTGCCGACCCCGCCCTTGCCGGAGGCTATGGCCAGAAGCGAGCCGGCCTTTCGCGGCTGATCTCCGGCGGTGGTGCTGAAATACTGCTTCATGATGCGGCCTCCTCAGGCCCGTCTTCGCCAGAATCGTCATGGGGGTCTTCGAGAAGCGCGCGGGCCAGCCGCAAGGGCGTCGCCGGGGCGAGGCCCGACCCGATGAAGGGCGATGCGGCAATGTGGGCGTAGGAGAAGCCTGCCTCTCCGGCGGCCAGCAGCGCGCCCATGCGCCGTGCAATATCAAGCCGGGTGAAGATGACGCGCGCCGCCCCGATGGAGGCAAAGAGGGCGGCGGCGTCTTCTGCGTCTGCCGGTATCTGGCCGGCTTCCATCACCGCGACGATCTCGGCATCGGCGGTGGCGGCGAGATAGGTGAGGCTTTCCAGCGCCTCCAGATCGAACGGGTTCACCCCGCCAGTATCGATGAAGACCGGGCGGCCATTGGCACCGTCCAGCACCAGATCCAACTCGCGTGCGCCGGGCGCGGCCTCGAAATCGAGCTGCAGGGCTTTTGCATAGGTCTGCATCTGGGCGGAGGCGCCAGCGCGCTGGTCGCAGGAAACCAGTAGCGGAGTTACCCCTTGCGAGACGGCGCGTGCGGCCAGCCTTGCCATCGCAGAGGACTTGCCCGCCCCCGGCGCACCGGCAAAGAGGATCGGTCTTGCCGGACTGACCTCCACAGGATGGACCGCGTAGCGCGCATCGAGCGCGCGGGCGAGCGTGGCCGTCGGCTCGGCCTCTTCCAGGCTGATCGCGGCGTCCATGATGGCCTCGGCGGCGCTGTCCGGCACGTCATGCCAGGCGAGCGCGCGGGCAATGCGGGTGATGCCGTCTGCATGGTCGCCGCGCCCGCGCGTGCGTTCGGCCTCGCGGCGCCGGGTGGCCAGCTGGGGCGAGTCCTTGGAAGGCTGGACCGCGCCTTCCTCGGCGGCGGCGCGGATGCTGACCCCGCCATCGGCGCGTTCCTGCGTGGCGATGATGATGGCGTCCGGCCCCAGCTCGCGGCGCACCTGTGCCATGGCCTCGCTGATCGATGCGGCGGTGAAGGTGCGAAGGCGCATGGTGCTGCCTTTCTAGATGGCCCCGACGGTTTTCAGGCGGGCACTGGGGTGGATCTCGTTCTGGCTCATCACGATGGTGGAGGGGCGGAAGCGCTCGGTCAGCGAGCGCACATAGGGGCGGATGGCCGGGCTGGTCAGCAATACCGGCACATCGCCGGAGGCGCCCGCCCGGTCGAAGGCGTCGCGCACGGCGGCAACAAACTCGCGCAGGCGCGTAGGAGCCAGCGCCAGCTGGCGCCGGTCGCCATCGCCGATCATCGCTTCGGCAAAGGCCTGCTCCCATTGCGGGGAGAGGCTGAGCACCGGCAGCGCGCCATCGGGGCCGCGATTGGCAAAGCAGAGCTGGCGGGCAAGGCGTGTGCGGACATGCTCGGTGATGGCATCGAGGTTCTGCGTCGCGCCGGAGGCCTCGGCGATGCCTTCGATGATCCCGGCAAGATCGCGGATGGAGACGCGCTCGCGCAGCAGGTTCTGCAGGACGCGCTGGATGCCGGCGCGGGTGACCTGGCCGGGGGTGATGTCGTCGACCAGCTTCTTGTGCTCCTTGGAGAGGCCGTCGAGCAGCTTTTCCAGTTCCGAATAGGAGAGCAGGTCGGCGAGATGGTCGCGCAACAGCTCGGTCAGGTGGGTGACGAGCACGGCAGCCGGATCGACGATGGTGTAGCCGCGGAAGGTGGCTTCCTCGCGGGCGCTTTCCTCGATCCAGGTGGCGGGCAGGCCGAAGGCAGGCTCCTTCACATGGGTGCCGGGCATGGTCACCTGCTGGCCCGCCGGGTCCATGACCAGGAGGTGGCGCATTTTCAGCTGGCCGGACCCGGCCTCCATCTCCTTGATGCGGATCACATAGTCTTCTGCCGTCAGTTGCAGATTGTCGATGATGCGCACGCTCGGCAGGATGAAGCCGGTATCCTGCGCCAGATTGCGGCGCAGCGCCTTGATCTGGTCGGTCAGGCGGCGGCCTTCCACATCGTTGATGAGCGGCAGGAGCGCATATCCCAGCTCGATCTTCAGCTCGTCGATATGCAGCGAGTCCTCGATCGTGGCCTCTGCCGGCTTTGCCGCCGCGGCGGCTTCGAGATCGAGGCTGGCCGCCTCGCGCTCGGCAGTCTGCACCTTGCGCCGGTTCATCACGAAGGCCATGCCGCCAGACGCGATTGCCAGCACGGCGAAGGGGAAGAGCGGCATGCCCGGCAGCAGGCCTATCGAGATGGCGGCAGCGGCCACCATCGCCATCGAGGTCGGATTGGCGGCAAGCTGGCCGAACACGGCCTTGTCGGCCTCGCCCTCGACGCCGGCCTTGGACACCAGAAGGCCGGCGGCCAGCGACACGATGAGGGCCGGTATCTGCGAGACGAGGCCATCGCCGATCGTCAGCGTGGAATAGGTGGAAGCGGCATCGCCGAACGCCATGTTGGACTGGGCGACGCCGATGATCATGCCGCCGATCAGGTTGATCGAGGTGATGAGGATGCCGGCCACCGCGTCGCCGCGGACAAATTTCGAGGCACCGTCCATGGCGCCGAAGAAGTTGGACTTGTCTTCGAGCTCCTTGCGCCGGGTGCGCGCCTCGTCCTCGGTGATGAGGCCTGCCGACAGGTCGGCATCGATCGCCATCTGCTTGCCGGGCATGGCATCGAGGGTGAAGCGGGCGGCGACTTCCGCGATACGGCCCGAACCCTTGGTGATGACGACGAAGTTCACGATCACCAGGATCACGAAGACGATGATGCCGATGACGAAATTGCCCTGCATCACGAAGGCGCCAAACGCCTGGATGATGTCGCCGGCCGCCGCCGTGCCCTGATGGCCTTCCGACAGGATGAGGCGGGTGGACGCGACGTTCAGACCCAGCCTGAGCATGGTCGCGATCAGCAGGATGGCCGGGAAGGCGGTAAATTCCAGCGGCGTGCGGATGAACAGCGCCGTCATCAGGATCAGCACCGAAAAGCAGATCGAGATGGCCAGCGAGATATCCAGCAACGCGCGCGGCATGGGCAGGATCAGCATGACGAGGATCGCCAGCACGCCCACCGCCATGGCGACGTCACCACGCGCAAAGCGCCGGCCGATTTTCTGCCAGTCGAGGCCGGGCGCGGAACCGGATGCGGGTGTGTCAGCCAAGGGACTTTCTGTCCTTCTTCCATTCCTGTCTCCCCCCGCCAGCGGGGGGAGTGGCCCGGAGGGCCGAGGGGGGCGATGTCAAACTCCCCCCTCCGTCAGCTTCGCTGACACCTCCCCCGCAGGCGGGGGAGGACATCAACTGTCGTCTTACGCCGCCCCGGCCCGGCTCTCGCCCGGTGCCGGCACGTGAATGCCCTGATCGGTGTAGAGTTTCAGCTTGTTGCGAAGCGTGCGGATCGAGATGCCCAGAATGTTCGCGGCATGGGTGCGGTTGCCCAGGCAGTGATTGAGCGTGTCCAGGATCAGGTCCTGTTCCACTTCTGCCACCGTGCGCCCGACCTGCGCGCGTGCTTCCTCGGCGGCCTCGGCCGCCTGACGGGCGACCCCGCCGCTCGACTGGAAGGCAGAGCCGTCGGGTGCGCGGATGGCATCGGGGCCGATCTCGGTGCCCGAAGCCAGCAGCACGGCGCGGTGCATGGCGTTTTCCAGCTCGCGCACATTGCCTGCCCAGCCGCGCGTGGTGATCTGCAGCCTGGCTGCCTCGTTCAGCGGACGGTGCGGCAGGCCGTTGGCGGCCGCGTACTTTTTCAGGAAGTGCTCGGCGAGCGCCAGCGCGTCCTCCGGCCGGTCGCGCAAGGGCGGGATGGCAAGATTCACCACATTCAGGCGGAACAGGAGGTCTTCACGGAAGATGCCGTCGCGGACCGCCTTGTTCAGATCGCGGTTGGAGGTGGCAATGACGCGGATATTGACCTTGACCGGGCCGGAGCCGCCCACCCGGTCGATTTCGCGTTCCTGCAGCGCGCGCAGGAGTTTCGCCTGCAGGCGGGCATCCATTTCGGAAATCTCGTCCAGCAGCAACGTGCCGCCATCGGCCTCTTCAAACTTGCCGACCCGGCGCGCAATGGCACCGGTAAACGCACCCTTTTCGTGGCCGAAGAGCTCGGATTCCAGGAGGTTTTCCGGGATGGCCGCACAATTCACCGACACGAAGGGCTTCGCCGCGCGCTTCGACTTGCGGTGCAGGTAGCGCGCCATCACCTCCTTGCCGACGCCGCTTTCCCCGGTGATGAGGACAGAGGCTTCAGACGGGGCGATGCGGTTGGCCAGCTCGACCACGGCCAGCATGGACTTGTCGCGCGCCACCATCGGGCGCTCATCGTCGCTGACCGCTTCCAGCACCGCTGCCATCAGCTCGGCATCGGCGGGCAGGGGGATGAATTCCTTGGCCCCGGCGCGAATGGCGCCGGCAGCGGCCTCGGGGCGTACATTCACGCCGCAGGCGACGACCGGCACCGTGATGCGCTCCAGCTCGTTGGCCGCGATGAAGGCTGCGATGTCGAGGCCGACATCGACCATCACCAGATCGGCGCCGCGCCCGGCGCGCAGATAGGCCGTGGCCTGTGCGGGCGTATCGACCTGGGCGACTTTCGCCCCGCGGTCCATCGCCATCTTGGTGGCTGTTCCGGACTGTCCTCCGAGCGAGCCGACTATCAGTACGCGCATGGCTCAGGGCCTCCTTGCAGTCAGGGTCGGGACGGGGGCGGTCATGCTGAATCCCCGTCCTTGATGATTTCGGTCATGGTCACGCCCAGCCGGTCGTCGACCACGACGACCTCGCCGCGGGCGACCAGGCGGTTATTCACGTAGATATCGATGGCCTCGCCGACCTTGCGGTCCAGCTCCAGCACCGAGCCGGCGGTGAGTTTCAGAAGCGAGTTCACGTCGATATGGGTCTTGCCCAGCACGGCCGAGATATTGACCGGCACGTCGTAAACCGGCGCCAGATCCACCGCGGTGCGCACGCTCTCGTCGATCAGGGACTGGGCGGATACTTCTCCCGGACCACCGTCAAAGCTGCCGGTGCCGCTATTGAGGTCAGGCAGGTCGAGATCGGTTGTTTCAGCCATGATTGCGTTCCTTGATCGGCTCGGCTTCGTCGGTGGACGGGGATGCGTCCTGAGCGCCGGACGGGGCAGCCAGCCAGCGCTCGACCAGCTCGGCTATGCGGGCTTCAATGTCGGAGGCGGTGCGCTCCACAGATCCCGAGCGCCATTCCAGCACGCAGTCGCCAACAGCGACTTCATCATCGGCGCGCACGATCACGGCGCCCTCCAGCCCCCGGCGCTCTGCCTCGGCATAGAGGCGTTCGGCGATCATGTCGGCGAGAACGGGGGTGACGCGCACGGCGATGCGTGGCTCGGCGCGCAGATCGTCCATGATCGAGCTGGCGCATTCCAGCACGGTCTCGTCGCCATGGGCCGCCAGCGCAGCGCCGGCGATCTGGCGCGCGGCCGCGACCGCAAGGCGTGCTGCATCGGCCCGGATCGCTTCGGATTCCGCGTCCATGCGTGCCAGGATGACCTGGATGCGTCCGGCGAGGGTCTTCAGGGCTTCGGCCGCCGCACGCGATGTTTCCGCGGTATCGGATTCCAGAGCGCGCGCTGCGGCAGCATCCGCCTGTTCCTGTGCTTCGGCCAGGGTCAGCATGCGCTTCACGCGCTCGCCATCACGCAGCACCGTGCCGTCGGAGGCGAAAACCCGGTCGAAGCTGAAGGGGGTGTGGCGCGTCATCACAGTGCCGGATCCTAATAAATCAGCTCGTCGTCGCCGCCGCCGTCGGCAATGAGGATTTCGCCCTTCGCGGCGAGATCCTTGGCGGTATTGACCATGGCCTGCTGGGCCTGATCGACGTCCTTCAGGCGTACAGGCCCCATGGTCTGCATGTCCTCGCGGAGGATTTTCGCCGCCCGCTCGGACATGTTGGAGAAGAACAGGTCGCGCAAGGTGTCGGAGGCCCCCTTCAGGGCGAGACCGAGCTGGTCCTTGTTGACCGCGCGCAGAAGCGTCTGGATGCCCTGCGGGTCGAGTTTTCCGAGGTCTTCGAAGACGAACATGAGCGAGCGGATCTTCTCGGCACTGTCGCGATTGCGCTCCTCAAGGGCGGCCAGGAAGCGGTTCTCGGTCTGGCGGTCAAAATTATTGAAGATGTCCGCCATCATCTCGTGGCTGTCCTGCTTGGACGTGCGCGCCAGATTGCTCATGAACTCGTTGCGCAATGTCATCTCGATCTTGTCGAGGATCTCGCGCTGCACCGGCTCCATGCGCAACATGCGCTGGACCACCTCGAGGGCGAAGTCTTCCGGCAGGGCGGACAATACGCGGGCCGCGTGCTCGGCCTTGACCTTGGAGAGCACCACCGCGACCGTTTGCGGGTATTCGTTCTTGAGATAGTTGGCCAGAACCGTCTCGTTCACATTGCCGAGCTTGTCCCACATGGTGCGGCCGGCTGGCCCGCGCAGCTCCTCCATAATGGCTTCCACCCGGTCTTCGGGCAGGAAGCTCATCAGAAGGCGCTGGGTGCGTTCGACGGAGCCGGATATCGACCCCGTCGTCGACATGGAGCCGACAAACTCGACAATCAGTTTCTCGACGGCCTGGGAGGACACGCTGCCGAGCGTGGCCATGGCCTGGGAGACGACGCGGATTTCCTCCTCGTCCATCATCTGCCAGAGCGCGGCCTGTTCCTCGCCGAGCGCCATCAGGATGACAGCGGCCTTCTCGGCGCCTTCGAGGGCCGAGGGATCGTCGATCAGTTTTCTCTTGGGTGCCAGTGATGTCATGACCTAGCTCTCATGCATCCAGCTGCGAAGGATCGCCATCGACTCGTCCGGGTGGCGTTCGACCAGCGAGGCCACCTTCTTCACCGATGACTTTTTCACCTGTCCGTCGATCTGGGCGATGTCGATGGTCTCTTCGGGATCATCGCTGTCGGGCAGGGCGAAAGGGCCCTCGCTGCTGTGGGAGATGGCCGCCTGACGGGGCTGTCCGTGCAGGGCGGGCACGCTGCCGCCGGCGCCTGCTCCGGCGAGCGCCGGGGCCGGGCCGCTAATGGCACCCTTGATGAGCGGGCGGGCGACCAGGAAAACGATCAGCAGCGCGGTGATGAACAGTACCGCGATCTCGGCAATGCGCAGGATGTCGGTCCGGTTGAGCGACAGGCCCGAGCTGGCCGCCGAGCCGACATCGAGGTCGGGGCGGGAGAAACGCAGCTGGGCGACTTCTATGACGTCGCCGCGCTCCTCATTGAGCCCCGCCGCGACAGCCGCCAGCTGGCGGATGCGCGCGATCTCTTCCTCACTCCGCGGTGTGAACACGGGTGATCCGTCTTCACCGCGCGCCATCATCTCATCGACGACCACGGAAACAGACAGGCGCTGGACGCCGCCCGCTTCCACGATGCGCGTGCGGGTGGTGGAGGAGTTGAGGAAGTTTTCCACCCGCGAGTTGCGGCCCGTTTCAGCCATGGCGCCGGTCTGGGCTGCGGGGTCACCGCCAGCATCGGGCAGGTTTTCGGCCACGGACACCGCGCCAGTGTTGCGTCCGGCCGGTTCGCGGGTGAATTCCTCGGTCGATTCCCGGCCCGAACGGACCTGGCCTTCCGGGTCGTACATCTGGCTGCTTTCGGTGATGCTTTCCCGGCTGAGATCGGCCGTCACCACCACGCGTGCCGCTCCGGGGCCAACCACGCCTTCGACCACGTCACGCACCCGGTCGCGAAGCTCGGTCTCCAGGCTCGACCGGCGCCCTTCGAGGGCCGCGCTGGTGAACGAGCCTTCCTCGGACGGGCTTGCCAGAAGCCGCCCGCGATCATCTGCGATGGTGATGCGGCCGGGGCGGAGACCCGGTACGGCCGTGGCCACCAGATCGCGCACGGTGGCGATCTGTTCGGGTGTGAAGTGGCCGCGCAAGGTGAGGATGACCGACGCGGACGGTTCCTGCACCTGCTGTGAGAACAGCCGGCGTTCCGGCAGGACAAGATGCACGCGCGAGCCGCTGACCACACCCAGCGTGTTGATGGTGCGGGCCAGCTCACCTTCGAGGGCGCGCTTGGCGTTGATATTCTGCACGAAGCTCGTGGTGCCGAGTGCATCCGTCTCGTCGAAGATCTCATAGCCGACAGAGCCAAATCCGAGCGCACCGCCCTGGGCCACGCGCAAACGCGCCTCGTCCACGCGCTGGCGGTCGACAAACACGGCCGTGCCGCCTTCGCGCAACGAATAGGCAATGTTGGCCTGGCCCAGCCGTTCGGTCACGGCGGCGGCGTCCTGCGGCTGAAGTCCGGAGTAAAGCAGCGCCTCGCGCGAGCCATTCATGCTCATCGTGAAGATGACAAGAGCCGCTGCGGCACCGATGGTCAGGCCCAGAATGGCCGTCAGACGGCCAATTCCAAACCTTGCTAGCTGTTCAAATAGCGCGTTCACGGGTGAAAAAGCCTTGCCCCTCATGCCAGCAGGGGACGTTTCCCGGCTGGTAGGCAAGTTTTTCCCACTGCCCGCGTAAACGAGTGTTTAACGAGAGTTACCAAAACCCAGCACGCGGTTGTGGAAAAGCGGCGCTGTAGACGTTGGGCCGTTGTCACCGGGGCAGGGCGGCGGAGCCCCGGTTTTGGGGTTCCGGCTTCTTTATTTTGCGCGCCCCCTCCAATTCGTCATTCCGGAAAGCGCGTCGGCGCTTATCCGGAACCCAGTTGGTGATAAAGAGGCTGGGTTCCGGGTCTCGCCGAAGGCTCGCCCGGAATGACGAGGTGAAGGGCGCACGACGAAATGGGTCCCCGCTCGGGAGAGGGGACCCAGTTTTCTTCTGTCCTCCCCCACATCCGTGGGGTCGGTTCCGGCCATGCGGCCGGGCGGGCGCGTTTTTCTTGATGCTCCACGCATCCGCGTGTCGCCCCTCGCAAGAGCGCGACCGCGCGCCGGGCACTTTTGCCCGCAGCGACGCACGGATGTGCGGAGCACAAGTAAATCAGTGCCTGTAATCCTGGATGCGGGTCGTGCGCAGGCCGGCAAGGCCATGACGCTCGATCGCGCGCTGCCAGCCGAGGAATTCCTCGACGGTCAGCCGGTAGCGCTCGCACGCTTCATCAAGGCTGATAAGCCCGCCGCGAACCGCAGCGACGACCTCAGCCTTGCGGCGGATCACCCAGCGCTTGGTGTTGGCTGAAGGCAGATCAGCCACAGTGAGCGGGCTGCCGTCCGGCCCGATCACATAGTTTTCCTTCTTGATACGACGTTCCATCCAACCCAGTCCTTCCACCACGAAGGCGCTCTTAATGGCGCTCTTGATGGGACCGTTATACGCGACACCCTTTAACGGCGGCCTAAACGCCGTGGTAAATCTTCTATAAATCAGCGGTTTAGAAATGATTCACCCCGGCATTGCTGCCGGGGTGATCAAAGTCGGGCCGATTAGTGGTGAAAATTACCGCTTCATCTGGATGGCTTCGGCCATCATTTCATCGGCCGTGGTGATGATCCGCGAGGAGGCCGAGTAGGCACGCTGGGTGATGATCAGGTTGGAAAACTCCGTGGCGATATCGACATTGGAGTTCTCCAGCGCCTTCGGCGCAATCTGCCCCGAGGCCCCGGCTCCCGGCATGTTCAGGGTGAAGGCACCCGATTCCGGGGTCACGTAGAAGGCCGATCCGCCCGCAGTCGCAAGGCCGTTGGGATTGGCAACGGTCGCCACCGGGATCTGGTAGATGCGGCGCACGACACCGTTGGTGAAGCGGGCCGAGACAAATCCCTGCTGGTCGACATCGACGCTGGAGAAGGCCCCGAATATCGCGCCATTCACCCGCGTGGAGTTGAGTGTCGAGGGGCTGTCATACTGGGTGATGCCACCGGGCGTGCCCGCCGCGCCGAGATCCAGCTGGATGGCCTGGGCGCCAATGCCGGTGCCTGCAGACCACTGGAAGTCATTCGCGCCCAGGGCGCCGGTATGGTTGGAGCCCAGGAAGTTGAGCGATGAGGGCAGCGTCGTGTTGGCAACGTCGATCTGGCCATCGGTGTTGAAGGCGAGAAGGCCGGTCGCGATCTGGCCGGAGTTCAGCCCGGCGCCGGTGGTGATGTCGGTTTCGGGATTGATATGCAGCTCTGCATGCCACTGGTTGGCCGTGGTGGACTTGAGCAGCGACAGCGTCACTGAACGCACCCCGCCCTGGCTGTCGTAGATCTGGATGGTGCGCTGGAAGTCCGGGGTGACGGCACCCGAGGCCATGTTCACCGCAGGATCGGCCGGATCATAGGTCGCGGCCGCAGGCGAGATGGCCTGGCTGGCCTGCAGGTTGGCGTTGATGCGCACCGATGAGGTGGCCTCGGCGGCGCCACCGATATTGGACAGGTTGATGGCTTCCAGCTGGTCGAGATTGGACGGGTTCGCGTTGACCGTGCCGTCCGCCTGGACGGGCCAGCCATAGAGATACATGCCGGCTGCGTTGCGCAGGAAGCCCGACGAATCGGTCTCGAAATTGCCCGAACGGGTGAACAGCACCGGATCGAAACCGGTTGCGTTCTGCGAGTTGGGGCGCACCACGAAGAAGCCATTGCCATCGATCGCCAGCGAGGTGGAGGAGCTGGCCGGGTTGAGCAGGCCGCTGGTGGATACATCCAGCTTGGACAGGGTCGAGGTGCCGCCGGCCGCGTAGCGCACGTCACCGGCCCCGGAGCTCAGCGAATAGTTCGGGAAGAAATTCGTGTTCACGCGCTTGTAGCCGACCGTGTTCACGTTCGCGATGTTGTCGGAAATCCCGGCCAGTGCCGAGGAGTTCGAGATCAGGCCGGATGCGCCGGCTGCCAAAGCGGAATTGAGGCTCATTGTTATTGCTCCTGCTTGTTTTTCGTTATCCGGAACGTTCTGTGTGAGGTTTACGAGACCGCTTCAGGTTCGTTTTCATCGTCAGAGGGATCGGGGGTGACGGGTGGCGTCTGCGGCTCTGGCGGTGTTTCGCGCAGACGGATGATGCGCGAGGCGGGCACTTTCATGCCGCCGACCTCGACGATGGCCTGGCCGTTGTTCAGCTCCACGCCCGTGACACGGCCACCGACCGTGACGGTGACACCGTTGATGCGCTGGCCGTCAGCGTCGAAGGCCACCACCTCGAGTGTGTAGACGCCGTCCGGCAGTGTATTGCCCTGTCCGTCGGTGCCATCCCACACCAGGCGGTGCTCGCCGGCGCCGGTCTGGCCGTTAATGGTACCGACGGTCGCCCCTTGCGCGTTGGTGATGACAAGCTGGTTGGAGGACGCTTCCTGCGGCAGCTCGTAGGACCATTCCGCGCGGCCTTCGCTGAGCATGGCGGCGCTGGTTTCGACCTGGGCATACTTGCCGATATAGTCGACGCTGGAGAGCTGGGCGAGCGCGGCCTGGACGTTCAGGAGCGCCATGATCGCCTGGGTCGACTGGATCTGCTGCTCGACGGACGAGAACTGGACCAGCTGGGAGACGAACTCCTGGGAGTCCATCGGGCTGAGCGGATCCTGGTTCTGAAGCTGCGAGGTGAGCAGGGTGAGGAAGGTGTCGAAATTGTCCGACAGCCCCTTCATCGACGTGGTGGTGTTCTGGCTCACACTCGCCGCGGCCTGCTGGGCCTGTGCAATGGGATTGAGATCGGTCAAGGCGGTCAGATCCTCATGTCGATGCCAGTCCGGTGAGCCAGCAAGAAGCCGTATCGGCTGACCGGTGTGGAGCCGGCGGGGCCGGTTATGGAAAGTGCGTCAGGGCGGGCGGGCGCCGGGGGGGCGCCGTCATCAGCGCTGTCGCGGCTGTCGCCGCCGCCGTGTTCATTAAGGGCGAAGCCAAGGCCGTTCTCGCCAAGGTCGAGGCCGGCCTCGGCCAGTGCGCGCTCCAGTTCGCGCGCGTTGCGTTGCAGCTCTGCCAGGGCTTCGGGCTTGTCGGCGGTGAGCATGGCCTGCACGGAGCGGTCGGCACCGATCTCGAGGCGTACCTGGACACGGCCAAGCTCCGGCGGATCGAGACGAATCTCGAAACTGCGCGAGCCGTCGCCAAAGCGCCGGGCAATCAGCTGGCCGAGTTCGGCCACATGGCCCCCGGCCATCCGCATATGGGGCAGCACGCTCGCGGCGCGGGTGACCGATACCGTGCCTGCCTCGCTGCGTGCAGGCGCGAGGGCGCCGTTTTCCAGACGTATCTCGATGCCATCACTGCCTTGCGAGAGCTCGGGCAGGGCCGGGCCCTGCATGCCCTGCTGCAGGGCTGTCAGCATGGCGGGCAAGGATTGCGGTGTGGCCGCTGCAGCCGTTGCGGGTGCTCCCGCGGCCGGTGGAGAAGGCTGGCTTGCGGCCGGGCGTGCCGGCTCGGTCGATACCTTCGCGCCAGTGGATGTCTTGTCTGTCCCTGCCTTGGCGGATGCCGTTTCAGTATCGCGGCCGGACTGGCGGGCCAGTTCACGCTGCAGCGCAGGGTTCTGCGGTGGCGCGTCCCCGCCCTCGACGGGCATGGCGGGCGCGCCAGCGGCTTGTGCTGTGGCGGCCTGCACGGCAGGCGGGTTGGCGCCGGCCGCTGTCGTCGCGGCAATTTCCGTCCCGGTTGCCTGCACGCTGCCTGTGGCCGGCTGGAGCGCGCCAGGCCGGTTGCCGGCAACGGGCGCCTTGGCGGGTGTCGAGGCAATAGCGGCGGACGGCGCGCCGGCAATGCCCGGATCTGCCGCCTTGCCGGCCGAAGCGGGTGCATCGGCGTCCTTGCCACCGGCCTCTGCTGCGTCGTCAGCCTTGCTGCCTGAGGGCAGCGGATCCGGGCGCTGGCCTGACGGTTCCGGGGTGCCGGCCGGGGGAATATCTGCCACGCGCCGCCCGGCCTCGCCTGAGGTCTGGTCAGACGAAAGCCCAGCTTGCGGGCCGGCAGCCGCTGGCAGTGGCAGTGCTGGGGCAGGCATGCCGGCACCGGTATCATCCGGCTCGTCCGAGGCCTGCAGTATTGCCGGTTCGGGCTCTGCCATGCCGGTAGCCGCTGGCGCGGGCGGGGCTTCGCTGCCCGCCCCGGCAATGTCAGACGGAGCTGGCAGCTCGCTGTCATGCCCGGCGTGCTGCGTCAGCTGATCAAGCATCTGCCGGACTGCCTGCGGCCTGTCCGCACCGTCCGGGCGGGGGCGCGGCGCGGCCTGTGCTTCCAGGAAGGCGTCAAAGTCTGCCGCATCATCCCTGGCGCCAAAGGACGCGCCCATGCCCGGCGCATGTCCGGCCTGCGGCGCAGCGGTGGTGTGATCGGACATGACAAAGGCGGGCAGCATGGGCGCAATGCGTCCTTCGGGAAAAAACTGGTGGGGAAGTTGCGCGCATTTTGCGGCGGCGGCTTTGAGCGCCCTGAGGCACGGCCGGTCGGTATGACACCTTCAAGCTTCATGCCATTATGTCGCCGCATTACAATCAATATAAATCAATAGCTTATCGGATTCATGGGTCCAGCCGGGCTTGCCGGGCGGCAAAAAACTCCCCGCTGCAGGGCCGAGTCTTGCCGGGTGCCCGGCTAATATTTCGCGGGCGCTGATCTGGCCCGGCTTTTGCCCCTTCTTCAGCACGCCAGGCGGCCCGACTCCGATGGGCCTCCGGGCGGAACTGAAGATAAGGCAAACACTTTCAATGAGTTGTTGTGGCACATCTGGAGTTCTGGCGCCCCTCATGGCGCCCCGCGGACCGGGCAGGAATTGCCGCCTGGTGGCGGGTTTTGCCTATGGGCGCGCCCTTGCCGCGC
>ERZ869909.1090-NODE-1090-length-24098-cov-4.504225_pt1 | contig 24098 bp, 16 predicted proteins | sample MGYA00520892_ERZ869909 | MGnify/ENA primary metagenome ERZ869909 (study PRJEB32215, sample SAMEA104723947) | bioreactor metagenome | biome: bioreactor; feature: anaerobic bioreactor; material: water | place: China | collected 2015-03-12 ... | reverse complement strand
GAGCACGGGCATGCTCCTGGGCATCAAGACCGTCGACTCCCACCCGCAGCAGGTCATCGACCTCGTCTCAGCGGCCACCGCTGACCTCTTCAACGGGACCAACGTCGTCGCGATCGAGAAGGCGTTCAAGAAGTCGCGCGGCCTCGCCGATGATGGGCACCACTACTTCCAGGAGATCATCGTCTTCAGCGACAACCTCCTGCACGTGTTCATGCGTGGAAAGAAGTATCCGGAACACGCCGTTACGTTCGTCTGTCGCAAGAGCGCGAACATCGGCATGGTGATCGCCAAGTCCCGCATGCTGCTTGGCTCTCTCGAGGACGCCGTCTGAGCGCGGGGTCCCACGCCACGAGCGTGGGTCCCGCCGCGACCGGATGCGGGCCGCAGCTGACAGCCGTCAGGCGCGGCCCGCCGCGCTTGTACGCTTTGCCTTGCACCCGGCGATCCCGGTGGTTACGCTGGCCCTTCACGAACGTGCATGCGTAGGACAGCGAGCGGGAAGAACAGCCAGGTTCCTCCTCGCAGCCACGCGGCCGCGAGCCCGACAGTCAGCTGTCAGGGGAGCCTGAGGATGCAGACCTGGAACCGCAGAGCAGCCGGCGACGACACCATCGCGCCGAGCAGCGACGACGAACGTACGATCGCGATCACGGGCCAGTGGACGGCGCTCCGGATGGAGCCGGAGGCCGGACGCGTGGGCGCTGACGCCCTCGGCGCACCTGACGCGCTCGCGGCCGCCGTGGACGCAGGGGGACCTCGGGACGACGAGGCCTGCATGGACGGGCGCACCGCGGCGGCGCTCGTCGCGCTCGTGCAGGCCGTCGAGGGGTTGCGCAGCCCGTGCCGCCTTGTCGTCGACAACGGCGTCGCCGGAGAGCGCATCACCTTTCACGTCGCGGGAAGCGCGCTGTACGGCCTGGTGGAGCGCGGCACGGATGTGCAGGCAGACGACATGCTGCTCGGAGAGCTTCGCGCCTGCGGGCATGGCCGGCATGATCTCGTCGCTGGCCTGCGCGACGGCGGCCGCGAGGCGGCGTCCGCGATGCTGGGTGAGGTCGCCAGCGGCTCCACGGCGCGTCGCGCGGTCGCACGCCACCTGTTCCGGCATCTGGTCACCGCCGCTCGATTCGTCAACGACGGAGCTGCCGTCGACGTGCTCGCCGGCCAGGACCGCGAGGTGCGGCTGAGCCCCGTGCTGTCGACCGCGGAGGTCCTCTGCCACGGCGTCGCGTCGTGGTGCCACGCGGACGCCGGGCTCACGCAGCGCTTCGTCGCGGGTATCGGTATCGAGCCTGATGCGTCGTGGCAGGTGCGCACGGACGCCTCGCTCGAGCCGCTGCTGCGTGTTGTGACCGGCACGAGCCTCACGTCCGTGTCGACCGGTGAGCTGGTTGACGCCGTCGGCGCGGCTGACGCGATGCTGGAGCAGTCGCAGGCCCTGTGGCTGGGCGGACCCACCGCGTCGCTCCGGGCGCTGCTGTGCGTTGGCGCGGACTCGTTCGTCGTCGGGCTGACGACGCGCGAGGACATCGTGATGCTGGAGTACCCGTTGACCCGGTTGGGCTCCGTGGGTGCCTTCCTGCGGACCTGGCTGGACTGACGCGCCGCGTTGTCAGCGCTGTGCCCGCTCGCCCGCCCCGGGTGATGCGCTGGTTTCTGGCCCGTCGTGAAGCGGCGATGAGTCCGTTCGGGGCGCCCGGTCCGTGATCTCGCTGGCTGGTAACGCTCCGGCGGGCGTCCGGTTCCGGAGTCGGCGCACCCAGCGCTCGGCCGGCAGCGGGTAGACGAGCTGCCCGAGGAACGTCTGCGGGTACTCCTCGACGTCGGGGAACCCGAGGGCTTCCGGGGGCCGCTCGGGTACGTGGGCCGTCCCGAAGAGGTAGTCCCACAGCGACAGGTTGATGCCGAAGTTGATGAGCACAGGGTGCCCCTCGTCGTTGTGGTGGTGCCAGACGTGCATCCTCGGGTTGTTGAGCACCTTGCCCAGCGGCCCGAGCCCGACGTCGAGGTTCGCGTGGTTGAAGTGACCGATCGTCGTGCTGATCAGCGCCAGCGCGAACAGCACCCCCCCGTCGAAGCCGAACCATACACCCGGCAGGTAGAGCAGCGTGCGGTAGACGAGGATCTCGCCCCAGTGGAACCGCAGGCTCCCCCAGAAGTCCATGTGGCGGATGCTGTGGTGGACCTTGTGGATCGCCCAGAGCGCCGGGACGCGATGGAGCAGGTTGTGGACGCACCACTGGAGCAGGTCGAGGACGAAGAACGCGACCACGAGCTGGACCCAGAGCGGCCACGTCGCGGCCACGTCCGCGGTCCACCACCCGGCGCCCGCGGCCAGCTCGAGCCGCGCCTGGACCCAACGGACGAGCGGCTCGCTGGCCAGCGCCAGCCCGACACCCAGCAGGTGCCCGTTGACGATGAAGTAGGCCAGATCGGAGAGCAGCCGAGGGCGGACGAAGCCCTGCTCGGGGTGCCGCGGACGGGCGCGCTCGATGACGACGAACACGGCGGAGATGATGATCAGGGCGATCAGGTAGTTGTACATCGCGCACCACGGCTGGGAGGCGGTCGCAGGGTCGTCGGTCGTTCGCCTGCGGCGCCGGTCGCTGCCTGACGGCTGCTGTCTGACGGTCGCTGTCTGATGATCGCTGTCTGATGATCGCTGTCTGATGATCGCCGTCTGATGATCGCCGTCTGATGGCGACCAGAACCACCGCGACGCCTTCAACGCTGGTCCCGCGCCGTCACGGCGGGTGACGTCACGGCGTGCGACGTCATCCGCCCTTGTGCCCGACGCGGCACAGGCGCAAGGCCGCCTGTGGCGCCGCGGTTCGCGGCTGTCCGTGCGTCCGCCGACGGGGCGCCTCGCGGCCCACGTATCCGGTCGCACCTCGTCAGCGCTCAACCGGAGGGGGCTCAACCGGAGGGGGCTCAACCGGAGGGGGCTCAACCGGAGGCCGCTCGACCGGCCGACTCGGGTCAGCCGCCCACTCACGGAACGAGCCGTCGTGGTTCGCGGCGATGACGCCGGCCGCGGTGAGCGCCGCGACGGCCATCGCGGAGCGAACCCCGTCCGTGCAGTACGCCACCACCGGTGCGCCCTCGGGAACCCCTGCGGCGGTGAGCAGCCCGCGAATGGCGGTCTCCGGCTCCGGGCCGGTCGCTGCCACGACGAGCTGTTGCCAGGGGACGTGTGCGGCGCCCGGAATGTGGCCGCCGCGGCGCTCACCAAACGGCGTCGCGCCGCGAAACTCGTCCGCGCTGCGCACGTCGAGCACGGCCACGCCACCCGAACCGGCACGACTGCTCAGTGCCCGTGTCCACCGGGCCCACCGAGGCCACGCCCACCGCGCGTCGCCTCGCGGAGTCGGCCCCCGTGGTTGCGATTCCCGTGTCGCGAGCGCCCCTTCAGGCGCCTCGACCCGCGCGTCGTCAGGGCGGGCCAGCAGCTCCGGGCGGCCAGGCCCCCACGCGCCGATGGCGGCCCGTCGCGGGCGCCCGGACCCATCGCGCTGTCCCGCAGTTCCCGTCTCCGGTACGGCGCCCCGCCCACCATCAAGGGCCGCCACGAGCGCTGGCAGCCCGCCGATCACGAGGTGGACGCGCGCGGCGCCCGCCCACGTCAGCGCCCACCACGCGTGTCCTTCCTCACCCCAGCCGTCGAGCCAGTCGCCGGCGACGAGGAGCGTCGCGTTGGGGTCGACGCCGCTCGCCTCGAGCCGCGCGCGCACCGCGTCCGCGTCAGCGAGGCGGCCTGAGCCGGGGGCGGCGGTGAGGTCGGTCCAGCGCACCCGCAGCCCGACGGGCGTGTCCGCTGGCTGGGCGCTGCTGTCCGTCCTGATCAGCGTTGCCCGATCGAGCTGCAGCAGCCGCGCGGCGTCGCCTGCCTCGATGAAGACCTGCGTCGGCGACGCGGTCGCGGCCAGCTCGCGCGGGACCAGCGCCACGAGCACCACCGCCACGAGCACCACCGCGCAGCCCAGGGTGATGGCGGCGACGTGCGCGAGGACTTTCAGGACGTGCCGTCGGCCGAGGGCCTTCCGGAGCACAGGGGCCGTCCGGAGCACAGGGGCCGTCCGGTAGTCCAGGTGTCTGCGAGAGCGGGAAACGGGACTCGAACCCGCGACATTCAGCTTGGGAAGCTGACGCTCTACCAACTGAGCTATTCCCGCATGAGGCGGCGGATCGTGCATCAGAACCGCTCGGTGAGTCAACGGGTTTTCGTCGAGCGGCGCCACCGTGGGCTCACCCCTGGCTCTCGTCGAAGCGCTGCAGCCGCAGCGGGATGTCGTTCGCGGCGCCGGGGGCCAGCGACTCGACCCGCCCGAAGCACGAGCGCGCCAGCTCGACGTCGCCCAGCGCCTCTGCGACCAGGCCCAGGTGGTAGGCGGCGAGCGCCTGGTCGCCGGTCGCGAGGTTGCTGTCGTCGATGAGTCCGCTCAGGTGCTCGAGCGCCTCACCGTACTGCTGGAGCGCGAGGCAGGCCAGGGCGCTCTCCCAGGCGGTGGCCAGCGGGAAATCGCTGGCGGCCTCGTCATGCAGCAGGCTGAGGGCGGTCTGCAGGTCGCCGCGGCGGCGCGCGCGGATCCCCGCGGCGACGAGGTGGCCGGGGGCGGTGAGCAGGACCTCTGCGGAGGGCCCGAAGGACTTGAGGGCGAAGCGGCCGGGGACGCCGATGCGCGCCTCACGGTCGTCGACCCGGAACAGCCGGCTGTCCTCGCTGGTCGATCGGGTGGAGGGGAGGGATGGCGCGCTGGTCCGCAGACCGCCGTGCTCATGGCCCTGCCCGCCGGGCGGGCGCAGCGCCGTCGCATCGCTCGGGGTGCCGCCGTGCCGGTCCTGGCTGGCCGTGGAGGCGTCGCGCGGTGGGTCGTGTTTGGCGGGATGGTGCTGGCTGGGGGGGGGGACTCGCCGGCGCAGGGCATCCGGCGTCTGCGCGCCATCTCCGCCTGACCAGCTGCCGGTCTCGTTGCCGTCGATTCCGCCGCCGCCCGCGGCCGCGTCTGCCTGCCAGCGGGGACGCAGGTGCGGGACGACGGCGCTCCAGTCGGGCTCTACGGCGCCAGCGACGCCGCCCACGACGCCGCTGTCGACCGCGTGGCTCCGGCCGGTGGTCGTCGCCGCGGCCGCCTGGCGCAGGTGCTGCTCCGCCTGCTCGAGCATGGCGATCCGCTGGACGTCGTCGGGCACGCGGTCGAGGTAGCGGCGGACGACGGTGGAGAAGCGCTTCCAGTTGCCGGCTCGTGCGAGGACGTCTGCCGCCAGGGCGAGCTGCTCGGTCGCTTCCGCGTGGCGCCCCTGCTGGTCCAGCGCTGCGGACAGGTCGAGGCGAGTCTCGGCGTCCTCCGGGCGGAACTCGATGATGCGCTCGAGCATCGCCAGTCGCCGCGGGACGTTCCCCTGGGCCGCGAACGCGTCGGCGAGCTGACGGTACGTGGCGCGCGCGCGGTCGCGCAGGTGCAGGTGCACGTACAGCTCCGCGAGCTTGCGTCGTGCGCGCACGTCACCGGGGTCGATCTCGAGGATCTGCTGGTAGATCGTGACGGCGCGCAGCAGGAAGCCGCTCTTCTCCCAGTGGCGCGCGACCTCGCGGTAGGTCCACAGCGCGGCGTCGAACTGGCCGTCCTCACGGAGCAGCCCGGCGAGCTTGAGCTGGAGCCGGAGGTCGTCGGGGTGTTGTTCGACCAGCTGCTTGAACGTCGTGATGGCGGAGCGCACGTCCCCGCGGTGCAGGTGGTCCTGCGCGAGTCCGAGCAGCTCCAGACGTTGTTGCGCTGCGTTCATGGCCGCGGGGGGTGGTGGCGTCGCTGCTGACCACCGTGCCCCAACCGCGACGGGAGGGCAAGCTCCAGCCCGCAGCGCGCCCGGTTCCGGGCGCTGGCGGGCACGGGGCGTCAGTCGTTGACGCGCTCGATGAACTCGCCGGTCCGGGTGTCGATCTTGATGCGCTCGCCTTCCTTGATGTACAGCGGCACGTTCACGGTGGCGCCGGTCTCGAGGACGATCGGCTTGGTGGCGCCGGACGCCGTGTCGCCCTTCACGCCGGGGTCGGCCTGGGCGACGGTCATGACGACGTGGTTGGGCAGGTTGACGTTGATGGCGCGCCCGGCCCAGAAGAGGATGCCCACGACCATGTTGTCGACGAGGTAGGCGATGACCTCCTCGAGGGCGTCACGCGGGATCGCGACCTGTTCGTAGTCGGCGTTGTCCATGAAGTGGAACGTCTCGCCGTCGTTGTACATGTACTGCATCTCGCGGTCGGTGACCTGCGGATCCTCGAAGCTGTCGCCGGAGCGGAAGTTCTTCTCGAGCACGCGCCCGGTGATGAGGTTCTTCATCCGGGTCTTGACGAAGGCGACACCCTTGCCGGGCTTGACGTGCTGCGCCTCGAGGATGACCCACGGCTCGTCGTTGTAGAGGAGCTTGAGGTTCTTGCGGAAGTCGGTCGTCGACAGAGTTGCCATGATGGTACCGTCAGCATGATTTCGGGAAGCGTGCGTGGCGGTGCCTAGCCGGAAACCGCCCGCCTGAAAAGGCCCGGCTTGAGCGCCGTCCGGGTCGCCGCCGTCGTTGGTGTCGTGGTGCGCGCGCTGCTCCCTCAGGCGCGCAGCTGCTCGACGAGGGCGATCAGCGCGAGCTCGTACCCGCGGGTGCCCAGCCCGACGATGACGCCGCGGGCGATGTCGCTCAGGTACGAGTGGTGCCGGAACGGCTCCCGCCGGTAGACGTTGCTGATGTGCACCTCGACGAACGGCAGCGCGGTCGCGGCCAGGGCGTCGCGCAGCGCGACGCTCGTGTGGGTGTACGCGCCGGCGTTGATGATGACCCCGTCGACCCCCGTCCGGGCGAGGTCGTGGATCAGGGAGACGAGCTCACCTTCGCCGTTGTGTTGATGGCAGACGACGTCGACCCCCAGCTCCTGGCCCGCCTCGGTGACGTCGTTGTGGAGGTCCTGGAGGGTGGTCGCGCCGTAGATGTGCGGCTCGCGCGTGCCCAGCAGGTTCAGGTTGGGTCCGTTGACGACGGCGATGGTGAGGTCCTGGGGCATCGGGTTCCGGGGGGTCGGGTCCGCCGGGTCGCGGAGCGTCGTGGCGCGTGGGGTGAGGTTGCGGCAGGTCAGGTCGCCGGGCGGGGGCACGGGTCCGGGGCATCGGGTAGCGCGGGCGGGTCCTCGCCCGCCGGGCGGCGGCTTGACACGGGCACGGCTGCTTGCTCAATCTGCCGCGTCCAGCGTTCGCGGAAGGTAGCTGCATCATCATGACCGAACAAGAAACGACCGCCGCGGCCGCCGCCGCCCCGTCATCCCCGGGGTCGTCCGGCGCCGCGCCCGCGTCCTGGCTGCTGGCGGCGCTTGTCCTGCTCGTGCTGGGCGCCCTGTCGCTCATCCCGGCCGCTCGGCTTGGCTTCTGGGAGCCCTGGGAGACCGGGCCTGCCGGGCTCGGCCGCGCGCTGCTTGCCGGCGAGGGCGGCCACGTCTTCGCCCCGATGTTGCAGGGCGAGCTGGTTGCACGCGGCTGGCTGGAGCCGCTGCTGCTGCGCGTCGGGGCGTCGCTGGGCGGGGAGCTCGGTTTTCGCCTGCCGTTCGTGGTGCTGCAGCTGCTGGTCGCCGGTCTGCTGTTCCACGTTGTCGCCGCGCGGTTCGGCGCGCTTCGCGCTGCGGTGGCGACCCTCGCCTGGGGAACGACCCCGCTGGTGGTGCTCAGCTCGTTCAGCCTGGCTGGCGACACGGCCTACCTCGTGCCTCTCACCGGGTTCGTGCTCGTCCTGGCGCACGTGACGACGTCGGACGAGGCCCGCGCGCCGCTCTGGACCGTTCTGCTGGGCGTCCTGCTCGCGTTGTGCCTGTGGGGCCGCGGCGTCGTTGGGGTGTCGATCCCGCTGTACATCGCGGCGCTGTACGCGTGGTCCGCGCGCGAGCCGGACGGCGCGCCGGCCGGCCCCTGGCGCGTGGCGGGCTTCGTGATGCTGGCGATCGCGCTGCTGGCGCCCGCGGTGGCCTGGGCGGTCGGGGGCCGCGAGACGGGTCTGCTGTGGGTCCAGCTCGGGTTGTGGATCGACGTGCCGCTGGTGGCGCTGCTGTTCGCGGTGCCGGGCTCACGGCTGCGGCGCGCGGTGCGCAGCCCGGTGGCGTGGGGCGGCCTTGCGGCGTTCGTCGTGCTGTCCGCCTGGCCGCTGGCCGTGCTGCTGGGTGCGGTGGACGGCGACCAGGCGGTGCGCTTCCTGCTGGAGCACGGCTCGCTCAACGGGGACGGGCGTGGCGCCGCTGCCTCGTTCGACGAGCTGCTGCGGATCGTCGGCTTCAGCGCGTTCCCGCTCGTGATGCTGCTGCCGTTCGCGATGGGCTGGGTGTTCGCGACGTCGTCCGACGAGGGCCGCGCGCCGACGGACGATCCCGGCGCTGGCGCCGCGGCGTTCCGGGTCCTGTTGGTCATCATGATCGCGGTGGGGTTCGGCGCGATCGGGGTCGCCTGGAACGCCTATGGCCACACGCTGTTTCCGCTCGCGTTGCCGCTGAGCGTGCCGGTCGCGCTCGCGCTGACTGACCGCCGGTACATGAGCGCCGCGGGCGGGCGTCGGGTCGCCTTCCACGCAGCCGCGCTCGCCGGGTTGTTCCTCCTCGTGGTGTTGAGTCGCGACGTGCGTGGCCAGTTCGACGAGGCGATGGGCCGCCCCGGCCCGCGCGTCATCTTCGAGTTCCTGCTGCAGGACGGCGCGCTGGCGTTTCCACCGGAGTACGCGTTCGCCGGCATGCGGCTGCTCGTTGTCGCGTGGGCGCTGCTGCTGCTGCTGACGTTCGCCGAGCCGCTGCGCACGCTTCGGCTCGCCCCGGCCGCGGCGCTCACCGCCGCGCCGTTCGCGTGGACGACGCGGCTCGCGGAGCGCTGGCAGCGTGGCCCGGCCGCGGCGCTGGAGCGGCTCGCTGAGCGCTGGCCGCCAGCCACGCGCGTGGGGCTGGTTGCTGGCCTGTGGACCGCGACGCTGCTGCTGTGGGCGGGTGGGCTGACCCTGCGGTACGTGCCCGACATCGACGCCCACGTCTCGAACCGGGGTCTGGTCGAGCGGCTCGCGGCCAGCCGCGACGAAGGCCAGCCCGTCTATGCCCTCGGGCTGCCGGACCAGACCAGCCGCTGGTACGTGGGACCGGTCGTCGACGACTACGTCACCAGCGTCGGCGACATCCGGCGGCTGTTCTGCGACGACAGCCGTCGGGCGTTCGCGATCGTCCCGGCGGAGCGGCTCGGCGAGGCCTACCACGAGGTGCGTCGGGAGCCGACACGCCGGGAGGCTGACGGCTGTGAGGCCGCTCGGGAGCTGCACGTGATCTACGCCGCCTCCAGCCGCTACGTGCTCGTCTCGAACCGGATCGAGCCGCAGCTCGGCGAGCGCGACGACAGCGTGATCGCGCGCCACGTGCTGCGCTCCGAGAGCGAGCTCCCGGACCACGCGCTGCGCGCCGACCAGCGGATCGTCGTCGACGGCCGGCTGCGGCTCGTGGCCTCCGCGATCGAGCCGCCGGTCCTGCGCGGCGGTGGCTCAGTCTCGGTGACGACCTGGTGGGAGGTGCTGCAGCGCATGCCGGCGAACCACGAGATCTTCGTGCACATCGACACGCGCGGCAACCGGATCAACGGCGACCACAAGCCGGTGGAGGGGCGGTTCGACCCGCGCTGGTGGGTCCCCGGGGAGATCGTGCGGGACACGCACACGATGCGTGTGAGCAGCCTGGGGGATCGCCGTGGCGAGTACCGCGTGCTGCTGGGCTGGTTCCGGGGCGACGATCGCCTGACGGTGGATCCGCCGATGCAGGACAACCGGATCGACGTGGGCCCCCTGTGGCTGCGCGGCCGGTTCGCGCGCGGCCGCTGAGGCCGACGTCCCGCCGACGCGGGGACCCGGGGACTCCACCGATGGAACAGCAGGGCCGTGGACCTGCTCCGGCGTCGCGTACGTCGTCCGGGGTGGGGACCGCGTCCTTGCCGGAGGAGGTTACGGGACCAGCGTCAGGCTGACGATCCCCTCGAGCGTCCACTGGTCTTCGTCCAGCTGCAGCGTGAGCGGCTGCAGGGACGCCGTGACCCGTTCATCGGGCGACGGGTCGACGAAGCTCAGGACCGCGCGGAGCGTGCGTTCGGACAGCGTGCTCAGGTCGAGCGGCTGGCCGCGCGGCGGTGGCCCCTCGCTGGCGCGCAGCGCGAGGTAGCCCTCGGACGTGTCGAGCTGCCGGGCGATCGCCAGCTCGCGCCGGTGGCAGGGCGCGAGCTCGAAGCACCACAGCGAGAACTCGGCGCGCCACGTCTGCGTGCCGTCGCCGGCGGTTGTGGTGTCCTCGCGCTCGAGGGTCACGCGGTAGCGGCCGTTGGGGTTGGGGACCCCCTCGTGGTCCACGTTGTCGGCAGAGAACCCGAGCGCGAGCTGCATCTGCAGGGCGCCGTGCACGAGGCCCGGGTGCAGCTCGAGGCGGTAGCTCGCGGGGCCGTGGGGGCTGCGCACGTCTGCCAGCGCGCGCCGTGGGGCGGCGGCGGTCTCCTGCGGGCGCAGGTTGCTGGTGAGGGACAGCACGAGCGCCTGATCTGCGGCGGCGACGTGGACCGCGCGGATGCTGAGCCGCAGGGAGTCGAACGGCAGGTTGATGGGGCGCAGCCGCAGGATGGCGACGTCGCGGGTGTTCGTGAGGCTGCGCTGCATGAGGCGTCGCAGGGCGGCGGCGATCTCCTGCTGGACGGATGGCGCGATCTCGTCGTCGGTCCACGACGGCGTCGCCTCGACCGCGGTGAGGCGCGCCTGGCCGATGCGCAGGGCGAGGGCGTCGCCGCGCGGGCCGTCTCGGGCGATCGGCGCGCTGGCGTACGCCGTGCCCCGGTACGACCAGAGCCGCCGGCGCCCGACGGTATCGAAGCGGGCCTCGACGAGGAAGTGCACACGCAGCCGGACGAGCCCGGGGCCCAGCTCCGGGTCGAGCTCCAGGGAGCCCCCGGAGGGGCGCACCTCGACGAGCACGGAGCCGGCGCGCTGGTGCTGGCCGGGTTCGAGCGAGATGACCTCGTTCGCGACCTCGAACCGGGCCTGGGAGAGCACGGAGTTGCTGATCTCCTCGATGGCCGCGCCCGTCAGCGTCAGCCGGGCGTGCTCTTCGTCCGCGGCCAGGGTCCGGGTCCCGAGCCCGACCCAGGTCAGGGCGTCGCGCACGGACGAGGACCACTGTCGCTCGATCCGGGCGCAGGCGCCGCAGCTGATCTGGGTCATCGCCAGCAGCAGCGCGACGGTGAGCGCCGCCAGGCCGTGGGTCCGTCGCGCGTCGAGGTGTGCCATATGCATGTCCATGGTGCCGGGATTACGCTATAGCCGCCCCGCGTTGCAACGCGTTGTCGCACAGCGCCCCGCAACCGCAAGCGTTGACCACACGGCGCGGGCCCGGCCATCGCCGCCGGCGCGCGCTCACGTACCGACCCGCAACCCCGGAGCTCCCGGAATGAGTGACATCCGCGCCATCACCGACCTCGTCAGGCAGCACAGCGCCTTCGTGGATCGGCTCATGGAGCAGGCGAACAAGCGCATCGTCGGCCAGCGCTACATGATCGAGCGCATGGTGATCGGCCTGCTGACCGGCGGCCACGTGCTGCTGGAGGGCGTGCCGGGGCTCGCCAAGACGCTCACCGTGCGCACGCTCAGCGAAGCGATCCAGCTCGACTTCCAGCGGATCCAGTTCACGCCCGACCTGCTGCCGGCGGACGTCATCGGCACCATGATCTACAACCAGCGCACGCAGGACTTCGATGTGCGCCGCGGGCCGGTGTTCACGAACATCGTGCTCGCCGACGAGATCAACCGCGCCCCCGCGAAGGTCCAGTCCGCGCTGCTCGAGGCGATGCAGGAGCAGCAGGTGACGATCGGCGATCGCACCTACCCGCTGCCCCGGCCGTTCTTCGTGCTCGCCACCCAGAACCCGGTCGAGCAGGAGGGCACCTACCCGCTGCCCGAGGCCCAGGTCGACCGCTTCATGCTCATGATCAAGGTCGGCTACCCGACGCGTGAGGAGGAGCGGCAGATCATGGACCGCATGGCGGACGGCGACGACATCCCCGTGGAGCCCGTCGTCACGGGCGAGCAGCTGCTCGAGGCCCGGTCGATCGTCAACGCGATCTACGTCGAGAGCAGCGTGCGGGACTACATCGTCGACATCATCTCTGCGACCCGTGAGCCGGCGCGCGTCGGGCTCGAGCGCCTGACCGACTACATCGAGTACGGCGCCTCACCCCGCGCCTCGATCTTCCTGCTCCGCGCCGCGCGGGCCCACGCGTTCCTGAACCACCGCGGGTTCGTGATGCCCGAGGACGTCAAGGCCGTGGCCCCGGACGTGCTGCGCCACCGCATCATCCCCAGCTTCGAGGCGGAGGCGGACGAGCGCACCAGCGAGTCGCTGCTCCGCGAGCTGCTCGAGCACATCGACGTACCTTGACCGCCATGCTGCAGCGCGAGCTGATCAGGAAGGTCAAGCGCCTCGAGATGGTCACCCGCCGCAAGGCGAACAACCGCCTCGCTGGCCAGTACCACTCCGTGTTCAAGGGGCGCGGCATGGACTTCGACGAGGTCCAGCCGTACGCGCCCGGCGACGACGTGCGCTTCATCGACTGGAACGTCTCCGCGCGTACCGGTGACCTGTTCATCAAGAAGTTCGTCGAGGAGCGCGAGCTCACGGTGCTGCTGCTGGTCGACGCCTCGGCGTCGGTCGACTTTGGCACGACGGCGCAGACGCGGCGCGACATCATCGCGGAGCTCACCGCCGTCCTCGCGTTCAGCGCGATCCGGAACAACGACCGGGTCGGGCTGCTGGTGTTCACCGACCGGATCGAGCGGTACATCCCGCCCAAGAAGGGGCGCCGCCACGTGCTGCGGCTGATCCGCGACCTGCTGGGCTTTCGGCCCGAGGGGACGGGGACGGACATCAACGGGGCGCTCGAGTACGCCACCCGGGTGACGAGCCGCCGCGCGGTGGTGTTCCTGCTGTCGGACTTCATCGGCGCGGACTACGAGCGCGGCATCAAGCTCGCCTCGCGCCGGCACGACGTCGTCCCGCTCGTGGTCGAGGACCCGATCGAGCGCGAGCTCCCCGAGGCCCGGGCCCTGGTGCCCCTGCGCGACCGCGAGAGCGGAGCGTTGACGTGGGTGGACCTCGCGTCGCGCCGGCACCGCGAGATCTTCCGGGAGCGCGCCGCCAGCGCGCGCGCGCGCCGGGAGCAGCTGTTCCGGCGCCTGAAGCTGGACCACGTGGATATCGACACTCACGAACCCTACATCGATCGGCTCGTCGCGTTCTTTCGCCGGCGTGCCAGCCGCTATTGACCCCGGAACCCATGCGACGACTCGTTCCCATTCCGCTGCTGCTCGTCGCGACGTTCGTCGTCGCGGTACCGGCGACAGCGTCATCGGAAGCCGATCAGCTGGTGGAGCCGGCCACGGCGCCCGCGGGCGAGCGCGGCGGTTCCGGCACGGGTGCCCCCGCCGCCGGTGAACCGGACGCCGTCACCACGCCCACGACATCTTCCGACGTACCCCCGGTCGAGCCGCCGTCGGGCGCCGCGGAGGTGAGCGTCGCGCTGCCGCAGCGCGACGGCGTCCGGGTCGGCGAGCCGTTCCCGATCCGGGTCGACGTGCGTCTCCCGGAGGGGGGGCAGCTCGTCTCCGTCAACCCGGCAGGCAACCGCTTCGTCGAGGTGCTGGATCGTGAGGCCGTGCAGCGCGACTCGCGGGTAGCGTCCACGTCGATGCGCCTGGTGGTCTACCGCGCGGGCCGCCACGACGTCACGGCGATCGAGGCCGTCTGGATCGACGCGACGGGCCGTCAGCGTGTCGATCGCGGGCAGCCGTTCACGATCCACGTGCGCTCGGTCATCGCGAACGAGCAGGACCCACAGCTCGCCCCGCCCGGCGACTTCGAGGACGTGCGCACCGTCAACCGGGTGCTGTTCTGGGTGAGCATCGGCCTGACGGTGGGCCTTGCCTTCGGGCTGCTCGCCGCGCTGGTCTGGGCTCGGCGTCGCGGCGACGACGTGGTGGCGCCGGAGGCGCCGCCCTGTCCGCCTCACGAGGTGGCGCTCGAGGAGCTCGACGAGCTCGAGCAGACGACGTGGCTCGAGGACGGTGAGCACCTGGTCTGGCACGCGCGCCTGAGCGAGGTGCTGCGCGCGTGGCTCGAGGGGCGGCTCGGGTTCGGGGCGACGGAGATGACGACCTCGGAGATTCGCGCCGTCCTGAGCAGCCGCGGGCTGGAGATCGGCCCCTGGTTCGACGATATCCTCGACGTGCTGCAGCAGACGGACGCGGTGAAGTTCGCGCGTGTCTCGATGGACACCCGCTCCAGCCTGGAGCTGCTGGCGATGGTCCGGACGGTCGTGAGCGAGGTCTGGGAGCAGGAACAGGCCGGCGAGCCGGACGTTCCGCCGCCGCTGGCGGTCGACGACGCCGGCACGGACCCGGTCGCGAGCGCGCCGCAGCCGACCGACCCGCTGCGCGCGCCGGTCGGTGAGCGCGCGTTGCCGGTCGCGGACAACGTCGTCGTCCTGGGCCGGAAGGCGGAGTCGCCTGACCCCGAGGGGCGCGGGCCCGGAGGTGAGCCATGAGCCGCCGGCGTGTCCGCCTGCCGTCGCCTGCTGCAGCAGCTCTGGCGTCGGCGCTGCCACCGGTGAGCGGCCTGCTCACCGGGTGCGGCTCGGGTCAGCTGCGGCTGGACCAGCCCTGGTGGCTGCTCGCGCTGGGTCTGGTCGCCGCGGCGGGGTGGCTGCTGGTACGGCGCGAGCCGGCCGGCATGGCGTGGAGCCACGGCGCGGCGACGCTCCGGTTGCCGATGACACCGCGCACGGTCGCGCGCGCCGTCCCGGACACCCTCCGCCTGCTGGCGCTCGCGCTGCTCGTCGTGGCGATGGCTCGCCCGCAGCTCCAGCAGCTGCGGGACGAGTCCGTCGAGGGCATCGACATCATGCTCGCGCTCGACATGTCGGGCTCGATGATCGCGGTCGACATGAGCATGGTCGAGATCCGCCGGTACCAGCAGCAGTTCAACGCCGACCCGCCCAACCGGTTCGAGAACGCCGTCGCGACGCTCAAGCGGTTCGTCGACTCGCGGAGCCGCGACCGGATCGGGATGGTGGTCTTCGCGCGCGACGCGTACCTCCAGTTCCCGCTCACGCTGGACTACGCGACGATCCAGAGCCTGCTCGATCGGCTCGAGCTGATGAGCATCGACCCGAGCGCGACGGCGATCGGCAACGCGCTGGGGTTGGCGGTGCGTGGGTTGATGGACTCGGAGGCCCGCTCCCGGACGGTGATCCTGATCACGGACGGCAAGCAGCAGGGCGGGAACATCTCGCCGCAGCAGGCCGCGGAGCTGGCGCGTGACGAGGGGATCGCCATCTACTCGATCCTCGTGGGCAGCAGCGCTGACACGTTGGTACCCACGAACCCGGGGGGCCGCGGCCTGTCGCGCTACCGGCCGGAGAACTACCCGATCGACCCGCAGCTGCTGCAGGAGATCGCTGATCGGACGGGCGGGGCGTACTATCAGGCAGCGGAGCCCCAGGAGCTGGAAGCGGGCCTGAACCGCATCCTCGACGACCTTGAGACCACTCGTCTGCGGGACGTGGTGAGCACACGCGCGGACGAGCTGTTCGCGCCGATCTCGCTCGCTGCGCTGCTGCTGTTGCTGCTGGCCGGCCTGCTGGAGCACGCCTGGCTGCGGAGGTTCCCCTGATGCGCGCGGTACACGCGGTGGCCGCCGCTGCGGCCGTACTGGTCCTGTCGCTGGCGCTGACGCTCGGGTTGCGGGTGTTCGTGCACTTCGCGCGCCCGGGCCTGCTCCCGCTGGTGGTGATCCCGGCTGTGCTGACGGGGCTCTGGACGGTGTGGCAGGTTCAGCGTGAGCGGTTGATCGCGCGGCTGGGCGCGCCGGACTCGGTGCGCGCGCTGACGGCCGAGCTGAGCCGCCGCCGGCAGGCGGCGCGCGTCGCGCTGGTCGTCGCGGCGAGCCTGTTCGTCGCCTGGGCGGCGGCGCGGCCCCAGTGGGGTGAAGAGACGCGCCAGGTCCAGCGCCAGGGGATCGACGTTGTGCTGGCGGTGGACGTCTCGCGCAGCATGCTCGCCGAGGACGTGGCGCCAAACCGGCTCCGGGTCGCGGTGCGCGAGATCGACAGCCTGCTGCAGCGCCTGGACGGTGACCGCGTCGGGCTCGTCGTGTTCGCCGGGGTTGCCTTCGTCCAATCGCCGCTGACGACGGACTACGGCGCCATTCGCCTCTACCTCGATCGGCTGCGCCCGGACCAGATCCCGGTCCAGGGGACGGCGATCGGGCGCGCGATCGAGGAGTCCCGCCGCCTGCTCGTGGGCGGCGAGAACGAGTCGTTTCGGCGAGCCCAGAACCAGCTGGTGATCGTGCTGACCGACGGGGAGGACCACGAGACCGAGCCTGTCGCGGCCGCGCAGGCGGCGCAGCGCGACGGGATCCGGGTCTACACCGTGGGCATCGGCACGGAGACCGGCGGCCGGATCCCCATGCGGGACCGCGCAGGCGAGCTGCTGGGCTTCCTCACGGACCGCGACGGCCAGGTCGTCGAGACACGGCTCGAGGACGGCCAACTGGCCGACGTCGCCGCCGCTGGTGGGGGCCGATACCAGCGGTACACGACCCCGGGGTCCCTCGCGAACTTCATCGAACGCGCCATCGAGCGCTACGACGCGGAGGCGCTGTCGAGCGTGCTCCGCGCACGCTACGTCGACCGCCCGGTGTTCTTCCTGCTGCCGGCCTTCCTGTTGCTGTTCACCGCGTTGCTGCTCGGGGAGCGCCGGCCCGGCGGGGTTCGGGTCGTGGCGCCGTTGACCACGCTGCTGCTGGCGACCGCGCCGTTCAACAGCGGCTGTACGGTCGAGCGACTCGATCCGGAGGTGCGCGCCGCCATCGAGGCGAGCCGCCAGGACGATCACGAGCTCGCGGTCACCCGCATGGATGAGTCCGGGCGCGAGGCCCGCGAGCAGGCGTCGTGGAGCTTCAACCGGGGGTTGATCCACGAGCGCGCCGGGTTGCTCGACGAGGCCCAGCGCAGCTACCTCGACGCGCTCGGCGCGTCGGACGAGGGCGTCCGCACCCGGGCCCTGTTGGGTCTGGCGAACGTCCTCGTGCGCATGGATGACCTGGACGGCGCCATCGAGCGCTACCGGCGCGTCCTGGCGCGCGACCCCGGCAACGAGGTGGCCCGCCGGAACCTGGAGATCGCGATGCGGCTGCGGTTCCCTCCGTGCGCCCGCCTCGACGACGAGCACGAGCCCAACGACTCGGCTGAAGCCGCGACCCCGCTGCCGGTGAGCGCGCTGCGCGGTCCCTACGCCGAGCTCTTTGGCGGGGGGGCGGAGCCCTCCGAGCCCGAACGCCTCGTGCTGTGCGGCGGCAACGACGACTGGTTCGTGATCCCCGCTGTTCCGGGCAGCCTCGTGTCCGTTCGGGTCGATCTGCGCCGCCTCCGTGACGACGACGGTGGGCCGCCGCTGCCGGACCGGATCGCACCCACGGACGTGCGCATCGCGCTCCATGCCCCCGGACAGCCCGGTCCGCTGGCGGTCGATCAGGGGCTGGCCGGCCGCACGGACAGCGAGCCGGTAGGCGCGTTGCGTGTCCAGAGGCGTGTCGACGACGTCGCGGTGGGCAGCGGTCCGGTCGCCGCTTCAGCCGGCGAACCGGGGCAGCTCTCGCCGCTCCTCCTGCAGCTCGAGGCAAACGGGCGGCTCGAGTACTCGTACACCGTCGAGGTGACGATCACACCTCCGTGCTCGCTGCTCGAGGACGACTTCGAGGACAACGACACGCCCGCCACGGCGCGCGTGCTCGAGACCGGGCAGCACGGCGCTCGGCTGTGCGTCGACGACGACGACTGGTACACCGTCCCCATGGGGAACGGCGCGGACCTCTTCGTCGACGTCACGCCGCTCACCGAGCCTGGCCGCGAGCCCGCGCCGCTGCAGTGGCGCTTCGATGAGGCGGAGCCAGGCGCGACCGGAGGCTGGAACCGCCTTGAGCCGCCTGCCCTCGCCGAGCTCGCCGTTCGTGACGTGTGGGAGCCGCGCAGCGTGCGCTTCGGGCTCCGGACGGTCGACGGCCACGAGGGCAACTACGCGATGGACGTGCACCGCTTCATGCCGTGCCCGGACGGGAACGACCGCTTCGAGCCCAACGACGATCCGGCCACGACGATCACGCCACTGACGGCAGATGACCACATCCTGCGCCACCTGCGGCTGTGCCCGGGTGACCAGGACTGGTTCCTGATGGAGCTGCCCGAGGACGAGGAGGACGCGGACGCCGGAGCCGGCATCGCCGGTCAACGTGCGTTCAGCGCCCTCGTCGAGTACGAGACACCGGAGCGTACGGTCCTCGTCGAGCTGTTCGACCCGCGCTCCGGCGTGCGCATCGCCGAGTCCGTCGCCGTCGGTGAGACGGACTACGACAGCGGCGCACCCGGCGCGGTCATCGCGGTCGCGGCCCTCCCGTCGGACATGCGCCAGGTCGCCGTTCGCGTGTGGGGCGACAGCGGGTACTATCACCTGCGCTTCCCGGACACCCAGCCTGCACCACAACAGGACAGTGACCCGTCGCAGAGCGACTCGTCCGACGGTGATGATGACGCGGACTCGGACCAGGACCGGGACGCGGACCCCGACGCTGCCGAGCGTGAGCAGGATGACAGCGACGGGGAGCAGGACCGGCAGGACGACGGCGACGATACGCCGGAGCCTCAGGACGAAGGAGACGACGACATGACGGCCGCCGAGCGCGAGGCCCGGAGGCGCGAGCTGCTCGAGCTGCTCAACAGCCTTGAGGCGGATGACGTCAACCTGCAGCTGATCCAGGCGCTGGATGCCATGCCGCCGGTCAGGATGCGGAACGAATGGTGACGCCCGTCCACGCAGCGCGACGTCGCGGCGAGGCGCCCGCCAGGCCCCACGCGGCGGGCGCTGGGCGGGGCCAGCGACCTGCGTCGCCGACGGGGGCATCGTCGCCCGCAGCGTCGTCCACGCGAACGCCGTCCACGCGACCGTCGATCGTGCTGCCGCGGTCGATGTCGGTGCTCCTTGTCGCGCTGCTGCTGGTCGCGCCGGCGCTGCTCGCGCCGGCCGCTGCGTTGGCGCAGGGGCTCGCCACGACGATCGATCGCACCGCGATCCCGGCTGCCGGGCGTGTGGTCGTGGAGCTGCGCACGAACCGGGACGTGCGGCGCGTGCTGCCACCGCAGTCCGAGGACTTCGTGTTGGTGGCAGCGCCCATGTACACGTCGATGCAGGTCATCAACGGCCAGGTGTCGCGGGAGCTGACGCAGCAGTTCGTGCTCGCCCCGACACGGGTTGGGGTGCTGGACACGGGTGCGCTGGAGGTCATCCTCGCTGACGGCCGCACGGAGCGGCTGCCCGGGCACCGGGTGACGGTCACGGGCGATCCCGCCGGTCTGGCGGGCGGTGGCTCGCCGTCGCGTCGCATGGTCCCGGGTGATCCGGTGCCCGGAGCCGCTGGTACCGGAGCGGCTGGTGCCGGGGCCGTTGGCACCGGATCCGTTGGAGGCGGCGGCGACCCAGCTCCCGATGACCCGAACGCAGTGGACCCTGACGACGAAGACGCGGGGCCGGGCCCCATGGCCATGATGCCGCCGCTGCCCGATCCGACGGCCCAGGCGATGGCCCGACCCCCGTCGCGCCCCATCGCCCACGATGACGACGGCAGCCTGCCGCCGCTGCCCGGCCCGGGCGAGCGCGGCATGATCGCGGCCATGCCCGAGTCACGGCGCGCGGACGTCCCGTTCGTCGTCGCGTGGCTGAGCTCCGATGAGCTGGTCACCGGGCAGCCCGTGGTCGTGGACTACCTGTACTACGTGCCCGTCGCCGGGCTGGGCTTTGACGCGCAGGACCTGACCGAGCCGGCCTTCACGAACGCGTGGTTCCGCGAGATCAGCGATCTGCGTGTCTCCGGGTCTCGCCGCCTGGGATCCCGGACCATCGACGGCCGCATCCACGACGTCCAGGTGGTCCGCAGCTACGTGGTGGTCCCGCTGCGCGACGGCACGCTCACCGTGCCGCCGCTCGAGCTGACGCTCATGCCGCGCAGCTTCTCGCGCCGGGATGGCCTGTTCACGGTGCGCTCCGAGCCGCTCGAGGTCGAGGTGTCGCCACCCCCGGAGCCACCGGCGGCCCTCACGCCGGGCCACGGAGTGGGTCGGTACACGTGGCGTTGGGAGGTGAGCCCACGCAGCGCTCGTGTCGGGGACACCGTGAACGTACGGTTGGTTGCGGAGGGCGTCGGTGCTCCTGCGCGGCTCACCATGCCGACGATCGAGGTCACCGGTGAGGCGCGAACGTACGAGCCGGTCGACCAGTCGCGCGCCGAGACCGTCCGGCCCGGCTGGATTCGCACGACCTACGTGCGCACGATCTCGGTGCAGCCGTTGCAGACCGGCGAGCTGGCCATCTCGATCCCGCCGCTCGTCTGGTACGACCCGTGGCGTCGCGCGTGGGACCACGCGAGCGGGGAGCGCTTCACGATCCTCGTCGCGGGGGTGAACCCGGACGTCGACCTGGGGGCCGCGGAAGGGGAGTGGGGTCGCTCCGCGTGGCGCGATGGGCTTCCGGATGCGCGGCCGCTGTCGCGGCGGCCCGGCTGGCTCGCGTCGCTGCGCATGCGTGGCGAACCGTGGGCTGGCAGCCCGCTCTACTTCTCGCTGCTCGCAGCGCCGGTCGTGTTGCTGATGCTGTGGATGGCCGTCGTGGCGACGCGCACACGGCGGCAGGAGCTTGTGACAGAGCACCGGACCAGCACGGCGGAGAAGCGAGCGATCCGCGAGCTCGAGCGTCTGGCGTGGACCGGCGACGAGGTCTTTGGCCAGCTGGCGCGGATCGCGAGCGTCTACCTCGACGAGCGCGCGGGTCTCAACGTGCGCGGCATGACGGTGGCGGAGCTGGCGTTGGCGTTGCGGTCGCGCTGGCCGGTCGCTGTGGCCGACCTGCTGCACGACGCCATCACCGAGGCGCAGTCCCTTCGCTACGGCGGCGGCGACGAGCGCGCGTTCGTCCGGTTGCGCGCCAACCTGGTGAGCTGGTTGTCGGAGCGCCGACAGGAGGCACCGTGACAGGAGGCACCGTGACAGGATCGTGGTCGTACGGGGGCCGGTCCGGCGTGCCGGGCGTCAGGTGGTGGGCCGTGGGGGTGATCGTGGCGCTGACGGTCGTCTCGCCGCTGGCCCATGGCGACGGCGGGAGCGCCGCGCCCACCAGCCCGGCAGCGCCCACCAGCCCGGCAGCGCCCACGAGCTGGGAGGAGGCCTCACGGCTGGCAGAGGAGCGCAGCTGGGACGCGAACGCGAACGTGAACGCGGCGCTGGCAGCGGCGGCGGAGGAGCGGCTGGGGATGGCGGTGCTGTACCTCGAGCGCGCGCAGCGGCTGCGGCCGCTGGATCGATCGGCGCGCGAGGCGCTGCATCTCGTCCGCGAGCAGGTGCGGCGGCAGCGGGTGCAGGCGTTTCCGAACGACCGGCTGACGCAGGGTGAGCCGGCTGCGGTGTGGTGGTGGCGGCTGTTCGGGGTGTTCCCGCAGCGGTTCCACGCGCTCGCGGCGCTGGTGCTGGTGTGGCTGGCGTGCGGGTTGTGGTGGTACCGCTCGCGGATGCCGGGGTCGCTTCGTCGCGACACGGTCGCGGTGTCGTCCGTCGGGCTGGCGCTGCTGGCGGTCGTCGCGCTGGTGTTCTGGGGCGGCGCGCTGTTCACACACAGCCGCTACGAGCCGGTCGTGGTGACGGCGGCGGCGCCGCGGTACCACGAGGCCCCTGATCGGCTGGCGCGTCGCGGCCGCGACCCGGACCTGTACGAGGGGGCCGTGGTCGTGGTGCGCGGTCGGGAGCGCGGCTGGGTTCAGGTCGAGCTGGCGGACCGGGACCTCGTGTGGGTCCCCGAGCAGTCGGTCGCGGCGATCGGCGCGTTCTGAGCGCGCGGAGCGGCGGCCGGGCTCACCACTGGTAGCGGACGCCGGTCGAGAGGATCAGGTACGAGACCCGGTACTCGCCGTTGTTGACGGCGTGGCGGGGGTCGAGGCCCTCGGCGCGGTTGTTCTGGCAGGCGGCGGCGACCTGGCCAGCCGTGAGCCCTGCGCTGCCGTGCGACGCGGGGTCGTTGCAGACCCACAGGGGCATCTGGATGCGGAAGTCGCCGTCGGTGACCTGGCGGGTGGGCGAGTGCAGGTACATGGCGCCCAGGTCGATGCCCCAGCGGTTGATCTGGTAGCTGGCGCCGACGGAGACCCCGATGCGCTGGAAGGCGGTGAACAGCAGGTTGGTGTACTCGTTCGGGCTGCTCGCCGATTCGTACAGGATGCCGCCGCGCAGGGTGAGCCCGTTGCCGGTCTCGCGGTTGACGAGCGCGTTGATATCACCGCCGAGCCGCAGGGAGAACGAGTTCTGGAAGCGGACGGGGATCTCGATCGGGGGGATGGTCCGGTTGGTGAACGAGCCGGTGCCCACTTCGCTCGCCGGTCCGGGCGCGCGGACACGGAACGAGGGCACCGTGGACCAGGCCTCCCAGGTGAAGGCGAGCTCGAGGTCGAAGACCTCGAAGCCGGTCTGGTCGAGGTGGCGGTAGTTGATGCCGCCGCGCAGCACGTGCGGGAAGACGACGTCGATGCGCGCGGAGTCGTCTGCGAGCACGACGCGGGTGCTGTCGGTGTTGAGCGCTTCGGGGAGGTCGAGGACGACGTTGCCGCTGGTGCGCACCAGGTGTCGCGGGCGGTAGTTGAGGCCGAAGGTGAGCTGCGGGATGATGTCCCACTGGATGCCGAAGTTGCCGGTGATGCCGAACCCGGAGCTGGCGATGCCGCTGGGCGCGTAGAAGCCGGGGTTCTCGCTGCTCGTGAAGCCGGTGTTGGTGCTGGGGTCGTAGGCGATGGCGTCCCGGCCGTCGATCGCGCCGCTGCCGTCGAGGCTGACGGTGACGTTGGTGTCGACGTAGACGAGCTGGATCGCACCGCCGATGCGCAGCGTCGTGTTGGGGATCCGGGCCGCGACGGTGAGGCTCGGGTAGATCGTGAGCAGGCTCGAGTCGACGACCTGGTAGGCGTTGCCGCCGGCGCGCGTGACCTCGTTGCGGGTCGGGTCGAGGACCGTGGGCGCGCCCGGGACCGCGGCGTTGGGGTCAGCGCCGCGCCAGCGGGCCTCCGGTACGGCGCTGGGCCCGTAGATGCCAAAGCCCGCGGCGAAGTCCTCGATGCCGAAGTTGTGGGCGATGAAGAACATCGGCGCAGGGAAGACCCGCAGCTGGTTCGTCTCGCGCTCGTAGTTGACGACGCTGTCGAAGTCGTCGCCGCTCAGCCGGTAGATGTGCGGGTCGCGCTGGAAGCTCGCGAAGTAGAGCGGCAGGTTGACGCTGAAGTTGATGTCCAGGCCGTTCACCCGGCTCAGGCCGGCCGGGTTGAAGTACGTCGCCGACGCGTCGTCCACGTGCGCGAAGTTCGCCCCCGCGCGCCCGACGGCGCGCGCGCCGTTCTCGGGCAGCTCGTAACCGCCGGCAAGCGCGGCGGTGGGCACGACCATGGCCAGACCAAGCGTGGCCCCCAGCAATGACTTCCAGTTCATCCTTCTCTCCAGCGATCCCTGCAGGTGCGTCTTGCGCCGACGGCTTTATTCCGATGACGTGCGGAATACCGTCGTCGTTACCCGGTTGGGTTCCGGGTTGTAAAGGATCGCGTACTCATCGGCATTCTGGCGCAGTGCGTCATGGCCGCGTCGCGGCCCACAGGACGAGCTCGGCGGCGAGGGGCGTCAGTCGAACGGGGTCGCAGGGTCGTCCGGCGTGAGTCGCTCGAGGGCCTCGTGCACCCGCAGCTCCGTGGCCGACAGGCGCTCGCGGCAGCTGCGGAGCAACACGGAGGCGCGCTCGACGAGCGGCGCGAGGCGGTCGATGTCGAGGTCGCCGGCGTCGAGCTCGCCGAGGATGTCCTCGATCTCGTTGATGGCGTCGAGGTAGCGGGGGGGCGCGTCAGTCTCGCTCACGGGGGCCTCCGTGCCTTGTGGTGTGTCCTGTGGAGTGCG
>ERZ869909.1089-NODE-1089-length-24116-cov-4.166063_pt1 | contig 24116 bp, 24 predicted proteins | sample MGYA00520892_ERZ869909 | MGnify/ENA primary metagenome ERZ869909 (study PRJEB32215, sample SAMEA104723947) | bioreactor metagenome | biome: bioreactor; feature: anaerobic bioreactor; material: water | place: China | collected 2015-03-12 ... | reverse complement strand
TACCCTTACCGTGAACCGGAAGGGAAACCCGCTGACTGAAAGCCGGTCAACGGTGATGGCATAGCCTTCGCTTTCGCGCTCCTCAATCCAGTTGTCAGCGGTCTTGCGGATCTCGCCTGACATCCACAGCCAGTATCCGCCATAGGCGGCCAGAAGTACGCCAAAAGCCGCAAAGGGTAATATCAGGCCGAGGCGCGACCGGCGCGCCGGTGCCGGTGTGCTGAAATCGCGGATCATGGGGAAACGTTTCCTTGTGGCGAGGGCAGCAAGGCCTGGGAGGCGGTCTCTATGCGCGTTTCCAGCTCGCTCATGAAGCTCGCGCGCGGCAAGCCAGCCGGAATGGGCGGCAGAAACTCGATGATGATGGTGCCGGGCCTGCGTACAAAGCCTGAAGGGGGCCAGTAAAGCCCGGAATTGAGCGCCACCGGCACGCAAGGCACGTCCATCGCGCCATAAAGCCCGGCAACGCCCGGCTTGTAGCTTTCCGCCTCGCCGGGCTTCACCCGCGTGCCTTGGGGAAAAATGACGACCTGGCGGCCCTCATGGGCGCGTTCGCGCGCGGCGCGCAGCATGGCTTTCAGCGCGCTGGCGCCGGCGGAGCGGTCCACGGCCACATTCTTCAGCTTCATCGCATACCAGCCAAAGAAGGGCAGGTATTTGAGCTCCTTCTTCAGGATGATCGCCGGATCGGGCAGTATGTGCCAGAAGGCCAGCGTCTCGAACATGGACTGGTGTTTGGAGGCCACCAGAGCGGGCCCGGACGGAATGTGCTCAGCTCCGCGGACCTCGAAGCGAATGCCGCACAGGACCCGCAACCCGCCAAAGACCAGCCAGCGATAGACGGCAAAACACCGCTGAGCCCAGCTGCGCGGTCCCAGAAGAAGCGGCGAACACAAAAGGCCCATCACCGCCATCAGGCCGTACATCCAGACGACGAAAACTGCTGAACCGATAATATGCACGCTGACCTGTCCTGAATGTTTGCCGCTGGGCGGGTTTTACGTGTCGCTATGCCGTCCCGCCAAGGGGCGCGCGCACTGTCTCGCGTGCATAAACGGCGGAAAACTTCAGATATTCCTGCAGCCAGCGGCGCGCGGCACGCGTACTGGCCCAGGGCGGCGGTGTGGCAACGCCATGCGGTATGAGCTCGCGCTCGGGCATGGCAGCTTTCAGCTCCAGCAGGGCGCGCGGCATGTGAAAGTCGGAGGTGATGATAACCAGGCGCTGATAGCCGTGCGCGCTCGCCCAGCGCGCGGTTTCCTCGGCATTACCCACCGTATTTGCGGCCTCGATCCCGATATCGACGCAGCAGTCGAACAGTTCGGGTGGTGCGCCGGCGGCGGCACGGATGGCATCCATGGTCACTTCGGGATTGCCGCCGGAAATGAGCAGGCGTGCGCCATGGCCCTGCGCGAGCACCGAAACGCCGGTCGCCACGCGGCCTTCACCGCCGGTAAGCGCGACAATCGCGTCGCCGCTGACCGCTTCCTCCTGCACATGGGAAATGCCCGCCCGGACAAACAGGGCAAAGCCGGCTACCGCCGTTATGACAAGCGCGAATGCGGCAAAGCGGATAAACGAGAAGGCGGCTTTCATCTCCTGCGTCTCTCCTACTGGTGCCCGGAGGGCAGTGACGGGCAGACAGACTATGGCCCCGGCGGGCCTGCCTGCCAATCGTGTGTGTTCACGGCCAGCGCGTTTTAAGTCCCGCTGTGACCGTTAGGCGGGCTGCGAGAGCCGATATAAGGCCGGATACCAGAGCCGCCACCGGCACGATGATGACAACACCCCAGCCCGGCGCAAGGCTGGGCAGGAAGAACAGGGAGGCCGCGCTGCCACCGGCAAGGTTCAAGGCTCCTGCCGCCAGCAGGGCCAGCACAGATCCTGCAGCGCCCGCCTTCAGCCCCAGCATGAAGAAACGCTTCTGGAAAAGGGCGGTGATGAAGCTATCAGGCGCGCCGACCAGATGCAGCGCCTCTGCCACGTCGCGGCGCATGGACAGCGCGGCGCGCGCGGCAAACACGATCACGGCGGCTGCCGCCCCGCACACCAGTGCCACCAGAGCGATGGCAAAATAGCGCACCGTTGCCGACGCGCGGGCAATCGCACCCGCCCATAGCCGGTTATCGTCCACGATCACGCGGTAGGGGGCGTCGGCGAACAGGGCTTCAACCGCCCCGGATGCAGGCCGGTTCTCCGGATCGATCTGAAGTGTGACAAGCCGCGGCAGCGGAAAGTCATCGGGCAGTGATGTATTACCCAGCCAGGGCCGCAGGAGCGCCATGGACGCGCTGCGCGAGCGCACTTCGGTGCCGAGTACACCGGGAAGGCCGGAGGCCAGCGCGCCCGCCTGCCGGGCGGCCTCATCGCCGTCATCTTCTTCACCGGGCAGAACCTGCAAGGTCATTTCAGAGGCCAGCTGGTCCGACCAGCCGCTGGCCGCCCGCCAGGCGCCTGCCGCGCCAATGACAGACAGGCAGGCGAGGAACACCAGTATGGCGCAGACCGCCAGCAGAGGCAGGTCACGCCCGGCCTCACCGGGCAGTAGCGGAGCGGATCGGCGCGGTTTTGTCATGCGCTTCTCGTCCGCCGGTTGAGCTTGCCATCTGCCAGCTCCAGCACTGGCGCGTTGACCGAGCGGATCAGGGCGATGTCGTGGCTCGCGATCAGTACCGTCGTGCCCAGCCGGTTCAGCTCGACAAACAGGCGCAATAGCCGTCTTGCCATATCCGGGTCGACATTGCCGGTGGGTTCATCCGCAATGAGGATTTCCGGGCGGCTGACCACGGCTCTGGCAATGGCTGCGCGCTGCTGTTCACCGCCTGACAGGGTAGGCGGCAGGGCATCGACCCTGTGACCCAGCCCCACCCAGTTGAGCAATTCCACTATGTCCTCGCCATACTGGCGCGCATTCTGACCGGCAACGCGCAAGGGCAGGGCAACATTGTCGAAAACGCTCAAATGCTGGAGCAGGCGGAAATCCTGGAACACCACCCCGATGCGCCGCCGGAAGGCGGGCAGGGCGCCCCGTTCCATGGCCGTCGTATCCTCGCCAAACAGCGAGACCAGTCCGCGCGAAGGCCTTTCAGCGAGATAAATCAGCCGCAGAAGCGATGTTTTACCGGCTCCGGACGGTCCGGTCAGAAACTGGAAACTTCCACGCGGTAAATCAAAGGAAATGTCGCTTAACACTTCCGGTCCGCGCCCATAGCGCATGCCGACATTCTCAAAGCGGACCGCCGGGGCGGATCCGCTTTCGTCTGTCAAACTGCTGGCATTGGTCGGCTGATCCATGGGGAAGGCGTGTCCCGGGGGTCGCGGTTCGGAAGACAGAAGCGAACAGGTGTTACGCCTGCATACGGAAAGCAGGCGAATCTGACTATGCAGGAGATGAGAGGTCGGCGTCCATGATCGTTACCTGCCCTAGCTGCGAGACCCGTTACCGGGTTGATCCCGAGGCCATTGCCCTGCGCAAGGGGCGTGTGCGCTGTGCTGCCTGTGGTCATGGATGGAAAGCCGACGACGAAGCGCTCACGCTCGAAGAGCCCGCCCGGCCGACCCTGCGCAAGGAAGCGGTCGCTTCCGATGCTGCGCCGAGGCCCGTCGGTGGCATGGAAGCGGTCAAACCCCATGAAGTGGTACGCAAGCGCGCCGAAACCCGCCGCCAGCGCAGCCGCCAGACGGTGGAAGGCGCAGGCTGGGCCGTTGTTGCGGCATGCGGCGTTCTCCTGATGGGCGCGGCCTGGCTGTTCAGGGTCGATATCGTTGACACCTTCCCGCGTACAGCCAGCGCCTATGCGGCTATAGGCGTTCCGGTAAACCCGCTTGGTCTTGAAGTGCGTGATCTTCGCGCTACCCCGTCCGAAGACGAGGAGGGCGCGCTGATCATTGAGGGCGTGGTCGTCAACACAACGGGCCGTGACCGTGCGACGCTGCCACTGCGCGCCGTGATTACCGGCGAAGACGGGGCGGTTCTGGTCGAATGGGTTGTCATGCTCGATTCGCTGAGCCTGCCGGCGCGCGGCGAAGAGAGCTTCCGTTCGGTGCTCAGTGATCCGCCAGCGGGTGCGGCGGAACTTGAAGTGCTCTTCGCACCGGAAGGGTAAGGGGCAGACGCTAGAACCTGTCCAGCAGGCGCTCGATATAGGCGCGTTCTTCCGGCGTGAGCGATCCGTCACCGGCCCGGCGCCGCAGCTCTTCCAGAATGTCGCGCGCGCGCTGGCGCTCCATCTCGGATGGCACTTCGGTGTCGCCGCCAACGCCGCCGCCATCGGTATCGCGGCCCAGCGGATCACGATCGGCCTGACCGCGCCCATTGGCCTCGTTTTCCGCCTGCAATCTCTCGGCTGTTTCGGCAGCGCCTTCGCGCAAGGCGCTTAGGGCTTCGTCCTGCGCGTCCAGTGCGCCTTGCCCGTCCCCGCGCTGCAGGGCGCGGCTGGCCTCGTCCATCTGGCGTGCTGCTTCATCAAAGGCGCGTTCGCCCTCTTCGCTCATCCCGTCAGGCATGTTTTCCAGCAGCTCGGCGAGCCGGCCCCGCAATCCGTCCTGCCGCTCGGCCAGTGCGCGCCCCTCCTCGCCCTCGCGCCCTTCCGCAAGGTCGCCGGACCGCGACTGTTCGTAGGTTTCGTCGGTCAGGCCGCGCTGCTCGCCAATGACCTCGCCCAGCTCTTCAAGCGCTTCACGCAAGGCGCGTCCGAGCGCGCTCTCTGTCTGGCCCTGACCGCCGCCGCCCGCCATGATCTGCATGTTGCGCAGAAGCTCGGTCAGCTGTGCCAGCGCCCGGCGTGCGCCTTCGGTATCGCCCAGCTCGGTCGCTTCACGCAGCGCATCGAGCAATTCCTGCAGCATGTCTGCGTTCAGATTCATGCCCTGCCCGCCACCGCTGGCGAGCTGGTCTGACTGCATGGCTTCGCGCATCAGCGCGGCGATATAGTTGCGTGTGGCCTCCTCAAACTGCTCAAACAGCGCCGCCAGCTCCATCTCGTCAGCCCCGCGCGCCAGCGCATCGGAAAGCGCGCGTTCAGCGGCTCTGAGAGCCGCTTCGGCGTCTGCCAGCGTACCCAGCTCCGCGCGCAGGGCGATCTGCCAGAGATCCTCCTCCATATGATCGAGATCGCCGATCTCGCGGGCCCGGCGCACCTGATGCATGGCCGTTCTCAAGCCCAGAAAAACGATACGGTCCGCGAAGTGGGCCGAGGGCGCATCGCCCAGCGCGTCGAGGGCGCGGGCAAGGCGCTGAACGCCCTGTGGAGCCCGTTCCAGACGCAGTTCCGGCTCGTCATCCAGCCACGGCCAGAACCCGTCCTCCACATGGCGTGCCAGCGGTCCGGGGTGGGGCGCGTACTCGCCTGATCCTTCTAGAAAAAGGCGGCGCTCATAGGCCACTGCGCGGGCCATGGCATCGAGGAAGAGGCGCTGGGGCAGACGCAGACCTATCGGCCCGGTCAGACCTGACTGGCCAGCCCCGTCAATGCCCTCCATCCGCACCAATACCCGTTCACCGGCAAGGACATGGCGCGCGGTTTCCACCGTCGCGCGATAGCGGTTCTCCCCGCGTGCTGGCACGACCGCACCCGGCGGAATATCGATGGCGTCCCAGCTTTCCTCAGGCGGGCTGGCCTCATCGCCGGGGTCGCGTGCGATCTGCAGCCGGTAGTGTTCGATGCCGTAATCGTCGACCGCGCTGAATTCCAGTGTCAGCCGGCCCTGCCCGTCACTCTCCGGTTCGGACACCAGTGCCAGACGCGGTGGTGTGTCCTCAATCACCCGAAGGTCAAGGCGTTCGGTGAAGGCGCCACTGCGCACGATGACAGCGCTATCTGCATTCAGCGTCATGCGCAGCTGGTGAACGCCGGCGCCGATCTCCTCGATCACCGCCTCGCCGCCGGATACGCGCGGCTGGCGGGCAAGGCCGGTAATGCGGGCAGCCAGTACCGAGCCTTGCGGCACCCGCGCTTCGCGCCGTTCGCGCAGAAACACGACCGGCCTGCCGGTATAGTCTGGCGGCTCAACCCAGAACTCGGCCACGGCGCGCTCACCCCCGCCAGCCAGCGGCAGCGGCGAAAATGCGTCGGATAGGCGGACGGTGGCCATGTCACCAGCGTAGACAAAGGCCGTTGCCAGCACGATCACCGCGCTGATCCGCGCGCCATGGGTGTCGAGGCTTGCCCAGGCAGCGCGCGGGCGGCGCGCTTTCACCTGACGCAGGGCCTCGCGCATCCGGCCCCTGTGCGCCAGCCAGAGCACGCTCTCGCCAGTGGCAGGCTCGTCTTCCAGCGCTTCAAACGGGCGCCCTTTAAGGCCGCTATCGGCCTCCACGCGCCGCTGGGCCTCGTTCTTGGATGGCCAGCGCCAGACACGTACCGCCGGTGTCGCGAAGGCCGCCCCCAGCGCAAGCAATCCCACCGCTAGAACAGCGCGCCAGGGATCACCCATGCGCTCGATCAGCCCCGCCAGTGACAGCGTCGCGTAGACAGCCAGCATGGCCAGTGGCCAGGCCAGTACCGGCGCGGCGCGCTCCCACAGCAAGGCGAGGCGGGCAAGGTGGACGGGCAAGGGTATCATCGCGCTGGCGAGCCTAACGCGCCCGTCTGCAGCGTGCATCTGCTACATGCACCACAATGCATGTCAGCGAGCGGTGGCGCCTATTCGTCGTCGAACGGATCGTCGCCGGGCATTGGGGGCAGGCGCTGTTCGGGACGCTCCTCGTCCAGCACGCTGTCATCCTCGCCGGGCGTGCCGTCCTGTACCGGCACGTCCCGTGGATCGCCCCAAAGCGGACCGGGGCGCTCCAGGGCGCCGCGATTGCCGCAGGCGGCAAGGCCTGTTGCGGCCACGCAGACTGCTAGGGTCAGGATTCTGGTTTTCATCTGCTTACTCCTGTGCCAGCCGCTCGGCCCAAAGCGCGCATTGTTCGCGTACGCGTACCGGCGCGGTGCCGCCATAGCTGGTCCGGCTTTCCATCGATGCCCGGGCAGTGAGCACGTTGAAAACCGCCTCGTCAACGCGCGGCTCGATGGCCTGGAAGACCTCAAGCGGCAGTTCGGACAGTGAAACACCGCGCGCCTCGGCTTCTTTCACCACACTGCCTGCAATGTGGTGGGCATCGCGGAAGGGCAGGCCCAGCTCGCGCACCACATAGTCGGCCAGATCGGTCGCATCCGAATAGGCCTCGCCTGCCGCCTCTTCCATTGCCTCGCGGTTGAAAGACAGGTCTGCGGCCATGCCGGTCATCGCCGCGATGGCCAGTTCCAGATCATCAAAGGCGGTGAAAACCAGCGCCTTGTCTTCCTGCAAATCCTTGGAATAGGCGAGCGGCAGGCCCTTGCACACGATGATGAGGCCCTGCAGCGCGCCGGAAATCCGCCCCGGCTTGGCGCGTACCAGCTCGGCCGCATCGGGATTGCGCTTTTGCGGCATGATGGACGAGCCTGTTGAGAAGGCGTCGGTGAGCTTTGCAAAGCCGAAACGGCGTGAGGTCCACAGCACAATCTCCTCGGCAAAACGGGAGAGATTGACCGCAGCAATCGTGGCCGCGCTCAAGGCTTCCAGTGCGAAATCGCGCGAGGACACGGCATCAAGCGAATTGGCCATGGGCCGGTCAAATCCCAGCGTCCTTGCCGTCATATCCCGGTCTATGGGGAAGGCCGTGCCAGCCAGCGCCGCTGCGCCAAGCGGGCTTTCATTGAGACGCGCACGGGCATCGGCAAACCGGCCAATATCGCGCTCGGCAGCCTCCACCCAGCACAAAAGGTGATGGCCAAGGCTCACCGGCTGGGCGGTCTGCAGATGGGTAAAGCCCGGCATCACCCAGTCAGCATGGGCCGCCGCCTGTGCCACCAGTGCGCGCTGATAGGCGCGAAGCCCTTCCTCCATGCGCGCGCAGGTCTCGCGCAGCCAGAGACGGAAATCGGTCGCCACCTGATCGTTGCGCGAGCGTGCAGTGTGCAGCCGGCCCGCAGGCGCGCCGATACGCTCCTTCAGTGCGGCTTCAATATTCATATGCACGTCTTCGAGCGCCGCCGACCATGTGAAGCTTCCAGCGCGTATGTCGGCGCGGATGGTTTCCAGCCCGGCGGAGATGTCGCGGGCGTCCTCCCTTGAAATTATCCCGCATGCGGCCAACATCGCGGCGTGGGCCAGGCTCCCGTCAATATCCTGCTCTGCAAGGCGCTGATCGACATCCACTGAGGCGTTGATGGCTTGCAGTATGGCCGACGGACCGCCAGAGAAGCGCCCGCCCCACATATCGGTGCCAGATCCGGGCCGGTTGCTGGGGGTATCAGACGTGCTCATGGGCAAAACGGACCTTCTGGAAGGAAAATCATGATTGAACGTTTGGCGGCTTTCTTCAAAGCCCGGGGGCTTGCTAGCGCGATTATCGCAGCGGCGATACTCGGCATTGCCGGGGTTCTATACGTGATTTCCACCGCGCTTGTCAGTTCCACGCCCGGTCCGCTGGACAGCTATGCGCGCGGCGCGATGAGTAGCTTCATCTCGGTAGGCGAGCCGCCGCCCCAGCCACTGGGGCGCATCATTACGGGCGAGGGCGAGGAGATTACGCTGGCAGACCGGCGCGGCAAGCTGGTGCTGGTCAATTTCTGGGCCACCTGGTGCGCGCCTTGCGTGGTGGAAATGCCCGAGCTGGACGCGCTGCAGGCAAGGCTCGGCTCTCACGATTTCGAGGTGATGGCGATCTCCATGGACCGCACCATGGATGAGGCCCGCCGCTTCTATGAGGAAAACGCTCTGGAGCATCTGGCGCTCTATCACGACCCCGCGCTTCGCCTTGCCATGGCAGCAGGCTCACGCGGCCTGCCCACCACCATTCTCTATGACCGTCATGGCGGCGAGATTGGCCGTCTGACAGGCGAAGCGGCCTGGGCGAGCGAGGACGCCGTAGCCCTCATCGAGGCCGCGCTGGAGCGGTATTAGCGCCCTCATATCGTCATCCCCGCGCAGGCGGGGATCCAGAGATCACAGGGCAAAGGCGTTGAATGTGGCTCCGGGTTCCCGCCTGCGCGGGAACGACGAAAGAGAAGCAGCAATGATGGAGGGATAGCGCCCCTACTTGTCCTTCTTGGCCTGAGCCTTCTTGATCTGCTGGCTTACCCGGCCAACCTCGCGCGGATCGGTGATCTGCTCGTTCTTCTTGTTCGGCTTCGCCTTCATGCCTTTGTCCGCGGTCTTGCTGGACGGGCGCTTGGGCGCAGCTGCGGCAGATTTCAGCTCCATGGCGCGCTTCATGCCCGACGCGGTCGAGTTGCGCGCCGAAAGCTGTTCGCGGCGGGTCTGCTCGGAATTCAGGCGTTTGAGGGCCTGGGCGAGCACCGCCATTTTCTGCTTCGTGCCGGCATTGTCACCAGCGGCTTTTGCGCCCTGCGGCTTGGCTTTGCCGCGCATTTCCCGCCGCTGGCGCTGACCGATTTCGCGCGCCCGGTCGCGGCGCTCACGGATCAGCTTGATGGTGCTGGACAATTCCTTGTCATCAAGACTGCTGATGTCGGGATGGTGGGATTTTTCCACCAGCGCGGTTTCGTCCTTGTCGAGAAAGCGGGCTTCGTCCTTGCGGCTGATCGCCATGAGCGCACTCCTTTGATGTTCTGGATATCCAGTATGGAGCCGATAACGCTCAAAAGGCAAAGGAAGCTGCAAAGAGCACTGTAATTTGAACAGTCTGGCCGCGCGCCGTGCCGCCTTGCCAATCGGTAAGTTGTCAGATCAGCCCGCAGCCTGCTTTTCTGATGGCCAGGATGTTCTTGGGGGAAAGCGATATGCGCATTATCACAGCCGCGCTGGCAGGTCTTGCGGCACTGACGGCCACATCCCATGCACAGGAAACGCCCGGAGAGGCGCTTGAAGCGCTTTATGAGGCGATTTCGGGTCCGGTTGGCGAGGCGCGGGACTGGGAGCGCTTCCGCTCGCTCTTCCTGCCCGGCGCGCAGATGAGCGTGGTGGTCACTGCGCCCGATGGAACCGAGCGTGTCGTGATCCTCACGCTTGATGATTATATCGAACGCAATGGCTCCCGCCTTGCCGAGATCGGCTTTACCGAAACCGAAACCCGGCGCGAGACTTATCTTTATGGCGGCATGGCCACCATATTGTCGGCCTATGAGGCGATCCGGGCCGACACCGGCGAAACAATTGCTGTGGGCGTAAACAGCCTCACCATTCTGAACGATGAAGGCATGTGGAAAATAGCCTCTATCGCCTGGCGCGCTGCCGATGAGGCATGGCCGGTAGAGCGGGCGTTTGAGGCGGCGGAGTAGGCGCAAAAAAAGCCCCGGAGCGCGCTCCGGGGCTTCTTCACTACGGAAATGGCAGAGCCTAGTAGCCCCTAGTAGCCGATCTTGGCCAGCTCTTCTTCAAACTCCGGCACGGCCTTGAACAGGTCCGCGACGAGGCCGTAATCGGCCACGGAGAAGATCGGGGCTTCCTCATCCTTGTTGATCGCGACGATCACCTTGGAGTCCTTCATGCCCGCAAGGTGCTGGATCGCGCCGGAAATGCCGACGGCGATATAGAGCTGCGGGGCGACGACCTTGCCGGTCTGGCCGACCTGGTAGTCGTTCGGCACAAAGCCGGCATCGACCGCCGCGCGGCTGGCGCCAACGGCGGCGCCCAGCTTGTCGGCGACCTTTTCCAGAATGGCAAAGTTCTCGCCATTGCCCATGCCGCGCCCGCCGGAGATGACGATCTTGGCTGCGCCCAGCTCCGGGCGGTCGGACTTGGAAAGCTCTTCGGAGACAAAGGCGGATTTGGCGGCCGCGTCGGGAGCGGACACCGTCTCCACGCTGGCAGAGCCGCCATCGCCGGCCTTTTCAAACGTGGTCGGGCGTACGGTGATCACTTTCACCTTGTCGTTCGACTTCACCGTCATCAGCGCGTTGCCGGCATAAATCGGCCGGATGAAGGTGTCCGCGCTTTCAACCGAAGTGATGTCCGATATGAGCATGACATCAAGCTTGGCAGCAACACGGGGCATGAAGTTTTTGCCCACGGTCGAGGCCGGGGCGAGGATCGCGCCATAACCATCAGCAATCGAAAGGACGAGGCTTTCCAGAGCTTCGGCCATTTTGTGGCCCAGCGCGTCGGATTCTGCCAGCATCACCTTGGCAACGCCGTCCACCTTGGCGGCTTCATCAGCAACGCTTTTTGCGCCCTGACCGGCCACCAGAATGTGGATGTCCCCGCCGCCGATTTTCTTCGCCGCCGTCACGGCTGCGCGCGTGGCTTCGTTGAGCGATTTGTTGTCGTGTTCAGCAATAACGAGCGTGGCCATGATTACAGCACTCCTGCTTCGTTCTTGAGTTTGTAGATAAGGTCGGCCACTGATTCGACCTTGATACCGCCCTGGCGTTTGGGCGGCTCGGAGACCTTCACCACCGACAGGCGCGGGGTCAGGTCAACGCCGTAGTCTTCGGGCGTTTTCGCATCGATCGGCTTGCGCTTGGCCTTCATGATGTTGGGCAGCGAGGCATAGCGCGGCTCGTTGAGGCGCAGATCGGTGGTCACGATCGCGGGAAGGCCGAAGGACACTGTCTGCAGGCCGCCATCGATCTCGCGGGTGACTTTGAGCGTGTCGCCGTCTTTCTCCACCTTGGAGGCAAACGTGCCTTGCGGCCAGCCGAGCAGCGCGGCCAGCATCTGGCCGGTCGCATTGGCATCATCATCAATGGCCTGCTTGCCGAGAATGATGAGTTGCGGGCTTTCTTCACCGGCGATTTTGGCCAGGATTTTCGCGACTGCCAGCGGCTCGACTGTGGCGTCCGTGGTCACGTGGATGCCCCGGTCGGCGCCCATGGCAAGCGCCGTGCGGATGGTTTCCTGCGCGCCTGCCGGGCCGATGGAGACCACAACGATCTCTTCAGCCAGCCCCTTTTCCTTCATGCGGATCGCCTCTTCGACGGCAATCTCGCAAAATGGGTTCATGGACATTTTGACGTTGGCGAGGTCGACGCCGCTCTGGTCGGGTTTCACCCGGACCTTCACGTTATAGTCGACCACCCGCTTGACGGGGACGAGGATTTTCATCGGCCGCTCCGGTTGTCTCTGGTTGCGATTGATATGAACGGAAAAGACAGCGCCACGCTGATCCTTGCCGCCCATGGTGCAGGGCAAAATAAGCGCGGAAACTGCCTTCGCCCACGCGTCGTGTCAACGCAGGTGCAAAAACTGTCGTGGGGAGTGGCAGGGGACGCCTGCCGGGGCAGGGGCAAAAACGAAACCCCGGAAGCGCGTCATATGCGCTTCCGGGGTTTGCATGAACCCGTCAGGTCCTGAATTTCCGACTCGCTGAGGCGGTTGGCAGATCGGTAAGCGGTGGTCTATTCGTCGGCGACGCTGAGCTCGGTCTCGATCGACAATTCGATCTCATCAGACACGAAGGGGGCGGCATAGCCAAGGCCCCATTCGGAGCGGACGATGGTCCCGGAGGCGGAGAAGCCGGCTGTCTGCCGCTCGCTCATCGGGTGCGGACCGGAAAAGTTCAGCGTGACGTTCAGCGATACAGGGCGCGTTTCGCCCAGCAGGGTCAGGTCGCCGGTCATGACGCCGGTCTGGCCATCTTCTGTTTCAAAGCTCGTGCCGACAAAGCGGGCGGTCGGATATTCGGCGGTGTTGAACAGATCGCTATGCTCCAGATGGGCTTCGAAATCGCCCTGATTGGCACCGACCCAGAAACCATCGGAGAGGTTGAACGTCACGTCCACGGTGGAGTTTTCCGGCTCTTCCAGGTCGAGCAACAGCACGCCTTCATAGTCGGTGAAGTAGATGGACTGGCGCGACATGCCCAGATGGTCCCAGGTCGCGCGGATGGCGGTGTGAGTGCGGTCAAACTCGTAGGCGACCGGCTCGGCAAAGGCGGTAGCGCCCATCATCGGCGCGGTGAGGAAGGCCGCCAGCGAGGCAGCAGCAAATACGGTTTTCATCAGGCCTGTCTCCGGTTGTTGAACCTTGGCGTGCGGCCACACGCCGCAGGACCAGACATAGGGAGCAGGCAGGGGCAATTTCCAGTGCGGGGAATGAAATACCGCGTTGCCGTGATGGAAATAGCGCGGCTACCGCGTCTTGCCGGGTATCCAGAGCACGTCGGCGCGGCCTTCATCATTGGCGATGCGCGCGGCCACGAACAGGAAGTCCGACAGGCGATTGAGATAGATGATGACGGCCTCGCTGACCGGCTCGCCAAGGTCTTTCAGCTCCACGGCCCTGCGTTCCGCCCGGCGGGCTATGGTGCGGGCGAGATGCAGGCGGGCCGCGGCTTCCGAGCCACCCGGCAGGATGAAGCTCTCCAGCGGTGAGAGCTTCGCGTTGAACGTATCAATGTCCGCTTCGAGGCGCGTCGCCTGCTGCGGCGTAACGCGCAAGGGCTCCCATTCGAGCTTTTGCCCCCTGTCCGGCACGCAGAGATCCGCGCCGAGATCGAACAGCTCGTTCTGTATGCGCAGGAGTGTGTCTTTCAGCGCGCCGTCCTCCAGCGCCGCTATGGCCAGCCCTATCGATGCATTGGCCTCATCGACCGTGCCATAGGCCTCCACGCGCGGATCGTGCTTTGCCGCCTCGCTCATATCGCCGAGCCGGGTCGTGCCCTTGTCGCCGGTGCGGGTGTAAATTTTTGTCAGGCGGACCATGGACAAGTTTCCTTTACATTTTTTAAGCTGACCCAGACTGGCCCGCGTGGCATGAGGATTTCAACTCACAACGGCGTAGCGTTACGCGAAAGGCTTCACCATGCTTACTCTCATTGCCGCAGCCCTTGCACTGGCACTGGCCTCGCCAGGCGTTGACGAGGCCGCAGAGGCTCTGCTGGACGATTCCGGTGCACCGGGCGCCGTGGTGGCGCTTCTCGATGATGACGGCGTTCATATCGGTGTTGCCGGGACGCGCATTCACCGGCGGGACGCGCCGGTGGAGGCGGATGATCTCTGGCATATGGGCTCCAACACCAAGGCGATGACGGCCACGCTTGTGGCCCGCCTCGTCGAACAGGGCGTGGTACGCTGGGAGATGACGGTTGGCGAAGTGCTCGGCAGTCTCGATCTCGATATTCATGACGATCTGGCCGGAGCTGACTTTGCAGCCCTGCTGATGCACCGCTCCGGCCTGGCCGCCAATGCCGGTCCGATTACGGCGATCCGGCTCGGCGGAACCGATTCCAGCCGCGATGCGGCGGCAGACCGCCTGATTTACGCGCGCGCGGTACTCGGCTCCACCGGCGGGCCAGCGGGAGAGTTTCTCTATTCGAATGCCGGATACGTCATTGCTGCGCTGATGCTCGAACAGCTGACGGGTGAAACCTATGAAACGCTTATGGAGCGCGAGGTGTTCGGCCCGCTTCGCATGGGCAGTGCGGGCTGGGGGCCTCCCGGCATTCGCGATGCGGCCGACCAGCCGCGCGGTCATCGCCCGGGACTGTTCGGGTTTTCGGCTATTGAGCCGGGTGCCAGCGCCGATAACCCGCCAGCCCTGAATCCCGCAGGGCGCGCCCATATGACGATGGCGGACCTGCTGCGTTTTCTCGACATTCACCGGCGCGGCGCAGCAGGCGAGGAGACGGGTTATCTGTCAGTGGAGAGCTTTGAGCGCCTGCATCGGCCGGAGGGCAATTACGCGATGGGGTGGGGCGTGCGCGAGGACGGCACGCTCAGCCATTCCGGCTCAAACACGATGTGGCTGGTGACCATGCGGATCGACGCTTCGCGCGGAGTGGCCGCGGCGGCGGGTGTCAATGACGGACGGCTGGATACTGTGGCCGGGCCTGTCAGCGCCGCGCTCAATACCGTGATGGCAGAACCGGACTAACCGCCAAACGCACCCTTCGCCCAGAAGCCTGCGACGATGACCAGCACCGCGAGAAACTGGAACAGGACGCGCGCGCGCATCAGCTTGTTTGACCAGGACCGGCCAAAATCACCGCCGCGCACAAGCGAGTAGATGCCCGCGCACAGGATGACGAAAACCACGCCCATCAGAACATAGAGGAGTATGTCGAGAAATCCGCTCATCCCGCATAGATAGAGCGCAAATCGGCAATCCTCAATCGCGTGCTGCAACTTGCCAGTGAGGCAATTGCGCGCGGCCCGATTGCACGGCCCGCGTGCGAATTGCTTGCAGTCGCAGCATAAAGCTGCTCATCTAAAGAAACTTACCACGCGCTCAGTGAACCGGCCCGGTGAACTGGCGCTTTTGTTTATTTGCAACAGGCAGTTTCAGGCTGGCGCTATGCGTGACGATTCCCGACGGCGGTTAACCCGCCGCGATGCCCGTAAGCAGGAAACCCATCATCAGGTGATCCAGGCGGCTCGCCGGGTTTTCCTTGATGAGGGCTATGAGCGCGCTACGATCAAGACGATCGCGGACGCGGCGGGCGTCTCCGCCGGCACGGTGTTGAATGTTGCTCCCACCAAGAGCGCGCTGCTCATCCTGATACTCGGTGAGGAGTATGAGGCGATCCGCGATTCGGTGGACCGGCTGGAGGCGGCCCTGTCGGGCAATCTGCTCGACCGGCTGAGCGCGCTTGTGCAGGTCATAATGGAAGCCCAGCTGCGCCACGAAGAGCTGTTTGCCGCTGCTATCGCGCACACCTGGCTGTGGACAGGAGACAGCTATACCGAAGCGGCAGCGCAGATGTCGCAGGCCTGGGGCGCCGTTGAGCGCCTGCTGGCCAAGGGTATTGAAAAGGGCGAGCTGCGCCGCGATCTGGCCCCTGTCGATGCAGCGCGTCTGATCGAGGATTGTTATACAGGGATTGTCCGGCGTGCCCGCGGCGAACAGCTTGACCGTTCGGCAGCATCTGCCCTGATGCGAAGCCGTCTGGAACTCGTCATTCAGGGTCTCGCGGCACACTAGGCGGCGGGGCAGGTGATTTTCGCTGGGCGACGTAAAGCCCCGCAAGAATAATGGCCGCGCCGAGAAGCTGGATCGCGCTTAGCGCTTCATCGAACAGTATCCACCCCGCTGCCGCAGCCACGATGGGCTGGACCAGCAAAAGCAGGGCTGCCAGCGGCGCGGGAATACGTCCAAGTCCGAAGATGATGGCACCCTGCCCACCGGCATGGACCACCACGCCCAGCAGAATCAGCGGTATCCAGCCTTGCCAGCCCTCTGGCAGCAAGGTTTCGCCGAACGCCAGCGCAAGCGCGAGCGATATCGGCGCTGCGATCAGGGTCGACAGGAAGATGACGCGCGGTGCGCTGGCACCATCGCGCGCCTTGCGCACGGTCAGAAGGTAAGCGGCGTACCAGAACGCCGTCAGGATACTGAAAACGTCGCCGGTCAGCCGGTCCGGGTCGATTGTCAGATTGCCGCCTGCCAGCAGCGCGGCGCCGCTGAGCATGACCGCGCAGACCAGTATGAAGCTGCGCGTCACCGTCTCGCGGAATATCAGCCACGAAAACAGTGCCACGAGTATAGGCGTCAGATTGGCCAGCAGGGTCGCATTGGCCGCCGTCGTGATCTTGATGCCCACATGCCAGAAGGCGAGGTCCAGCGCGAAGAATATGCCTGCCAGTGCCATGAGCCGCATGTCGGGGCGCCCCGGCGGCGTGTCCTTGCCGTGCCGGTGGAGCGCCAGCCAGAGCGCCAGGGCGGGCAGGGCCAGCGTCAGGCGCCAGAATGCTGTGGCCTGCGGTCCGAGATCGGATGCCTTGACCAGAATGGCCGCGAACCCGATGACGCACGCGCCAGCGAGGACCGCAAGCGTGCCAGCCAGCATGCTGGCTGCGGGCAGGTCCGTGCCGGTTCCGCTGGCTGTGCCATCTGCTGGTTCAGTCATTAGCCCCCGGTCCCTTAATAACATCGCCGCGTTCCAGATGGGTATCGATGAGCGCGCGGATATCGCCGGCCTGATATCCGGTTTCGCGCAGATGCCGAAGCGTCATGGACTGGTCGCGCTTGGCGTAGCGCTTTCCGTCCGGCCCGGTCAGCAGCCCATGATGGCGGTAGACGGTTTCGTGATAGCCCAGAAGTGTTTGCAAGAGCCGATGGAGACCGGCGGCGGGGCGCAGATCCACCCCGCGTATGACGTGGGTGACGCCTTGCAGCGCATCATCGTGGACGGCGGCCAGATGATAGCTGGTACCTGCATCCTTGCGGGCAATCACCACATCACCGAACAGCTCGGGTCTGGCAGGCACGCTGCGCTGCGTATGCGGCGGATCAAGGCTTTCCTCGTGCCAGCTCAGCGGGTCGAACCCGTCCCCCAGCTTTTCCCGGCACGCGGCCATGGACAGGCGCCAAGCATAGGGCCGTTCGTCCTCGAGCAGGCGTTTCTCCCGCGAGGGCGGCAGTGGCCTGCCGGTGAAGGCCGGGCCTTCAGGGCCTTGCGGTGCAAGGTGCGGCGCGCTGGCAACCTCGGCCATCACCTCCTTGCGGGTCCGGAAGCAGCGATAGACGAGGCGGTCCCCGATCAGGCGCTCAAGGGCACGGGCATAATCGTCCAGATGCTCGCTCTGGCGGCGGACGGGGCTTTCCCACTCCAGACCCAGCCATTCAAGGTCTTCAAAAATTGCCGCCTCGAACTCCCGCTTGCAGCGCGCGGTGTCTATATCCTCGATGCGTAGCAGAAATCTCCCGCCCGCAGCTTTCGCGGCGCCATAGGCGCAAAGCGCCGCATAGGCGTGGCCCAGGTGCAGGCCGCCTGTGGGGGAGGGCGCAAATCGAGTGACGAGGCCGGTCATGGGCGCACCATAAGCAAATGCGCGCAATTTCCGCGAGGGGGTTGTCAGCGAAGGCAGGCTGCGCATGATCGCCAGCCTTCCCATACCCAGATGCTTGGAGACTGGCCCCGATGATCCTGCTTGATGGTCCACGTATCCCTGCGCGTTCAGGACAGACGAAAAAGCTTGTCATCCTGTTTCACGGCTATGGCTCCAACGGGGCCGATCTGGCAGGGCTTGCCCAGCACTGGGCGCCTGACTTTCCTGATACCGCGTGGGTGGCGCCCGATGCGCCGGAGCCGGTGCCGGGCGCCCCGGGTGGCTATCAATGGTTTCCCATCTCCAGGCTTGATCCGGCAGCCATGGCATCAGGCGTACGCATGGCAGGCCCGGTTGCCGACCAGTTCATCGCCTCCGAGCTGCGCCGCCATAACCTCACCCACGCCGATCTGGCCCTTGTAGGTTTCAGTCAGGGGACCATGCTGGCCCTCCATCTGGGCTTGCGCCAGCCTTCGGCCATTGGCGGAATACTGGGCTATTCCGGCGCGCTGGCGGGCGGTGAGAGCCTGAAAGAGGACATGGTGTCCAAGCCGCCCGTCATGCTGATCCATGGTGATCGCGATGATGTGCTGCCTGTCGGTTTCTCGCTGCTGGCCGCCCAGCAGCTGGCCGCAGCTGGCCATGGCGCGGAGTTTCATATCAGCCAGGGCCTGCCGCATTCCATTGGCCCGGACGGGCTGGAACTCGGCGGCCGCTTCCTCAAGGCCGCGCTGTCGGGGCGTTACCGCTCCGCGCTTGCCGCCTGAGCCAGACCGCCCCATCTCCGTAAGGGCATTTGCGTGCAACAAAGCTGTGGCGCGAGCGTCATAGGTCTGTTGCACGAGTTGGAGTAAAGTCTCTCCAGCGTGCCTGATTTGCTGATTCGTTTCCTGAGTCGGTAATTGAGCGAGGGAGGTGCGTCTTCAGGACGGTTGTGTGTCATAAGCCAGGCGGCCAGAGACACCGGACCGGCGGTTTCGCCGGGCACGTTTGCTCTTTCGCTGCACTATTGCCCTCTGACGCAGGGGTGCAGACATGATGCGCGTATCCAGAACGGCGCCTGAAGACCTGCGCTGCCTTGTCCTGAACGCCGACTACCAGCCGCTCTCCTATTACCCCTTGTCGACCTGGCCCTGGCAGGAAGCCATCAAGGCGGTCTTCCTGGAACGTGTGGATGTGGTCTCCGAGTATGAGACGGCGATCCGTTCGCCCTCCTTTGCCATGCGCGCCCCGTCGGTCGTGGCCTTGCGTGACTTCATCAGCCAGGACCGTCCGCCCGCCTTTACTAGGTTCAACGTGTTCCTGCGCGATGGCTTCCAGTGCCAGTATTGCGGCTCGAAACAGCTCGACATGCTGACCTTCGATCATGTGGTCCCGCGCTCGCGCGGTGGCCGTACCACGTGGGAGAACATCGTCGCGGCCTGCGCGCCCTGTAATCTGAAAAAAGGCGGGCGCACGCCGGAACAGGCCCGCATGCCGGTACGCAAACCTGCCATGCGGCCGAGCGTACACCAGTTGCAGGGGCAGGGGCGGCGCTTCCCGCCCAAATACCTGCATGAAAGCTGGCTGGATTATCTCTACTGGGATGTCGAGCTGGAGCCGTAGGAGTAGACCTACCCCTCCCCCTTCTCGATCTGTACGCGCACCGGCCCGCGTGCATCCAGATGCACGTCGCGCTGCGGGAAAGGAAACTGGATGCCTTCGGCCTGAAACGCTTTCCAGATCGCCAGCAACACCTCGGACGAGACATTGTTCACGCCCTGCTGCGGGTCCGCGATCCAGAAGCGCACTTCCAGATCAATCGAGTTATCGCCAAACCCGCGCAAGAGGCAGCGCGTCTCCGGCTTGTTCAGCACCCGCTCGACCGAGTTGGCGGCATTCACGATCACCTGCATGGCATGGGGCACATCGGTGCCGTAAGCGACGCCCACCGGCCGCTTGATGCGGACCGCCTCATCGGAGAACGACCAGTTGATCACCTTGGTGGTGATAAACTCCTCGTTGGGGATGAGGTGTTCCAGACCGTCACGCGTCACCACACTGGCAAAGCGCATGCCGAGCGCATTCACCTTGCCATAGGTCTCGTCCAGCGTGATGACATCGCCGGGCTTCACCGAGCGGTCCATCAGGAGGATCAGCCCGGAAATGAGGTTGGAGAATATCTTCTGCAGGCCGAACCCGATGCCCAGGCCCACCGCGCCGGAGAAGATGGCCAGTGCCGACAGGTCGACGCCTGCAATCGACAGGGCTGCTGCCACCACCACGACCAGCAGCGCTATCTGCACGCTCTTGGTGATGAGCAGGCGCGCGGACGGGGTCAGGGTCGGGACCTGCTCCACCCGCGCCGCGAGCAGTTTCGATATGCGGCTGGCAACCCAGTAGAGGACGACGAGCAATATCGCGGCGCGTACGACGGTCAGAAGTGAGATACGGCTGTCGCCGACATCAAACCCGACCGATGCCAGAAGCCCCAGAAGCGGCGCCAGAAGACCGACAATGTTCAGCGCTGCCACAAACCAGATCAGGGTGGCGGCGGTGCGCGACCAGAAAGGTTCGGCAATGAAGGCGGTCAGGATGCGGATCAGTACCCAGGCGCCGGTGAGGCTGGCGGCCAGATTGATGGCGAAGGAGCCAAGACCCGCCTGGTCAAACCCGATGCGTGTCAGGGTGAGGACGACAAAGGCAATCACCGGAAGGATAAGCGACAGGACGAGGTCACGCGTGGTGGAATTGACACGCGACATGAACTGCCAGCCAAAAGCGCGCTCCAGCGCCGTGCGCACCGGTGCGCGCAAAAGCCAGCTCACACCGAACGCGACCAAGATCACTACCGCCTGCAGGCCGATCTCGGGCGTGACGAAGGCATCACGTGCCTCCACCAGCACGCCTTGCGCCCGCTCCATCAGGGCGGAGGTCCACTCAGTGGAGAAGGGAGCCGGTTCGTTTGCAGCCATATCAGTACGTTAGGCGGCGGCTTGGACGGGGGCAAGCATGACCCGCGCGCCCTACTTGCCCTCGCGCCACCAGCCTGCGCCCAGAAGCGCCAGAATGAGCGCCGCAATCAGCAGGCCGGGTGCCAGCGGCGTGCGTTGCGACTCGGCGACCGTATAGGCGCCATTGCGCTGCAGGCCGGCCCAGCCGGGCCCGGCCTGCAGGCCATCCGGCCGGGTGCGGCGCAGAGATGGCATTTGCGGAGTTTCACCGCCGCCCAGTATGAAGCTGCCGCCGCGTGTTGCCCGCACCAGCGGGGCCAGTGCCTCGCGTGTGACACGCAGATCCATGTATTCGCGCGGATTGAGCGGCCCTGCGGAGATGACAGTGGTGGCGTCGCCGGAACGCAGGCGGATCAGCCCGGCCTCATTGCCGGTTTCCGCACTCGCGGTGAAGCGGCCGGGGCCTGCCTCTTCCATTGCCACGCTCTCCTCGCGCCCCGAAGGCCAGGTGATGTCGAGGTCAGGTGCGTCATCGCTGAGCGTTGTGCGCGTCACGCTCAGTGTCCCGTCAGACAGCGCGGCCGTCAGGCGCTCCTCGTCCAGCTCCGGCTCGTTCATCAGCCAGTGCGCAACGCGGCGGAACAGCTCGTCATGCGGCCCGCCGCCATCATGTCCGCGTGCCCACAGCCAGGACTGGTCGGAGAGCAGGATGGCCGCCCGTCCCTCTCCCTGCCGTGACAGCACCAGAAGCGGCTCGCCAGAGGGCGTATCCAGCAGGGTTTCGCCTGCCAGTGCCTGCCCGCCCACATAACGGTACCACCGGCCCCAGCCCTCTTCCTGTCCGCGCATGGGCGCCGTTACCGGGTGGCGCTCGCCTGCGGTTGATATGCGCGGGCGGAAAGCACCCTCGCGCACGGCCCCGGTCGGTCGGGCGGGCAGGACGCTCGCCAGCAGCGACCGGGCGATGGAATCCTCACCGGCATAGTCCGGCCCGGCAGTGATGAGGAGGGCACCACCCTGATCCACATAGCGGGCGATGTTCTGGAAATAGTTGGCGGGCAGAATTCCGCGCCGCCGGTAGCGGTCGAAAATCACCAGATCAAACTCGTGCAGGCGCAGCTCGAACAGCTCGAAGACCGGGAAGGCAATGAGCGCCAGCTCTTCAGGCAGGGCGCCATCGCCCCGGTCCAGCGGACGCAGAATGGTGAAGTGAACGAGATCGACCGACGGGTCGGACTTCAGCAGGTTGCGCCAGGCCCGCGCACCATTATGCGGTTCGCCGGTCACCAGCAGCACACGCAGACGGTCACGCACGCCGGTAACGCTCACCGCCGCACGGTTATTGATGAGGGAGAGCTCGTTAGGGCCGGGTTCCACTTCCATCTCGATGACGTTCGCGCCCCGGTTCTGGACAAGCGCCTCTACCGTGACCGTCTCGCCGATTGTGGCGCGCGCCCGGATCGGGTCACCGCCATCAAGGCGCAGGGTCAGCATGGCGGTCCCCGCCGGTGCGCCTTCATCCTCCACCCGCAGGCGGAAGCGTACCGGCTCGCCGACAATCCCGAACCTCGGGGCTTCCTCCACGATCAGGCGCCGGTCCGTCGCGCGCGGATCGCCAATGGCGAAATGGTGCAAGGGCGCATCAAGGCCAAGTGACGCTGGATCGGACGGCACATCATGCACCTGTCCCTCCGACAGCATGGCGATGCCTGCCAGCCGGTTTCTGGGAATATCGCCAAGCCCGCTGCGAAGCGTGTCGATCAGCCGCGTGCCGTCGGGCGTGGCGCCGCCTTCCACCTCGATCAGGTCCAGCCCGTCATCGGCGTCAGCGAAGGCCCGCAGTGACTGGCTCGCGGCCGCCGCATTGGCTGCCCGGTTGCCGATCTCCATCGAGGCTGAATTGTCACGCACCACCAGAAGAATATCGCTTAAAGGTTCGCGTATCTCGCGCACCAGTGCCGGATTGGCGAGTGCCGCCAGAACGGCAAACCCGGCCAGTGTCCGCCAGACCCATCCTTTGAGGCCCCGCCAAGCGGCAAAGGCGGAGGCCGCTACGAGCGCGATGCACAGCGCGGTGAGAATCCATTGCGATACCAGCGGGGCGAGGACCAGGCTTGATGCGCTCATGGCTCAAGCGACCGCGGCGTGCCCCGCGGCCCTCCCTGTCCGAGGCGTTCAAGGATGGCCGGCACATGCACCTGATCGGTCTTGTAATTGCCGGTAAGGGCGTACATGGCGAGATTTACGCCAACCCTGTAGGCCATTTCGCGCTGGCGCTCGCCGCCTTCGACGGGCAGCAGGGGAATACCATTATCGCCGCGCGCCCAGGCTCCCGCCCAGTCCGCTGACCCGATAATGACGCCGGAGACACCGTCCCGGGCCGTGCCATCGGGGTTTGATTCCACCCAGACATCGCCGCCGGCCAGCCGTCCCGGCAGACCGCGAAGGAGGTAGAAGGTACGGCCCAGCACATGCTCTGCGTCCAGACGCGCAAGGGCGGGTATCTCCAGCCCTTGCATCACCTGCTCCAGGCCGGGATGCGCGCCGCCGCGCGTGCCGGCCCCGCCATCACGCGTATCGAATATGATCATCCCGCCGGAGCGCAGATAGGTGTTGATATTGGCCGCTGCCGCCTCCGAAACGGGGCGCGCATCAGCGCTCACGGGCCAGTAGATGAGCGGGAAGAAGATCAGCTCGTCCTCGTCCGGGTCTATCCCGCGCGGGGCTTCCGGCTCGATGGAACTGCGGCGTGTCACCTCTGAGGACAGCGAAGCCAGCCCGGCCTCGCTGATCCGGTCGGTTTCCGCATTGCCGGTAAGTATATAGCCAAACCGCACCACCAGGGCGCGGTCCAGCGCCTCGGGATCGCCCTGGTCCACCAGCAGCAGGTCGAAATGGCCCTTGCGCGCGCGGGCGTTCAGCAGGCGACAGGTGCCGCCGTAACAGTCGTGCGGGGCGATCAGCAGGTCGCCGGGCTCCAGCGAACAGAAGGCCAGATCCACCGCCGCCATGCCGGTGGCGGGGCTTGCCGCGCCGGCGCTGGCCCAGGCGACCGAATGGTACGTCGCCCCCAACGGCTCCTCCAACGGCAACGGCAGCGAAGCTCCAAAAAACGAAAGGACAGCCGAATCTATCGACAAGATCATCTCAGCGCAACGCGCAAACATCTCAGCGCGAAGCGCAGAACATCAGCGCGAAGCGCAGAAAAAGAAATATGATGCGCCGCTCGACGCGCACGCGGAAAGCGTGGCGGCCAGCGTGCAGCACCTACCGCCTGGCACGCGGTTGGCCCAGGCGCGGGAGCTGGTCGATCAGCACGGCGTAGAGGCCGCCCTGACCGCCGACCAGGCCCAGATCCAGCAGCGTGAAATCAGCATCCGCCTCCTGGGGCGATCCGTCCAACAGTGTCGACACGGTGAGGGTGCTGATCAGATTAGCCGCCAGCGGAGAGCCATCGGGGTTGCGGACGACGAAGCCGGTCGTG
>ERZ869909.1088-NODE-1088-length-24124-cov-91.268641_pt1 | contig 24124 bp, 26 predicted proteins | sample MGYA00520892_ERZ869909 | MGnify/ENA primary metagenome ERZ869909 (study PRJEB32215, sample SAMEA104723947) | bioreactor metagenome | biome: bioreactor; feature: anaerobic bioreactor; material: water | place: China | collected 2015-03-12 ... | reverse complement strand
GAAGGTCGCGTCCTGCGCGACGAGAACGGCTACCGGGTCATGGACACCGAATGGCACCGCATCACCTGCTTCAACGGTCTCGGCAAGACGGTCGCCGAGCATTGCGAAAAGGGCATGAAGGTCCTCGTCCACGGCCGGATCCACTACACCAAGTGGATCGACAGCATGGGGAACGACCGCTACGGCTGCGAGATCATCGCCGAGAAGGTCGACTTCCTGAGCCGCCCGAAGTCGGCCGAAAACGAGAACCCCGACCTGGTCGACCGCGACGACGAGATCCCGTTCTGAAGAACGGGGTCTCCCCCTCGAGCCCGGCGGGGAAACCCGCCGGGTTCGCCCAGCCAATGCAAGGCTAGGTGGAGCCATGACCTCTTGAGTGCCCCACCGCTCATGAGCATCTGCTTCAGTTCGCGGGGAGTCAATCACACGGAGCTATGGGGACCATGACTGTAGATGACAGACCGTGTCAGTTGGACGTTGCTACCAGCATGCAATCGAAACCCTGGAGCAAGACATGACAAGACTTCTTCTACTGACCGGACTTATCGCCGCAACGCTCGCCCCGGGCGCAATGGCGCAGGACTGTACCACATCTGGCGACGCCAAGGTCGGCGTGATCGAGATCGTTCAGTTCCGCCTCGCCGAAGGGGTGAGCCGGGAGGATTTCCTTGCCGCCGCCGCCGCGACCATGCCCGTGCTTTGCGCAACCGAGGGCTTCATCGGCCGCACGCTTTCTGAAGGCGAGGACGGTGCTTGGACCGATCATGTGAAATGGACCAGCCCCGACACGGCGCAGGCGGCTATGGCCGGATCGATGGAAAACGAGGCGCTGCTGCCGTTCATCATGGCCATCGACCCGGACAGCATGGCGTTGTCCTATCAGACGCCGGTCAACTTGAACTGAAGGAGCAGAACGATGATGGTCGGCAACACACTCGAAATCGCGCACTTCCGCCTCAGCCAGGGCACGACGAAGGAACAGTTTCTGGAAGGCGTCAAGGCGTCCAACACTTTTCTGACGGCGCAGCCGGGGTTTGTGTCCCGGCGGGTGTCCTTCCTGAGCGATGGCGAGGTCTTCGACCTTGTCGAATGGGAAAGCCTGGCGCAGGCGCAAGCCGCGTTCAAACTGTCGATGGAGGGGGATTATCCCGCGCTCAGGCAGTTCATCGGCTGTCTCGACATGGCAAGCGGCAGCATGAAGCATGGTGAAGTCCTGCATGTGACCGGCTAAGACAGGGGCATGAGACGCACGGATCGACTGTTCGATATCATTCAAGTCTTTCGCGATGGAAAGCTCCATAAAGGCGAGGAACTGGCCACGCGCATGGAGGTCTCGCTGCGGACCATCTATCGCGACATCGACACGCTTGTGGCCTCTGGCGTCCCGATCACGGGCGAACGCGGCGTGGGATATCTGATGCAGGGTCCGGTGTTCCTGCCGCCGCTCAACATCACGCAGGGCGAACTTGAGGTTCTAGAGCTTGGGCTCGCCCTGGTTCAGGCGTCATTCGGTAGGGTTGTTGCGGCGGATGCGCAAACCCTGGGCGACAAGGTGCGCGCCGTGCTGCCGCGCCCAGAGATGCTGGATCCGGGCCGGGGCAGTATCGGCGTCTATCACACTAAGTTCTCGGACGCCGAGCGCGAGACGCTGGCGGTCGTGCGGCGCGGCATCCTTGCCCGCACGAAGCTGAGGTTCGACTATCTGTCTTTGCAACAAGAGCGGTCGCATCGACATGTCCGCCCCCTTCAAGTGCAGGTATGGGAGGCGGTTCTGACCTTTACGGCGTGGTGCGAGGATCGTCAGGATTTCCGGGTCTTTCGCCTGGATCGCATGGAACAGACGGTGCTGACGGGGGAAGGGTTCCGGCCAGAGCGCGGCAAGACCCTTGCCGACTACCTGAAAGGGATGAAACCAGATGGTACCTGACCCCACGCCGGACAGCGTCATCCAGCATCTGCTCGACCGTTTTGACGGCACCCGCGTGGTCGAGGCCTGGGGGGAGAGGTCCATCTTCTACAACCCCGGCCACAAACTGCCGCGCGGGGTCTACTTTGCCACGGTCAAGGAAAAGGACGGCGACAACGACAAGGCCTCACGTCTGGATCGCGCGGGAATTTTCCGGTTGAATGTCGGCACGACTAGGCCGCTGTTTCTGGAACGGTTCGGACCACCACCCGCACGCCCCGGCAAAGGCGGGGTGATTGACGGGCCGTGGGACTTCACCGCCCCGGACATCCTGACCCCCCATCCGGTCTATGGCTGGATGAGTTGGGTCGCAGTGCTGAACCCATCTGCCAATACCTTGGCGGATATGGATGAGCTGATCGAGGCGGCTTTCGAAAAGGCGAAGGCGTCCTACAAGAAGAAGGTGGGATAGCGATTTTCAACCTGAGAGCGGGCCTTTGCATCCTCGCACTGAACCGCCACTTGGTCCGCTAGCTGCCCGTCTTGCCCCATTCGAAGAGCTAGAGGAGTGCCGGTTTTCCGGTGACGGGTTGAGGGTTGGGAGAGTGGCTCCCGGCGCCCGTCGCGGGAGATAGCCGATGGGCGTTGTTGAAGTTCTGGACCCGGTCGCACCGACGCGGGCTGGTGGCTGGAAGGTGGATGTGAGCCGGGGTGAGCGGAACGGGCGGGTGTCGTCCGAATGGTTCAACCGGCCCGATGATGAACGGTATCTGTCGCTCGATGATCTCTGGGCATCGGTGAAGGGTCGCTCCGAGCGCAGCCGCAGCCGCGTCGTGCAGACGGCGGACATCCGCGTCGAAGCCGCGCGCGACAACCCCGAGCGGTTGCACCTGATGCTGCCGAAGGCACAAGAACCGGTTGCGCCGACGCACTGGGCCTTCGGCCAGCTCGCCAGCATCGTCGGCGCGCCTGCCTCCTACCTGCGGCAACTGCCCGCGCCTCTGGCGGGGATCAACCTGCAATACGGTCTGACCAACCACCGCGCCGAGCAGGTGAAGACCTTCGAGACGGAAGACGGTCGCACCGAACTGCGCGCGGTGACCGGCCCTGACTATGGCCGCATCCACGACCATGAACTGGTCGAGGCGGTGCAGCGCATCGCGGGCAATGGCACGGGCGACACGCGCTGGAAGGTGCCGGGGGTGCTCGACTGGTCGACCGGGGTTTACAACCCCGATGTCGAGATCAGCCGCGACACGACCACGCTCTATGCCTCTGACCGTGACGTGTTCCTGTTCCTGGTCGATGATCACAACCCGATCGAGGCGGGCCGCCTGCCCGACGGCTCCCCCGATCTCTACTTCCGGGGCTTCTACTGCTGGAACTCCGAGGTGGGCGCGAAGACGCTTGGCATGGCGAGCTTCTACCTCCGTGCCGTGTGCCAGAACCGCAACCTCTGGGGCGTCGAGGATTTCCAGGAGATCAAGATCCGTCACTCGAAATACGCCGCCTCGCGCTTTGCGCACGAGGCTGCCCCGGCGCTGACGCGGTTTGCCAATTCCTCGCCGCAGGGCTTCGTGAACGGCATCAAGGCGGCGCGGCAGCAGGTCGTCGCGCGGACGGATGAGGACCGGGATGACTTCCTGAGGAAGCGCGGCTTCTCGAAGGCCGAAGCCGGCAAGATCACCGAGAAGGTGCTGATGGAGGAAGGCCGCCCGCCGGAAAGCATCTTCGACTTCGTGCAGGGCATCACGCGGCTTGCGCGCGACAAGACCCAGCAGGATGCGCGCCTCGATATGGAAGGGCGCGCCAAGAAGCTCCTCGACCGGGTCGGCTGACGCCGGGCTCGACAACGCGACCGCCTTCATCCGCGGCGGTCGCGCTTTCCAATTCCACATGCACGCCAATCGCCTTGCCCCGAGAGGGCAGGGGGCCTCAGTGCGCGCATTTCAGCGAGACCCCCATGACTCCCCAGGAAGAAACCGTCATCCTCGAGGCCCGCGACATCCTCGGCCGCTACCTCAGCCAGAACCCGGTCATTGGCAGCTGGCAGGCGCTGATGGACTATTGCGCGCTCACCGTCCGCGGCCCGATCGAGCGGTTCCACGTGCTCTATCTCGACCGCAAGAACCGCATCATCTCCGATGAGCTTCTCTCGACCGGCACGGTCGACCATGTCCCGGTCTATCCGCGCGAGGTGATCAAGCGGGCGCTGATGCTGAACGCCAGCGCCCTGATCCTGATCCACAACCACCCGTCGGGCGATCCGACGCCTTCGGAGGCCGATCTGAGCATGACCAAGGAGATCCAGGAGGGGTGCAAGTATCTCGGCCTGACGCTGCACGACCACATCATCGTCGGCGCCGGGACGGAGATAAGCCTGCGCGCTCTAGGCAAGCTCTGACGCGTCTTTCCGACCTGCCACCGTCGCCCCTTCGAGGAAGAGGGCGGCGGTTTGGTCTCTGACGGTGAAGCGGGGAGAGAGGCTTTCCGCGCCGTCGGAGATACTCCCATGTTCGACCTTCCCTTACCGATCCACCCGACCGCCTACGCGCGGTGCGTCCCGCCGCACTTTTCGACTGCCGACGCCGATCCCAATCATCCCTTCGCCCTGACCCTGTCGCGCCGCACGCCGGCCGACCTCATGTCGGGCCGGGCTGTTCCTTTGATCCTCTCCCGCTTCGCAACGCTGGCCGAGGCCATGCTGGGCGCGATCGACCATGCCGAGGGGATCGGCCCGGATGCCGCACCCCAGCTTCTGGCGATCCTCGATCGCGAAGAGCGGCTTGTTCTGGCTGGTGCCGCCAGTGACCACGCCGTCGCCTGGTGTCACCCGGTGACGAGCGCGGCCGAGGCGCGGGGCGTCGTCACCGAGGCGAGCCAGCTGCGCGCGCAGGCGGTTCGTGCCGCCGATTGGCGCGAGACCGATCTGGCGCAACGGCTGCGCCACCGCGCCGATCTTCTTGATGCACGGCTCGTCGATCCGCTCTGGCGCGGTTTCGCCGCCCTGGCGCTGCAAGTCGCTGCGTGAGGCCCGAGAGACAGAGAAGGGCAGGGGGGATTTGGAGCTTGTCCGGGGGAGAGAGATCGCCCGGCCCGGCTCCGATCCCTTACCCTTACCGGAGACACCCGATGACCCTGACATAACCCACCCTCGCGCCGCCGATGGCACCCTCGACCGTCGATATGGCGCAGATCTTCGCGACGCATGCCGAGCGCGCGGCCCGGATCGACGCGCTGCGCCCCGGCAACAAGGACCGCCTCTTCGACGGTCTCATGGCCGCCGGCATCACCCATGTCACCGTGACCTTCGACGGGGCCGGGGACAGCGGCCAGATCGAAAGCATCGGCGCATGGTCTGGCGAGACCGCCGTCGATTTCCCCGTGACCGAGATCGAGTATGCCGCGCTGACCTGGGACGACCCCGAGGTCGAGATGCGGCAGCTCTCGCTGGAAGATGTCGTCGAGCAGCTGGCCTACGACTTCCTCTCCGACACCCATGGCGGCTGGGAGAACAACGACGGCGCCTAGGGCGAGTTCTGCTTCGACGCCGCGGCACGCTGCATCCACCTCGAGTTCAACGAGCGGTTCACGTCGTCGGAACTCTACACGCATGATTTCTGAGGGGGCGGCGATGGCACATCCCTATCACCACGCCCTCTCTTCGGTGAAGAAATGGGGCGGTACGGTCGACGATTTCATCTCGGTGCATGCCTGGTTCGACCAGAGCAAGGAGATCACGGCCGATTTCCGGCACCGGGCGCTCCGCCACCATGCCGAGGGCATCTTCATGGCCGAGACGATCTTCGGCCCGACCCTCACGCTCTCGACCGGACGGATCATCCCGACCCGCTGGGTCGGCGAGCAGCACGTCAAGGAAGACCTCGGCTTTATCCCAAGCTTCGCCGACTGGGTGAAGGCCATCCGGCCCGAGCCCTGGATGGGCCGGGCCGAGCGGATCGAGGCACAGGTCGATCCGCATCTCGTCTCGCCCGTGGTCGAGGTCACCTGACATGACCGATCCGGCCTATCAGCGCCTTGGCTTGCCCGCGACCGCTTCGCACTACGCCGTCCTGCGCGCGGCGGTCCGGGCGCTTCACCCCGACACGCGCAAGGTTCGCGGCTTCCGGGCAGCGCGTAAGCGCTTCTACCGGCAGATGCTCTGCGCGCATGCCGCGCGACAGGCGGCGGGCGACAGTTCCACAGGCTAATCGCCCCCGACCACCCCTTCATCCCAATCAAGTGCCCGGCCTCTCGGCCGGGTCTTTCCCATTCAGGAGGTCCCCATGGCGGATTACTTCACCCATTTCTCGTGCTTGCTCGACGTCGGTACCCCCGACAAGGCCGCCCGCGCGCTCGTCCTGTTCCAGAGCTTGCGCGAAGCCGATCAGGAGGATGCCGAGGACCCGGAGGTTGCAGGCTTCGACCTCGTGCGCCAGGATGCGCCCGAGGGCAGCACCCTCTGGATCCATGATGACGACCACGGCGATGTCGAAGCCGTCATCCGCTTCGTCCTGCGCCTCGCGGAAGAATTCGATCTCACCGGCCTCTGGAGCTTCCAGTATGCCCTGACCTGCTCCCGGCCCCGACTCGACGCCTTCGGCGGCGGCGCGCATGTCATCGATCTCGGCGCACGCAAATCCGTCGGCTGGACCAGCAGCCAGGAATGGCTGGCCGCCGCGCTGAACGGGGAGGACGTCGATGCCTGAGATCATCTGCACCACGGTCTACCAGTTCCCCGAACTCTCGGATGCCGCCAAGGAAAAGGCGCGCAGCTGGTATCGCGAGCTTGGCCCCCACGACGATTGGTGGGACGCGGTCTATGACGATTTCGAGCGGGTCTGCGAAATCCTCGGCATCCGCCTGAAGACCACACCCGTCCGCCTGATGGGCGGTGGCACGCGGGCCAAGCCATGCATCTGGTTTTCCGGGTTCTGCAGCCAGGGGGACGGCGCATGCTTCGAGGGCTACTGGTCCCACGCCAAGGGCAGGGCCACGCGTATCCGGGATTACGCGCCACAGGACGCAACCTTGCACAGCATCGCCGACCGGCTGCAGGCCATCCAGCGCCGCAACTTCTACCAACTCGCCGCCGAGGTCAGCCATCGGGGCCGCTACTACCACGAATATACCATGGCCGTTGACGTCACGCGGGACAGCCCGACCTGGCAGTCGCTTACCGAAGACGCCGAAGAGATCGTGATCGAAGCGCTGCGCGATCTGGCCCGCTGGCTCTACCGCCAGCTTGAGGCTGAATACGACCACCTTACCTCGGACGAGGCCATCGAGGAGGGGATCATCGTCAACGAGTACACCTTCACTGAAGCCGGGCGCAGGTTCGGGTGAGAATTCGTACGGTTCATTTGATCTTTACAATGAGGCCATATGGTCTATGTTGATACCTATGGAGGATGCCATGTACGTTGCTGAGAAAATCCGGGAACCCGCACAGATCAACGCCGTCGCGTTGAAAGCCTATGCCCGCGTGGCCGATGCCTGGGGTCTCAGCCTCAAGGAAGCGGCTGGCCTTGCCGACATGTCTGAGAGCACGTGGAAGCGCGCCAAGAAGCCTGACTTTGCGGGGGAACTGACCAAGGACCAGCTGCTGCGGCTCAGTGCGGTGATCGGCATCTACAAATCGCTCGAACTCTACTTTTCCGAGCCACTCGCGCGAAGCTGGTTCACCCGTCCGAACACCGGTCCGCTGTTCGGGGGCAGCCGTCCGGTTGACACTGCCATCGACGGGGGCTTGCCGCAGATCCTCGCGGTGCGGACCTATCTTGATGCGTTGCGTGGTGGGGCATGAAGCAGACCGAGGTTTCTGATCGCGGTCTCGTTCGTCTTCTGCCCGCCACCTACCACAAGCCACCGTCCTTGCGGGGTCTCGTCGATTCCGATGACGAGATGGAGATCCTGGCCGAAATCGAGGGTCTGACCAGCGGCCGTCTTCTGGCGGAACGTGGCCGCAACCCGCATCTGGACCCGCGCGAGCTGGCCTGGCAGCGCCGCAGCCGAGATCTGCGCATCTACGGCGACGGTCATGTCAACGCCGCCTTCACCTATACCCGCGCCGGCGGAAACCGCTTCAACACCGAGGAGCGCGGCGCCTGGTATTGCGCATGGGATGTGATGGTGTCTGTCAGCGAAGTGGCCTGGCACCGAACTCGTGAACTCGGCTTTACCGGCAGCTTCCATGACAGCGCTCGCTATGTGGAATTGCTGGCGGATTTCATCGGCGTCTTCGATGACATGACCGACGAGCCAGGCCATCCCGCACTGCATCCGGATCCGGCTGTCGGATATCCCGAGGGCCAAAGCCTGGCCCAACATCTTCGCCGGGCTGGATCGCGGGGCCTCATCTACCCCTCAGTCCGGGCGCCTGCGCCGGGTGGGAATTGCCTGGTCTGCTTCGAGCCCCACGCCATTCAGAACGTCCGGCCGGGCGCATCCTGGGATCTTGTTTGGGATGGGACACCGCACTACTCGATTACAGCTGTTGCTTGACCGGTCAGATTCCAGGCGCTCTTGGAGGGCTTGAGAAATGAAAGCACCTGGCAGCAACAACCCCGACATCACAAACTTGAAGCCATGCGACTATCAGGCGTTCTTCGAGGCTTTGGCTTCGCCGGCCGCACCGTCCGAGGCGTTGCGTGCTGCTTTTCGTCGACGGAAAGACTTCCCTGCTGGTCTTTTCGGTATCGAGCAAGCCGGCGACTCATAGTAGTCACCTGTTCCCGTCGATCCACTTCGACATCAGCCCCTTGTCTCGGAAGCATTCGTCCGGGACGGCGCGCCGTTTGATCCGCGCGAGTTTCTCCGCGAAGGCCACCTGCCTGGACGTGGGCAACCGATCCATGTCGGATACCGGCTTCAGCTGGGCCTGCGCCTCGATCCAGGCACTCAACGACCGGCGATCCTGCTGAACCTCCCAGGGCAGGAGGGTCTTGTTGCGCAGGGCGAGGGAGCGCGCATAGGCGATCTGCTTCGGCGTCGCGGGCAGGGCGTATGTGGTGCTGTCCATCGGGAAACTCCCTTGCTGGCTTGATCCTCAATATAGAACATAACGGGAACAAAATCAAGCCAAGCAACCGGGACGCGTCGGCTCGAGAGGAAGAGGGGGGGCTGGGAAAGATCAGGCCTGAGGGTGCCCGCGAGAGGGCGTCCGGGCCTTTCCCTGTCCCTCATTCCGGAGCTTCCAGATGACCTATCTCGCGCCCGTTGCGCCTCCCGTTTCTGTTCCGTCCACTGAACCCGCGCCCGCGATCCTCGCCGTCGCCGAAGCGCTGCAACCCGACCTGGCGCAGGGGTTTAAGATCGACGCGTTGCGTCTGCGACTTGAGATGGAGCGCGCCTTTGGCGGCTCCGATGCCGATGGCGCCTGGGACTGGAAGCTTGCCTATGAGGCGGGCGAAGTGGCGCTGGTCCTCTTCCTCCGGAAGTTCGGCCGTGCGCTTCTGGCCCGGGCCGGCTCGCCTGCGGCGCTGCTGCCGATCCTCGCCAAGGTGGCCGGCCTCTTGCCGACGCACACCCGCCGCTCGGAGGAGATGGAGCGCTTCCAGCAATTCTCGACGCCACTGCCCATGGGACTGGCTGCAATGGCGGCAGCGCAGATCACGCCCTGTGACCTCGTCCTCGAGCCTTCGGCCGGGACCGGTCTTCTGGCGATCCTCGCCGAGATCGCGGGCGGCAGCCTCGCTCTGAACGAGCTGGCCGAGACCCGGGTCGATCTTCTGCGCCTGCTCTTTCCGGGGTGCCCCGTCACCCGTTTCGACGCCGCGCAGATCGACGATCACCTCGACGCAGGATTTCGCCCGAGCGTCATCCTGATGAACCCGCCCTTCTCGGCAGTGGCCAATGTCGATGGCCGGACGACCGAGGCGACGGCGCGGCATCTGCGCTCGGCGCTTGCCCGGCTGGCCCCCGGTGGTCGGCTGGTCGCTATCACAGGGGCCGGTTTCGCACCGGATGCGCCCGCCTGGTCCGAGACCTTCAGCCGCCTCACCGAGTCCGCGCATCTGGTCTTCACAGGCGCAGTGTCGGGCGGCGCTTTCGCAAAACATGGCACCAGCTTCGAGACCCGGATCTCGGTCTTCGACAAGTGCCGGGGTGGCGAACGGGGTGGCATCACCGCCGATCTGGCACGGTCCATCTCGCCCGATGTGGCCCACCTCCTTGCCCGAATCACCGCCGAGGTCCCGCCACGCCTCGAGTTGGATGCGGGTGTGGGCGCATGCTCCCAGCCCATTTCCTCTTTCCGGGGAATTCCCGGCCGTTCCTCCGGCCTCACCGCTCGACCCTTGCGGTCGACGGCAGCGGCCAAGACGGATGTGCATGTCACCACGCCCGACGCCGAAGACCTCGGCTACACCCTGCGCGAGACGGTGGACGATCTCGACGCTGCGCGCCTGTCGGACGCGATCTACGAGACCTTCCGGCTGCAGGCGATCGACATCCCCGGGGCGGCACCGCACCCGACCAAGCTGGTGCAATCGGCGGCGATGGCGTCCGTTGCGCCCCCGAAACCGACCTACCGCCCGAAACTCCCCGCTGCCGTCTTGCGGGACGGCCTGCTGTCGGACGCGCAGCTCGAGACCGTGATCTATGCCGGTGAGGCGCATGGCGCCTATCTCGCCGGATCGTGGACCGTCGATGAAGCTGGCGACATGGTCTCGGCCGCGCCCGACGATGCCGCGGACGCCGTCCGCTTCCGACGTGGCTTCTTCCTTGGCGATGGCACCGGGGCGGGCAAGGGCCGCCAGTCGGCCGGGATCCTGCTCGACAACTGGTGCCAGGGCCGCCGCAAGGCGCTCTGGATTTCAAAGAGCGACAAGCTGCTTGAGGATGCACAGCGCGACTGGTCGGCGCTTGGCCAGGAGCGGCTTCTGGTGACGCCGCTCTCGCGCTTTGCGCAAGGCCGCGACATCCCGCTCTCCGAAGGCATCCTCTTCACCACCTATGCCACGCTGCGCTCGGAAGAACGCGGCACCAGGAAATCCCGCGTCGACCAGATCGTCGACTGGCTGGGGGCGGATTTCGACGGGGTGATCCTGTTTGACGAAAGCCATGCCATGGCGAATGCCGCCGGATCGAAGGGCGAGCGCGGTGACACGGAAGCTTCGCAGCAGGGCAGGGCGGGTCTGCGCCTCCAGCACAAACTGCCCAATGCCCGCGTGGTCTATGTCTCGGCCACGGGTGCCACGACGGTCCACAATCTCGCCTACGCGCAACGCCTCGGGCTTTGGGGCGGGGAGGACTTTCCCTTTGCCACCCGCGCTGAGTTCGTAGAGGCGATCGAGGCCGGCGGCGTTGCCGCGATGGAGGTCCTCGCGCGCGATCTGCGATCGCTCGGCCTCTACACGGCCCGGTCGCTTTCCTATGATGGCGTCGAATACGAGATGCTGGAACACGCGCTGACGCCCGAGCAGCGCGGCATCTACGACGCCTATGCCGGGGCCTTCGCCATCATCCACAACAACCTCGCCGCCGCGATGGAGGCGGCCAACATCACGGGTGAGAATGGCACGCTGAACCGGCAGGCAAAGTCTGCTGCGCGCTCCGCCTTCGAGTCCGCGAAGCAGCGCTTCTTCGGTCATCTCCTGACCTCGATGAAAACCCCCACCCTCATTTCCAGCATCGAGGCCGATCTGACCTTGGGCCATGCGGCCGTCATCCAGATCGTCTCGACCGGCGAGGCACTGATGGAACGCCGCCTTTCGGAAATCCCGACCGAAGAGTGGAACGACATCCGCGTCGACATCACCCCGCGGGAATACGTCCTGGACTACCTCGCCCACTCCTTCCCGGTGCAGCTCTACGAGCCCTTCACCGATAGCGAAGGCAATTTGTCGTCGCGGCCTGTCGTGCGCGACGGCCAGCCGGTGGAATGCCGCGAGGCCGCCCGCAGGCGCGACGCGCTGATCGAAAAGCTAGCCTCGCTTCCTCCGGTGCCGGGGGCGCTCGACCAGATCGTCCAGCGCTTCGGCACCGACCTCGTGGCCGAAGTCACGGGCCGGTCGCGCCGCATCGTGCGGAAGGGCGAGGGTCCTGTTGCGCGCCTCGTCGTCGAAAGCCGTGCCGGCTCTGCCAACCTGTCCGAGACCGCCGCCTTCATGGATGACCAGAAGCGCATCCTGATCTTCTCGGATGCCGGGGGCACGGGGCGCAGTTATCACGCGGATCTTGGGGCCAGGAACCAGCGCTTGCGGGTTCACTATCTGCTGGAGCCCGGCTGGAAGGCCGATGCCGCCATCCAGGGCTTGGGCCGCACCAACCGCACCAACCAAGCGCAGCCGCCGCTGTTCCGGCCAGTGGCCACCGATGTGAAGGCGGAGAAGCGCTTCCTGTCCACCATCGCACGCCGCCTCGACACGCTCGGCGCCATCACGCGCGGCCAGCGTCAGACCGGCGGGCAGGGGCTGTTCCGACCCGAGGATAACCTCGAGTCCCCCTATGCCCGCGATGCGCTGCGCCAGCTTTACCGGCGCATCTATCGCGGCGATATTGCGGGCTGCTCGCTTGGGTCTTTCGAGGATGCCACCGGCCTCAGCCTGACCAATGACAATGGGCTGAAGGACGACCTGCCGCCGATCACGACCTTCCTAAATCGCCTACTGGCGCTCACGATCGACATGCAAGCCGTGCTCTTCTCGGCCTTCGAGGAATTGCTCGACCAACGGATCGAGGGCGCCACCGCGGCCGGGGTCTACGACCTCGGGCTCGAGACGCTGCGCGCCGAGAGCTTCCGCGTCACCGATGCGCGGGTGATCTACACCCATCCTGGCTCGGGTGCAGAAACTCAACTGCTGACCATCGCGGAGAAGCGGCGCAACACGCCGACCTCGCTCGCGGATGCTCTGGACTGGCTCGACGACCCGAAGGCACGCCTGCTGGTCAACAGCCGCTCGGCCCGCGCCGCGGTGCAGGTGCCTGCCACCAGCCTGATGCAGGATGATGGCACGATCGAGCCCCGCTTGCGGCTGATCCGTCCGACCGAGGCGACCACGGTTCCGGCCAAGATCATGGACGACACCCACTGGCTCGAGGCCGACCGCGCGGCCTTCGTCGCTGCCTGGACCGCGGAACTGGCCGAGGTGCCGGAGTTCAGCGAGGCCACCCTGCACATCGTGGCGGGCCTGCTGCTGCCGATCTGGAAGCAGCTCCCCCAGGACGAAACCCGCGTCTACCGGCTGCAGACCGATGACGGCCAACGCATCATCGGCCGCCGCGTCTCGCCCGCCTGGGTGGCGACCACGCTGGCCAGCGACGCGCCAAAGCTCTCGGCGGCGCAGGTTCTTGCCCTCGTTCTGGAGGGCAAGACCGTCGTGCGCCTGGCCGAGGGGATGGAGTTGCACCGGTCCCGCGTCATGGGTGTGAACCGGATAGAACTGTCGGGATTTTCAGGTGCCGCAAAAGACCGGCTCAAGGCAGATGGGTTCTTCTCGGAGATCATCGCCTGGAAGCTGCGGTTGTTCTGTCCGCCCGACCCTACCAGCACTGCCGTGCTGGATCGCCTGCTTGCACGTTGTCCTGTAACGGGACTACATGCACGCGGAGGGTGTTGAGCCATGTATTCCGAGACCGAAGAAGTGATCCGAGCCCTCGCGGAAAATGCCGAAGGCGTGTGTCGCGCTTACCTTCCCGCCGGACGGCGGGAAGGGTCCTACTGGATCGTGGGCGATCTGCAGAACAATCCTGGCCGGTCCCTCTTCGTGCGGCTGACGGGGCCTGCGTCGGGGCCGGGCGCTGCTGGCAAGTTCACCGATGGCGCCACGGGCGAACATGGTGACCTTCTCGACATCATCCGCGAGAGGACCGGGATCTCCTGCTTTCCCGATCTTCTGGCCGAGGCCCGAGCGCATTTGGGCCGTCCGCAGCCGGTCCTCCCGGATGCACCAGTGCCAAAAAAGGCCAAAGCCCCTGGTGGCACGCCAGCGGCGGCGGCACGTCTCTTTGCGGCCTCGGTGCCGGTCGCAGGCACGCTTGCCGACACCTACCTTCGCGCCCGGGGCCTGACCCAAGGCGGCACGATGAGCGCCCTGCGCTTCCACCCGAAGTGCTGGCATCGGGATGAGGGCCAGACCCGGAGCCTCCCCAGGCCGGCGTTGATCGCTGCGGTCACCGATGGGGCGGGCCTGTGCCAAGGCGTGCATCGCACCTGGCTGGCGCCTGACGGACAGGGAAAGGCGGCTGTCGAGACGCAGCGGCGTGCCATGGGGCACCTCCTCGGCAATGCCGTCAGGCTGACCCCGCATGACGACAGCCTCGTGGTCGGCGAAGGCATCGAGACCATGCTGTCCTTGGTCGAGGCAGTGCCCGGCCTTCCCGTCTGGGCGGCGCTGTCGTCGGGTCACCTCGGGGCGGTCCTGCTGCCGAAGGGGGTGCAGCGCCTGTATATCGCCATCGATCGCGATCCGGCCGGGCAACGCGCGGCCGAGAGGTTGAGCGCCAGAGCACTTGATGCCGGGATTTCCGTGCGGGTGCTGGAACCGCTTCTCGGGGATTTCAACGATGATCTCCGGGCGAACGGTAAGGAGGCACTGCGCCAGCATCTGGCATGTCAGATCGGGCCAGAGGATCGGCATCGCCTGTCAGGCTGAGCAGCGTCGCGGAGGGGGCGGTCGGGGATAGCGGCGTAGGGGGGTACGGATCCCTGTCATGGCTGTGGATCGTCGCTTTGCCTCTTTCCGGGCAATCTCATCCACCCGTCACCCGAGCGGCCTTCAAGAGATGGGCAGGCGGCCGTCAAAGGGGCCGCCCCTTCAAGGACGGGGGGCGACTGATTTCCGCCGGCGGGGACGAGCCCCGCCTTTGCATCGCGAAAGTCAAATCAGCCGCCCCCCGTCCTCCTCCACATGCGTTCCGGCCCCGAAGGCGGGGTGAAGGGACGTCCCCCGTGACGGCTTTCGCAGCCCATGAAGGCCGCGCGGGATGACGCGCGGACGAGATAGGCCCGGAGGCAAGAACAGATGACGATCCACACCCACAACGACGCGTATGAACCCGCCCACACCGCATCCCAGACCGCCCATGCGCTGGACGAGCTGCAGCTCTATGGCTACCGCCCCTTTGACGAGCCCGATCCGCGCCCGATGCCCGATGGGCAGCGCCTTGCGGTCGCCGTCGCCGACATCTTCGATGCCCTCGTCGCGACCCTGGAAGACACCCGCATGGAACCCGACCTCGAAGAGGTGCTCTGGGGCCAGGTCAACCTCTTCCACCGCGCCACAGCCCGGATCGAGCGATCGCTCGATGAGAACGAACAGGCGCAGCGCCGCCTCCAGCGCGAGCAGGACGGCTCCGAGGTGAAATCCACCGAGCTTGAGCGCCTGACGGCCGAAGGCCTGACGCTCATCGAACGGCGCAATTGCATGGACTTGATGCGCGATCACGCCGCGACCGAGTTCGTCCATCACACGGGCTCCACCTGGCGCCCCCGCACCGGCTCGATGGTGAACCGCCAGCACATGACCGCCGCGCTGATCGACAGCCGCGACTTCCTGGCCGCGAAGCGCCGCGCGGAGGCCGAGGTGATGCTGCCCGCAGGCCCCAAGGTCGCCCTTACCGGCGGGACCGACTTCAACGACCACCGCCTGATCTGGGGCAAGCTCGATCAGGTCCGCACCAAACATCCCGACATGGTCCTTCTGCACGGGGGAAGCCCCAAGGGTGCCGAACTCATCGCCGCCAAATGGGCCGAAGCCCGGGGCGTGACGCAGGTGGCCTTCAAGCCTGACTGGACCAAGCACGCCAAAGCCGCCCCCTTCAAGCGCAACGACGCGATGCTGGACGTGCTCCCCGTCGGTGTCCTCGTCTTCCCGGGCAATGGCATCCAGGAGAACCTCGCCGACAAGGCCAAGAAGCTGGGTATCCCGGTCATGAAGTTCGAGAAGGGGGCGTAAGCCCCCTTTTTCCCCTCGCGGGGAAATCGCGGTGGAAGCGCAAGCTTCCACCTGATATTGTGGCGAAAACCTCAGTCGATCACTACATGTACCACAGCCCGATCCAGCTCGATGTCTTCCCGACCGACGTGCAGATGCGCCGGATCGATCCGGCACGCAACATGCGTCGCTTCTATCGGCTGAGCGTCCAGCGCGACCTCTTCGGTCGCGCAAGCCTGGTGCGCGAGTGGGGTCGTATCGGCTTCCGTGGCCAGATGATGGTCGAGACGCACCCTGATGAAGGCAAGGCCGTCACGGCATTGATGAAGCTGGCAGCGGTGAAGAAACGGCGGGGTTACGAAGCCCTGCATTCCTGCGATTAGTCTTGATCGCAGTGATTGCGATGATTACACTCCTTGTAGGAGGACATCATGGCAAGCATCACCATCCGGAATCTCGACGATGACGTGAAGCGGCGCCTTCGCATCCGCGCGGCAGAGCATGGCCGTTCGATGGAGGAGGAAGCGCGCGAGATCCTGCGCCACGTCGTTGGAGAGGCAAAATCCAACCACGATCTCGCCGCGGCGATCCGCGCGCGTGTCGCGCCTCTGGGCGGCATTGATCTGGACCTTCCGCAGCGAGAGGCGATGCGCGAGCCACCCGCATTCGACCGGGTCTGACGCATGATCATCCTCGACACGAACGTCATCTCCGAGCTTTTGCGCCCGGCCCCCGAGCCCAGAGTCGAGCAGTGGCTGTCGGCTCAGGACGGGCTCAACGTCTACCTGACCTCGATATCAGAGGCAGAACTGCGCTACGGCCTCGCGATCATGGGGAACGGCAAGCGGCGCGCCGCGCTGGTTGACGCCGTGGACCGTATCCTGCGCGAGGACCTGGCCGGGCGCATTCTGCCCTTCGACAGCAGCGCCGCGCAGTCCTTCGCCACCATAGCAGCAGCACGTCGCGCCGCCGGGCGACCGATCGCCCAAGCCGATTGCCAGATCGCATCCATTGCCCACGCCTGCGGCGCCACCGTCGCCACGCGCAATACGCCTGATTTTGAGGGTTGCGAGATCGATCTGATCAACCCTTGGACAGCAGCATGAACGCCGTTGAAATCGAACAAGCCGTTTCCGAACTCGCCGAGCAGCCCTTTGACGCGGCCGAGTTCCCCTATGCCTTCCTCATGGCCTTCGGCAACAAGGACACGACCATCAAGCGGCTGCGCACCGGCGCGTCGAACAAGTCCGATATCGGCGGCATTCTGCAGACCAACAACATCCATCTTGCGACCTGCGCCCCGGGAGACATCGCGGCGACCCTGACCGCCCTTCGTGATAGCCCCGCCACCACTCGTGCCAAGGCGAAGTTCATCCTCGCCACCGATGGCATCGACCTCGAGGCCGAGGATATCACCACCGGCGAAACCATCGCCTGCCGCTACACCGATTTCCCCGACCATTTCGGCTTCTTCCTGCCGCTCGCCGGCATCTCCACGGTCAAACAGATCCGCGAAAGCGCCTTTGACATCCGCGCGACCAGCCGCCTCAACCGGCTCTATGTCGAGCTGATCAAGGACAACCCCGACTGGGGCAGCGCCGAGAAACGCCACGACATGAACCATTTCATGGCGCGGCTGATCTTCTGCTTCTTCGCCGAAGACACCGACATCTTCGTCAGCGATAACTTGTTCACCGCCACTATCGACCAGATGGCCAACCGCGACGGGTCGAACACGCACGAAGTCATCGGCGAGATTTTCCGCGCGATGAACACGCCCATCGCTAAGCGCGCCGAGGCCAGGCTGCCCCGCTGGGCCGATGCCTTTCCCTATGTCAACGGCGGCCTCTTCTCGGGCAGCACCGATGTGCCGCGCTTTTCCAAGATCGCGCAGCGCTACCTCTCCCATATCGGCAGCCTCGACTGGACGCAGATCAACCCCGACATCTTCGGGTCCATGATCCAGGCCGTTGCGGATGAGGAGGAACGCTCGGTCCTCGGCATGCACTATACCTCGGTGCCGAACATCCTGAAGGTGCTGAATCCGCTCTTCCTCGATGACCTGCGGGCAGAGCTGGAGGCGGCGGGCGACAACGCGCGCAAGCTGGCAAATTTGCGCGCGCGCATGGCCAAGATCCGCGTCTTCGATCCCGCCTGCGGGTCGGGCAACTTCCTTGTCATTGCCTACAAGGAAATGCGCGCGCTGGAATATGAGATCAACAAACGACGGGGCGAGCCGCAGCGGCGCACCGACATTCCCCTGACCAACTATCGCGGGATCGAGCTGCGCGACTTCTCGGCCGAGATCGCGCGGCTCGCGCTGATCATCGCGGAATACCAATGCGACGTGACCTATCGCGGCCAGAAAGAGGCGCTGGCCGAGTTCCTGCCGCTGGACGCGCAGAACTGGATCACCTGCGGCAACGCCCTGCGGCTGGACTGGCTGTCGGTCTGCCCGCCCACGGGGACGGGGGTGAAGTTTCAGGCCGATGACCTGTTCATGTCACCGCTGGATCAGGCGCAGATCGACTTCGCGAACAAGGGGGGCGAGACCTATATCTGCGGGAACCCACCCTATCTGGGCTCTAAATGGCAAAGCACAGAGCAGAAGGAAGACCTCGGGCGCATCTTTGATGGGCGCGTAAAAAGCTGGAAGTCACTCGACTATGTCGCAGGCTGGTTCATGAAGGCCGCCGATTACGGGCTGCACACGCCCACCGTGTCGGCTTTTGTGTCCACCAACTCGATCTGTCAGGGCCAACAGGTGCCGATCCTGTGGCCCATTATTGCTAGTACGGGACATGAAATTGCCTTCGCCCATACCAGTTTCAAATGGACAAATCTTGCAAGTCATAATGCGGGTGTGACCGTTGTAATTGTTGGAATCACGAACCACCCTAATTCAAGCAGATCGCTCTATTCCCAAGAGCCTGTGCGTCACGATGGCTCTTTCCGATACGACGGCACTATTTATGGGGACGGCACCGTTCGACGTGAAGTTGACAACATCAACGCTTACTTGGTGGCGGCGCCTAATGTATTCGTCATACCTCGAACGAAGCCGAGCGATGGTCGTGCAGTCATGCAATTCGGCAATCACCCATACTATGGCGCTGCACTGATCTTTTCGCATCAGGAAGGGCGGGAGCTGATCGAAGCGCACCCCGAGGCGATGAAACTAATTCGCCCTTTATATGGTTCGAAAGAGTTCATTTCTGCTGCGCCGCGTGCATGTCTCTGGATCGAAGAGGCAAATCTGCCCGTAGCCAAGCAAATCCCTCCAATTACTCGGAAGCTTGAAGCGGTCGCCACGGCGCGTCGCGCTGCCACACAGGACAACGCTGCCCAGAAGCTGGCGGCTACTCCTCATCAATTCCGGGAACAGGTAACGGCACGGTCCTCCGTGATGGTGGTTCCGCGCGTCAGCTCTGAAAATCGCCCTTATCTACCTGTTGGTGTTCTTGGGCCGGAAAGCATTATCCAAGAAAAAGCCTTTGCCCTCTACGACGCCCCGCTCTGGAACATGGCGCTGATCGCCTCGCGCCTGCATTGGGTCTGGATTGGCGCGGTTTGCGTGCGGATGCGAACCGATTTCAGCTATTCCAACACCCTCGGCTGGAACACCTTCCCCGTCCCCAAACTGACCGAAAAAAATCGCGCCGACCTGACAGCGGCGGCCGAAGGCATCCTTCTGGCGCGCGAGGCGCATTTCCCCGCCACCATCGCCGACCTCTACGACCCCGAAAAAATGCCCGCCAACCTCCGCGCCGCGCATGACCACAACGACGAGGTTCTGGAACGCATCTACATCGGTCGCCGCTTTCGCAACGACACCGAACGGCTGGAAAAACTGTTCGAGATGTACACGCGGATGACGACGAAGGTGAGTGTATGAACGAATTCAATAGCATGACGGTTGTTGCCGCTACGGAGGTGATAGCTGACTTCAAGTCGCATAGCGACATGGGCGTTCTCGAAGTGCAGTGGAACTTAGATCAGCTGGGCATCTCATCGAGTAGCAAGTCTGCGCGAGTCAGAGATTTGGCGCAGATCGCCATTCGATTGAATCCGCAGGTCATGACCGAGGTGGGCAGAATGCATCTGTCGCGCGCTTTGGTTGAGACAGCTATTCGCGCGCCTGAAACTACAACGCAATCGAGCGAATGGCAAAAGCTGGTTGCGGGGCTTCGATTTGACGGCTTCGAGATCGTTGAAACAGAAGTGCCGACTACCGGTCAGAACTTTTGGTCTGAACCTGCTGCAAAGGCCAAGCGTGAGCTTCGTCGGATGCTTCCGGATGACGTACCCGAAACAAATTTTCGAGAAGCTGCAGACGAAATTGATATTTTGCTCACCCAACTGGATTTACATGTCGCCAAGGGACATCTTCAACAAGCTCTGTCAGCCTTCCAGCGCGGCGAGTGGTCATCAGCTAATGGCGAGCTTCGAAACTTTTTTGAAAACTACTTGAACGAGATAGCCGATGCTTTGGGATACACAGGCAAGGATGACAGCAAACTGCGTCGTGATTTCTTGGGCGCAGATTTAACTCCGCCGTTCTTGCTGTCTGACTATAACGAATGGAGCGTGAACAATCAAAAACCGCAGTACGTTCAAGGATTGATGAGCAGGATGCATCCGCATGGCGGGCATCCCGGATTGTCGGAGGAAGAAGACGCCACCTTTAGACTTCAGATTTCTCTGATCACAGCGCGCTTGTTCCTGCGGAGACTTAAGAAAAGAAAGACCACTTGACCATGACCAAAGGTGTTCCCTCCGTCTCCGTCAAATACGCCGCCAATGGCAGCTCGACCAAGGCGAACGAGCTGGGCATGCGCGCGATGCAGGAACGCGCCTATGAAAAGCGCGGCGAGCAATACCTGCTGATCAAATCGCCCCCGGCCTCGGGCAAAAGCCGCGCGCTGATGTTCATCGCGCTCGATAAGCTGCACAGTCAGGGCCTGCGTCAGGCCATCGTCGTGGTGCCGGAAAAGTCCATCGGGTCCAGCTTCAACGACGAGCCGCTGAGCAAGTATGGCTTCTGGGCCGACTGGACCGTGCAACCGCAATGGAACCTGTGCAACGCGCCCGGTGGCGATGACGGCAAGGTCGGCGCCGTCGGCAAGTTCCTGGCCAGCGACGACAAGGTGCTGGTCTGCACCCACGCGACCTTTCGCTTCGCCGTCGACAAGTTCGGGATCGAGGCCTTCGACGATCGCCTGATCGCGGTGGACGAGTTCCATCACGTCTCGGCCAACCCCGACAATAAGCTGGGCGCGCATCTGGGCGCGCTGGTTGCCCGCGACAAGGTGCATCTGGTGGCGATGACCGGATCGTACTTTCGCGGCGATGCCGAGGCCGTTTTGTCGCCCGAGGATGAGGCAAAGTTCGACACCGTCACCTACACCTACTACGAGCAGCTGAATGGCTACAAATACCTCAAGTCGCTCGACATCGGGTATTTCTTCTATTCCGGGTCCTATGCCGACGACATCCTAAAGGTGCTGGACCCGAACGAGAAGACCATCTTGCACATCCCGAACGTGAATTCACGCGAGAGCACGAAGGACAAGCACCGCGAGGTCGAGCACATCATCGACGCCCTGGGCGACTGGCAGGGCACCGACCCTGCCACCGGGTTTCAACTGGTCAAGACGCCCGAGGGGCGCGTGCTGCGCATCGCCGATCTGGTCGATGATGAACCGGCCAAGAGGGACAAGGTATCCGCCGCGTTGAAGGACCCGGCGCAGAAGAACAACCGCGATCATGTCGACATAATCATCGCCCTAGGGATGGCGAAGGAAGGGTTCGACTGGATCTGGTGCGAACACGCCCTGACGGTCGGTTATCGCGCCAGCCTGACCGAGATCGTGCAGATCATCGGCCGCGCCACCCGCGACGCCGAGGGCAAGACGCGCGCGCGCTTCACCAACCTGATCGCTGAACCGGACGCCGCAGCCGAGGCCGTGACCGAGGCGGTCAACGACACGCTGAAAGCGATCGCCGCGAGCCTGCTCATGGAGCAGGTGCTGGCCCCGCGTTTCAACTTCACGCCCAAGACTGTGAACAGCGGCCCTGTCGAGGGGTTCGATTACGGCGCGGGCGGCTATGATCCGAACAAGGAGAACGTCGGCTTCAACGAGGCGAGCGGGCAGTTCCAGATTGAGATCAAGGGTCTGGTCGAACCCAAGAGCAAGGAAGCCAAGCGCATCTGCCAGGAGGACCTGAACGAGGTGATCACCGCATTCGTGCAGGACAAGACCACGATCGAACGCGGCCTCTTCGATGAGGAATTGGTGCCCGAGGAACTGACGCAGGTTCGCATGGGCAAGATCGTCGGAGCAAAGTTCCCGGAGCTTGATGCCGAGGATCAGGAGGCCGTCCGCCAACATGCCATTGCGGCATTGAACCTGACCCAAAAGGCCAAGGAGATTGCGCTGTCGAGCGGCGATGACATACAGCCGACTGCCAACACGGCATTGATCGACGGGGTGCGCAAGTTTGCCATGGATGTGCGGGAACTCGACATCGACCTGATTGATCGCATCAATCCGTTCGGGGAGGCTTATTCAATTCTGGCCAAGACCATGAGTGAGGAGAGCCTTCGACAGGTTCAGGCCGTGATTTCGGCGAAAAAGGTGCAGCTATCGCCGGATGAGGCGCGCGACCTGGCGAAACGAGCAGTCAAGTTCAAGCAAGAGCGAGGCCGCCTGCCATCGATTACATCGGCAGACCCGTGGGAAAAGAAAATGGCCGAAGGTGTGGCCTATCTTGCCCGCATGAAGCAGGAGGCTGCCAATGGCTAAGGGTTTCACCGAGGACGATGATGCCCTCCTTGCTGAGCTTGGCGTCGAGGTCGAGGTCAAGAAGCAGCTCACCCGTACACCACGCGAAGAGCGCATCATCGCAGGCTTTGAGGAAATCCTGCAATTTGCCAAAGAGCACGGTCGGCCTCCCCAACACGGGGAAGACCGCGAGATTTTTGAACGTCTCTACGCAGTGCGACTTGATCGCATCCGCGACTTGCAGGAGTGCCGCGCTCTCCTTGCCCCACTGGACAAGCAAGGTCTCCTTGCAGACACCTTTTCCGCTCTCCCGGCGTCAGAGCCTGATGATTTAGATGACGACGCCCTTCTCGCTGTGCTGGGCGTGGAAGTCGCTAGATCACCACTCACAGAATTGAAGCACGTCCGGTCGACAGCCGAGAAAAGGGCCGCCGATGAGGTGGCAAACCGCGAGAAATGTGAGGATTTTGCGACGTTCAAGCCGTTGTTTGAGCAGGTCCAGAAAGAACTGGATAGCGGTTTGCGCGAGACCCGCCCGTTCGAGATGAAGGCCGAGATCGAGAAAGGACGCTTTTTCATCGTCAGTGGTCAGAAAGCCTATGTCGCGGACAAGGGCGAGACTATCACCAATGAGCAAGGTCGCACCGATGCGCGTCTGCGGGTGATTTTTGACAACGGCACTGAGAGCAACATGCTGATGCGCTCGCTGCAGAGGGCGTTAAACAAGGACGACGCTGGACGCCGGATCACAGATCCATCGGCGGGGCCACTTTTTTCGGACCAGACACTCGACGGTGATGAGGCGAGTGGGATCATTTATGTTCTTCGCAGCAAATCCGATCATCCACTTGTCACGGCAAACCGAGAACTTGTGCACAAGATCGGCGTCACTAATATGAGCGTTGATAAACGGATCGCTGGCGCGCATTTGCAGCCGACGTTTCTGATGGCGAATGTCGAAGTGGTTGCGACATATGAACTCTACAACATCAACCGGTCCAAGCTGGAGAACCTGATCCACCGCATTTTCGAACCCGCACGGCTCGAGATCGAGATCATGGATCGCTTTGGAAGGCCTGTGGTTCCGCGAGAGTGGTTCCTTGTACCCTTATTCGCGATCAACGACGCGGTCGACAAGATCAGGGACGGCACAATAACCAGCTATCGCTATGATCCTCACGCAGCCGAACTCAAACGGATTTCGAGGTAGGAAAGGCGATGGATCGGGACCGTCATACGCGTCGAGGGAAATGGTCAGAGGCAGGCGTCCCGAAAAAAGGCAGGACCTGTGTAGCGGTCGAAGACTTGGAAGAGCCCAGCCAACTCTGCGAGATGTGTGACAGCGCCGAAATCCGGTATGCCCATATCATGGAGCATCCAAACTATCCCGGTTCGCTTCAGGTCGGCTGTGTTTGTGCTGAGCACATGGAAGAGGACTATAAGCGGCCCCGGGAGCGGGAGACGCGTCTCAGAAATTCCGGCTCTGCCTCACTTTGTGTGGCGGAACGGTAGCATTCTCGCCCGCAACAATTCTGGACCGGCTCGGCCGTACATGG
>ERZ869909.1087-NODE-1087-length-24138-cov-4.509580_pt1 | contig 24138 bp, 19 predicted proteins | sample MGYA00520892_ERZ869909 | MGnify/ENA primary metagenome ERZ869909 (study PRJEB32215, sample SAMEA104723947) | bioreactor metagenome | biome: bioreactor; feature: anaerobic bioreactor; material: water | place: China | collected 2015-03-12 ... | reverse complement strand
TGTGGACCCTGATCAAGGCGCATCTGGGCGTGAAGCAGATCGAGGCCGAGTGGCTGCAGCACCAGGAGCGCGAGCTGCGGGCGGCGCGCATGCGGGGCGGCTGAGCCGGCCCGGTTCCCGCATCGACCGAGGCAGTGGCGCAGGCGCGGTGGGCGCCGGGCATTCTGCGTGCCGTGTGGATCATCCGGCCCGCTTCAGGCCATCCTCGGGCGTCCATGACAAGGAGTGTGTTCGCAGTGCCCAAGAACATCACGATCATCCTCGGCCATCCCGATGCATCCAGCTTCTGCAATGCCATCGCAGAGACGTACGCCGCATCGGCGCGGGCGGCGGGTCACACCGTCAAGCTTTTCAAGCTCGGAGAAATTGATTTCGACCCCGTGCTGCGTCATGGCTACAGCAAGCGGCAGGAACTGGAGCCTGCGCTGCTCGAAATTCGTGAAGCAATCAGTTGGGCGCAGCACCTGGTCTTCGTCTACCCGACTTGGTGGGGGTCGATGCCGGCGATTCTGAAGGGGATGTTTGATCGCATTTTCTTGCCGGGATATGCGTTCAAGTACCGCAAGAACTCCCAATGGTGGGACCGGCTGCTGGCAGGTCGCAGCGCCCATGCCATCGTGACCATGGACACGCCGCCATGGTATTTCCGGCTGGTCTACTCCATGCCGGGCCATCATCAGATCAGGAAGACCATCCTCGAGTTCTGCGGCATCAAACCGGTGCGGATCACTTCGTTCGGCCCCATTCGCAATGCGTCGGAGGCGCTGCGATCCAGATGGCTGATGAAGGTCGAGCGACAGGCCGCGTCGGTCTGATGGCCGGGCCCAGCCGGCAACGCGGCCTTCGACGATCCGCGCCTGCGAAGGCGCATGGGGGAAGTGGCGGGGCGCGCCGTCTGCGCCGGCCTGCGGTGGTCGCAGCGTCTACCGCTCCGGCTCGACGAACGGCACCGGCTCCACCTTGGCGCCTTCGGCGCGCAGCACCGTGGCGGTCTGGCGCGGCCCGCGGATCACCGAGCGAATGGCACGGTGTACCAGCAGGTCCGGATAGCGACGGATCGGCGAGGTGAAGTGGGCATAGGCCGGATAGGCCAGGCCGAAGTGGCCTTCATTGTGAGGGGAATAGACCGCCCGGCTCATGGAGCGCAGCATCACTGTCTGGATCACGTCGGTATCAGGACGATCCTTGATCACCTCGGCCAGATCACGATAATCCTCGGGGCTCGGATCGTCGCCGCCACCCAGCGACAGTCCCAGCTCGTTGAGGAACAGACGCAGCTTGTCCAGGCGCTCCGGCGAGGGCTTCTCGTGGATACGGTACAGCGCCGGCAGATCGTGCTTGTCGAGGAAGCGGGCGGTGGCCACGTTGGCCGCCAGCATGCACTCCTCGATGATCTTGTGGGCATCGTTGCGCGAGCGCGGCACGATCTTCTCGATCTTGCGCTCCTCGTTGAAGAGGATCGCCGTCTCGGTGGTCTCGAAATCGATGGCACCACGGGCCACGCGGGCTTCACGCAGCAGCCGATAGAGCGAATGCAGGTTCTGCAGCGAAGGCACCAGGGCACGGTACTCCTCGCGCAGCGCATCCCCATCCTTGCTCTCCTCGTCGAGGATGGCAGCGACCTTGTTATAGGTCAGCCGCGCATGCGACTGGAAGACCGCCTCGTAGAAGCGGTAGCGACTGATGGTGCCGGACTGGGAGATATTCATCTCGCAGACCAGTGCCAGACGGTCGACGCTGGGATTCAGCGAGCACAGGCCGTTGGAGAGCAGCTCCGGCAGCATGGGCACGACCTGGCCGGGGAAATAGACTGAGTTGCCGCGGGTGATTGCCTCCTCGTCCAGGGCACTGCCGGGGCGCACGTAATGGGACACATCGGCAATGGCCACCAGCAGCTTCCAACTGCCCGACTTGGTCTTCCAGGCACAGACGGCGTCATCGAAATCCTTGGCCGACTCGTCGTCGATGGTAACGAAGGGGACATCGCGCAGGTCGATGCGATGCTGCTTGTCGGCATCCACCACCTCGGCCGACATGCCGGCAATCTGGTCCTGCACGTCCGGCGGGAACTCGGAAGGAATCTCGTAGCTGCGGATGGCAATATCGATCTCCATCCCCGGGTCCATGCGCTCACCGAGCACCTCGACCACCTCGCCGACCGGCTGCACCCGGGTCTCGGGCTGCTGCACGATCTTCGCCGAGATCACCTGACCATCCTTGGCGCCGCCACAGGCGCTGTGGGGGATGATCACTTCCTGTGTAATGCGCGGGTTCTCCGGAATCAGCACGCCGAACTCGGAGGTATTGACGCGGTAGACGCCGACGATGGTCTGCGTATTGCGCGAGAGCACCTCGGCGATCGTCGCCTCGTCGCGCCCTCGCCGGTCGCGACCGCTGACCCGTGCAAGCACGGCATCGCCATGGAAGACGCGACGCATCTGGCGCGGCGGCAGTACCAGGTCCGGTTTCTTGCCGTCGTCACGAAGCAGAAAGCCGAAGCCGTCACGGTGACCAAGCACCTTGCCCTTGACCAGGTCGAGCTTGTCGATCAGTGCATAGGCACCGGCGCGGTTGCGCAGCACCTGGCCATCGCGTTCCATGGCGGCCAGCCGACGGCGCACCGCCTCCTGGAGCTCCTCATCATCGAGGCCCAGCATGCGGCTCATGTTTTCATGGGTGACCGGCTTGCCGTGCTCTTCCATTCGGGCCAGCAGGTATTCGCGGCTGGGAGCGGGCTTGTCGTACTTGTGGGCCTCGCGGCTGGCGTGCGGGTCGTCGCTGAGCGTCCAGTGAGTCATGCGTAGGGCATCCTTGGCAACGTCGGGGACAGCGTTCTCGTGAGGGCGCAGGCAGTGCGCCGCGGGCGTAGGGTCTTGCTATTAGGGTCTATTGTCATGGGCGCAGTATAGCGCCGGCGAGGAAACTACCCAACCATGGTGAGTTACATAACGTCCTGGCATGACAAAATTATCCCGCCTGCCCCCTTCCCGGCCTTGCATTGAGCCCGAAATTGGGTAACATACGCGTCGCCTGCCCAGATGGCGGAATTGGTAGACGCGCTAGCTTCAGGTGCTAGTGTCCGTAAGGACGTGGAGGTTCAAGTCCTCTTCTGGGCACCATCGCTCTCTTGGGAAAACTTGAGAGAGCGTGGTCGGGTAGGCGCCCAAGCGCTTTGTCAGCTCGAAAGTCTCGTGTTCGCCCAGGTGGCGGAATTGGTAGACGCGCTAGCTTCAGGTGCTAGTATCCGTAAGGATGTGGAGGTTCAAGTCCTCTCCTGGGCACCATCCCAGGGCTTGCGAACACGACGATGGTATGAAGAGATAGAAGTTGGTAGGAAGACAGGTACGGCGACAGCATGATGCGCCCAGGTGGCGGAATTGGTAGACGCGCTAGCTTCAGGTGCTAGTATCCGTAAGGATGTGGAGGTTCAAGTCCTCTCCTGGGCACCACCGCTCTCAAATGAGCACGTTGCGTCATGCAGGTTGCAGCATCTCCAGAGCGAAATGAAAGAATCCAAGAAACCGCGAAATGATCGCGGTTTTTTTGTGCCTACCAAATACTGACGGCTTACTGAAACCGGCCCGGTAACCGCGCCACTTCATCGAGTGCCCACCCTTCGGCCACCACCTCCCCTTCCAGCACTTCGGCAGTGTCCTCCGGCAGTCGCGGAAAGAAGTTCAGGCCGGTACGTGCCTCCACCTCATCGATGCTCACCAGGTAGTCGTCCAACGGTTCGTCGCCACGCACATCCTGGGGCATGATGAAGGCCAGCCCCATGGGCTCATCGGCCGGCACGACAATGATCTTGTAGAACGCCTCGGGAATTTCGACGAGCCCCACTCGGTTGGTTACGTTATCGAAGAAGCGTTCGGGAAATACCGGGCCGGTGATCACCTGTACCACGCCGAAGCGCGGTACGAAGTGATCGATCACCACCTCTTCCAGGCGCTGCCAGAGGCGGCGGTTGAGATCCGGGCGCTGGGGCGAGATGTTGCTCATCAGGAACGATTGCTGCTGGGCCTCGCGCCCGTGCACGACCGCAATGGCATAGTTGGGCGCCAAGTGCCCCCGGTCGTAGCCGCTACCGGAGTAACTGTCCGCCGCAATCGGCCAGAGCGTGCGCCAGTCGCGACGAAAGCCCGGCCTGGGACCGGCACTCGGGTCGTCCACCTCATGCAGCAGGTAGCTGACCCACAGCGGATTGACCCTGATGTCGGACCAGCCGACGAGAAAGCCGTCGTTGCGCAGGACGCGGTGTACGGTCAAGGGCGTCAGACTCTCCCATGTGGGTACGCCCATCCAGCTCAGTTGATCGCGGTACTCCTGCTCCTGGGTGTACCAAAGACCGCTGCCGACAATGACGAAAACGAGGGTGATACCGAACTGCCGAGTGCGTGAGCGCCAACCTGACAGCGGCGAACGCCGACGCCTGCGGCGGGAACGTGCTAGAGCCATGAGTCGATCCGAATGGGCCACTGCCGGCACACATCGGCACCGGCACTTAATATTCAGTGAGGGGGAGAGCGTTCGTCGGCTTACCAGCCCAGCGAAAACATGGTCTCGAGATCGTGACGGGAATGCACCTGCATGGCGTTCAGGGTCTCGGTGTCGCGAATGCCTTCGACGGCATTCAGGCGCTCGGTAACCAGTTCGGCCAGGCTCTCGAAGTCCCGGGTGCGGGCGATCGCCACTAGATCATAGCGGCCGCAGGTCGAATAAACCTCGCTGATACCCTCGACATCGGCGAGACGCTCTGCCACCGCCTTGACCTGGCCCTTGTCGGTGTTGATCAGGATCACGGCATTCTGCATCGGGAACTCCCTCCGGCTCTGGAACGTCCTGCGGCAAGTACATCGCCGCGCTGGCGCGAGTATAGCAGGCAAGCGGTGCCGGCAGAATCGGTGCTGGCGTCGGACGCACTGCCGCTCACAGGCAGGGTGGAAGGAAGATCACCGGGTAACCGACGAACAGCGTGCCGCCTGCCGAGAACAGATAGATACCCGCCGAGATATAAGCGAAGTAGTGCTCGCGGCCAGCCGACGTCTTGCGCGCCGCCACCACCCCGGCCCAGCTCAGCCAAAGCAACAAAGCGGTGGTGCCCAGAGTCGCCAACCCCACCGCGAGGTTGATGCCGGTCCACATGTCGCGCCCGGGGGCCGGTGGCGCCACCGAGCAGGCCACCGACAGTCCACCGTAGATTGCCACGAACCAGATGCTCCAGATGGTCAGGCCGCCCACCAGTTGGATGGGGTGGGTCAATCTCAGCAAGTGCTTCATGATGCCCCTCCCAGCAGGGTCGGCATGACCCAGATGGCTACAAACAGGGACCAGTAGACCACCAGGTTGAAGTACCACAGGCGCAGTACCACAACCGGCTCCATGGGGAAGTCGACGCTGACGTAGCCATAGCCCACGCGAAGCCCCTGCAGGATGCACAGCACCGCCCCCAGGGACGTCAGGATCAACACGTAGCAAAGCGCCACGAACAGCGTGGCATCATGTGCGGTCTCCGTCGGTGCCAGATCCGCCAGCCACATCACCAACGCGATCAGCAGTGACTGTAGGGCCCCCAGCCCGCCCGCCGCGTACATCAGCAGGCCGAGTCCGGCTCCCTCGCGATGGCGCAGTCGGCGCACCAGCTTGGCCAGTAAAGCCGCTCCCAGCGTCATCGACGCTCCTGCCAACACCAGCAGCGGCATGGAAAGTGGCGACGTTTCCGGCATCTGCCACTCCGGCGCCACGGTCCACAGGTAGAACCAACCGAACAGCAGCGAGAGATAGAGCGAGCCGTTGGCCAGGTGGGAAACCGACATGGTCCATACACCCGGCCCATTCATGGTGTGGTAGTGCAATGGTGGGTCGCTGGGCTCCATCGACGCCTCGGGCGCCTTGCCGGGGTGCGCCCCATTTTCCCATGACCAGCGCAGCAGCAGGAGGACGGCCACCAGGGCCGCCACGGCCCCTAGCCAGTAGACACGTATGAGCAGGCTGATACACACCGCAGCCAGAGCCAGCGAAGCGAACAGCGGCCACCAGGAGTTGCTTGGCAGATGGATGGTCTCGCGCAGCTTTCCGGTCAGGGCATCGCTGCCCCAGGTCTCACGCCGACCATGCTCGATGCTGGCCAGGCCATGCTGTCCTTCATGGATAGTGCGCGACAGCTCGGGATGCTCCCATAGCGGATGGCGAGTCTCGACCTCGGGCAGACTGACGAAGTTATAGGGACTGGGCGGCTTGGGCATGGCCCACTCAAGAGTATCGGCGCCCCAGGGGTTCTGCGGCGCCTTCTTGCCGAAGCGAAAATGCAGCGCAATGTCCAGGATCAGCAGAGCCACACCGGCGGACATCATGAACCCGCCCACCGAGGAGATCAGATTGTAGAGGTCCCAGCCCATGGCCGTATCGTAGGTGAAAACTCGCCGACGCATGCCCAGCAGGCCGGTCCAGTGCATGACCAGAAAGGTGACATTGAAGCCCAGGAAGATCAGCCAGAAGCTCCACTTTCCCAGCCGCTCCGATGGCATTCGGCCCGACACCTGAGGCAGCCAGTAGTAGAGACCGGCCATTAGCGGGAAGAGCATGCCCCCTACCAGCACGTAGTGCATGTGGGCCACCACGAAGTGGGTATCGTGGACCTGCCAGTTGAACGGCACCAGCGCCAGCATCACGCCGGTCAGTCCGCCCAGCACGAAGATCACCAGGAAGCCGACGATCCACAGCATGGGCAGCGTCATTCTCGGCCTGCCCAGCCATAGCGTCGAGAGCCAGACGAATATCTGGATGGCGGTGGGGATCGCCACCAGCATGCTTGCCGCTGAAAAGAACGCCAGCGCCAGCTGCGGGATCCCCAGCGTGAACATGTGATGTACCCACAGTCCGAAGCTGACGAAACCCATGATGATGATGGCCGCCACCACCCAGCCGTAACCGACGATGGGCCGCCCGGCAAAGACCGGGATCAGCGTCGAGACGATGCCCGCCCCCGGTAGAAAGATGATGTAGACCTCGGGATGGCCGAACAGCCAGAACAGGTGTGCCCACAGCACGGGGTCGCCGCCACCGGCCACCTCGAAGAAGGGCATGCCCGCGGCTCGCTCCAGCTCAAGCAGAATGCTGCCAAGAATCAGCGGCGGGAAACCGACTACGATCATCAGCGCCATCGCCAGGATGTACCATGCGAACAGCGGCATCTTGTGCAACGCCATTCCCTGGGCTCGGGTGCGCAGGATCGACACTACCAGCTCTACCCCGGCGGAGAGCGCGGAAATCTCGACGAAGGTGATACCCAGCAGCCAGAAGTCCGACCCGGGGCCCGGCGAATACTCACCGCTGCTCAGGGGGGTGTACATGAACCAGCCGCTGGCCGGCGCCATCTCCAGAATCAGGCTGGAAAACAGGATGATCCCGCCGAACAGATAGCAGAAATAGCCGAAGGCGGTCAATCGCGGGCAGACCAGGTCGCGGGCCCCGATCATCTTGGGGATCATGTAGATCGCCAACCCTTCGAGGATGGGAATGGCAAACAGGAACATCATCACCGTGCCGTGCATGGTGAAGACCTGGTTGTATATCTCGGGCGACATGAAGTCGTTGTCGGGGAAGGCCAACTGGGTGCGGATCAGCATCGCCAGAAGGCCGCCGATCAGGAAGAAGATCGCCCCGGTCACCATGAAGCGCAGCCCGACGGTGGTATGGTTCACCACGGTCAGTGCCCGAAGCCCTTTCGGGTTCCCCCAGACCTCGTCCAGTCCCTTGTGCAGCCGATGGATCTCGGGTGTCAGCGTCGCATCCTTGATATCGCTCATGGTTCCATCGTCTCCAGCCAGGCTCCGATATCCTGCAGTGTCTCGGTGTCGATATGGTTATGGGGCGGCATGCGGTTGCCGGGCTTCAGCGTCTGATGGTGCTGCAGCCAATAGGCGATGGCGCCCGCTTCCATGGGCAACACACCGGCGCCCAAGGTTGGACGCGAGCCGATGTCGCTGAGGTCGGGCCCGACGATTTCGTGGGCCATGTCGTCGCTGACGAGCGCTTCGGGGAAGCCGTCGACAGTGTGGCAGGCTGCACAGTGCTCGCCGAAGGCTTCCCTCGCCTCGTCGAATCCCTCGCTCGGCTCGGGGGGGGCACGGCGCTCGGCCAGCCAGGCATCGTAATCGTCTCGCTCCACTGCCTCGACGTGGAGCAGCATGGCCGTGTGCTGGGCACCGCAAAACTCGGCGCATTGGGCACCGAATACGCCGGGCACATCGGCCTCGAGACGAATGGTGCTATGACGCCCCGGCACCATATCCCGCTTGCCTCCAAGGCGCGGGATCCAGAAGGCGTGGATGACATCGGCGCTGATGAGGCGAAAATCGACGGGTTCGCCTGCCGGCATCACCAGCCGATTGGCGGTGACCACATCGCGCTCACCTTCCTCGCCGGGATAGCGGATCTCCCACCACCACTGATGACCCACCACCTCGATAAGCTCGGCTTCGCCTTCGGGCAGTGGCAGGGGCAACATGCCTCGGCCGGTAGGCGCGGCAAACACGAGCAGCGCGATGATGCTGACCACCGGCAACGCTACCCCGCCGCCCAGCACCCAGCGCAGCATGATCCGCTGCTCCTCCCGTGGCGTTCGCTTGGGCTGTTCGCGGCGGCGAAAGGTATAGAGCCACAGCGCGAAGAGAACCAGGGCAACGACCACGCTGACACCGAGCATGGCCCACCACACCCAGAACTGAGCGCTGGCCGCCGGCCCGGCCGGGTCAAGAATCGACATCTCGCCGGCACAGCCGGCCAGCAGCCCCAGTATCGGCAGGAAGCCCCAGCCGAGTCGGCGGGCGCGGTTGACCCGGCGCCGCACAGGGCGTTGAATGCGAAAAAGAGAACTGAATCCATCGCAAAGGACGCGAACATGGCTGACCAACCGAGACGCTCTATCAAGAGCCGCGCCGCCATCGCTGGGCACCCCCTGCACCCTGTCATGATCCATTTCCCCATCGCCTGCCTGATGCTGGTCGTCGCCAGCGATGGCGCCTTCCTCTATACCGAAGACCTGTTCTGGGCTCGCGTCAGCCTTTGGCTGGCCGGGGTCGGGGCGCTGGGCGGCTGGGCGGCCAGCATTGCAGGCTTGATCGACCTCGTCACGGTGAAGCGCATACGGCAGATGGTCCTTGGCTGGTGCCATGCCATCCTGGCGGTGATGATGCTGTCGCTGGCATCGCTCAACTGGCTCTGGCGCTTCAAGGACCCCGTCGACCTGCTGCCCTGGGCCATTGCCCTGACATTGCTGACGGCAGCGCTTATTGCCTTGGCGGGGATACTCGGTGGCATGCTTGTCTATGACGAGGCGGTGGGCGTCGAAATCGACGACAAATGACGCAAAGCGTGCGGGGCGGGTGGCGTGGCGCATCGAGACTCTCCTTGTCATGCCTCAATCGAATGGCTTGCTGAGGACAAGCACCAGCACGGCAAGCATGAGCGTTGCCGCCACGGCGGCAACCAGCGCGCTCACCGGAATCATGCCACGCAGGCGCGCCTGCTCCAGTCGAACTATCAGACCACCGCAAAGAACGTGACAGAAAACCATGCCCGTTACGGCACCCAGCTTGAGCACCAGCCATCCACCGGTGAGTTGCCCGACAATGAACAGCAGGGTGCCGCTCATTATCGCCAGAAGCGCGAATGGCGTTGCGATATGGGTAAAGAGGAAGCGCAGAATGACAGGCGCGGGAGCATGGAAAGACGAAGCCCCACCCGGCCTGGCGCTGGCGAACAGCAGGGCTGGCAGGTAAAGCAGTGCGCCACACCAGCATAGCAGGGTGGCGATATGCAATATCTTGATCCACGGCATGGCAGCATCCTTGCAGTCGCAGTGTCTTCCTCACCCTACCTAGTGTAGGGGGGAGATTCCAGCTTCACCGAACTCTCCATTGTCAGCAAAGAATCCTTGATCGCCTGTCCGCCGCTATAGCTGCCGAGCCCATCGGCTGCCACGACCCGGTGACAGGGAATCAGCAGCGGGACAGGATTGGCCAGCGCCGCCGCCGACACAGCCCGCGCCGCGCCGTCATGACCCAACCGATGCGCCAGTTCGCCGTAGGTACGTGTTTCACCATAGGGAATGCGCAGCAGCGCTGACCAGACATCCCGTTGGAAGTCACTGCCGCCCGGCGCCAGGAAGAGACTGAAGCTGCGTCGGCGGCCGGCCAGATATCTCTCGATCTGTTCACGGGCTTCCGCCAGCGCCGCATCATCCCGGCGCGCCTCGGCGGGATCCGGTTCGTCTTCGGCCGCCATCATTACACGTCTGACCTGCCGCCGCTCGTCGGCTTCAATCAGGATATCGCCCATGTGTGAGGCGAATCGGGTAAAGATCGGCATGGCGCTCCCTCCGTCGGTATAGGAAAGTCGTCCTGACTGTATGATCATAGCGAACTCGGCGGGACCGATCCTGTCGCACACTGGTGGGTGACCGTATGGTTCGCTCATGGGTCGAGGCTGCTAAATGCCCGGCAACAGGGCTATCATGCCAGACTCCATACTTTTCAGGACCGTGACGAAAAGGAGAAACCATGGCCAATCAGAGCCGCCGTGACTTCATGCGCAACAGCCTGCTTGGGGTAGCCGCCCTGCCTCTGGGGGCCGGTATCCTGTCGAAACAGGCCCTTGCCCAGACATTGCCCCGACTGGACCCCAATGAGGAGCAGGCCCAGGCGCTGAACTACGTCGAAGTGGCCGAAGAAGCCAGCGATCACCCTGCCTTCGAGGAGGGTGAGTACTGCGACAACTGCATGTTCTTTGAACCGGAGACCGAAGGCTGTCAGCTGTTTCCGCAGCACAGTGTCGAACCCCGAGGCTGGTGTCAGTCCTGGGCGCCCATGTAGTGATTCGCTCGCTAGGTGCATAGACAACAGGCGCCCGTTCGGGCGCCTGTTCTTGTTCGAGCTCGACTGCCCCTGCCCGTCACCCATCTCCTTCACTTCGCCTCCTCGTCCGGTAGCGGCCATTGAAGGTGCCGGCCCACGGAATCATCATCCATGATGGATTCCAGTCGCACGGGAAACCCCCACAGCTGATACAGATGGCGTAGTACCGGATAGACGCTGCGCCCCAACGGGCGGCGACTGTCTTGCACATGATGCAGAGTCAACGAGCGGTCGCCGCGAATATTGGCAGCATGGACCTGTATGTTCGGCTCGCGAAGCGACAGGGCATACTGGGTGGCAAGGGCTTCCCTGACGCGCCGATAGCCGCGCTCATCGTGTATCGCCGTCACTTCCAGCATTTCGTCCTGGTCGTCATCCACGACGGTGAAGAGTTTCAGGTCACGAATCACCTTGGGTGAGAGGAACTGCTGGATGAAAGATTCATCCTTGAAGTTGCGCATGGCGAAATGCACCGTTACCAACCAGTCCCCACCCGCCGTATCGGGAAACCACTCGCGGTCCTCATCGGTGGGATTTTCGCACATGCGCTTGATGTCGCTGAACATGGCAAACCCCAACGCGTAAGGGTTGATGCCACTGTAGTACGGGCTGTCAAAATCCGGCTGATTGACCACCGCCGTGTGCGACTGCAGGAATTCGAGTATCAGGCCTTCATCGACCAGCCCCTCATCGTAGAGGCGGTTCATCAGGGTGTAGTGCCAGAACGATGCCCAGCCTTCGTTCATCACCTGGGTCTGACGCTGGGGATAGAAATACTGAGCCAGCTTACGCACGATACGCACGATTTCGCGCTGCCAGGGGGCCAGCAGCGGCGCGTTCTTCTCAATGAAATAGAGCAGGTTTTCCTGAGGCTCCGGGGGGTAGCGCCCGCCTGTGCGCAGACCAAGCGGGTCTTCGCCATCGTCCAGTGAGCCGGGCAGGGTATCGCCGACCGGCCGATCAGGAATGGTTCGCCACAGCATGTTGACCTGGGCTTGCAGGTACTCCTCGCGCTCGGTCTGGCGCCTGGCCTCCTCATCGGCAGAGATCGGCGAAGGGCGTTTGTAACGATCGACGCCATAGTTCTGCAACGCATGGCAGGCGTCCAGCAGTTGCTCCACTGCGGTGACACCGTGACGCTGCTCGCAATCGGCCACGTACTTGCGGGCGAAGACCAGGTAATCGACGATCGAGCTGGCGTCCGTCCAGGCACGGAACAAATAGTTGCCCTTGAAGAAGGAGTTGTGGCCATAGCAAGCGTGAGCCATGACCAGCACCTGCATCATGAGGGTGTTCTCCTCCATGAGGTAGGCAATGCAGGGATCGGAGTTGATCACCAGCTCGTAGGCCAGGCCCATCTGGCCGCGCCGATAGGCCTGTTCCACCGCCAGAAACTGCTTGCCGAACGACCAGTGATGATAGCCTACCGGCATCCCCACGCTGGCATAGGCGTCCATCATCTGTTCCGTGGTGATCACCTCGATCTGATTGGGATAGGTATCCAGCCGATACTCATCGGCAAGACGGGCCAACTCCCTCTCATAGGCTTCCAACACCTCGAAATTCCAGTCGGAGCCGGTAGCAATGGGCTTGCGTCGGGTCATGGTCATGGTGCCTCCTGTCCGCATCAGTGGGCGGCACGGCGCTTGAACAGCTCGCGGAAGACCGGGTAGATATCGCCGGCCTCGACGATCTGACGCATGGCAAATCGATCGGGGAATTCGTCGGCCACCGTCTCGTACTCCTCCCAGAGCGCCTGGTGGGCATGGGGTGTTATTTCCACATAGGTGTAGTACTGCAGCCGCGGCATGAGTGACTTCATCAGCTGCTCCCGACAGGTGATGGAGTCGTCGTCCCAGTTGTCACCGTCCGAGGCCTGGGCAACGTAGAGGTTCCACTGCCCCGGCGGATAGCGCTTGGTGATGATCTCGTCGACCAGGGTGAGGGCACTGGAAACGATGGTGCCGCCGGTCTCTCGGGAATAGAAGAACTCCTCCTCGTCGACCTCCTTGGCCGCGGTATGGTGGCGCACGAAAACCAGTTCGACCTTCTCATAGTTGCGCTCCAGAAACAGGTAGAGCAGCAGAAAGAAGCGTTTGGCGATATCCTTGTGGGCCTGGGTCATGGAACCCGAAACATCCATTACGCAGAACATCACCGCCTTGCTCGAAGGCAGAGGCTGATTGATCAGATTGTTGTAGCGCAGATCGTAGGTATCGATGAACGGCACCGCCTCCAGGCGCTTCTCCAGGCGCTCGATCTCGACCTTGAGCTCGGCAATGCGCGCCGGGTTGCGCAGCACGGGGTCCTTGCCCTCCTCCATGTCAAGTGCTTCGCGTGCCTCGCGCAGCGCCCGTCGAATGGGTGCACGCATGGCGATACGCCGGGCATAGGCCTCGCGCATGGAGCGCACGATATTCATCCGTGCCGGCACGCCATCTCGGGATACCCCTGCACGCACCGGCCGCACCTCGTCGAGATCCACCAGTGCCTTGCGCTCCAGGTGGGGCAGCTCCAACCCGTCGAAGACGAAGTCCAGGAACTCCTCTCGGCTCAGGGTGAAGGCGAATTCATCCGTGCCTTCGCCCTGGTTGGAGGCTCCCCCCTCACCCGCGCCACCACCGCCACCGCCGCCGGGGCGGCGCAGCCGGTCGCCTTCGACGAACTCCTTGTTCCCGGGGCTGACAATGGTCCGCTTGCCACCCGGCCCGTGCTGGAACACCGGCTCGGAGATGTCGCGGGCCGGAATCGACACCTTCTCGCCACGCTCCATGTCGGTGATCGAGCGGCGATTGACCGCCTCCTCCACCGAACGCTTGATATGCGTCCGGTAGCGGTCGAGAAAACGCTGCCGATTGACAGCACTCTTGTGCTTGGCATTGGCCCGTCGATCGATGAAATAGGTCATGGTGACCTCCCAGGCAAGCGCCGGTTACTGCGATTTACGCACGCGCAGATACCACTCGGAGAGCAGCCGTACCTGCTTCTCGGTGTAACCGCGATCCTTCATGCGCTCGACGAAGTCCTCATGCTTCTTCTGGTCTGCCGTGGACGCCTTGGCATTGAAGGAAATCACCGGCAGCAGCTCCTCGGTATTGGCGAACATCTTGTGCTCGATCACCCCTCTGAGCTTCTCGTAGGACTGCCAGCTGGGGTTCATGCCGTTGTTCTGAGCCCGCGCGCGCAATACGAAGTTGACCACCTCGTGGCGAAAATCCTTGGGGTTGGAGATGCCCGCCGGTTTCTCGATCTTCTCGAGCTCCTCGTTGAGAGACTGTCGGTTGAAGAGTTCCCCGGTCTCGGGGTCGCGATACTCCTGATCCTGAATCCAGAAGTCGGCATAAGTCACGTAGCGGTCGAAGATGTTCTGACCGTATTCTGAGTAGGACTCCAGGTAGGCGGTCTGGATCTCCTTGCCGATGAAGTCCACGTAACGCGGCGCCAGGAACTCCTTGATGAAACGCAGGTAGCGCTCGAAAGTCTCCTTGGGCAACTGCTCCTGCTCCAGGCGCTGTTCGAGCACATACAGAAGATGTACCGGGTTGGCGGCAATCTCATGGTTATCGAAGTTGAATACCTTGGAGAGGATCTTGAAGGCAAAGCGTGTGGACAACCCATCCATGCCTTCGTCGACACCCGCTGCATCACGATATTCCTGAATCGACTTGGCCTTGGGATCGGTGTCCTTGAGGTTCTCGCCGTCGTAGACCCGCATCTTGGAATAGATACTGGAGTTTTCCGGCTCCTTGAGCCGAGAGAGTACCGAGAACTGGGCCAACATGCGCAGGGTGTCCGGCGCACAAGGCGCCTGGTCGAGTGACGAATGTTCGAGCAGCTTCTTGTAGATGTTGATCTCTTCGGAGACCCGAAGGCAGTAAGGCACCTTGACGATATAGACCCGATCGAGGAAGGCCTCGTTGTTGCGATTGTTGCGGAAGGCCTGCCACTCGCTTTCATTGGAGTGAGCCAGTACCACACCTTCGAAAGGAATCGCCCCCATGCCCTCGGTAGGGTTGTAGTTGCCTTCCTGCGTAGCGGTCAGCAGCGGGTGCAGCACCTTGATCGGTGCCTTGAACATCTCGATGAATTCCATCAACCCCTGGTTGGCCTTGCACAGGCCACCAGAGAAGCTGTAGGCATCCGGGTCATCCTGGGAATAGAGCTCCAGTTGGCGGATATCCACCTTACCCACCAGGGAGGATATGTCCTGGTTGTTCTCGTCGCCGGGCTCGGTCTTGGAGATGGCGATCTGGTTGAGCCGCGACGGGTAAAGCCTGACCACCTTGAATTCGGAGATATCGCCGCCATACTCCCTGAGCCGCTTGGAGGCCCAGGGCGACATCACGCTTTTGACGTAGCGCCGGGGAATGCCGTACTCCTTCTCGAGCAGCTCGCCATCTTCCTCAGGCGAGAACAGCCCCAGGGGCGACTCGAATACCGGCGAGCCCTTGATGGCATAGAAGGGGATATGCTCCATCAGCAGCTTCAGACGCTCCGCCAGCGATGACTTGCCGCCCCCCACCGGCCCCAGCAGATAGAGGATCTGCTTGCGCTCCTCCAGGCCCTGGGCGGCATGACGGAAGTAGGAAACGATCTGCTCGATCGCCTCTTCCATGCCGTAGAACTCGGCAAAGGCAGGATAGCGACGAATTACCTTGTTGGAGAAGATCCTCGAGAGCCTTGTATCCTTGGCGGTGTCGATCACCTCGGGCTCACCGATTGCCTGCAGCATGCGCTCTGCAGCGCTGGCATAGGCCATGGGGTCTTTGCGACACAGCTCAAGGTATTCCTGCAGGGACATTTCTTCCTGCTGGACGCGAGAGAAGCGGTTCTGCACATGGTCGAAGATGCTCATCGAAGCCTCCTGTTTGCCCACCCTTACGGTCATCACCACAATCGATAACCTCACCGGGTTACTCATCAGCCTAGTCAGCTTCCGGCAGAGCAGCCGGGGAACTGTCAACGCAGTGAATGACTAACCATGAGAACGCAGGGAACGCCGAGGGTTCGATGAAGAGACGTATGCTGATTTAACGATGCATGTACGCAAGGCTCACAAGTCGCTCGCCTCTGGCCGGAATGTCCGACTGCTTCAGACAAAGGGGCAAGAGCGACTTGGGGCGCGTATCGACCGGACTCCCGCGGCGATACCCGTCGTTTCAGGATCATCGTGGAAAAGAGTAGCGGGCTACCCTCCAGCTTCAAGGCTCAACAGCTCATCCGAAGAAAATCTTCGCTCCGCTCCGCGTATCAACAGGGGGTTTCCTCAAGTCAGCTCAAGATTCAGCGCCGGATTCAACGCAAGTACGGCCGGCACCTGGGTGCCGGCCGGCTCGAGTGAGTCATTGGCATCAACCACGCTGTCGCTTGGCCATGCGTTGGGGGCTCGATGAGTTGCCGCCAGGTTCAGCGCGCCGCCTGGGTGCGCACCTCGGCGAGGTCCCAGGCCTTCAGCAGGTCGATGGCGACATCGGGAGAGTCGACCCCCTGCCCTTTCACCTGCATCAGGATGCGACCATCGAGCAACAGGGTCGCCTCGACCCGGGAGCGATCTGCCTCCCACTTGACGATGGCCGTCTCGCGACCCATGCGAACCCGCTCCATATTGGGCTGAGCGGCGATCATGGCAGGATTGTTGAACATTGCCGCCATGCCCTGAACCATGGGGTTATCGATCATCAGCGACGCTTCCAGGCGCCCATCTCTCTCATCCTCCCGGTAACTTCTCTGCAATATGGCACCACCGCCACCCATTAGCGCCGCCGCACCACCTCCGCCAGCGGACTCGGCTTCACCGGCAGTCCAACCAGCCGGGGCATCGGGGAAGGTACCGGCAATACGTCCCGACATGAGCTTACGGATATCACTGATGGCGAACTCCAGTTCAGTGACCGCCGCGCCGTAGTCTTCTTCCTGATAGAGCTCGAGGCCGAGCTCGATCTGCTCGACCACCTCGTCGGCCAAGGCCGAAGCCGCGACCGGCAGCGTCAGGACGAGACCCAGCAGGGCGGCACCAAGCGTGCGTTTGCTTTGCATTGTCGTATTCCTCGGTATCGTGCGTTCCCTATACAGCGACCGGTAAGATTACCTGACTCACTGTGCGACCTCTGCCCCTTGCGGTTCACCGCTCGTCGCCTCTGCTTCAGTGGCGCGCAGCTTCAGCTTGCGGAACTTGGCTGACATGCCATCCAGCTTGGCCTCCCACTCCGGGTCCGGCTGCTGACCTTCGATGGCCTTGAAGAAAGCCTGCATCATGCAGGTGATGGCAAAGGGCTCCAGTACCGCCACCTTGACGCTCCAGGCGAACAGCAGCGCCACGATGACGCCGGTCGCCGACCAGCCGCCGGGGATGAGGTAAGCCACCAGGGCCGCGGGTGCCAGCATCACCAGGAAGACCAGGAAAGAGAGGCCGTAGACGATCAGCGCCAGCCAGGCAGCGTTCTTGAGCATGGGCTTGGCATTTTGACCGTAGAGCACCAGTGCTTCCCGGGAGGACGCCCAGGCATTGTCGGAGCGGGTGCGGATGCAGTAGGCGAGGATCACCTCGTCGATGAAGCCCACGGCGATACGCAGGAACATCTCGACGAGTCGGAGGAACTGTCGGGCGCCGGGAATCGGCAACAGGCGGAATATTCCCCGAGCCAGGCCGGTGATGGCCCGCAACACCCCCTTGATCAGTTGGTCCACGCCGAACAGCACGCTGGCCTGGGCAAAGCGCTCCTTTACCACGGTACTGGCGTGTTCGATCTGGCCACGCCCCTGGGGCAAGGGCTTGCCGTCCATGAGCTCGACCAGCACGGCAATATGGCCGGCCTTGACCATGTAGAGCAGATACTCACGCAGGATGTACATGATGGCCCCTACAATCCCGAAGCCGACAACCCCGCCCCAGAAGGTGGTAGCAGCACGGAAGCCCTCATCACCGAAGCCGCCGATGCCCCAGCCCACGCCGGCACCGACCCCCGTCATCAGCACATAGGCCAGGGCCACCCCGAAGTAGACGGCTAGGCGGAACAGAATGAAAGGCAGTGTCTTCAGCATCAGACCAAGGGCCTGGCCGATCTTGAAATCCCACATGTCGCCCCCTGCAGAGTCATGAGTATTGTTGGTTGTCTGGGCTAGAGCACTGGGCTCACCTCGTTAAGACTAACCAGCCTTTTGCCACTCGGCCCCGTTCGTTCAAAGAGGGAAAGCCGGCAAAACGTGCAGCTCACCTCACCCGAAACCCGAACGCCATGACGAGTCCGTGACCCATCAGTGGCAAAGCTCCGTCGTCCATTCATCCGGCTCGGCGGGTCCGCGGCGGCACTGCTGGTGCTGCCCTACCTCGCCGAGCTGCCAGTGCCCTGGCCAGCGGGGGTTGGTTTTGTTACCAGCAGTCTAGGAAGCATGCTTTTCAATGACCCCTCCGTTTGCAGGGATAGTCCGCCACGCCTCGCCTGTTTCTTTTATGTAAGCCATGTTTCTCTATAGTCACTGAGGGTCAGCACTCAATTCGACTGCACCTCTTTGAATGAACGGGGACACAGCCGGGCAATCCGTTACATCCTGCCCAGAGCGCCAAGGAGCTTGCCATGACGAAACGTCACCTTACCTGCCTTTGCCTGACCGCCGGCCTGCTGATGCCGGCCCTGCAGGCCGGCGGCGAATCACTGCCTTCGCCCGAGGGGCCGGTACTGCTGCGTGTGAGCGGTGAGATCGGCAAGACCAACGTCGATAACGAGGCGCACTTCGACCGCGTCATGCTCGAGGGCCTGCCGCGAAAGACCCTGGATACCTCGACTGTGGTAACCGACGGCATCAACCGCTTCGAGGGATTTCTGATGAGCGACCTGCTGGCGCACGTAGAGGCCCAGGGGGGGAGCGTCATGGCCACGGCATTGAACGACTATGTGGTGGATATTCCGCTCGAGGATTTCCATGACTTCGAGGTATTGGTAGCGGACAGCATGGATGGGGAGCGGCTGACGCCCCGGGACAAGGGGCCGCTATGGATCGTCTACCCCAGGGACGATCACAGTGAGCTGCAGGACATCCGCTACGACTATCGCTGGGTCTGGCAGTTGGAGAGCCTCGAGATTCGATGATATCCAAGTCCCGGCCTATGCCCGCCTATTTCGCCCCCTTGATCGCCATCCTGGCCTTCGTGGCTTTCCTGTCGTTCTCCCTGGTGCGGCTCTTCCAGGTCGAACAGGACATGCGCTCCAACGTCAGCGACAACATGCTTTGGGTCATCACCCAGGCCCAGGTGGCAAGTCACCGGCTCGACGAGGCGGTCAGCCGGCGCGCATTGGGAGATGACGCCGCCCAGCCCGGCCTGCGCTTTGACGTCCTGACCAGCCGCCTGGTACTGCTGGACGAAGGTCCCCAACAGCGCTATCTGGAAGGATTGGGATTCGCCGACGACATCACCATGGCATTCGGCCAGCTGGATGTCATCGAGCCACTGCTGGGAAACCTGCAACCCGGCGCCCTCGATGCAGCCGATCGGATCCACGGCGAGCTCAAGCCCATGATGATGCAGCTCAATCGCATCGCCAACGCGGTGATGATCGAGGAGTGGGAAGCCACCGGCGAGCGGCTGGACGAGCACCGCAGCAGTACGTTGCAGGTCATTGCCTCGGTGGTGGGCATCATGCTCAGCGGCCTGGTGCTGGTCGCCCTGTTACTGTCAGCATTGCGCCAGCGAGCCAGCGCCCAGCGGGCGCTCGCCACACACCGTAATGAGCTCGAGGATCAGGTGGAACGCCGGACCCGGGATCTGAGTTCGGAGCGCCAGCGCCTGGCAGCGGCCATCGAGACCGCCCCGGATGGATTTGCCGCTTTCGATGCCGAGGGCCGGTTGGCCCTGGCCAACCCACAACTGGCCGAACTATTGCCGATGTCGGCTGCCAGCCTTCAGCTTGGCCGCCCTCTCGCCTCGATACTGCGGGACATACGCGGACTGACCCGGCCGGAGGAGACCCAATGCGACACCCTCGGCACGACCCTGAACGGCAGCCTGCAATGCGATATGGAAATACGTGGCCAGGGCTGGCGTCAGATGATGATTCGCCAGACCGACGATGGCGGGCACGTACTACGGGTGGCCGATATCACCCGTTACAAGCAGGCAGCACTCTCGCTGGAGAGTGCCCTGCGTCGCGAGCAGGGTGTCAGCGACTTCTATCGCAGCTTTGCCGCCACGGTGTCGCACCAGTTCCGCACACCGCTGGCAGTGATCGATTCAGGCCTGCAGCGATTGCTGCGCCGTGGCGAACAGATGACGCCCGAGGATCGACAGCGGCGCTATACCCGGCTGCGTGACGCCGTGGCACACATGACCCGCCTGGTGGAGAGCGCACTCACCGCCGCACGACTGGATGGCGGCCAGGTAGAGGCCGAGGCGGCCCCCTGCGATCTGGCCGCCATCACCCAACAGGTATGCCAGCTCCAGGAGGAGGCCGCAGGCTCACGACGCATCGCACTGGAGTCCATGGCACCATCACCGCTGGCCGTACTCTGCGACCGGGCACTGGTCGAGCAGATCCTCGCCAACCTGGTCTCCAACGCCTTGAAGTATTCCACGCCGGACGCGCCAATTACGGTTCGACTCCACCGTAACGGCGAACACGCCACCTGCAGCGTGCAAGACAGGGGCATTGGCATACCGGAGGCGGACATGCCACAGCTCTTCGAGCGCTTCTTTCGAGCACAGAATGTCGCGACGATGCCAGGTATCGGCCTGGGCCTCAATATCGCCAGGCATCTGGCCCGTTTCCAGGATGGCGACATTACCGTGGACTCCCGGGAAGGAGAGGGCACGACCTTCACGCTCACGCTACCACTCGCCGCTGGAGGGGCAGCGCCATGATCGACCCGACGTCACAAACGAAGGCCATGCCGGCGCTGATTCTCTGCGCCGAGGATCATGCCGAACTGCGGCGGGATATCTGCGAGGAGCTGAAAGAGGCCGGCTACGCCGTCATCGAGGCCGCCGACGGGCGGGAAGCCATTGAGCAGATCAACGCCGTGGCCCCGGACCTGATCCTCTGCGACATCAACATGCCGCGCTGCAACGGCTACGAGGTATTGCGTGAGATTCGCAGCACACGTCCGGACCTTGCCGACACGCCCTTCATCTTTCTCACCGCTCTCTCCGACCCCCGGGATATCGTCGACGGAAAGCGCACCGGCGCAGACGACTACCTGGTCAAGCCAGTGGATTTCGATCTCATGCTGGCCACCCTCGATGCCCGGCTACGCCAGGTGAGGCGCATGCGCTGCAAGGCTGCCGAGGAGATCACCGAGCTTCGTCAGGCCATGACCGACCTGCGCCAGAAGGCGAGCAGCCAGGCCTTCGTTGCCGCCACACGAGCCCTCGACCTGGTGGCACCCGGCATGGTCCTGCTGGGGCGAGACGGACAGATACTCTTTGCCAATCGGGCGGCCCATCAGCTGTCACAGAATACCGAGCAGCTGGAGCTGGGCCACAGCCTGTCCGCCGACGGCAACGGCCAGGACCTGCGCAAGACGATTCGGGCCGCCCTCAAGAGCAGCCAGGAGGGGGAGGAAAAGGTGGCATGCCTACGGATCAACCGCCCGGGCGAACGCCGTGACCTGCTGGTACTGGCCTGTTCACTCGGCCGCCCCGTCGGCTCGCCCCATGAGCCGGCGGTGGTGGTCCTGCTAGCCGATCCGGAAAAACGCGCCCAGGTACCCCGGCAGATACTGGCCAGCCTGTTCGGGCTCACCCCGAGCGAAGCCCGTATCGCCCTGGCCCTGGTAGAGGGGCTGCGCAGCGAGGAGATTGCCGAGCGCATGTCGATCTCTCCCACCACGGTCGCCTTTCACCTGCGCAACCTCTTTCAGAAGACCGACACCCACCGCCAGGCAGACCTCATCGCCCTGGTTCTCTCCGGCTCGATGTCGGTCTCCCTGCCTTGAGGCGATGAGACACCAGGCTTCGTCTGAAAACTGGCTGTTACAGGCTGGCCGATACCCGTGTGCCCTGGTCAATGGCACGCTTGGCGTCGAGCTCAGCCGCTTCGTCGGCGCCGCCGATCAAGTGCACCTCTATGCCCGAGGCCTGCAGCGGTCCGAGGAGTTCGCGCACCGGATTCTGACCGGCGCAGACGACGATGCTATCGACCTCGAGCAGTCGCGGTTCGTCATGCTGGCGGATATGGAGTCCATTGTCATCGATGCCCATGTACTCGCAGCCGGCCAGGGTCTCGACGCCGCGATGCTTCAGCGAGGCACGGTGCACCCAGCCCGTGGTCTTGCCCAGCCCCTTGCCCGGCTTGGAGGCCTTGCGCTGCAGCAGAAAGACCTGGCGGGGCGTATCGGGCCGCTGCGGCGGGGCGATACCGCCCCGCTCGGAGACAGTGAGATCCACCCCCCACTCGGCGCACCAGGCCTCAGTATCCATGGCGGGATGGCCCACATGGGTGAGCAGTTCGGCCACGTCGAAACCGATACCGCCGGCGCCGATGATTGCCACCCGACGTCCCACGCGCTCGGGATGATGGATGGCCATGGGATAGCTGAGTACCTTGGGATGATCATGGCCCGGCAACGTCAGCTGACGGGGCTGGACGCCGCTGGCCAGCACCACGGCATCGAAGCCCTTGAGAGTGTGGAGGTCAACGTCGCAGTTGAGCCGCACGGCGACCCCGTATTTGTCGAGCATGACCTTGAAGTAACGCAGGGTCTCGTCGAACTCCTCCTTGCCGGGGATCTTTCGAGCCAGATTGAACTGGCCACCCAGCTCACTATTTCGCTCGAACAGCACCACGCGGTGACCCCGCCTTGCCGCGGTAACGGCAGCCGACAGGCCCGCCGGCCCGCCACCGACCACGGCAATGTCTCGCACCGTGTCTGCCGGGAGTATCTCGAGTTCAGTCTCGTGGCAGGCCCGGGGGTTGACCAGACAGGAGGTCAATTTGCCCTGGAAAGTATGATCGAGGCACGCCTGGTTACAGGCGATACAGGTGTTGATCTCTTCACTACGCCCTTCGGCCGCCTTGGTGATCCAGGCGGGGTCAGCCAGGAAGGGGCGCGCCATGGAAACCATGTCGGCATGCCCATCGGCCAGCACACGCTCGGCCACGTCCGGCATGTTGATGCGGTTGGTAGTGATCAGCGGCACGCTGAGTTCCGCCTTCATGCGCCGGGTCACTTCGGTGAAGGCCGCCCGCGGCACGCTGGTGACGATGGTGGGGACACGCGCCTCGTGCCAGCCGATGCCGGTATTGATCAGGTTGACGCCTGCCATCTCCAGGGCCCGCCCCAGTGTGACGACCTCTTCCCAGGTGCTGCCCTCCTCTACCAGATCGATCATCGACAGGCGGAAGATGATAAGAAAGTCTTCGCCCACCGCCTCGCGAATGCCCTCCACGATCTCGACGGCAAGGCGCATGCGATTCTCGAACGCACCGCCCCACTCATCGCTGCGATGGTTGGTACGCAGACAGAGAAACTGATTGATCAGATAGCCCTCGGATCCCATCACCTCGACGCCATCATAGCCTGCCTCGCGGGCCAGGGTGGCGCAGCGCACATAGTCGGCGATCTGGCCCGCGACCTCCTCGCCGGTGAGCTCTCTGGGCGCAAACGGGTTGATGGGTGCCTGAATCGCCGACGGCGCCACCAGTTCCGGGGAGTAGGCATAACGGCCGGCATGCAGGATTTGCATGCATATATGCCCGCCCTCGGCATGAACCGCCTCGACCACGCCGCGATGATTCGCCACCTGCTCACTGCGCTCCAGGGATGCCGCGCCCTGAAAGACGGCGCCCTCGGGGTTGGGGGCGATGCCGCCGGTGACGATCAGCCCGACGCCTTCACGGGCCCGCTCGGCGTAGAAGGCCGCCAGACGGGAAAAGCCGTTGGGCGCCTCTTCGAGATTGGTATGCATGGAGCCCATCAGCACCCGGTTGGGTAGCGTCAGGTGACCCACTTCGAGCGGGCGAAAGAGATGAGGGTAGCGCACGCCGAACTCCTCCTGCTGGTCAAGGTTTCAAACAACTGTATGATAGCCAGGCAAGATGCGCAAAGATAATGATGCGCCATAGGCGAAAGCAGCATAGCGCAGAAGATGAGATAACAAGAAAAGCCGTGCACAGACGAGAAACCCCGAGCTATTCAGCTCGGGGTCTGGAATACGTGTTGGCGGACCGGACGGGACTCGAACCCGCGACCTCCGGCGTGACAGGCCGGCATTCTAACCAACTGAACTACCGGT
>ERZ869909.1086-NODE-1086-length-24148-cov-16.022475_pt1 | contig 24148 bp, 23 predicted proteins | sample MGYA00520892_ERZ869909 | MGnify/ENA primary metagenome ERZ869909 (study PRJEB32215, sample SAMEA104723947) | bioreactor metagenome | biome: bioreactor; feature: anaerobic bioreactor; material: water | place: China | collected 2015-03-12 ... | reverse complement strand
CCGCGCCCAGCGTCAAGGCCCTAACGAGATAGGCAGGCGCAGCACGGCCTCCAAGAAATACCGAGGCCCACGGCCACGCCCCCCCTACAGCACCAGATGCCAAAATAGCCAATAATACGCACGCACCATGCCGTAACCCCTTGCAAAAAAAGGAGAAATAGCATGGGCAAACGAAACGGTACGCAACTGGAAAAGGTGGACTGGCAGGCAACAAAAAACCGCCGTAACGGGCCGGTGAACACGCCTTCAGCGAAAACCTCTGGCCAGCGACATTAGGTGTCCATCTATTGTTAAGTGGGCACCTATTCATGACATCCCCAAGCACCGAGCACCTTACCGATGCCGCCGTGCTGGCCTGATAGCCCAGCCGGTACTCGACTCGAGGGCGAGGCGCTGAACGGAATGGGCAGTCGATCGCAAGGCCGCCGTCAGGAGAGCCACTGCATGAGAGAACCGACCCGATCGCGCTGCGACAGGGTTTGCGTCCAATCGATCAAACGATCCACGGCTTCGGCCTCCCGAAAGCCACCGAAATCGGCCAAACAGCGGAACTTGGCCAGTCGCTCTTCCTCGCTCAACGGATTCTGAGGATCTCCCTTGGGATGATCCAGGCGGCGCTCGATAGTACGCCGATCCCGCGTGGTCACGACCACCTTGCCGACCCACTTCCTTGGGTAAGCAGCATCGACCTCCGGGTCGAATGCCATTGTGACGCGCTTCGCGAAGTCACGGACTCGTGGGTTCCGAATCGTGTCGAGCGTGAAAGCCTCGACACCGGCAGAGCCGTAATGCGCCAATAATCCCAGCACACAGCCCATCGAAAACTTCGCCTCACTGATCGTCTCGGGGGCGACCGACGGGTTGAGTACGTCAAGTGCCCCTTGATGCACGCCAACGGTGACGCTGACGATATCCTCCATGGCCAGTCGTTCATCCTTGCACAGCGACACGAAAGCATCGGCTCCAGGGTGGGTATGGCGACAAGAAGCATGGTATTTGAGCGACGTCTCTAGTACTCCCCAGCGCTGGCCTAGCCCGTCGACAAGGCGATCCGCCTCGACGCAGTCGGACATCGCCTCTCCCATCCCCTGCTGGCCCAGCAAGATGTCACTGGCCCCCGTGACTCCTTGCTGAGCGAGAGCGGCGGCCAGCAGCCCATTGCTGGCCGCCTTGGCGGCATGCAATGGGCGCGAATCGGCATCATCGTGAATGAAGGCCCAGAGGCCGGACGCCTGCGTGCCGGCATTGCCCAGGGCATGCAACATGGATCGGTGGTCGAGGCGCATCGCACGGCCGGCAGCCATCGCAGCGGCCAGCGTCCCCACTGTAGCCGTCGTGTGCCAACACCGATAATGCGATGCGCCTAGGCACTCACCAACCCGGATACCGGCTTCATAGCCGGCCACGGCAGCAACAATCGTGTCACGACCGCTAAGGCCCCGTTCTTGGGCAAGAGCTAGAACGACAGGAAAGACTACGGCTCCAGGATGCAGAATCGAAGCGTTATGCAAGTCATTTTGCTCGACGATGTTGCCCGCCGCTGCATTGATCATCGACGCCGCGAAGGAAGAGCGACGAGAGGCGCCAGACAGGATATCGCAAGCCCCTTCGCCGGGAGCTATACAATCGACGACACGCCCGAAACAGGGAGTTGGATGCGAGAGACGACCGGCAATTCCCGACCCCAACCAATCCAGCATCAGGTTCTGTGCTGTCTCGACGACCGCGTTGGGCAACTTTTCGAAAGATAGATTGGTGACGAATCTCACCAGATCATAGGTTGATGTCATTGTCACTCCCTCTCGAGAGAGGGCGCGATCGAACGTCGGCTTCGATCACGCCTCGATGATTCACGCAACCGATGAAATGCTACCCATCACTTCGGTCAAGAGAACCGAAACGTCTTCCGACTCATCGATGCGCTGAGCCTGCGAAAGAATTGCAGCCTGAATCGAAGGATCGATCAACCCGTTGGTACAAGCCTTGAACTTGTCAGCTAGGTCGTCATCGGACATCGGCTTGGCTGGTCCTCCTCGATACCGGTCGTCGGCCTCCTTGACGAGTACCTGACCGTCTTCAAGAGTGACCTCGATTCGCGAGCGAATCTTGTCAAACCCAATGCTCTCGATATGCCGATCCAGATGCGTATGGACCCTAGCCTGCATGTCCTGCATGGCTTCTCCTGCCACTACCTCATCGGTGAACTGTTGCCGACCGGCTTGACGATAGAGAACGATCATCGATAACAGCGCTGCCATCGAGAACTTGGCTTGCAAATGGTTCTTAGCCACCGCGTAGCGAATTGGGTTGAGAATATTGCTGCCCGCAAAGAAATCGATCGAAGTTACCTTAGAAGAATCGACGTCATGCTCTTTCACGAGTTCAAGCAAGGCATCCATCGACTGGTGCGTGACGATACCGGAAGGGTAAGGCTTTATGCTCACGCCAGGCGACACGATCGACAGAGGATTGGCAAAACCGGCCGCCACCTTGTCGGCCGATACGCCACCCGACATGACCGAAGGCAAGCCCCAGCGGCCATCGAGTGCCGACGGATCGGCCGTCACTCCTCTGGCGGCAAGCCGCGCGGCCGTCACGCCGTTCTCTGCAGCGCGCCCTACATGTAACGGCTTGGTCATTGTACCGAAATTGCAACGGATGCCTGCTGCAAAACTAGCAGCCATGCCGATGGCATGACGCAGGGAATCCCCTTTCAATCCCATGATCTTAGCTGCCGCGATACAGGCCCCGATCGTGCCGATCGTGCCTGAGCTATGATGACCTCGAAGGTAATGGTCAGCCTGCATCCACTCGGAAACCTTAGTCTCGACTTCGAAACCAGCTAGGAAAGCGGTCATAATTGCCTTGCCACTAGTGATGCCTTTGGATTGGGCTGCAACTAATGCCCCAGTCAGCGGTGGAACAGAAGGGTGCGTAAGCAATCCATAATGGTGATTGGGGTCATGACTTACTTGGGTGTCGTCCCAATCATGGGCATGTCCAGCTGTTCCCATCACCCGGGCCGCCTTGCTGCTAGGCACCTTTTTTCCGCCCCCCATCAACAGCAAGGCTTCGGGAGCTCCACCTTCGTCGAGCGCTTCCTGCGCTAAAATTTTTACTACCTCTTCCGAGGTTCCGGCAATATACAGGCCAATAGTGTCTACGATACAGCGACGAGCGGTCTCTAGGGCCTCTTGAGGTATATCTTCATATTCAAAATTTTCTACGAAAGAAACTGCCATGTCCGTGATATTCATTTGCTTGCTCATAATTGCATCCTTATTCCAGGTTAGTATGTCAAATACTTCTAATCTCAAGCAATCTTTCTTTACGCATGCATCAAGTACAGCCATGAAAAGTAATGAGACAGCTACAACAACCCCGCTAACCTCTGATCGTATTGGGAAGGAAAGTAGCAATCTCAGGAAAGGCTATAAGTAGAACTGTAGCCACTACCAGCAATAAAAAGAACGGGAAAGCAGCTCCAGCGACATAAAGAAGGTTTTTCCCTGTCATCGATTGAAGAATGAATAAATTTATCCCGACCGGAGGAGTGATTTGAGACATTTCGATCACCACAACTATAAATATTCCGAACCAAATTGGGTCGATACCCGCCTGATTGATGATGGGCATGATCACCGCTGCAGTGAGCACGACTATAGATATCCCATCTAAAAAACAACCAAGAACAATGAATAGCAAGGTCAGTGCAATCAATAACTCAAATTGACTCAAACCTAATGATCCTACCCACGCAGCCAGCTCTCGAGGGATCCCTGTATACCCCATGGCTACAGAAAGAAATGCAGCTCCTGCAAGTATCAAGGTAACCATACAACTTGTCATCATGGCGCCCATAACACTTTCTCGAAGGGTTTCGAAATTGAGAGAGCCAGTCACATAAGCCAACACCAGCGCACCGACGACGCCAACTGCAGCAGCTTCAGTTGCTGTTGCTATGCCAAGATATATAGAACCGATGACTGCAACCATCAAAAGTAAGATGGGGAAGAGCTTGGTAGACTGCCTCAGCCGATCTGGTAACGGAACCTTTTCATCTCTAGGCGGAACTTTGCCTGGGTTAATAAGAGACCAAACAGCTAGATAGCCCATAAAAAGCGCAATCAACATAAGTCCAGGAATAACACCGGCAATAAAAAGCCGGCTAATCGAGACATCTGCAGCGACGCCATAGACGATCAGGATAATGGAGGGGGGGATTAGAAACCCCAGCGTAGATGATCCCGCCAAACTACCGATCACAAGCTTGGGATCATAGCCACGCTTAAGAAGTTCAGGGATGGTGATTTTCCCAATCGTTGCGGTAGTAGCTGCTGACGAACCGGAAACGGCAGCGAAAATACCACAGCTCACTACATTGACATGTTTTAGCCGACCAGGGAACCCAGCAAGCCATGGCGCCAGCCCCTCAAACATGTCTTTCGCTAATCGTGTTCGGAAGAGAATTTCCCCCATCCAAATGAACAATGGCAACGCTGTAAGTGACCAACTGGAACTTTGTCCCCAGACAATTGTAGCCTGAATGGACCCGGCTGGGGCAGAGGAAAACAATACGATGCTAAAAAGTCCCGCCGTTAGTAGCGTAATGCCGACCCATACACCAGAAGCAAGGAGCAGAAGCATGAATACAGCAACGATAATGCCGATCAACGAAACATCCATGATCAATCCACCCCAAGAGATTTTTTATTTTTTTCAAAATTTGGCGTCAAGCCCAGAACTGTCCGAATTAGGTCTTCAATTAGAGCTATAGTGAATAGCACCATGCCTACAGCCATTGACAACTGAGGAATCCACAAAGGATAACTAATTATGCCCGATGACATCTCCCTGAAATCCCAGCTCATGTATACCATTAATAGTGTGTTGTAAGAGAGGTATGCAGTCATTGCAGACGCTAGAGACAATGAGGCCACTAACACCCAGCGCCTAATAATAAGAGGCAGCTGATCTGTTATCAAGGTGACGCGAATATGAGCGCCTTGATGAAAAGAATATGCCAAACCTAGAAAGCTAGTTGCAGCGAGAGAATATCCAGCAAACTCGTTCGCACCGGGAATCTGAATACCTACGAGACGACCAATGATCTGTGCGACGACAAGAATGGCAATAACGACGAGGAATCCACCTGCCAACGCACCTGAAGTACGAAACATGCGATCTAGCCAACTCGATAACATGATTTTTAGCCTTTTTTGATTGAAGATGCAGGGCCAGCGCCACGCGCTGACCCTCCCCTCATGCATCCGATAAAGACTTATTGAATCGCCTCTAGCACAACTTGACCATCCGGCCCTACCGCTTCAGACCACTCAGAAGCCATCGTCTGCCCAATCTCGCGGAGTTGCTGACGAAGAGTTTCAGAAGGATTGAGAATATCCATTCTCTCGCCTAAATTTTTATTTGACTCCTCGAATACTGACTCGCTCATTTTCCATCCGCGAGCTTCTGCTTCCCTAGCAGCTTCCAATACTGCATTCTGTTGGTCTTCAGATAGAGCCGAAAATGCACGGTCATTGACAAATATCATATTCTTGGGTAGCCAAGCTTGAAGATCATAGTAATACTCAGAAAACTCCCACGCCTCGGTTCGATGTCCAGTAGCTGCAGACGTTACCATGGCGTCAACTACTCCAGCAGAGAAAGCCTGAGGAATTTCGACCGCCTCTACAGTTGTCGGAGTAGAGTTCATCAATACCGCCATTCGACCAGTCATCGAGTTATAGGTCCTAAAACGAAGACCCTCCATATCAGAAATATCATTGATTTCCTTGGTCGTAAAGAAACCTTGTCCTGGCCAGGGTACTGCATAAAGTAGCACCAATCCATCTTCCGACATGCGCTCCTCAACGAAAGGGCGCTGAGCATCCCATAGCATCCTTGCTTTTTCATAACCGTCGATCAGGAAAGGAATAGCGTCGACGGAGTATATTGGATCTTCATTGGCGAGATTGCTCATCATAATTTCGCCAGCGTCAACTTGACCCGTCCGAACAGCTCGACGAATTTCAGGGTGCCTGAATAGTGACTGACCAGAGTGAATGGTAATTCTCAACTCGCCGTCGGTCATTTCGCTGACGTCATTTGCAAATTCATTAATGTTTTGAGTATGGAACTCAGCTTCCGGATATGGAGTGGCCATGTTCCACGTTGTCTGCGCATATCCCGGGGCCGAAAAGCCCATGGCCGCCATAATGCTAACCGTAGTAAGAGTTTTTTTCATTATTAATCTCCAGCTATAGTTATTGGTTTGGTCTTTATTATTGCGAGTTGCTCAGCCTGCCGGCCTCTCAACCATGAACCACTCCGCAATTCGGTTGGAGCCGGCAAATGTAATGTCGGGATTTGACACCAACTCCTTGATCAATTTTTCAAAAAATATAAAGCGGTGTGCCACACCCACTAAGTGAGGATGCAGAGCAATTGTCAGTACCTGAGTCGTATTTTCCGCTTCTCTCAAAAGAATCGGCAGAGTCCTCATAACGCGGAGATACAATTCATCTGATCCATAGGCATTTATTGCCCAAATCGGAACATCATTGAGCTCTAAAGAATAAGGAAGTGCCAACAAGGGACCGTGCTTAGTTGTCATCCAGCAGGGCTGGTCATCGACCATCCAGTCTTGGGTGAAATCGAGACCTTCGGCCTTTAAATAGTCTGCCGTATCTGCGGTCTGTGCAATTCCCGGCCCCAACCAACCTTTGATGGGGCGGCCATAGAACGCAGACAGGCGGGACAGGCTCTCACGAATTGTTGCCACTTCATCGTCGACAGCTTTTAGCGATTGCTGCATCACGCCGTGGCCCACGATGTCCCAGCCTGCCTCACCGATAAGCTCGGCCACTTCGGGATATACGTCGCACACATTGGAATTCATGGTGGCCGAGGCGTGGATACCATGATCGTTGAGCAGTTTTAGCAACCTCGGCATACCCCGTCTCAAGCCGTATTCGACCCAAGAGAAATTGGGAACATCCGGCGACTCGGCCGGCTTGCCATGCGGCGCAGTCATCAACGCTCGCGGCATAGGCTTGTCGAAAGGCCAATGTTCGACATTTACGACGACGTTTATCACTACCCGCTTCCCTTGGAAGTGGGCAGGCGCCCTGGACGTACCGGGCATCGCGAATGGAATTCGGGGATTGGATTGCACGCCGACTCACCCTTGTTGTTATGCATTTGGATTAGCGATGGATCCCAGTATCGGCATCACATTGACAACTGTCAACAGTTGACTGTAGATTGTCTTCAAACGCTCACAGCCGGAAACTCGCCATGACGTCACCACTACCCTGCGCGACCGCTCCTTCATTCACTCACCACCTGCGGGCCAATACCGGCAGTCGACACCCCGTTCGCGATTACCTGGAAAGCTGCTTGGCCACGCTGGACGCCCTCGAGCCGTCGGTCGGGGCATTTGTCTGTTACGACCTGGAATCCACTCGTAGTGCTGCTGATGAATCAGACCGCCGCTGGCGGGCGGGTCACCCGCTGTCACCGATCGATGGCCTGCCCATCGGTGCTAAAGACATTCTCTACACCGCCGATTTTCCGACCCGCCTGGGCACACCGCGCGACTGGTCACCGCGTCTGCGAATAGATGCTGCTTGCCTCCAGGCCACCCAGGAAGGTGGCGCCCTGTTGCTCGGCAAGCTGACGACGACGGCCTTCGCCATCGGCGGAGTATCGACGCATACGCGGAATCCTCACGACCTTGCTCGCACTCCGGGCGGCTCGTCGTCGGGTGCCGCTGCCGCCGTAGGCGGTGGCATGCTGGCCGCCGCTTTCGGAACGCAAACGCAAGGTTCGTTGATCAGGCCCGCCTCCTACTGCGGCACCATCGCCATGAAGCCCACCTGGGGCACGCTATCGTTACAGGGCGTGCATCCGGTAGCCCCCAGCCTCGACCATCTGGGGTTGATGGCCGGCGACCTCGACGACTTGCAAGGGCTGCTTGGCTGGCTGAGTGTCAAAGCTCCCGGTCCCGGCCAAGCGGGTTGCTTGCTCGACGACACGCCTGTTGCCACGCCGCCTCGGCGTATTGGGGTATTGCTCACCTCGGGCACAGACGAGCTATCGGATGCTAGCGGTACCGCGTTTGACCAAGCCCTTGAGCGCGTAGCTAGACGAGGCGTCGATGTCGTCACACCGACGCGGCATGACGGCCTGAAGCGTTTGTGCGAAGACCTGGAACAGGTGCACAGCTGGTCTCTTCAGCTGATCGGTCTGGAAATGCAATGGCCATATCGTCAATACCTCGCCGACAACGATGGCAGTATCGATCAGCGTATGATCGACCTGATCGATCAAGGAAGCCGGATGAGCGTCACCGACGCACGAACGCTGCATGAGCAACGGCTCGGCTTGATGGCGCGCTGCGATGGGCTGCTCGAAGAACTCGACGCCCTGGTTCTGCCTTCGGCATCCGGTCCGGCTCCCGTAGGTCTCACCAGCTCCGGCAGCCGTAAGAACCTGGTCTATGCCACTTTCTTGGGGCTGCCCTGTTATTCGCTCCCCGTGATGCGCGTCGACGGCATGCCTTTCGGGCTTCAAGTGATCGGCAAACGCCACCGCGACGTCCATCTCGGCAACATCGCTCGTTGGTGGCTGCAGCATGGCTAACCCGACGCTCTCGCGTGCAAGCATGCCACTGGCGACCACGGTGGCAACCCTCTCATTGGGGTATTGGCTCGATGGGTTGGGAGTGCCGCTGGGCTGGATGCTCGGCGCCATGCTGGCTAGTGGCACCATGTCCGCCATCATGGGAGCTCCCTTCAAGTTGCCCCCTGCACTGCAGCGAGCCGGCCTGGTCGTATTGTCGACCAGTACAGGCTTGACGGTAACCGCTGCCGCGGTCGAGACACTTTGGCAATGGATACCCACCATCCTGGCAACCATCGTAGTACTAGTGATGATCTCCACATTCGCGGCAATGTTTTACGCCAAGGCTGCTGGTGTTGACCGTTCCACCGCTTTTTTCTCGCTACTTCCGGGAGGCGTGGTGGAAATGGCTAACCTTGGGCAGCGCTATGACGCCAATCAGTCGGTCATCAGTGCCCTGCATGCACTGCGAGTGGGCATGATCGTGCTGATGCTGCCGGCCACCGCAGCGCTATTCAGTCATGTCGAGGTGTCATCCTCCATCGGCTCGCCCGCCGGCATGCTGGGCCCGGGCCCGCTACTGGTCGCCCTGTGCATCGGTTCGCTGGGTGGTGCCATCGGCCACCTGCTTAAGCTGCCGGCTGCCTGGCTACTCGGTGCCCTCATCGCCGTTGCTGGCGTCTCCAGCACGGGCCTCATCGACACGGGCAGCGTGCCCTCGATCTGGATCATCGCCGCCCAGTGGCTCATAGGCCTGTCCCTCGGACTGCGATTCACTCGTCAAACGATAATCGCACTGCCCCGGGCTCTGATCGTCGGCATACCAGTTCAATGCGCCCTGGTGCTCGCTTCCGCCATTGTGGCGTTGATCCTGTCTCGGCTGTTTGATGCCTCCCCCACGACCCTGATTCTCAGCACGGCAGGTGGCGGCATGGCGGAAATGACCTTGGCCGGCAAGCTGCTAGGTGCCAATGTCGCCTTGATCGCCGGGTTTCATACACTCAGGGCACTTGCCGTCAACCTGCTGGCCATACCGATATGGAAATGGATCTTCCAAGTACCGGCGGCAACCTGACCGTTTCGCGCCAGTCGCGCCAGTCGCGCCAGTTTTGACCTTGCACGACAGAATACCTAAACGCCAGCCTTCACCAATCACCGGGGATAGGAACATGATGGTTTCTATGAATTCTGCCCAAAGTCCGGCCATCCGCCGTGAAAAATCGCTGACCACCCAGGTCGCGGAAGAAATCGAACGCATGATCACGAGCGGCTCCATCAAGCCCGGCGAACGCATCAACGAAAAACACCTTGCCGACAGGCTCGACGTCAGCCGAGGCATCGTGCGTGAGGCCAGACGAGGCCTGGAGCAAAGCGGACTGCTGATCAGCATTCCCCACAAGGGCGTGTTCGTTCGTCGCGTCAGCCCTCACGAACTCGAAGAGAACAACGACATGCGCGCCCTCATCACGGGATTCATCTGTGCTCAGGCAGCCAAGAAAATTTCCCTCAAGCAACTCCAGAGACTGCAAGACCTGATCGAGGCCATGAACACCTACCTCCATGACGATCGCTACCAGGAATATTATCAAGCGAACATCGAATTTCACGATGCCCTGCTCGAGGCTGCGGGCCATCAGCGAGCTGCCTCCATCTACAACCAACTGGTCGCTGAGTCGAACCTTGCCCGCAAAATCGTTCTTTCCAATCATGACCATATGATCGCTTCCAACAGCGAGCACCGGGACATTCTCGACGCAGTCAGTCAGGGCGATGTCGAAGCGGCTCGCCATGCAGGAGAACTCCATGTCAAGCTAGGGTACGAGCGATTTCGCCAGAAGGTTGTCCCGACGTTGAACGCTTCCGATCAAGCCTGACCTCAGTCCGAGTCTGCCAACGTGACTGCTCACTTTTTCCCGACCGGCACTCTCTCAGTGGCATTTACATTATGTCGTATTCCCCCCACTGCGTCTCAACATAACGATGAAAGAGGACACTATGACCGACGACACGTTGAGCAGCTGGATCGGCAAGCGCGAGACGAGTCATGACCGACTCTCACATGAGCTGGCGAAACGTATCGCCACGACATTGGGTAACGACATACCGGCGACTGATGCACCGCTTCCGTATCTATGGCACTGGGCATTCTTCCAGGAGCCTGTCAATGAAGCGTATCTCGGTCGCGATGGCCACCCACAACAGGGAGTGCTGCTCCCACCCATCGTCGGAAAGAGCCGGATGTGGGCAGGCGGCTGCGTGCATTTCCATCAATCGCTGCGTATCGGCGAGCCTGCGCAGCGTCAGTCATCCATCACCGCCGTTGATGCAAAGCAAGGCAAGAGTGGGCCGCTACTTTTCGTGACCGTCCAGCATTGTTACTACCAGCACGAACAGCTTTGCATCAGCGAAGAGCAAAGCATCGTCTACCGGGAACCGAATCCTTCAACGCAACCCGGTTCTCGGCCAGTACCTCAGGTAGAGTGGAAGGAAGATATCGCCCCCTCCCGGGTGCTGTTGTTTCGCTATTCGGCCATCACCTACAACAGCCATCGCATCCACTACGACCAGCAATACGCTACCGAGGTGGAAGGCTATCCCGGACTCGTCGTCCATGGACCCATGATTGCCACGTTCATGCTGCGCAGCTTCACCCGTCGCTTTCCGCAGCGACGCCCCATCGCTTTCACTTATCGCGGCATTCGTCCCCTTTTCGCCAGTACTCCGTTCCATGTCGGGGGGCATCACCTGTCTGCCACTCATTGTGCACTCCATGCCTACGACGCCAATGGTCCCGCGCACCAGGCAGAGATCGAATACAAGGAGAACTCCTGATGTTCAGCCACGATACCGACTCGCTCAATGCGCTACGCGACGGCGTACGTAGCCTTTGTGCCAAATTCGATGATGCCTACTGGCGCCGCATCGACGAATGCAAGGACTTTCCAGAAGCGTTCGTCGATGCGCTGACCGAAGCCGGCTGGCTGGCTGCCATGATTCCCGAAGAGTACGGCGGATCGGGCCTGGGACTCACCGAGGCCTCGGTGATCCTCGAGGAAGTCAACCGCTGTGGCGGCAACTCCGGCACGGTGCACGGCCAGATGTACAACATGTTCACCCTGCTCAAGCATGGCAGCGAGGCCCAAAAGCAGGCCTACCTACCCAAGATCGCCGCTGGAGAACTTCGCCTGCAATCCATGGGTGTCACCGAACCGACCACCGGCACGGATACGACCCGGATCAAGACCACGGCGGTACGACGCGGCGACAAGTACATCGTCAATGGCCAGAAAGTTTGGATCTCGCGCATCCAGCACTCGGATCTCATGATACTTCTGGCACGCACGACTCCGCTTGATCAGGTGACGAAAAAATCTCTTGGTATGTCGATATTTCTGGTCGATCTTCACCAGGCCATCGGCAACGGCCTGACCGTTCATCCCATTGCCAACATGGTCAACCACGAAACGAACGAACTGTTCTTCGACGATCTGGAAATACCTGCCGACAGCCTTATCGGGGAAGAGGGAATGGGCTTTCGCTACATCATCGACGGCCTCAATGCCGAGCGCACCCTGATCGCTGCCGAGTGCATCGGAGATGGCCGTTGGTTCATCGAGAAGGCCAGCAACTACGCACGCGAGCGCGAGGTCTTCGGACGCCCCATCGGTAAGAACCAGGGCGTGCAGTTCCCGATCGCCGAAGCCCACATCGACGTGGAAGCCGCCGATCTCATGCGCTGGCGCGCCTGCCATGAGTACGACAACGGCCAGCCGGCCGGCGCCAGTGCAAACATGGCCAAGTACCTGGCCGCCGAAGCCTCATGGAAGGCTGCCAATGTCTGTCTCCAGACCTACGGGGGGTTCGGTTTCGCTGCCGAGTACGACGTGGAGCGCAAGTTCCGCGAAACGCGGCTCTACCAGGTGGCACCCATCTCGACCAACCTGATCCTGTCCTACGTTGCCGAGCATCTGCTCGAATTGCCCCGCTCGTTCTGACCGATACGGAGGAAGACCCGATGGACCCACAGCGCCCTCGCCCCCTCGATCGCGTCACCGTCGTCAGCCTCGAGCACGCCATCGCCGCACCGTTCTGTACACGACAGCTGGCCGATCTGGGCGCCCGTGTGATCAAGGTCGAACGCCCCGGCAGTGGCGATTTTGCGCGCGCCTACGATGAGAGGGTCGCCGGCATGGCCTCGCACTTCGTCTGGACGAACCGCTCTAAAGAGAGCTTGACCCTGGATGTGAAGTCGCCCGACGCCAATGACGTCCTCGGCCGATTGCTTGAAAGCACCGATGTCTTTGTACAGAACCTCGCGCCCGGCGCCGCAGCACGCCTTGGTCTCTCCTTCGAAGCCCTGCACGAACGCTTCCCCCAGCTAATCGTCTGTGACATTTCCGGCTACGGCAGCGACGGCCCCTATCGACAAAAAAAAGCCTACGACCTGCTGATCCAGAGCGAAGCCGGCTTTCTCAGCACCACCGGCACCCCGGACGACGACGGCATGGTCAAGGCCGGCTGCTCGATCGCCGACATCTCGGCAGGCATGTACGCCTACAGCAGCATTCTTTCTGCGCTGATGCTGCGCCAGCAGACCGGCGAGGGAAGTCACATTGACGTTTCCATGCTGGAAACCTTGGTCGAGTGGATGGGCTATCCACTCTATTACGCCTATCAGGGAGCGGAACCGCCGCCGCGCGCCGGCGCTTCGCACGCCACCATCTACCCTTATGGCCCCTTTCCGGCCGGTGACGGCCGCGCGGTCATGCTGGGCCTGCAGAACGAGCGCGAATGGCAAGCCTTCTGCGAACGTGTCCTGGGTGATCCCGGGCTTATCAGTGATCCACGCTACGCCAGCAACGCTCAGCGTTCGGCCAATCGCGACAGCCTTCATCGGCTCATCAGCCAAGCCTTTTCCGACCTGACTTCCGACGAGGTCATAGAGCGATTGGAAAGGGCGCAAATAGCCAACGCTCATGTCAACAACATGCAAGGCGTTTGGCAGCACCCGCAGCTGGCAGCCCGACAACGGTGGACTACTATCGAGAGCCCAGCCGGTGAGTTACCGGCACTGTTGCCACCGGGGCGCAGCAACGCCTTCCAGGCCCGGATGGACGCCGTCCCGGCTCTCGGAGAGCACAGCGAGCGAATTTTGGAGGAGCTCGGTTACCGCGATATCGAAATCCAACGCCTGAAAACCCAGGGCGTCATATGAGCCGAGTCGCTTACTTTCTGGAGAAAACGACCATGCCTATGGCTTTACATCGCTCGCTATTGTTCGTGCCGGCATCACGTCCCGAGCGCATCTCCAAGGCCTTGGCCAGCGATGCCGATGGCGTCATCGTCGACCTGGAAGATGCAGTCGCACTCGATGACAAGGAAAACGCCCGACAATTGCTCGACGACTTCCTCGTCAAGACGCCGGACGCTCGCATGCTGGTTCGTGTCAACGCCGTTTCCAGCGACGCCTTCGACGCCGATTTGGCACTATGTGCCAAGCATCCCGGCATACTTGCCGTCATGCTGCCCAAGGCGGAAACTCTCGAGGCGGTGGCGCGGGTCGACGACATCGGCAAGCCCATATATCCCTTGATTGAGACGGCCAGGGGGCTCCTCGCACTCCCCCAGTTGTGTCAGGCTCACGGCGTCGCCAGAGTGAGTTTCGGTGCGCTGGACATGGCTAATGAGCTCAACCTGATCGCCGGCACGACAGGCGCCGAAAGCGTGCTCGACCATTGCCGCTACCAGCTCGTCGTGGCCTCGAGCGCTGCCGGCCTGGCTCCTCCGTTGGAGAGCGTGGTTCCCGAGATCGACGACCTGTCGAGTGTGGATTCGGTGGCCCGTCGAGCTGCCGAGATGGGTTTCGCCGGCATGCTGTGCATTCACCCCCGGCAACTATCCGCCATTCATCCCAACTTCACTCCCGATGCCGCCACCCTGGGCTGGGCCGCACGCGTCGTCGCTCTTGCCGATGAGGGTGCCAGCGCCTTCCAACTGGACGGCCGGATGGTCGATGCGCCGGTGATCGCACGCGCCAGATCACTCTTGGCACGTACCGAATCTCTAAGCATGCCCCCCCCGGTCGAAGGCAGCCAGAACTGACTCATTCAGGGCTTCCGTCAGCGTGGGATGGGGAAAGACCATGTGTATGATCTCCAGCTTCGCTGTCTACCGGGTTCGACCCAGCGTATAGGTGCCGATCAGCTCGGTCACCTATATCCCTTGCCTCCCCGCCTGCCTTGCCTCGGCCCAGGGGCCGGGTCGCAGACGTCGTTGCAGCCGCTATGTGCTGATTAACGAATATGTCGTTACTAAATTGAGTGGGGTCTTCGGCAGACACTCGCTTGGTCATCCATACTCAGGTCACCGCCATCTCAGGGAGGAGAGCCGAGTGTTGACCCACGCCCATCTCAAGGAACGCCAGCGTGCCGAGCGCGATCACCATGCCGAGGGCATCGCCCTGCGCATCCACCGGGCCCTGAGCTGGCTGAAGCGCTCGGAGCAGTGCGATGACGACGATGGCCGCTTCATCTTCCTGTGGATCGCCTTCAACGCCGCCTACGCCAACGACCTGGGCGAGATGCGCATGGCCGAGAGTCCGTTGCTTGGCGAGTTCCTGCAGCGCCTGAGCCAGCTGGACCGCCACGACCGCCTCTACGAGCTGGTCTGGCGCCGCTATCCCGGTGGGATTCGCGTGCTGCTCGACAACCGCTTCGTCTTCCAGCCCTACTGGGATCATCAGAACGGCCTGGCCGGCAGCGAGGACTGGGAGGCGCGGTTCTCTACCGCTCGCAAGGCCGCGCAGGCCTCGTTGGCCAACCACGACACCGGCACGGTGCTGAGCATCGTCTTCCCACGGCTCTACACGCTGCGCAATCAGCTGATCCACGGCGGTGCCACCTGGGGCAGCTCGGTGAACCGTGAGCAGCTGCGCGACGCCAACTACATCAAGGGAGACGTGGTGCCGGTGATCATCGAGATCCTGCTGGACAACGCCCATCGTCACTGGTGCGACGCCTGCTATCCGGTGCGGTGAACTGACCTACACTGAGCGGGAAGTGAGAGTGATCTTACCCAGCTAGAGACGAGAAATTCAACCCCAATTTAATCAAGATCATTTATCACCTGATCTGAGACTATTTTTGCAGTAGAGAATGACAATGTCCACCCCAGCATTCCATGTCCAACATTATAATAAACATTATTATGCTTTATTTTACCAAGAATAGGTCGGCTAGTAGGTGAAAACGGGCGAATCCCACTCCACTTTCTAAAAGGCTTTGAGTAATCGGAAGCATTTGGAAATATCTCACGAGCAGAATCTATTAGCATGCTTATTTTATTCTCACTAACATCTTCACTAAGCTCACCCACTTCTGACAAGCCTGCAACACGGAACTCAGCCCCCACCTTGCACATTACTATTTTTCTATCCATATCAGTTAAACTAACTGCAGGAGCACCTACTAGACATTTAAAACTAACGCTGTAGCCCTTTACTGGAATTATAGGAAGAGAAATACCTAAGAGCTTAGAAATTATGGGGGCTTGAGGCCCAAGACAACAGACAAATTTATCAGCAAACAGCCTTCCTAAAGAAGTGTCAACTGACAGAACATGATTTTCGCCCTCAGAGAAGCCAAAGATTTTACAGTTTGGAATAAAGGTGAAATTTGAATGCGCCTCAAGATAGCTTAGCAAATAATTCGAGAACATGTTGGGGTCACCAACGGCATCGCCTTCAGCCCAAATTCCGCCAGAAATCTTGTCAGAATAACCATATAAAGCAGGTTCAACTTGGCAGCATTCGCCAGGAGTTAGCGAAACTTGCTGATGAACTATTTTGTTCCTTTCTTTCATGTTACGAACAGCATCATCAAAAGCACTGGAAAAAATCATCAGCTTCCCGGAACTGCGATATTCCATGGACTCTTCACCATGACTGTCTATAAACTCATCGACCAGAGCTCTTGAAAGAGAGGACAGATCTAGCAAAGTTCGCGTGTTAGCAACATATGAAGCCTTAGTGCAATTAATTAAAAAGGCAGACATCCATTTTAAGTAATCGGACCTGAACGAATGTCTAACCTTAGTATAAGGATCAAGGCCCAAGGAAATTCCAGGGATTTTTTTAAGCATGGAAGGAGACCCTAGGGCGTCTACATATGAGTAGCTAAGCTGGCACCCATTAGCATGACTAGCTCCTTTTGCAACACCAAATTCCTGATCGACCAGAACTACATCAACATTACTTTTCACCAAATAGTAAGAGGTAAGCAAGCCAACAACACCGCCACCCATGACAATGATTTTCAAATTACACACCCATCAAAAATATTATAAAAAGGCGTGCTAACGAAGCACGCCCAAAACATTACTTACAAAGCAACCTATCTAACTCTAAAACAGTGTCAAAAAGCACTTGAGTCCCTAGAGCTGCTTGGTCTTTTGTAACATTCTCTTCAGGGCAGTGACTCCTACCGTTCAGACAAGGGGTAAAAATCATTCCTGAAGGGCAAACTTTTGCCATATATACGGCATCATGTCCAGCGCCACTCGACATCATGCTAAGTGAAGCCCCACTTCTTGACGCGACCTTTTTAACAGTAGATTTAATCAGCTCATCACAGTATGTAGGAGACCCCTCGCTAAGATCCCTATACTTAAGCTTAAGTCCAACACCCTCCAAAAAAAGGCGAACTTCAGAGGCAATCTCAGGGAAAAAGCTCTTTAATCTTGATTCATCATTACTTCTAACCTCTACTGTAAGACTAACTTCACTAGGCACTGCGTTAGCTGCGTTTGGCAAACAATTTACAACTCCAGTGGTAGCAACAAAATAGCCTGATACACTAGAAAGTTTATCTGCAAGCCTCCTCCCCTCTTCATAGACAGATTTGATCAGGCAAGCCGCACCAAATAAAGCATCTTTCCGAATGTCCATTGGAGTAGTCCCGGCATGATCAGCCTGACCAATCAGGCTTACATCGTAACGATGTATGCCGACTATATCATTAACAACGCCTATATCTTTGAAGGAGCTTTCTAAAACCCTTCCTTGTTCAATATGGAGTTCGACAAATGCAGCGATATCTCCCTTTTCAACCAAGGGATTGTTGAGTCTATCTGGATCACCTCCAACTCTAATAATAGCTTCACGGAGACTCTCGCCTGACTGATTAGTAAAGGCAAGCATCTCCGCACTCAAATCACCAACCAGGCCTCTACTTCCTATACAGGAAACACCATAATCACTTGGCTCCTCTGACAGGAAGTCAATAACCTTAAGGTCCCTACTTAGAGAAAGATTATTTTCTTGAAGTGCATGGACAACCTCCACACCGGCAATAACCCCAAGAACACCATCATATCGCCCACCACTTTCTACAGTATCAATATGACTACCTACAACAATTGGGGGAAGTTCTGAATTACTCCCTTTCAAAGTACTGACAAGGTTGCCTGCTGAATCTATTTCGACCGATAGACCCAATTCCGAAAGCGTAGCAGTTAGATAACCTCTTGCTTCTGCATATAAGTCTGTAAAGGCACGCCGTGTCCATGGCTTATCAGGCACAGTGAAGCTGCTCATCATCTCAAGATGAGACCACAGTCGATCTGAATTAATGGAAATACTCATGCTCCACCTTTTTACTTAGATAAAACTGGACGAACAAACTTCCCATGCCCGGCTGGTGCTTTAATTTCCACACCGTCCCAAACTACTGTTCCCCTAACAATTGAGCATGCCACCTTGACTGAGAATTCAAACCCATCAAATGAGCTCCAATTCACGGCTGACAAGCTTTTATTAGCATCATACACAACTTTTTTTTTCGCGAGAACAACCAAATCTGCATCGCGTCCTACTGAAATTTCTCCTTTGTTTTTTAAGAGAAAATGATCGGCAGGATTTTTTGCCAGCATTTTAGCAACAATGGTTGGTGAAATATCTCGCTTTTCACACCCGGTAAAAAAAGCGGGAAGAAGCGTTTCCAAGCCTGGCCCCCCAGCTGAACATTCAAATATGTTATCAGAGGATTTTTTCTCTAGCCCCCAGGAGACATGGTCTGACGAGACAAAATCACACTCATCTTTAGCAATAAATTCCCAAAGCTTTTCAACTTCCTGTCGCGGACGAATTGGTGGGTAATGTTTAGCCTTCGCACCCAACCGGATCATATCATTCTCGTCGAGCATCAGGTACTGAATACACGTTTCAACACTTGCTTGGTGCCCGTGAGCACGATACATATTTCTTAGTTCGAAGCCCCTACCAGTAGAGACATGAACTGCATGAGCTCTGGCGCCGGTTAGGGCTCCAAGCTCATATACTCGTGCAGTAGCCAAATCTTCTACTAGCATTGGGAGTGCCCTTCCCCACGCTGAAACATCTACATCTTGTGACAATTTAAAATTATGTATATTTTTACTACTTATCACATGATCCTGGTTATGAACGCCACAGGCAAGACCAGATGGACTAATAATATTAAACGCTTCAAAAAGCACATCGTCAGAAATTCTTGGGAATCGTGTTGGGTGTGCTTCATAAGTTGAGAATTTGAAAGCGCATGCTCCTGCATCAATCAACTCCGGAATTTTATGAACACCATCGTCTGGTGAAATTGTAGCGTATAAAGCACAATCTACTAGTGCTTGTTGCTCTACATCCTCAACTTTACTATTGAAAGATACTTTATTGTCTACAGCGACAGGATCATCGTATGGCATATCCACAATGGTGGTGACCCCCCCGGCCGCAGCTGCACGAGTACTAATAAGGAAATCTTCTTGTCCTTTCTGGCTCCTTGAGTGGACCTGACCATCAATTACACCTGGAAGAATCCAGCATCCACTATAGTCAAGAAAAACCTTAGCTTCTGGAACCTCTCCTGAGCCAACTCTCTCGATTATGCCTCTATTTATACCCACATAACCATTCATTATGATTTTTTCATGCGTGACAATATCACCGGCGACAACCATTTCGAATTTTTCCACGTAAAACTCCTAGTTTTTTCAATTATTGCCAAATAACACTAGGCAACCAAAGCACCAGCCCGGGAAATGCAACAAAAAATCCAAGCAAGACAACATCTACTGCAAGGAACGGCATGCAACCTTTGTAAACCTCCGACATAGACACATTATATTTTTTGGGTATCACTCCTTTGATTGCAAATACATTTAACCCGACCGGGGGAGTTATAGCCCCTATTTCCGTGAGCTTTAATGCAATAATACCAAACCAAATGGGATCATACCCAAGCTCAAGCAAGACAGGCATTACAACCGGAAGTGTTAAGGCGTATATAGCAATAGGAACCATGATCATGCCAAGGAAAAACATTAACAACATGACACCGAGCAAGATAAATATCGGGCTCACGTTTAGTTCCGTAAGAGCAATAGCCACCTCTGTAGGTAAGCCTGTCAGAGCAAGGATTCGGCTGTAAAACAAAGCTCCTATATTCACCAAGAACAGCATTGCCGTGACACTTGCCGACTCACGAAAGGCACCAATAACTTTACTTGAGGTATATTGCTTTAAAAAGTAGCCGGTAATTAGCGTTACCAGAGCCCCTGCAGCTGCAGCTTCTGTAGGAGTAAATGCTCCAGAATATAGCCCACCTAAAACCACAAATGATATGGCTAAAATCGGCAGAACACCTACAGCTGACTTCCTTTTGGAAACCACTCTATCATTTATTGAGCTTAAGTTTGGAGCAAGCCCAGGGTTTCTTTTGACAAGAACGTAGATCAATATGGCATAACTTACTGCAGTGACAATCCCAGGAAGCAGTCCCGCGGCAAAAAGCATTCCAATTGACTGCTGCGTAAATAAAGCATATATAATTAACATCATGCTTGGTGGTATCATAGAAGCAAAAGTTCCGGCTGATGCTATGCAGCCCACAGATAGTGGCTTGTTGTAATTCTTTTCAAGCATTTCTGGAAGAGCCATTTTACCAAAAATGGCTGTTGTTGCTATTGATGATCCTGATACAGCACCAAACACACCACAACTGAAACATGTTGCAATTAATAGTGAGCCATGAATTTTTCGAGTGAGTCTAGCCAGGCTTTCATATGCCATCTTCGCGAGGTTACCATTAGCCGCAAAGCTCCCCATCAAGATAAACAAAGGAATAGCGACCCATGTTGGTGATGCCACGCTATAATAAGCCGCCTGCCCTAGCATTGACACGCTGCGGCCGAAGCCGAGCAACAAGTATGATGATATAAAACCAGACAATATAAACGATAGGCCAATTTGCAGACCAATACCTATAAGGAATAGCAGTATTGCGATACACAACAATCCGGCTGCAACAAAGTCCATATCAAAACCTTCCTGAATAAATGTCTTTTATACTGGCAACCCAATTAGATAAAACTTGTAAAAAAAATAATGTCGCACCCATTAGCATGGCCAATTTTGCAGGCCAAACTGGAAAAGAAACAGCACCTTCCACCACTTCATTTCTACGAATAGATTGAATTAGATCGTAATAAACAGCATAGCCAAGGAGGAAACATGCAAGAATTGATAGCGTGCCAACAAATACAGAAAGCCATTTCTCTTTCCTTTTGGAAATTATAGCTGGCAGCATGTCGAGTCTAACATGTTCATCATTTTCCTCGCAGTGAGCAAATCCCAAGTAGATCATAACCATCATAAGCAGAACTGATAGCTGGGAAATGCCCAGTATCGGACTTCCTAGGTATCTAAAAAGAATATCTACGGCCAATATAGCCATGATCATCATGCCTAAGACGCCTGACAAGCCAGAAGCAAGCCGATTCAGAAAAGAAAGCATAAGTTATTCCTCGATGAGAAGCAGCCACGCCCATATGGCGTGGCCTTGGAGATCTAATTATCTCACAATTGCTTCTGCATGAATTTTTTTAACTTTATCTAATATCTCTTCCGCATTTTCAAGCCCGTATGATCTAGCTTCTTCGATCCAAAGCGCACGAATGTTTTCAATAGAGTCGTCATTTTCCCACAATTCCAATGAGGCCTCATCTAACTTTTTGACATTATAACCCGCAGCAATTTGCGCGTTATAAATTGTATCAAAAGTAGAGCTCCAAACATCCTGGAAGGATTTTTCGGCTTCGAGAGAGGCTTCAGCTAACGCTTCCTTATTTTCTTGAGAAAGATTGTCATAAAATTCTTTATTGACCACATGGATAAAGGGAGTGGAAAACCATAGGCTTTTTGAAATAAGGATGTTTTTGGCAACCTCATCAAATTTCATGGCATGCATTCCATCATAATTCGTATAAACTCCGTCAACACCACCTGTCTGCAAGGATATATAAATATCCGCCCACGGAATTGAGACTGGATGAGCGCCTAATCCCGACAGGTACTCTAGCACCCACTTGTCACCTGCACGCCATGTTTGCCCCACAATGTCGGAAAGAGAATTAATACTCTCTACTCCAGCAAAAGCCCCTGGCAAGCCAGCTGTGATCATTAATGGCTTAACCCCCATATCTGACAACTCTTCGACTAGTTCAGGAACCTCGGCATAAGCTTGACGATATAGCCATACTTGACTTTCATAGGAGTCAGGGCCTAACGGAAAAAGAGAAAACACTGAATGTGCAACAAGGGCGCCCGGATGATGGCCAGGGTATACAAACCCCATGTCGGCCACACCATCGCCAACGCCTCGAAGAGATTCACTTGATGAAAAAAGTGCTCCTCCAAAAAACTTTCTGACCCGGATTTTATTATTACTCGCTTCTTCAATCTTAGGCAACCACACATCACTTACAAAAGTACTCCTCATATTTCCAACTGGATCATGATCTGAATAAGTAATGACAGTATTTGCCGAAACGCTTGCTGAAATGGCGACAAGCATTATTGCTGATGCGATAAATGTTTTTTTCATTACTCAACCTTTCTGGAATTATATTTGAAATGGGGAAAATATTTTTTACTGACCAACTATCAACTTGTAATATTCCGGCCTCCTGTGCTCCTTGAAATTAAACATATTCTCCTTGCCGTCATTACACTCATCAAGGTCACAGTCGTAAACCACCAACTCATCCTTCAAAGTTGTTGCCCTTGCGACAATTTCTCCAGTAGGCGCCACTATGCAAGTCCCCCCCATGAGCTGATGCCCATCTTCCATCCCGGATTTAGCCACTGCTACCACCCAGGTGCTATTTTGATAGGCCCCACTCTGCAAACATATATCACTTTGCAGCATTTTTAAATATGGATCTTGCAGAACTTTACCGTTAAGCGCAGGCGTATTATAGCCGACAAGAATCATCTCCACCCCTTGAAGCCCCATCACTCTATATGTTTCAGGCCACCTCCTATCGTTGCATATACACATCCCGAACTTTCCATCAAAAAGGTTAAAAACCTCGAACCCAGTATCACCCACCTCAAAATACTTCTTTTCTAGGTGCTGAAAGTCTCTTTCTGGCTCATAATCTCCATGACCTGGCAAATGTACTTTCCTGTACTTGCTTATCACCTGACCGTTTTTTCCTACCGTTATTGATGTATTATATCTTCTTTCCACCCCATCTTTATCGTAAAATAGCTCAGCATACCCCATATAGAATGCCAGGCAGTTTTCCCTGGCGTACTCAAACAGGGGGATAGTATCTACACCTGGCATTTCACGCTCATACCACAGTTTCGAATCTTCATTATTCAAGTTGTAGCGAGGGAAAAATGTAGTTAAGCAAAGCTCAGGGAATACTACAAAATCACACTCTTTATCTTTAGCCCTCCTCATCAAGGCGAGCATTCTCTCTACTACGTGAGTCCTTGTTTCAGTTTTCTGTATTCCGCCTAACTGTGCCGCAGCAACACGAACCACTCTTGCCATTTTCATACCCTTATTTAAGAATTTAAACACATCACAAGCTCAAACTAATCCATTGTCCTTACAATGTACATTTCCAATTCCGACACACCCTATAACTCATAGTTATAGACCAACCACTACGCGGCACGCGGCAAGCGGGACGCCGGCAAAGTGGCGGCAAGCCTGCACGAAAGCTACGTAAGCATGCTCAGCATCTTGGCTGGGGCGGTCCAGGCGTGGAGGCGCCTTGATTAGCCCAACGTGTTGACGGCAAAATTGACCTTACAGCGCTGGCCGGCGATGACCGTTTCGATCTCGTCCCAGTCGTGCTGGAGCCGGAAACCGGGCTGGGTCTCGAAGCGCACCGTCTACTGGCTCGGCCGCAGGGCCCGCCCGGGCTGGATGTACATGCGCACGATGGTGACGCCGCCGGTGTAGCCCTGCTCGCGGATCAACTTGAAGATCACCTCGGCGTGCCAGACATTATCCGCCAGCAGCTGATAGATGATCGGCTTGTAGGGATCCAGCTTGCTGCCGCGCGGCCTAGCCGGCCGCCCAGTGGGTGCCTCCTCGCGGGCCAGATGGCGGCGCACCGTGCGTTCGGAACAGCCGATCTGGTGTGCAATGTCCACGAGGTGGGCGCCTCGCTGGTGAAGTTGCCTTATCATGAG